>Ga0307377_10007738_pt1 | contig 11029 bp, 5 predicted proteins | sample TR3MG_FD_202535 | JGI IMG/M metagenome (GOLD analysis project Ga0307377, IMG submission 202535) | Soil microbial communities from Risofladan, Vaasa, Finland - TR-3 | ecosystem: Environmental > Terrestrial > Soil > Coastal area > Acid sulfate soil | place: Finland: Risofladan, Vaasa | collected... | reverse complement strand
ATGATTACCTGTCCGAAATTATCAGTGATCTTGAAATTACTAGCATCCCGGCCTAGATAATCTAGCACGCCTTGAGGTGGAGTTTGGCTTACTGATCCATCATAGTAGTATGTCGCAGGTTGTCCAGAATACTCGGTTATATTGACATGCGCCCCGCTGATTGGCAGATTATTGTTATCCTCGACATTAATATCTGCCCACCTGTATACATTAATCGATGGTGTTACCCATGCAGATAACTCAAGATATCCGATATATGCCGTAACACCCGGAGCATTATTATTCATGTATAGCATATTTAATTCGGATAGGTTAGATATCGATATAATTGGGTATTCTGCGAATGAAAAGGATTGAGATGCTTCCACTGAAGCGGATTGGGATATTGATAATCCTGATGTATATACTGAGTAACCAGCCATGTAATATTGTATATAGTCAGTAGAGAAAGCTAGATCCGTTCTCCATTTTGCCAATAAAACAGGATTGATTATTTTTCCAGTCAACCCACCGGTGATGTATCCATCTATGTTCATCACCTGTCCGCCATCAATTCCATAATAAGTGGATGGCAATCCATAATTATTCTCATCATTCAATAAACCTAGAACGTCACTTTCCCCAGTTGTATCATTTACACCTTGAACAAATGGCCTAAAAATTAGCTGCGTGTCTCTAGCAATATACGGATTTATGCCTGTTGAACTAAATGCTCCCTGAACATCTACACCATACAAATTCGCTTGGGCAGCGTCCATCACTACCAGTTTTCTGTAATTGACCGATGAATAAACATCATAGTTCACCCCAAGCTCGGAGTTAACCGCAGTGAATTCACTGGTCCCCGCCATGGTGATATTGTTATATGCAGGGATTCTTAGGACGACCTCGACCCATACCCTGTCGATATAGATGCTCTGACCAGCCCCATTGTTCAGATAAACGGATAGGACCGACAGGTCCAAAGATGACAGGTCCAAAGATGATAGGTCCTCTGAAACGGTCACCTCGTTGTTGATGCTGTGGTCATAATCAGCATATGTAGGTAGAATCGCCATTCCAGACGCTGAGGTTGGTGACATCAGGTACTCGTAATAATCGAAGGTACCGGCCACCGCAACATAATCGCTAGCGGTCTTATACTGTGCCTTCAATATCACGCTCTGAGCCTCGCCTTCATTGAAGATCAGCCCTCCAATGTCGAAGCCGGAAACTGTAAATTCTTCTCCAGCCAACAGTGTCACGTTCTTAGAATCGTTCAATGTCAGGTCCATTGCGTTCTGTCCCACCGGGACCACAGTCTGCGCGGTGTCGGGATTGCGCTCGAACAGGTAGTCCACTTCGGTGGTATGGTTATAGGATGTGGCGAATGGATAGGGATAGGTAAATTCGGCAAATTCGGGGGTCGCCGGTATTCCTATCATCGCAGAATCGTAAAGCTCGATCTGGCTAGACATCGCGGCGAATAGAGGGCCGATGATGGTGGTATCATCGGCGATGAAAGTCGCGTCATCCACCAATATCTTCCCGTTGAAGTCCAGAACGGAGTTTTCAGCTATCAGGAATCCGCCGTTCCGAACAAGGACCCCAAGAGCGAATATCGCCTCGCCCAGGTCCTCTTCGGCCCTGAGCTCAGCATTGCGTAGTATCAATTGACCGCCATCCTCGATGATCAATTGATTAGCGTCGCTCCCCCAGGATTTGAATGTGAGTGTGCCGCCTTCAACGATCACGACCCCACCGGCCCTGATCGTCATATCACCAGTAACGATGTAATCACTCACGACTAAAGTATCATCCTCGAAATCTTCACCTATAAAAACATCCCCACCTGGAAAGGATGGCCCTAATGCCTGTCCCGCCCCGGGAATCATAATTACTAGCAAACCTACCAAGGATGAACTTATCATGCACCAAACGATGATCAAGCTCAATAACTTTGAAGCCCCGACACTCAGTTTCATTATCCCACCTATAGGAATGACGCTGGATAAACGCCAGGTAAAATAGATTGTTTTGATTATAAATAAATATGTTTACAAGAATGCTAATTCAGTAAGCAGACTGGCTAATATAAAAAAAATTGGTGCGGAGAGGGTCATCTCCGCTTGATTATCTTTCTAATGGAAACAGATTTTTTTGGCTCCACTGCAGGAGGTTCGGGTGATGGCCCCTCTTTTTGGGGTTTTTCGACCTTGATCTTTTTGGCCTCCTCATCCTTCTGCTCATTCTCCTTCCGTTCTTCCTCGGTACGACGCCCGACCTCTCTCTTTTCCTCGAATGCCCTGATGGAATTCGCATCCAGAGCTTGACCGCATGCGTAGCATTTGGTGGCCGCGCCGTCGTTTATGGTGTCGCAACCGGGGCATTTGATCTCCGGAAGGGGCTCGTCCTTGGTTTGAGCGGCCTCTGACGGAACGGAGATATTTTCCTCGGGGGCTTCCGCGGGAGCGGGTTCCTCTGGCTCAGCTTTGGGAGCGTCCTCGGGCAATTCCTCGATTACCTCCTCTTCGGCTGATGGAGCGGGTTCCTCTGGCTCAGGCGTAGGGACCGGTTCTGGTGGTTCCACCGAAGGAATGATCGGTTCCGACACATCCTCCACCTTTTTGACCAAGGATTGGGATACTTTCTCCTCTGCCTCTCCGCCTTCGAACCCTTCGCTTACGACCGGTACGCTGACGCCTGCCCGCCTCGTTATCGCCGCCTCCCTGATGGTCAGCGCCTCCTCTCGCTCTGTCAACGAACGCTCCCAATCAACCAGGCGCTTCTGTTCCTCCATGGTCACCCTTTTTCCAGTGGCCAAGGCGTCGGCCTGCTCCTCCATGACGTTGATCTTGGCCAGCATCTCCTCGCGTCGGGCGTTGACCGCCTCCAAGCCCTGTTTGACATGGTTGACCTCCTCATGCATAGCCTCTTCCATGGCGGATATCTTCTTGGTTACCTCCCTAAGGTTAGCCTCGTGGTCGCTAGCCTGTTGGAACAGCTGGCGTACTTGTTCCTCCTGTTGCAGCACCTCGCGATCCCTGCGTTCCAGGTTCACCCGGTTGGTGTGCAGTTCCTCCTCGCGGGTACGCAGCTCAGCGTTCAGCGCGCCCAACTCCCCTTCCAGGCGGGTAGCTTCCTTCTCACGGGGCACCAGTTCGGCATCCCGTTCGTTCAGCTCCAATTCCTTGGCCTCCTGCGTTTGCTGCAACTGGTCCAGCTGATCCTCCTTGGAGTGCAGAGAGGCTTCCCAATCCCCCAGTTTCTCCTTTCGAATCTTTATGTCAGCCTCCTGGACCTTTATTTTCTCTTTGAACTCCTCTATAACTTGCCATATAGGAATCTGCTCTTCGGCCATTTCTCTTACCACCTCTGTGAACTGTCTAACATGATCATGCCAGTGTTGGCCCTAGGATGGTTAGGCCCTTTTCCCCTACTTCCAGGGTATGGCGCTCCATACTGTGCTCACACGCTCGCATCTTCTCCACCCTCATGAAACGGACTAACTTCCCCCGGGTACGGTCCAGCCCAAGCTCGATGATGCCATCCACCAGAAAACCTTCGTCCCCTAACAGCTCGGAAGGGGATCCAGGATTCCGCTCCATGACAATGAAACAGGTGAGGTTGTAGTCCCGGAGGGTCTTGAAGAAGTAGAACATCTTCTTCCGGATGCCCTTCACGTCCTCCATGAGGGAATATAATGCCCCCAGTGAGTCCAGGGCGAACATGGTGAACTGGTCACCATGCTTCTTCTTGTTATAACTGATCATTTGAATTATGAACTCCATATAATCGGTGGGAGCATCCACTTCCACGATATCATCCAGTTCCCTCAGGTCGGTGAAATCGGATATCTCCAAATTCTCGTTGATATCGATGTTCAGGCTGCGCATGTTGCGCAGGTGGCTGTCGGCGGTCTCCTCGAGGGTGACATAGAGACCATATTCCCCGGAACTCACCAGATAAGATGAGATGACCGAGTAGCAGAAAGAGGTCTTCATGGAGCCCGGGGGGCCCGTGACCAGCACCACCTTGGGTGCCTCGATGTCAGTGCGAAATACTTTTTCTAAACCGGGTATTGAATCGCGTAACAAACGCTTCACCGCCGTACCCTGTGACCGACCACAGCATGACTGCTGTAATGGCAACGGGATTTGAATGGTATTTCGTTAGGAGGATAAAGTAGTTCGCCTGGGCTAATCCTCCTCTTCCCTGGGTAGCTCTTCCTGCTCCGGCTCCTCCTCAGAGACGGATAACAAAGAATCACCATGTAATTCGGCCTCCTGGACGGCTAGTTCCTCTTTCCGTCCGGCCAACCGGGCTAGGGCGATGATCTTGTCCCCGTCCCGCAGGTCCATGATCGTGACACCTTGAGTGTTACGACCCATGACCCTGATGTCGGCGACGCGGATACGTTGGACCATTCCGTTGACGGTCGCAAGTATGAGCTCATCATCCTCTTCGACCTCCAGGACCGAAACGACGTCGCCATTGCGACCTTCGGTGCGGATGGTGATAACTCCCTTGCTGCCACGGTGCGTCTTACGGTAGGTGTCCCGCTCGTCATCAGCGTCCTTCTTGCCCACCACCGATATCTTACCGTAGCCGTTCTCGGTGACGGTGAGGAGTCGGGACTCCGAGGTCACTATGGCCATGCTGACCACCTCGTCGCCCTCTTCCGGACGGATACCGATGACGCCGTGCGCCGGGCGGCCCATTGGCCGGACCTGACTCTCATCGAAGCGCCCGGCAAGCCCTTTCCTGGTGGCCAGGATGATCTCCTTCATCCCGTCGGTGATCTTCACTTCCACCAGATGATCGCCCTCCTCCAGTCCTACAGCGATGAGACCGCGGGAGCGGATGTTCGCATAGGCTTTCAGCGGTGTCTTCTTGATGATACCACGGCGAGTGGCGAACACCAGGTAATGGTCGCCGCCCATGTTCGTCACCGCACGGGTGGCCATGATCTTCTCTCCATCCTCCAATTTCGGCAGAAGGTTCACAATGGGCTTCCCTTTGGATTGACGGCTGCCAACGGGCACGTGCCAGGCCTTGAGCGAGTACATCTTACCCATGTTGGTGAAGAACAGCACCATGTTGTGGGCCATACAGACGAAGAGGTCCGTCACCACGTCCTCCTCCTTTGTTTCCATGCCCATTAGGCCGACACCCCCGCGACGCTGCTGTCTGTAGGTGTCCAGCGGCATGCGTTTTATGTAACCGTCCTGGGTGGTCATGAGCACCATCTCCTCGTTGGGAATAAGGTCTTCGATGTCCATGTCCAGGGCATGGGCGACGATCTCGGTTCGCCTCTCGTTGCCGTACTTCTGTTTCATCTCCAGTGTCTCGGCCTTTATGATGTTGAGAATTCGTGGCTCGTTGGCGAGTATGTCCTCCAGGTCGCGGATGAGCTTCTCTATCTCCAGGAACTCGGCCTTGATGGACTCCAACTCCAGACCGGTCAGTTTCTGTAACCTCATGTCCAGGATGGCTTTGGCCTGCTCCTCGTCCAGCTCGAACCGTGCTATGAGACCGTTGCGGGCCTCCTCAGGACTATTGGCCGATCTGATGATGCGCAGCGTGTCGTCCAGATCGCTGATGGCCTTTACAAGCCCTTGTAATATATGGTCACGCTTTCTGGCCTGTGCCAGGTCATATTGTGTACGGCGAACGATCACTTCGTGCCGGTGCTTGATGAAATACTGCATCTCCTCCTTTAGAGTGAGCACCCTGGGTTGATTGTCCACCAATGCCAGATTTATGACCCCGAAGGTCTGCTCCATCTGAGTGTGACTGAACAGCTGATTGAGCACAACCTCTTCCATGACGTCCTTGCGCAGTTCAATGACTATGCGCATACCATCGCGATCCGATTCGTCCCGCAGGTCGGTGATGCCTTCGATCCTCTTGTCCTTGACCAGTTCGGCGATGTTCTCTATGAGTTTGGACTTGTTGACCTGGTATGGTATCTCGTCGACGATGATGCGCTTGCGGTGCTCCAGTTCCTCGAAGCGAGCTTTCGCCCGTACCTTCAGTTTACCGCGCCCGGTCTGGTAGGCCTCGATGATCCCATTGAGGCCGTAGATGGTACCACCAGTGGGAAAATCTGGACCTTTGATGAACTGCATGAGGTCCATTATCTCAGCCTCGGGGTTATCAACCAGATAGATCAGGGCGTCAGCTACCTCCGATAGGTTGTGCGGCGGCATATTGGTGGCCATGCCCACGGCTATACCGGCAGAGCCGTTGATCAGCAGGTTCGGCAGTTTAGAAGGCAGGACCAGAGGTTCCTTCAACGAATTGTCGAAGTTGTCCCCCCATTCGACCGTCTCCTTGCCCAGGTCGGCCAGCATGTCCTCGGCTCTCTCCTGCATGCGGCATTCTGTGTACCTCATGGCCGCCGCCTCGTCCCCGTCCACGGAACCGAAGTTACCCTGGCCATCGACCAGTGTATATCTTAGGGAAAAGTCCTGGGCCATTCGTACCAACGAATCGTAAACGGCAGTATCGCCATGTGGGTGATATTTACCCAAACACTCACCCACTACCCTGGCGCTTTTCTTGTGCGCCTTGTTGTGATTGAGCGACATGTCGTACATCGAGTATAAAATGCGTCTGTGAACCGGTTTCAGTCCGTCCCTGACGTCCGGTAGCGCCCGAGAAACGATGACGCTCATGGCGTAGTCGATGTAGGACTTCTTCATCTCCCCCTCTATGGACTGGGGAACGACCTTGTGCGTGCCGGCGTCAGGGACCTTGACATCCCCCGCGCTCTGATCCGGGGCCTGCTGGTTAGAGTTGTCTTCCGTCATTTTTCTCACCTCAGATGTCTAGATTCACCACTTCGTCGGCGTGCGACATGATGAACTCCCGGCGCGGTTCGACCTCGTCCCCCATGAGCACGGTGAACATCTCATCGGCCTTCATGGCGTCCTCGACGGTCACTCTCTTGAGCGTTCTCGTCTCCGGGTCCATGGTGGTCTCCCAGAGCTGCTTGGGGTTCATTTCCCCAAGACCCTTGTATCTCTGCAGTCCCACGTTCCTGCCCATCTGTTCCATGACCACAGCCAGAGCTTCGTCGTCGTAGACGTAGACCTCCTTATTGCCCCTGCTCACCTTGAATAGAGGCGGTTGCGCGATGTAGATGAAACCTGAATCGACCAAAGGACGCATGTAGCGGTAGAAGAGAGTGAGGAGGAGCGTCCTGATGTGCGCTCCGTCCACATCGGCATCGGTCATGATGATGACCCGGTGGTAGCGGGCTTTAGTAGCGTCGCAGTCCGTGCCTATGTTCGCTCCGAGGGCGGTGATCAGGTTCCGCACCTCTTGGTTCTTGAGGATCTTGTCCATGCGGGCCTTCTCCACGTTGAGGATCTTTCCCCTCAATGGAAGTATGGCCTGGAACTCGCGGTTGCGGCCCATCTTCGCGCTTCCCCCAGCGCTGTTCCCCTCGACGATGTATATCTCCGACTTGGATGGGTCCCTCTCGCTGCAATCCGCTAGCTTGCCGGGCAGGGCGGCGCTTTCCAGAACCCCCTTGCGTCGGGTGAGGTCCCTGGCCTTGCGGGCGGCCTCGCGAGCCTGCGCCGCCAGTATGGCCCTCTCTATGCACACCGAGGCCACCTTGGGGTTCTCTAGAAGGAATTCGACCAGCTTCTCGAATACCAAGCTATCGACGATCCCTTTCACCTCGCTATTGCCCAGTTTGGTCTTGGTCTGCCCCTCGAACTGAGGTTCGGGGATCTTGATGCTAAGGATAGCGGTCATCCCCTCCCTCACATCATCACCGCTGAGCGACTCCATCCCTCCCTTGAGGAAATTATTCGTTTTTGCGTAATCGTTCATAGCTCTCGTCAGAGCGGAGCGTAGACCGACCATGTGGGTACCGCCTTCGGCGGTGTTGATGTTGTTCACGAAGGAGTATATGTTCTCCGCATAACCATCCGTATATTGCATGGCAAATTCGACGATAATGCTGTCCTTCTCCGAGGAGAGATATATGGGCTTTTCATGCAGTTTCGTCTTGTTACGGTTGAGGTCCTCCACGAACTCCACGATGCCGCCCTCAAAATGGAAGTGGTCCTGTTTTCCGGAATTCACTTCCTTAAATGTGATGGTAGCGGTCTTATTGAGATATGCCAGGTCCTTGAACTTCTCAGCCAGAGTGTCGTATTCGAACTGGATGGTCTCGAATATCTCGCTATCGGGCATGAAGGTCACTGTAGTGCCGCTGCCTTCGGCCGGACCGATCTCTTTCAATGGGACGGTCACAATACCGCGCTCGCATCTCAGGAAAAACTCCTTGTTTTCGCGGTGGACGTGCACCTCCAACCACTCGGAGAGCGCATTGACCACTGAAAGACCGACCCCGTGCAGACCGCCGGAGACCTTGTAGCTCTTGCGATCGAACTTTCCACCCGCGTGCAATACAGTGAGAACTATCTCTACCGCTGGCCTCTCATACTTGGGCACCAGTCCCGTTGGGATCCCGCGCCCGTTGTCGGACACGGTGACGCTTCCGTCCTGGTTTATTGCGATATCGATATGATTGCAGAAACCACCCATGACCTCGTCGATGCTGTTGTCGACCACCTCATAAACAATGTGGTGCAGACCTCTGGTATCGGTGCTCCCGATGTACATTCCCGGCCGCTTTCGCACGGCCTGCAGGCCTTCAAGAACCTGTATGCTCTCGGCGTTATAACTCGCGTCCTCCATTATGAATCCCCTCTGAACAATGATGAATGTGATCCGTTCTCGGGGTCGAGCCTTTACGGTCGACCGCATCCCATCCGATGACTAGGTCATCAGCATACATATATTAATACCCTGCCACTGCCATCTGGCTATATAAGTAAGAGAGTGGTTTTTAAGACCAGTTTTTTACTCCCAAGAGAGACGTTCGTGCCGAGGAAACCTTCATATCTCCCCGGTTCTGAGAGGTAAGCAATAAATGGAGAAAAGAGGTTGATGGCGACGATGAGCATCATGTCCCGGGCGAGGGCCGGACCCTCCGAAGAGATCGAGAAGGCGGCCGTGTCCGAAGGTGTGGACCCTGAATGGATAAGACGTATGTTGGCTTGCGGTCGGGCGGTCATGCCATGCAACCCCATCCATTCACCGGAGCCCTGCGTGATCGGCGAGGGGCTGACCGTCAAGATCAACGCAAATGTTGGCACGTCCCGTGACCAGCCGGATATGGGAATAGAGCTTGAGAAGGCCCGCGTTGCCGTTCGATATGGTGCTGACACCATCATGGACCTCAGCACCGGAGGGGACGTGGACGCCATCCGCCGCGCCATCTTGAAAGAGGTACGGGTACCAGTGGGTACGGTGCCTATCTATCAGGAGGGTTTGCGCGCCGCCCGCCGCAGTGCGGTAGTGGACATGAAGGAGGACGACATGTTCAGCGGCATCGAAAAACACGCCAAGGACGGAGTGGATTTCATGACCGTGCATTGCGGCATCACCCGTGAGTCGGTGTCACGTCTGCACAACTCCGGGCGCCTGACGGACGTGGTCTCCCGTGGCGGGGCTTTCCTCACAGCCTGGATACTGCATAATCAACGGGAAAACCCGCTTTACGAAAATTTCGACTACCTCCTGGAGATGGCGCAGAAGTACGAGTTCGCCATCAGCCTGGGGGATGGTCTGCGCCCAGGATGCGTGGCCGATGCCACGGACCGGGCCCAAGTACAGGAACTTATCATCCTCGGTGAGCTGGTAAAACGGTGCCGCGAAGCTGGCGTTCAGAGCATGGTGGAAGGGCCTGGGCATGTGCCATTGTCACAGATAGAGGCCAATGTACAACTGGAGAAGCGCCTTTGTGATAACGCGCCCTTCTACGTACTGGGGCCGCTCGTGACCGACATCGCCCCGGGTTACGATCATATAGTCGGTGCCATCGGTGGCGCCCTGGCCGCCTATCATGGGGCGGATTTCCTTTGCTATGTGACACCGGCCGAACATCTGTCCTTGCCAACGGTTGATGACGTTAAAGAGGGGGTCATGGCCAGCAAGATCGCTGCCCACGCCGCCGATCTGGCTCGCGGACGGGGTGTGGACAGGGACGACAGGATGGCCAAGGCACGCAAGAAGCTGGACTGGGAGGCCATGTTCCGTGAGTCTCTCGACCCACAGAAAGCGCGCGAGTTCCGCAAGCGGGGCGTGACCGCCGAGGATGAAGGATGTTCCATGTGCGGCGACGTATGCGCCATACGCATGGTCCAAAAGTATCTGGAAAAGTGAGTGGAGCCACTGGAGGGTATTGAACCCCCGGCCTGCAGTTTACGAAACTGCCGCTCTATAGCGGCCCCGGTCAGGGGCTACCGCTGAGCTACAGTGGCCTTGAGGCAGCATCAACCGCTACGCCCATTTAAAATTTGTTGTCTTCACCGATTAGACAATTATATTATCTGACGTCACCCTTCGTATTTGGGGATCAATTGATATCGGAGCTACGTCTCCCGTCGGGAGAGAAGGGAGAAGAGAGGAAGGGAGGACAAGCTTCCCTGCGGGACCTGCTAGATACCATCAAGAAAGATATTTTCACTGGTTACCTCAGAACCACGTTGGCCCTGGAAGGAGACGTTTCAAACGGAGTACTGGTCTTTGACCAAGGGTTGCCAGCAGTGGCGCTCTATTCCTTCAAGCCGGCCGGCAACAATAGCGTGGAGATGATGTATCGAGGAGAGAGGGCTGCCGAGTTCACCCTGGGCGATTCGATCTTCCCGGACACTGCCATTAGCCTGATGAAGGTGACCGATGAGCAGGCCCTCGCTACCCTCATTGAAGACTATCGTCAGGACCGGGCCCCGGACCTCACCGATTTCATCATGCATTTCTACCACGACAACCTGTGGTCAGATGATCCGGGCGGGAGCCTTGACGAGGGAACTAGCATCCTGGAGCTGAAGCAGGCCATCATTAAGTACCACCGGGAGAAGTCGCTAGAGCTCTCGGGGAAACGGGGGCTCAAGGACGTGGAACTGGACCTGGACGAGGGAGAGAGCTTTCTGGTCGAGGAGCAGAGCCGGGATTTCTCCCA
>Ga0307377_10007736_pt1 | contig 11029 bp, 12 predicted proteins | sample TR3MG_FD_202535 | JGI IMG/M metagenome (GOLD analysis project Ga0307377, IMG submission 202535) | Soil microbial communities from Risofladan, Vaasa, Finland - TR-3 | ecosystem: Environmental > Terrestrial > Soil > Coastal area > Acid sulfate soil | place: Finland: Risofladan, Vaasa | collected... | reverse complement strand
GCAGTGCATACCGAGGGCCAGCCACCTCGTAAATCCAACTGGAACGCAATAACCGCGAACGACGAACGTTTCGCACTAGCCGCTTAATACCGGCTAGCTCTGCACCGGTTGGTTCATGGGCCGGGTAACGCAAGTTACAGCAGAGTCATTTACATGAGCTCGCGTGCCGCAGGGTCACTTTGCAGCACGTCAAAAAATAGGTGACTCGCCGTTTGCCAGCCTGCCGGTTGGCGGGTAAGCGGTCAAATCAAACAACCTGGCTAAGTATGTAGATCTGTCTGTAGAGGACTTGCGGACGGGGGTTCAATTCCCCCCGCCTCCACCAATAAGCATCAAAGCCAAAGCCCGCCAAAGCGCGGGCTTTGGCTTTGCATTGCCGTCCAACAACCGATTACACTGCCCGTTAGCGGCTGTGTCGAACATTCCTGCTTCCGACCGACGCTGAGATCAGGTAGATTTCATAAAAACGCGCGGCCGCGCCGCGAAAAAAATCCAGGCTTCCAAAAACAAGGGAGGAGCAACCATGACCACTCAAGCAGTAGCAGTCATCACCGGCGGATCCAGCGGGATCGGCGCTGCTACGGCGCGTTTGTTCGCCTCGCGCGGCTACGCGGTCGCGATATTGGACGTGAACCGGGAGCGCGGCGAAAAGATGGCGGCCTCGCTCTCTGCCGGCGGAGTCGCGCGTTTCTATGAGTGCGACGTCGCCGATGCGAAAGCGGTCGACGCCGTCGCGGCGCCGGTCGAGAAGGATCTGGGCCCGGCCGAGATTCTGGTGACTTCGGCCGGGCTGATTCCGAACACCGAATCGATCATGGACATGGATATGCAAGCCCATGACCGCATCTGGCAGGTCAACTATAACGGCACCATCCATGCCTGCCGCTCCTTCGGCCGCCAGATGATTGCGCGCAAGCGCGGTGCCATCGTGACGCTGGGCTCGATCAACAGCCTGCTGCCGCTGCCCCTGCCCGCCTACAATCCCGGCAAAGCCGCGATCGCCAGGCTGACGCAGTTGCTGGCGGTGGAACTCGGGCGCCACGGCATCCGCGTGAACAGCGTCGGGCCGACCTATGTCATGACCGAGACCCTGCAGGCCCGCGTCGACGCCGGCCTGCGCGACCTGAAGAAGATCATGGCGGTGCACGCCCTGGACTCCCTGCCCAGCCCCGAGGACATCGCCGCGGCGATCGCGTTCCTGTGCTCGGCGGAAGCCAGAACGATCACCGGCGTTCTGCTTCCGGTCGATTCCGGATGGCGTGCCGGCGTCAGCTACAAGACTTACGCCGGCGGCGTGCCCTGGAAGGAGTGATCATGGCGCAAGCAATCATCAGCCCAGCCTCTTCCCCAGCGACCGCGGGCGACGAATGACTCTCCCCTGACTATGGAACGCGGCTGCTACAATTTCGCCAATCGCGCGGAGAAATGACATGGACTTCAATCAGGCAACCCTAGTAGTGACCGGCGCCGCCGGCAACCTCGGCCGCGGGGTGGCGCAGGCATTCGCCGCACAAGGGGCGCGACTGGTGCTGGTCGACCTGCATCGCGCCGGCTTGGAACGCGCCTACGGCAGCGAAAACGACAAAAGCCTGTTCGCGCCCTGCAACCTGCTCGATCAGCCCCAGGTCGACGCCATGGTGAAAGCGGCGATGGCGCGCTTCGGCCGCATCGACGTGCTATGCAACATCGCAGGCGGCTTCCGCATGGGCGAGCCGGTGCACGAAGTCGGCGACGCAAACTGGAATTTCCTGTTCGACATCAATGCCCGGACCCTGCTGCACGCCGCGCGCGCGGTCGTGCCGCGCATGCTGGCCGGCGGCAGCGGCAAGATTATCAACATCGGCGCCTATGCGGCGCAAAAAGGCGCCGCGCAGATGGGTCCCTACAGCGCCGCCAAGAGCGCGGTCATACGCCTCACCGAAGCCATGGCGGCGGAGCTGCGCGAAAAAAACATCAACGTCAATTGCCTGCTGCCGACCATCATCGACACACCGGAAAACCGCGCCGCGATGCCGGATGCCGACCCCGCGCGCTGGGTCGCGGTCGCCGACCTCGCCGCCACTATCGTGTTCCTCGCTTCCGACGCCGCGCGCGCGATTCACGGCGCGGCGATTCCGATTACCGGGCTGAGCTGACCCCGTTCGCGCTTCTGCCTTGAACCTGGCGAGCCAACCATGACACAGCCGATCAGCATCCAGTTCACCCGTTTCTCTGCCTTCTACTCGCCGCTCATCGCCACCATCGCCGGCGGCTTCCTCGCGCAGGAAGGTTTCGAACCGAAGTATTCGATCGCCCCGCCGGGCAAGTCCGCGATCGCCGGCCTGCTCGACGGCAGCGCGCAGGTGGCGCAGTCGGCGCCGTCGCAGGGCTTCACCCCGCTCGAAAAAGGTCAGCTGCCACCGGCCGTGCACTTCGCGCAGATCAATGAAAGGGACGGCTTTTTCATCGCCGCGCGCAAGTCCGACCCGAATTTCACCTGGGACAAGCTCAAGTCCGGCACGATACTGGTCGACCATGGCGTGCAGCCGCTCGCCATGTTCAAGTACGCGTGCCACAAGCGCGGACTGGACTGGAAGTCGCTTTCCATAGTCGACGCGGGCAGCGGCACCATGGACCAGGCCTTCCGCGCCGGCAAAGGCGACTACATCCACCAGCAGGGGCCGGCGCCGCAGCAGTTGGAACACGACGGTGTCGGCCACGTCGTCGCCGCGGTCGGAGACGCGATCGGCCCGCTCGCGTTCTCCAGCCTGGCGGCGACGCGCGAGTGGCTCGCCACCGACGAAGCGAAGCGCTTCACGCGCGCCTACCGCAAGGCGTGCGCCTGGCTGATCGCCACGCCCGCGGCACAAATCGCCGAAGCCGAGGCGTCGTTCTTCCCCCATATCGATCGCGCGGTGCTGACACAGACCATTGCGACCTACCAGAAGCTGGGCAACTGGACGCCGCATGTGGAAATCACCCGCCCCGCATTCGAGGTGACGCTGGACGTGTTCGAGTACTCGGGCCTGATCACCAGGCGCCACAGGTACGAGGACGTGGTCGCGCAGCCGCCCGCCTGAATCCGGGAAAAAAACAGAAGCAGATTCCTCGGGCGGAGCCCTCGGAATGACATTTCATTTTGAAGCACGTCGTTAGGGCACGTCGACGATATCGCCTTCGGGTCCCTCGTGATGCGGGCGCGGCTCGTGCGAGGGCTGCAGCGGCTGGCCGCCCACGGGCACCGCGCGCGACAGAAACTCGATCACTGCATTGCCGAAAATGTCGTTGCGGTCCCCTGCCACCATGTGCGCCGCGCCGGTGACGTTCACATACTCGGCATGAGGGCACAGGCGCAGGAACTCCTGCGCCCCCTCTTCGCTCAGCACGTCCGAGAGCCCGCCGCGCACCAGCAGCGTCGGCAACGCGAGGCGCTTCGCACAGGCTTCGAGGCGCGCGTGGCGTTTTTCCAGATCCCGCTTCGCCGGACGAAAGCGCGGGTCCCAGTGCCAGCGGTATTTCCCGTCCGCGCCCAGGCGCACGTTCTTTGCCAGGCCATCGAGGTTTCGCGGACGCTTGCGGTGCGGCTGATAGTTGCTGATCGCCGCGGCGACTTGTTCGAGCGAGTCGAAGCCCTCGGGCTTCTGGCTCATGAAAGCCTGAATCTTGTCGATCCCCTCGATTTCGATGCGCGGTGCGATGTCGACCATGACCAGCGCGGTCGCATCGACGTGATCCTCGCCGACCGCGACCAGGCTGGTCCCGCCGCCCATGGACGCGCCGACGAGCACCGGGCGCCGCCGGCCCAGGGCCGCGACCACGCATTTCAGGTCCTCGACCATCACGTCCTGCCCATAGAGGCCGTCCGGCGCCCAGTCGGAATCGCCGTGGCCACGCGCATCGAAGGCGATGGCGCAATAACCCGCGGCGCCGAGTATTTCGCCGGCGCCCTTCCAGGCATGACGCGTCTGTCCGCCGCCGTGCTGCAGCAGCACCAGCGGCCCCTTGGGGTCGCCCCAGGAATCGCCCGCCAGCCTGACCCCGCCTACGCCCTTCCAGAAATGCATCGGCTCGGGCGTGCCCTCAAGCCTGGCGCCTGCGCTCATTACGGGTTGAAGGCGCAGGCGCCCGGGCCGCCTGGATTGCCGCAGCTCTGGCAGGACGCGGGCAGGTCCGCCTGGGCCGATGCCGTGCCGCTGATCGCGGCGAATGTCGAAAGCTTCTTGCGCAGCTCGGTGCCATTGCACGCGGGGCATCCGGGCACGGTAGATGAATTGCGCACCAGGAGTTCAAATTCCTTTCCGCAGGAAGCGCACTGATACTCGAATATGGGCATGATTTTTCTCCGATGAAATGAACTGATGCCTGAATTTGCTGTTCCGCGGCGAGCCGCCGGTCGGCGCCAAAGGCTGAGGCAGACTATTTGCCGCGCGCGTCGCGCACGACCTTTCTCAAGGCGAGGACGCGCTTGAAACAATCCGGACAGACATAGCGGATGCCGCTGCCGAGCTGGTTGCGCGATAAAGGGCGCATGGTCGACGCCTCTACCAGGCGCCGGCACTCCGGGCATACCTTGATTTTCGAGGGGTCCTTACCCATCGCTGCGTACCGACACATCGGCTGACGTTCTCATAAGCGTCTATCTTATACTTTTCCGGCGCCGCCTGTTTTGATCAGATGCCGCAATGCATTGTCGAAAGGCCAAACGACTTCCGATCGCCAATACGATGTTCCGAACGCCGGTAGCGGCAGTAAAATAGAGTCCTACCCGCGTCCCGGCGCCAGATCGGGATGCAAAAGGAGAACGCCCATGCCCACCGATACCCTTGCCCGATTGCAGCTTCCCAAGCGCGCCTTCGCCGTCGTTCTGGCCGGTGGACGGGGTACGCGCCTGAAGCAACTCACCGACCGTCGGGCGAAACCCGCGGTGTATTTCGGCGGCAAGTTCCGCATTATCGATTTCACTCTGTCGAACTGCCTCAATTCCGGGATCAGGCAGATCGGCGTTGCCACGCAATACCAGTCGCACAGCCTGCTGCGCCATTTGCAACGGGGCTGGTCGTTCCTCAAAACGGAAATGAACGAATTCATCGACCTGATGCCCGCGCAGCAGCGCATCGATGAAACCGAGTGGTACCGCGGCACTGCCGACGCGGTACTGCAGAACCTGCATATCATCCGCAGCACGAGACCGCAGTTCATCGTGGTGCTGGCGGGCGACCATGTCTACAAGATGGACTATTCGCTGCTGCTCACCGATCACGTCGAACGCGGCGCGCCGTGCACCGTTGCGTGCATCGAGGTCCCGCTCGCCGAGGCGACCGGCTTCGGTGTGATGGCGGCCGACCGCTCGCGCCGTATCACCGACTTTGTCGAAAAGCCGCCCAAACCGCCGGCGATGCACGGCAAGCCCGACCGCGCGCTCGCGAGCATGGGCGTGTACGTGTTCAACGCCCAGTATCTGTACGACATGCTGGAGCGGGATCTGGCCGATCCCAATTCCAACCACGATTTCGGCCGGGATATCGTTCCGCACGCGGTGCGCAACGGCGAGGCGGTCGCGCACCCGTTTGAACAAAGCTGCGTCACCACCGACCGCAACCATGAACCCTACTGGCGCGATGTCGGCACGATAGATGCCTACTGGGAGGCCAATATCGACCTCACCGCAGTCGAGCCGCTGCTGGACATGTACGACAACAACTGGCCCATACTGACTTATCAGGAACAGCTGCCGCCCGCCAAGTTCGTGTTCAATTTGGAGGGCCGCCGCGGCATGGCGCTCGATTCGCTGGTGTCGGGGGGCTGCATTATTTCCGGTTCCACGCTGGAAAAGTCCCTGCTGTTCTCAAAGTGCCGCGTCAATTCCTACAGCAAACTGTACGAAGCCGTGCTCCTGCCGGAGGTCACGGTCGGGCGCCATGCCCGCCTCACGCGCGTGGTGATCGACCACGGCTGCCAGATACCCGAGGGAATGGTGATCGGCGAGGATCCGGCCGAGGACGCGAAGCGCTTCGAGCGCACCGACAAAGGCATCACGCTGGTCACACGGGACATGCTCGCCCGTCTCCGATGAGACAGGACGCATGGCGCGTCGAGCGTACGCGGTCATTGCCGTGGCGGCTCGATTACAACGCCGCAGTCGGGTCTTTTCGCCGATCTACTCAAATATTCAAGGAGCCCATGCATGCCGCATGAACTGATCGAGAGCGTGAGCGACCGGGTCGCAACGCTTACCCTCAATCGCCCCGAGCGCCTCAACGCCCTCTCGTCGCCGATGATCGACGGCCTGCTCGAGGCCCTGCCGCGGCTCGCGGCCGATCCGGGCGTCGCAGTGGTGATATTGACCGGCGCCGGCCGCGGCTTCTGCGCCGGCGGCGACGTCAAGAACATGGCCGAAGGCAGCAGCCAACTGGGCGCGGAAGACGCGGCGCAGCGCCTGCGCGGCAGGATGGAAGTATCGCGCCTGCTGCACGAAATCCCGAAGCCGACGATTGCCATGGTCAACGGGCCGGCCGCGGGCGCCGGGCTCGCGATGGCGCTCGCCTGCGACCTGCGCGTCGCATCGGCGTCGGCACGTTTCATCACCGCCTTCGCCAAGGTGGGCTTCTCCGGCGATTTCGGCGGCAGCTACTTTCTGTCCAAGCTGGTCGGAACCGGCAAGGCGCGCGAGCTGTACTACACCGGTGCGCAGCTCAACGCGGCCGACGCCCTGGCCCTCGGGATCGCCAATCGCGTCGTGGCCGATTCCGAGCTCGCCGACGTTACGATGATGCTCGCCAAAGAGCTTGCGCGCGGACCCGGCGTCGCGCTCGGCCTGATGAAACAGAACTTCAATGCCGCCGAAGCGGGCACATTGTCCGAGCTCCTGGACCTCGAGGCCCTGCACCAGGTCCGCACCGCGAGGACCGAAGATCACGCGGAGGCTGCGCGCGCCTTCGTCGAAAAGCGCCCGCCGGTGTTCAAGGGGCGGTGACCAGCCAGGCTCGCAGAAACGCAGGAGCAGCTGAAAGGGAAACCATGGCCTGGGCAGACAGCATCGTCGGCGTACTCAAGAAATACGAGGTGCGCTACCTCAACTACGTGCCGGATACCAAGATCGAGCAGATCCTGGAAGCGGCGCGCGAGCTCGGCGGCTTCGAAGCCCTGCCGCTTACGCGCGAGGAAGAGGGCATCGGCGTGGTATGCGGGCAGGCGCTCGGCGGCGGTCGCGGCGTGATGCTGTGCCCGACGGCCGGCCTCGGCAATTCGATCAACGCGCTGGCGGCGCTTGCGATCACCTACCGTATCCCCTGCCCGGTCATCATCGGCGTGCGCGGCGACTTGGGCGAGTTCAATCCGGGCCAGGTGGCGATGGGACAGGCGACGCAGGGCATCCTCGACGCCCTGCGCATCCCCACTTACCGCATCACGCGCGAGGACGAGACCGAGAAGATCACCGAAGGCGCCCTGCGCATCTGCTACGCCAGCGAGGGGCCCGTGGCGATTCTCGTCACCAACGAACTGGCGGGCTGGAAAGAAGGGCGAAAACGTGATTGACCGCGGAGCAGCTTCGAAATACCTCGCCGGCAGGCTCAAGGACGAAGTGGTGGTCACGTCGCTCGGCAACGAGAAGTACGATCTGCGCTCGGGCGGAGACCGCGACCGGAATTTCTACAATTGGAACGCCATGGGCATGGCGTCGTCGCTCGGGCTGGGGCTGGCGATGGCGCGGCCGGAGCTGAAGGTGATCGTGTACGACGGCGACGGCTCGCTGCTCATGAACCTGGGCGCGCTGGCGACCATCGCCATGCGCGAGCCGAAGAACCTGGTCCACATCGTGTGGGACAACCGCAGCTACGCTATGACCGGCGGCCAGCCCACGGCGACCGCGTTCCACACGGACTTGGCGGCGATGGCGAAGGCGGCCGGCTACCCCAAGGTGGAACGCGTGGAAACGCAGACTGCGTTCGAGCGCGCAGCCGATCGCGCGCTCACCGAACCCGGCCCCTGGTTCATCCACTGCCTGATGGAAGAGAAGCCGGTCGCGGGCGGCGGTCTGCCGAGCCCCACGGCGATCAAACACCGCTTCATGGACGCGATAGGCGCGCGCCGCTAGCCGACAACAACGCTAGCCCCTGGCTACGATGCCCCGCGCAGCGAGATCGGCAATCTCCTCCTCGCCATAGCCCGCCTCGCGCAGTATCTCCTGCGTGTGCTGCCCGAGCAGTGGCGCCTGCGACCGCACTGCGGCCGGGGATGCGGCAAACCTGGTCGGCGGATTGAGGTAGCGGATGCTGCCCTCGCTCGGGTGCTCGGCGCGCTGGAACAGGCCGACCGACTTCAGGTGCGGGTGCTGCGGCAGATCGTCGATGGCGTAAATCGGCGTCGCCGGAATATCGAGCTCTGCGCAGACCTCCACCCACTCCGCCGTGGTGCGCTGCCGCGTTGCCGCTCTCATCTCGCGGTACATTTCGACGACATTCTCATTGCGCGACTGCCGGTCGCAGCCGCCGTACTTCTGCGCGAGGTCGGCGCGGCCGACGCTGTTGAAGAAAGCGGTCCAGTGTTCGCCGGTGTAGGGCAGGATCGCGATATAGCCATCCTTGGTGGGCGCCGGCCTGCGCCCGCCCGTGAGCAGCCGCGCGTAACCGGCCTTGGCCGGCGCCGGATCGAAGCTGAGCCCGCCCAAGTGCTCCGCCAGCAGGAACGCGACCATGGTTTCGAACATCGGCACTTCGACATACTGGCCGCGGCCGCTGCGCTCGCGAAAAAACAGCGCGGCCAGCACCGCATTCGCGAGCGCCATGCCGGTCGCCTTGTCGGCGATCAGCGTCGGCGCATAGTCCGGCTGCTCGCGTCCGATGCCGTTCAGGCTGGCGAGTCCGCAGGCTGCCTGAATGATGTCGTCGAAAGCCGGCTTGTCGCGATCGGGGCCGTCCTGACCGAAGCCGGTCGCGGCGCAATAGACGATGTCCGGCTTCAGCTCGGCCACGGCGCCGTAGCCGAAGCCCAGCTTTTCGATCGCCGCCACGCGCATGTTGTGCACCAGCGCGTCGGCGCCGCGGATCAGCCGCCGCAGCACGTCCTTGCCTTCGTCGGACTTCAGGTCGACGGCGATCGAGCGTTTGTTGCGGTTGATCGCGAGAAAGAGCGAGCTCATGCCGGGATGCAGGGAGACGCCGCTGGTGCGCGCCATGTCCCCGTCCAGGTTCTCCACCTTGATGATGTCGGCGCCGTAATCGCCGAGTATCTGCGTCGCCAGCGGGCCCAGCACCACCGAGCTGAGGTCGAGTATGCGCACGCCCGCGAGCGGGCCCGGCGCGGCGCCGCCTGCCTGCATCGCAGGCGCGCGGCTGCTCAAAGCCGGCTCAGCATCGGCCACAGCGCATCGGCGCCCTGCGCCGCGACCGCACGGCCCAGGCGGCTCTGCCAATAGGTTTCGTTGCCGAACTCGTCGCGCCACGACCACAGCCGCCGCGTGGCGTAATGCAGGTTATGCTCGCGCGTATAGCCCATCGCGCCGTGGACCTGATGCGCGATTTCCGCGCCCTTGCCCGCCGCCTCCCCGGCGCGCGACTTGGCTACCGCGACCGCAAATTCGTCAGGCGCCAAGGACGACGCTTCGACCGCGGCGTCAACCGCCGCGCTGGCGGCCGCGACCTGCCCCGCGAGCTGCGCCAGCATATGCTGTACCGCCTGGAACTTCGCGATCGGACGGCCGAACTGGACGCGCTCGTTCGCATATTGCAGCGAATATTCGAGCGTGCGCTCGAGCGCGCCGGCCATCTGCACGCTGCGCAGCAGCGCTCCCTCGGCTTCCAGACGCGCGCACGCATCGTCCAGCGCCGCGCAGGCGACCAGCGGCGCCGCCGCGAATTCGAGCAACACGCGCGGCTCGCCGGCCAGATTCTTTTCCACGGTGCGCGCAGCGCCCGCCGTTTCGACCAGGGCGAGCATGCCCTTGCCGCCGAGTTCGCCCGCCACTACGGCATGCGCGCACAGATTGCCCCAGGGCACGCGCTGCGCCCTGCCCGTCAGCGTGACGCCTGAAGCGCCCTGCGTCAGCGCGAGCTGGTCGCCACGGTGCACCGGCGCGACCGTCAGTGCGCCCGACGGAACCGCCATCCCCGCCGCGGCAAGCAGCCGCCCGGCAAGCATGGTTTCCGCCAGCGCCACCGGCGCCGCGTGATAAGCGCTGCGGCGCAGCGCCATCATCGCATCGTCGAAATCGAGGCCGGAGCCGCCCGCCTCTTCCGCCAGCGCGGCGCGGCTCAGGCCGACTTCCTCCAGCGCCTGCCACAAGGGGGCCGGCCACTCGCCCGCCTCGGCGGACTCGCGCACCGCCCTCGGGCAGTGCTCTTCGAATATCCGGTCGACGGTCTTCAATAGATCGTTGCGCATCTCGCTCATCGCAGTCCCAGCCCCCGTGCAATCACGCCGCGCAGGATCTCGCGCGTGCCGCCGCGTATGGTGAAGCCCGGCGCGCGCAGCATGGTCATGCCCAGCAACTCCGGGTAGCTCGCGCCCTCGCCCAGCGTCGGTTCGGTCGCAATCAAATGACGGAAGGTCTCCGGAATCTCGCGCTCGAATGCGGTGCCCATGTCCTTCACCAGCGCCGCCTCGACGTCAGGCTGCGCGCCGCGCTCGAGCATGCCCGCGATCGAGACCGACATGCGCCGCAGCGTCGCCAGATGCGCGACGAAGCGGCCGATGTCGTTGGCCGCGCGCGCGTCCGGTTCCGGCCCGATCGCGCGGATCGATTCGACCAGCAATTGATGGGTGCTGAGGAAGCGATCCGGACCCGAACGCTCGAACGCGAGTTCGCTCGTCACCAGCTTCCAGCCCGTGCCGACTTCGCCCATGACCATATCGTCGGCGGCGAAATACCCGTCGAACACCACTTCGTTGAAGTCGTGGCCGCCATACAGATTGTGGATCGGGCGCACGCTGACGCCGGGCCGGGAAAGGTCGACGATGAACTGGGTCATGCCGGCGTGGCGGTCTTCCCCCTTCGGCGCGGTCCGCGCGAGCGCGATCAGGTAATGCGTCCTGTGGGCATTGCTGGTCCAGA
>Ga0307377_10007735_pt1 | contig 11030 bp, 9 predicted proteins | sample TR3MG_FD_202535 | JGI IMG/M metagenome (GOLD analysis project Ga0307377, IMG submission 202535) | Soil microbial communities from Risofladan, Vaasa, Finland - TR-3 | ecosystem: Environmental > Terrestrial > Soil > Coastal area > Acid sulfate soil | place: Finland: Risofladan, Vaasa | collected... | reverse complement strand
ATTTCGGGAATATATCCCACAGGTTCTGCCTTGTAGATTCTACCAACATACGGATTTGCCCACTTATTGTGTGTACCATAATACTGATACATCTCTTTTGTTAATATTCTGTTCACCCATTTTTGGGTTAACCATGGTTTAGTACCATAATTAAACAAAAAAGGAACATGAATATCAGGCTGATTTCCATGATTGTATAAATTGTTTTCAAAGAAGTATTCCAATTGTTCAGTAAATTTTTCTTTGCTGCCGATCATATTAATTATTCCATCCAAATCGAATTGGACATGCCAGCGATATTGCCATAATGTACCTTCGTACAAACCATCCCCATGCATAATGTCTGATTTATCTGTAATTAGCAAAAAATATTGTTCCCAGATTTTTTTATACTCTAATGCTTTGTTCATGTACATTTGATAATCATCCTCCTTATTTAAGATCTTCGCAAACTGCGCAAGCGCCCAGTAATCGTAGCTTTGTTCTAATTTACTGTCTGGCGAGTTCCTTCTAATATTGTTAATTTTTTCAGTTAACAAATTATAGTGCGAGGAAATATCAAAATCAGTAATACCTCTTCTGTATAAATCAAGTAAAGTGATCACGGTATGTTCTGTTCGTGCCGTTGGGGCAGGTTCGTTATCACCGGCTGCGTCAGATTTTCCGTATTTGTACAGATCTAAAAGAGAATTGGCAATATCAGTTGAAATATCCGGAATAATAATAGGATACAGACTGAACTTATTTCTGAAATTATCCCACATTGACCATGTATCATAATGTACATAGTTCTCCGATTTATGAACCTGTCCGTCTGTACCCCTAAATTCTTTTAAGTGGTTCTCCGTTTTTACAGGATTCAGGAATATATGATATAGATGGGTGTAAAACAGTGTTTTATACTCCTCTTTACCTTCCACAATTATTCGGGATAATAATTCATTCCACTGCTCCAGTGCTTGTTTTTTTGCCTGTTCAAATGTTAAGTACTTTGTTCCTGCCTCCCACTCCTCTTTAGCATATTCAGGGCTGATCGTGGATGCGGTTACATATAATAAAACTTCTTCCTTCTTCTTCGTCTTAAACTTAAAAAAAAGCTTATTATCTTTCTCCCGGAAAAATATAAGTTCTTTATTGGACCATAAATGATAATGTACGTTATAAGTGCCGTCATTACAGTTGGTTTTGGCGGTTATTGTTGCAGCAAATTCATGTTTATTTAATATTTTTTTTGAAGCCGAAATCAATCGGGCGAAAGAACTCCCCACATCGACAATAATAAATGCACTGTCTGTTTCGGGAAATATATACCTGTGTATTCCTGTTTGATTTGTAGCTGTCAACTCAATTTGAATATTATTAGAGAATTCAACTGAATAAAATCCTGGTGAAGCATTTTCACTATCCTTTTTAAACAAAGTACTTTTTATATTTATATCTCCAATCCCGGGAAGAATTCTTAAATTCCCTCCTGTTCCGGAACACCCAACACCCCCAATCCTGTTATGAGAAAAGCCAACTATCTTTGTCGCATCATAATTATAACCACTATGATTTCCTGGGTCAGTATCCGGGCCAAGTTTTACCATTCCGAAAGGAACCGTGGCAGAAGGGTCAAGCTGCCCATGATCTCCTGATGTACAGATAAATAAATCAACATATTCAGTTACTTGCTGGGAAAAGGCAGATATAAAAACCAGACTTATTATGCATATGATTCCAACTCTTTTCATTCTGTTTTATTTATGAATGAATAGATTATTGATTTGAGTATTTTCATCATATAATAATTTATTTTAATAGTATGATGGAACCTCCGTGTCGGTGATTATTATACTATTGTGCTTCGCTGAGCTCGTAAACTCGGTTGCGTATGCTAATACATGGCGGTTTCATATTCCTTTTAAAGAAAAACTGAAATACCAAAATCAATGTTTGTACTATTATGACCACTATTTGGCAATTTTAAATCGGCATTAGAAACATGTCTTAATCCAGGCCTGATCTCGAACATAATTTTTCCGGTCTTATATGCACATCCAACAGCTAATATGTCGGAAAAAGCAAATCCTTTAGCCAGCCGTTCTGTTTCCGTGTTGGAATACATTGGACCAATGCTTCCCAAAATAAACAAACTAAATCTCTCTTTTAGATTATATCTTACAATAAAACCAATGTTCAACACATACTCTGTAATGGTTTTTTCCTTAATAAATATCTCCCTTTTTTCCAGATAATCGGTTCCATCCTTTGGTTGAACAAAATATTTATTCAGCAATTGGTGTTTTACTGAATATATTCCGGGTTCCAGCAAAAATTCATAACTGAAGACTCTGTATTTTCTTATCTGATAATCAATTTGAATTTTATAGCTATTGAGTTTATAAATGTAATCAGGACTATTATACGGAAAAATTTGTTGTTTCCCTATTCCATAATTAATTCCCGTTCTGAATAACCGGTTTTCGTCCTGCGCATAAGACTGGGAGGTCACCAGAATATTAGTAGCCAAAAAAAAATATATATATATTTTAATATTCACCTGGTGTAAATTATTTCCAGAATGATATTATTGCATAACACCATTCCATGGTACTAAACCTGACTGGTAAAAATCAATCCCCATTGCCCTGAAACGCTCACCATGCTTTCCCAAACGTTCCTTATACTCATTCCAGTCTCTCAATGATGATGAAGTCCATCCTATCTCGGCATAGCCTGGAAGACGTGGAAAAACCATATACTCTATTTCATCCATACTGGTGACGGTCTCAGTCCATAAGGGTGCTTCAACCCCTAAAATATTTTCTCTTTCAATACCAGGAATAAGAGTAGCGGGATCCCACATATAACCACTATCTACCTCAATATAGCCAGCCCAGTGCAATCCCAATTTAGTTGATTCATCATATTGCATATCGAGGTAAGCTTTTTTTGCCGGAGACATAATAATTTTTACACCCTGATCGACAGCACTTCTTGCATTTTTTATATTCGCCCAGTGCTGAGCTACTGCACCTGGTTTTAAAGATGAAATTGCAATATCATCCCACCCGATTACCTGCTTACCCTGAGCTGCAACAATATCCTGTACCTTATTAATGAAAGGAATATAATCTTCTCGTTTTGTCGAATGTGATTCATCTCCGCCTATATGTATGTAAGGACCGGTGGTTAAATCTGCTATTTCATTTAATACATTTTCAATAAAACTATAAGTTATCTCTTTGTTTGTACATAATGTGCTGAACCCAACTCTTGTACCGGTATATAAGTCTGTAGCCTTACCGTTACAATTCAATTCCGCATAGGAAGAAAGCGCCGCATTGGTATGGCCAGGCATATCAATTTCCGGGATAACTGTAATGTAATGTTTATCTGCATAACTCACTATATCAGAATATTGTTTCTGAGTATAATATCCTCCCTCTCCTCCTCCAACTTGTGTACTTCCTCCATGTGTTGCCAGATCGGGCCATGATTTTATTTCTATTCTCCATCCCTGATCGTCAGAAAGATGTAAATGGAAAACATTCATTTTATACAATGCCAGAAAATCAATAAACCTCTTAACATCATCAACTCCAAAAAAATGGCGTGATACATCAAGCATAGCTCCGCGATAAGAATAGTCAGGATAATCAGTAATCGTTCCTGTTGAAATTTTCCATGGACCCTCTTGTTTTTCTGATAATTCAATTTTCGTCGGAAGAATTTGCCTGATTGTCTGAATACCCCGGAATAACCCGGCAGGACTGTTAGCGGCCAGTTTCAACATTTTTCTATTGATACTCAACTCATAGCCTTCGTCTCCAAGCTTTGAATCTGAATCTGAAACAGTAAGATAAATATGGCCAGATCGCGGAGCTTTATTAGTAAACTTGACATCAAAATCAATCCCGGTTGCTGGTTGCAGTATGTTAGCAAGAGACTGGCCTATCTGTCTGAGCTCATCTGATCCACCCTGTATATAGATATTTGTACGGGATTTTAATGTAAATGACTCTCCGGTTGTCACAATGGATATAGGCTTAGGTATAATGCTTTCTTTTGAAAGATCTGTCGGGATTTTTTCGCTACACGACATTGATAATACCATCATTACTATCAGAATGAAAACGGTACTTGCGTTGTTAAATTTTCTATAATTCATAACTCTTAAAACTTATTTGGGTTATAAGATATCATTTATTTTTATTTTAACCATCTAAAAACAATGTTTCAATTTAAGTGTTACTATTTTAATTGACTATGCTTTATAATTTCAAGCAACAAATTGTATCAACTGCACAAAGGATTAATTGTTTAATAAATAACTTTGCTATAATAACTATGGTGAATTGCATTAAAAATACTTTTACTGTAGCAGGCTTGATTGCATACTTAATGAATCAAAATGACTAATATTAAAGATCCCTTAATTTCTGAAGCTGATAAAAATCCATTTATTCAATTTGATAAATGGTTCAAAGAACACATAATATCAGAAAGCAGAACACCCAACTCCGTAAGCCTGGGTACTGCATCTCTTGATGGTCGGGTTTCATTAAGAACAGTCCTTTTGAAAGAATACAATGAATCTGGTTTTGTCTTTTATACAAATTATAAAAGTAAAAAAAGTATACAGTTGATGTCAAATCATAAAGCTGCTTTACTCTTTTACTGGCCTGAATCTGGAAGACAGATCCGGATTGAAGGTATTACTGAAAGAATCTCTGATAAAGAATCTGAATCTTATTTTAAAACAAGACCACGGGAGAGCCAACTCTCAGCCTGGGCCAGCGAACAAAGTTCTGTTATACCGCACCGGGAGTATCTTGAAAAACGTTACCAGTTGTACAAAAATAAGTTTCTGAACAAGCCTGTTAAAAAGCCTCCTTACTGGGGAGGATTCAGGCTTATTCCTGGCTGGGTGGAATTCTGGCAAAATGGAGAATTAAGGCTACATGATCGCTTAACCTATACAAAAAGAAAAAATATTTGGGTTATCGATCGTCTGGCGCCATAAGACAAAAACTCATACCAGGTCACATGCATCAGCCGGCATCCAGTGTGCATCTTTTCCTTCCCATTTAACATTGCATCCAATTGGATTTGTTACGGATATGGAAATCGGTTTACCTGTTATAAGTTCTTCTAAGACAATATCAAGATTATTAACTGTCATCCTTGAAGTATCGCGGGGATTATCTAACCCTCTTCCAGTATAAACAAGCTCTCTTTTTTCATTAAAAACAAAGAAATGTGGTGTCCGTAATGCACCATATACTTTTGCAACTTCCTGTGTCTTATCATGCAGATAGATCCATGGAAACTTATATTTTCTCATTCTCTCTACCATATGAGGAAAAGAGTCTTCAGGATATGTATTCGGACTATTGGAATTAATTCCCGCAAATACCACCCCCCTGGTACTGAATTTATTAACTGTTTCTCTTGTAACTTCATCTGAACCAATCACATATGGACAATGATTGCAGGTAAAAAAGATAACCAGATATTTGAATTTTTCAAAATCTGAAATACTATATTCTTTTCCGTCTGTAGCCGGAAGTTTAAATCCTGGGGCCTTTTGCCCTGGTTGTAATGTATAAGCCATATTGTATCATTTTATTTATTAATTATTAACTATCCGGATAATCTTTTTGTTCATTATTTATGATTAATTCCTGTAATTATTTCTTCACATTAAAAAATTGATATGTATAATCATCTTATTCAATATTTGCCAACCTGAAAGGTTTTATTTCAATTTTCTTCCATACACCTCCAGTAATGTAAGGTTCATTTTGAAGCATATTATCGAGCGATTGACGGTCAGGAAAATCATATAAAATCATGGAGCCAGTCATATTTCCATCACCATCAAGAATTGCTCCGCCAAACAAAAATGCTCCTTTTTCTTTCAAAATATTAATTCTTTGAAGATGTTCTCCGCGGACCTTAAGACGCCTTTCCTGTGCACCATGATCAGTCCCATCATAAGCTATTAGTAGAAATTGCATATCTGTTTTTATTAATTCATACTTATGTTGCTTTTCATTCAAATTTATAACAATTAGATAATATTACAGACATTAAATTGATCTTAATAATTATCATTTTCATTGTTTATATTTGAGCTTGTTAACTATGTTATTCCGGAGCATTGTAAAGCGGGTTTTAAAAAAATTTAAAATGTTGAATATTAAGCATTTATTTAACCCCAAATTATTATATAATGATTTAAAAAGAAAAGATCATTCTCCTTCTTACGGGGCGCTTGATATTTTCAAATATATCGGGCCGGGACTTCTGGTTACAATCGGTTTCATAGATCCCGGAAATTGGGCTGCCAACATTGCATCAGGTTCAGGTTATGGTTACACTCTACTTTGGATAGTTACCTTATCAACATTAATGCTTATCGTTCTACAGCACAATGTTGCACATCTGGGCATAGCTACTGGTCTTTGTCTATCTGAAGCAACAACGATTTACATTAATCCTAAGATCGCAAAGGTAGTACTTTCTTCTGCAGTTATAGCTTCAATATCAACCTCTCTTGCCGAAATATTAGGTGGTTCAATAGCATTAAATATGCTCTTTGATGTTCCAGTAAAAATAGGATCTGTGTTGGTAACTATTTTTGTAATGATAATGCTATTTACAAACTCCTATAGAAAAATCGAAAAATGGATCATCGGTTTTGTTTCAATTATTGGACTATCATTTCTATATGAGTTATTTCTTATAGATGTTGATTGGGTTGCAGCAGGAATTGCCTGGGTAAAGCCTTCCATCCCCAAAGGTTCGATGTTATTACTTATGAGTGTTCTTGGTGCGGTTGTTATGCCGCATAACCTCTTCCTTCATTCAGAAGTTATTCAGAGCCGTCAATGGAATCTTAAGGAAGAAAAGATCATTAAGAAACAGTTGAAATTTGAATTTGCAGATACCCTTTTTTCCATGATAGTTGGCTGGGCAATAAACAGTTCTATGATTATTCTGGCCGCTGCAACATTCTTTAAAAATCGCCTGGTAGTTGATGAACTTCAGCAGGCAGAAAGACTTCTTGAACCATTGCTGGGAACAAACGCTACAGTTGTTTTTGCTATTGCTCTTCTTTTTGCCGGTATCGCTTCATCCATTACCTCTGGAATGGCAGGTGGATCAATAGTTTCAGGAATGTATAAAGAACCTTATAATCCTCATGATAACCATTCAAGAGTAGGGATTATTGTTTCTCTGGTTGGGGCTTTAGTATTGATCTTTTTTATAGGAAATCCATATAAAGGTCTGATTTTATCGCAGGTAGTTCTCAGTATCCAGCTTCCATTTACTGTGATAATTCAGATATATCTTACCTCATCAAAAAGAGTTATGGGGAAATATGTCAACAGCCATTTTCTTACAGGTCTTTTATCTGTTATTGCCGGAATTATTATATTTCTTAATATTAAATTGCTTGTTAACTTTTTTATTTAGAAAATAGATAGAATTTAGAATTATCATTATGCAGGGGAAAAAATATAATACAGGTCTTGTTCTAAGTGGTGGTGGTGCAAGAGGATTTGCACATCTTGGTTTGCTTCAGGCTTTAAATGAAGCCGGGATTTTTCCGGATGTGATTTCCGGAACAAGTGCCGGTGCAATAGTTGGTGTTTTGTATGCCGATGGTTATACACCTTCAGCCATAATGAAATTATTAATTTCAAACAGCAGGCTTCATTATATCAGGCCAACTGTGCCCAGGGAGGGCTTATTGCAGATTTCAGGCGTTGTAAGAATATTAAAGGATAACCTAAGAGCCAAAACATTTGATGAGCTAAAAATTCCTCTTTTTGTTACTGCTACAGATCTGAATAATGGAAAAATCGTCTATTTTTCTGAAGGTGAGCTTCTTAATATTATTATTGCCTCAGCCAGTATTCCTGTTCTTTTCAAACCTGTAATAATCAATAATATACATTACGTTGATGGAGGTGTTCTGGATAATCTTCCCATTAAACCCATTGAAAATGATTGCCGGTTAGTTATTGGCTCTTTTGTAAATCCTACTGGTTATGAAAAAAATATCAGTAACCTGATAAGTATAGCTGAAAGAACTTTTCTCCTTAGTGTGTCGAAAGAAGTTATTGAAAAGTCTAAAAAATTTGATCTGTTTGTTGCTCCATTAGAGCTAAGAAATCATAAAATACTTGATCCTGAAAAGGCAAACGAAATGTTCCTCATAGGTTATAAATCCACCAAAGAAAAGCTTAAGGAAATAGACATTGACAATTTTCTCGGGAAATAGTACCTTATAATGAATAGTTTCTGTTTTGGGTTCCAAAACCCCTCTTGTCCAACAATTTAGGGATGGGACAGAGTTAATGTGGAAATGATTACTTAATAATAAGTGAATAAAGCAATTTTATTTCTGCTTCCCAAAGAGATTCTTCTGGTGTTTCAAGGATTAATGGGATATTGTCGAAGCGTTCATCATTCATCAATATTGTGAAAGTATTTTCTCCAATAAATCCTGAGCCTATATTATCGTGTCTGTCTACCCTGGTTCCAAAATCTTTTTTCGAATCATTAAGATGCATGCCTTTTAAATACTCGAAACCAATAATTTTACTGAATTTTTCAAACGTTTCAATAAATCCATTGGTTGATTTAACATCATATCCTGAAGTGAATGCATGACATGTGTCGATACAAACTCCTACTCTCGATTTATCATCAACATTATCAATTATTGTCCTAATTTGTTCAAAAGAATGGCCCAAATTTGTACCCTGCCCGGCCGTATTCTCAATTACTGCAATAACACCTTTCGTTCTGTCAAGAACAATATTTATCGATTCTGCAATTCTTATAAGACATGCTTCAATGTCGATTAAATTAAGGTGACTGCCAGGATGAAAATTCAGCCGGTCAAGACCAAGCAGTTCACACCTTTGCATCTCATCAAGAAATGATTTTCTTGACTTTTCTAAAGGTTCCACTTCCGGATGTCCAAGGTTAATCAGGTAACTATCGTGAGGCAGTATCTGAAATGGCTTATAATCATATTTTTCACAATTCTCTCTAAATGCTTTAATACTATTGTTAGTAAGCGGATTAGAGAACCATTGTCTCTGATTTTTTGTAAACAGAGCAAAAGCTTTTGCTCCTATTGCGTTTGCATTAACAGGAGCATTTTCAACTCCTCCTGAAGCACTTACATGTGCACCAACATATTTCATATTATTGATTAATATAGCCTTTTCTATTTTTGTGTCAAATTTCTCATTTTAGCTAATAATAACTTGTACCATCCCAACAATGGGTACATAATTTTTCCTTTGGCAGCCCAATTGCAGATACCAAATCATCAAGTCGTTGATAAATAAGAGAATCAAGGTCAAGATTTCTGGCTATTTGTTTCACCATTTGAGAATATTTTACTGAATCTGGATCAGAATACTCCTTAAGATCATTTTCATTACCCCCAAGTTGATCAATAGCTTTCCGTCCTGCCAGTTCAAGGACAGATCTTGATTCAGAGAAATTCAGAAAGTTACATGCAAATAAAAGAGGTGGGCATGCAATTCTCATGTGCACTTCTGAAGCACCGGACTTTCGCAAATCAATTGTATTATCTTTTAGCTGTGTTCCTCTAACAATACTATCATCTAGAAAGATCATTTTTTTACCTTCTATAACTGACTTATTTGGTATTAATTTCATTTTTGCTACCAGATCGCGCTGACCCTGATATTGAGGCATAAAACTACGAGGCCAGGTTGGAGTATATTTTGAATATGCTCTTTTATAAGGAATCATTTTTTCGTTACCATAACCAACTGCATGACCTACCCCTGAGTCAGGAATACCTGAGACAAAGTCAGCTTTAACTGAATCTCTCCGTGCCAAATTAGCTCCACACCTGGAACGGCATTCATCAACATTTATTCCTTCATAATATGACGGGGGATATCCATAATAAACCCATAAGAATGAGCATATCTGCATCTTATTACCGGGCTTCCGGTGTTGTGTATATCCATCTGCAGTAACATGAACAATTTCACCGGGTCCAAGATAATAATCAATCTCATAACCTGTATTTGGAAAAGAACATGTTTCAGAAGCTACAGCAAATGAATTATCCTTTTTCCCAATAACAATCGGTGTCCTGCCTAATTTATCACGGGCTGCAATTATTCCATCTTCTGTGAGAATAAGTATTGAGCAGGAACCTTTAATATTGTCAAATACATTTTCAATTCCATCAATATAATTATCCTTCTCACAAATCAGGTTAGCTACAACTTCTGTTGGATTGATGTTTCCTTCAAAGTTTTCAGTAAAATGCTTCTTAAGTTTAAGAAAACGCTCCTCCAATTCATTAATATTTACAATTCTACTTACTGATACTATCGCAAAACGACCTAAATGTGAATTAAATAAGATTGGTTGAGGGTCAGTGTCACTTATAACACCTAACCCGGAATTTCCTGCAAATCTGTTAAGTTCATCTTCAAATTTATTTCTGAAATATGCGTTTTCCAGATTATGTATTGATCGTCTGAAGCCTTTTCCCGGCACAATAAAAACCATTCCAGCTCGTTTGGTACCAAGATGTGAATGATAATCAGTTCCATAGAACACTTCCTCCACACAATTTGTTTTAGAAATTACACCAAAAAACCCACTCATATTATTGAATATTAATTATTTATTAATTTTAGGTTTCTTTGTAAATTTAATCATTGAATTGAATATTACTAAAATTAATCAGATATTATTATTTTTGCGGACAAAACCTTTAAATACAATTTTATAAATGACAGATCCTAATAATATCACTCCATCGGAAGAGGAAACGAAAAAAAATGTTCCTATTAAAATTATTGCTACTACAATTATTTTGGCTGCCGTTCTGATTTTTCTTGTAATAATGTATTTTGACCAGAAGCACAAAATGATTGAGATGGAGATTGTCCTCACCGAAGAAAAAGACTCTCTGGCAAATGAATTAAGGAACATGATTGTTGCATATGATACGTTAAAAACAAACA
>Ga0307377_10007734_pt1 | contig 11030 bp, 9 predicted proteins | sample TR3MG_FD_202535 | JGI IMG/M metagenome (GOLD analysis project Ga0307377, IMG submission 202535) | Soil microbial communities from Risofladan, Vaasa, Finland - TR-3 | ecosystem: Environmental > Terrestrial > Soil > Coastal area > Acid sulfate soil | place: Finland: Risofladan, Vaasa | collected... | reverse complement strand
TTCTGTACAATAACCTATCTTACAATATTGTATAATTAATTTCGACATTTTCATTATTTCATTTTTATCTTTTACACTTAAAATTTTTTTTTGATTTGGTTTGATTAAATATTCCTTTAGTTCATGCAAATTCTGAATACCATAGTAATCTTCATCAGGTTCAATAAAATCTATTTCATTATACAATACATGAAATAATTTTTCACTTAATATTTTTTTATTGTAATCATCAGCATCTTCGATAGGTAACTTAAATAATTTTATAATATCAAGCAAGTTGCATCGGGAGTGACTTTTATGAAACATTTATAAAATATATAAATATTATTTTTTTATATTTCTAACATATAAAGTATGACAAAACTCTCCGATGCACAGATCCGTAAAATTATCAAAGCACACAATATCGAGGAAACTGTAAAAATCCCTACTGGATTAAAAAAGGATGAATTAGAAAAATTTGTAGAATCAAAAGGATTTAAAATAAATCATGATGAAAAATCTATTAGTAAAGGAGGTAAGAAGATTACATTAGAACAGGCAGAAAAAGTTACAGCACCTAAGCAGAAGACTGCATTACAGAAGCAGAAGGCAGTAGAGAAAAAAGAAGAGAAGGCAGTTGCACAGAAAAAGAAAGAAAGAGAATTAAAAAAGGAAGCAGTAAAGAAGGCAACTAAGGACCTTGTACCTAAAACATCGATGCCTAAAAAGGTAGATTCTAAACCTGTTCCTAAGAAGGAAGTAAAGAAGGAAGTAAAGAAGAAAGAAGAAGATAAAACAGTTATCAGGGGAGGTAAGGTTGTCAAATACAGCAAAAAAGATGAAAAAGTAAGACAAGAAATTATAGCAATAGAAAAAAAGAGAAAGGAAGCAGAAGCAAAGAAACCTAAAAGAAAACAATTAGGAAAAACACAGAAACCTGGTGAGTCTGCTGTAGTGCAACCTGGTAAACCAAAGAAAATTGTAACTGATACTGGAAAAAAAATTTTTTCAATAAAAAAACCAAAGAAGGCAGAAGCAAAGGCAGAACCTAAAAAGAAAGTTGAAGCAATCAAAGTAATAAAAGGAAAAAAGAAATCCATTAATTTAGAACCGACAGACAAAGAAGAAAAACCAGCATGGTTGATAAAAGCAGAAAAAGAAAGGGCAGAACGTGATCAAAAACAAAAAAATGATATGTTAAAGCAATACAAAGATAGATGGAATAAAAATTTTAAAAATCAATATCAATGGAGTGATGCACAAGTAAAAAGAATAGAAGAAATTTTATTCGATGAAAATGGTATTAAATCAACAGGTGCTGAGAATACACCAGAAGGATTTAAATTATTTTTCTCTGTAGATGGTAAGTCAGAGAGTAGTGCTACATTTAAATTCCCAAAATTTACAGAAAAAAAGAAAGACCAATCAATGATGAAAGAAAAAAACTAAAGGGAACGGATGAAGCCCCAAAGAAACCCAAAGAAAAAAGCATTGAAGAAAAAAAGGCAGCAACTGCAGAAAGAAAAAAATTAGGTGAGATACGTCAAGGTATCAATAGAATAAGAGATGTAAAATATTTACGTGATATTGTCGATGAATGGAATGATACATCTGAAGGTAAAAAATTAGCAAAATCTCGTGGACAACCTTTAAGAAGTAGTGACCCTATTACAAAACTAAAAGAAAAAATTATTTCTTATGAGATGTACAAGGTAATAAATATAAAATTTCCTCCAAAGAAAGAAAAAAAGACTGAAGAACAAAAAGCACAGAAGAAAAAAGAACAAGCAGAAAAAGCAAAAGAAGAAAGAGCAAAAAATAAATTAGAGTCACCTGTAAGAAACATTGTAAATAAATGGTATTCAGAATTTATAAAAAGAAAAATTAAAGGTGAAGATGTAAAAAAATTAATAGATGAATTAATGGACAGATGGGATGAATTATCTGAAGATGAAAAATATGAAGATGCATTCGAGGATGAAGATTTCTTTGATGAAATGGAAAATTTCATCGAAATTACTAAAAAAAAATTAAAGTCAACAGAAAAGCCCCAGACATTAAAAGAATTTACAGAAGAACTAAGAAACCGTCCTCCTAAGAAATAATTTTTTTCTTTTTCTTTTTACCAAAGCACATATATCCATTCGATTCATTATTCTGAATTATTTTTAATCTTAGTAATGCACTGAGGCAATATAAAAAGTAAATATGGTCATCAGTACATAATTTATTTTTATTTTTTTTCTTATTATAAATCTTATTACATAATTGTGTATAAATTTTTATTTGTTCTAAAATATCTTTCCCTTTACTTTTATAAATTAAATGTTCACCATGGTAAAGATATGCTTGTAAAGTTTTTTTTTTAGTTAATGGAAAAGAACTGATGAGCAATCCTTTAAAATAAAAACAAACAGTGCCTTGAGAACCATATTTTAGCATAATAATCTTATATAATGACTTAAAATACCTTTAAATAGTCATAATTTAGCATAATAATCTTAAATAATGACCCCAAAACTATTTAAAGAGGACTATTTCTACATAAAATTAAAATTTTATTACCAAATCGTAGCACTTAAAGACATAAATTCAGTTCAAAACCATGTATTAAACGTATAATATGACTATATATGGGTATTTAGGGTCATTTATTCGGTTTAAAACTATATAAAGATATCTCTTGTATATATATACTATAATACAATGAACATTCCTCAACTCCCTAACGATATCATCATGAATATTCTGCAGGAGAGGAAAAATATTCTACAAGAACAAAGACAAATCAAAGAAACAAAAGAAATTTTTGATTGGATGATGGAAGAATTCAAATCGATTTGTCGGCATGCTGACAATGATAATATGTCTATTGAAGATGGTAAAGAATATACAAGAACCTTAATAGAAAATATAGGAATTATTCATAGATTAATTTATGGTGATGATTACTAAGCAAGAGACAGGAACCCTTGCTCATCCTCTGTAATATATGTTATATCTTCCTCTTCTGCACTTCCTTCACTATCAGAATAATATTCTTTTTTAATTATTTTTTTTGGAGGTACATAGTCCTCATCGAGTATCTCTTCAAAGTGGATTCTTAATTTTGTTATTAAGTCTCTCTCATCAAATTCACGTAATATTTTTATTATCTTATTTACATCCGTAGCGTCCATCTTTTCCATTCTTTTATACTTGAAAATATTTTTATTTTAATTAAATCACAAATAGTAATTTTTTTTACATCGTGCAAAACATCTTCTAATTTTTTTTGAATCTCTTCCATTTTATATTTTATCTTTTATTTTATTTTTTTCCAAATAATTGTTGTAATAAATTTACAGGATATGAATTATTTTTTTGAATCTTGTATACTACTGCTGAACTATCATCGACTCTACTATATGAACCATCAGGGTCTGTGATACTTGTTGTAATACTTGTTAATACCTTTGGTTTTGTTACAGTAAATTGAACTGAAGATTCTTCACCATATACATAATCCCCTGAATTATAATTTTTCATTACAATACCCATTACAGGTAAATTCTGCCCACTATCTACACTTCCAAAATATGCAGAGGTATCATCTATTAAATCACTACGTATTGAGAAAAAAGGACTTAACATTGATTTAGGTACAAAGTCTGCTGTTAATGTTAAACTATCTGTATCAAAAGAAATTGGAGAGTTATAGGTGTAAGTAACATGAGATCCCCCATCTGCTGATTTTATACCTCCAGATGAAAATATATTTGGTTTATACATAATTGCTCCAAAAATATTTTGATTGTATATTAATGTATCTCCTACTTTAATTTCTCCTTGAGTTGTTACTTTATTTAATTTACTCTGATTGAATGTATTCACTCTCTGTTGCATAGTATTACTTGCCGATATTGGTGCTTGTAATGAATCATAAGAAAATCCTAATATTCCCATTAATGATCTTTCCCATTTACTTTTAGATATCCCAAAACTTTCAATTGCTATTCCACTATGTGAATCGATAATAGACATTGGATAAATATTTCTATTTGGTAAATCAAATGTAAGATTTGTTATTTTTGTTGATCCATCTATTTTATAAACTGACTGACCTTGCTCGAGAGTATAAGGCCCCATTCCAGGAGCAAAGTTTTCTCTCAATAATCTTTTATTTATTTTATATACTTTTGCTTTACCATCTCTTACAGGATTCTTATCATTATCATCTCCAGCACCTCCTTCATTTCCTAAATATTCTGGAGTATAAAAATCAGAAAATCCAAATCTATCTTTTGAAGTATCATAAATTAATTTAGGCTCAGAACTACCTATATACGTCTCATTAACTATTTTTCCTAGTTCATCAAAATCACTAGGATTTTTATATTCTCCATTGGCATCTAATGTATTTAATCCTACAACAAAATTATTTGCTTTATCTGGATTTAATGACGGAGACCATAATCCTATAGCAGCATTACCATAAGCAGAAAAATGTGGATCATATCCTATATGTCTTTTATATTTTGGAAGATTGTATGAACCATTTCCTACAGCTTCTTCTCCTCCTATAAAAAAATCTAAATCATTATAATAACTTCTAGGTATTCCTCCTAAACTTTCTGTTGTTATCATGATTTTACTATTTGGTCCCTTTAAAAATAATCCGTATGATAATTGTTTTGTCGTATCATTATATTGAGGATTAGCATAAAATTTATTTTCATCTTCTTTTATATACGTAAAAAATAAAGGTTGAGAATGTGTATTATATTTTAGTATGTTCGGAATATTTGCTCCAATACTAGCAGGATTATAGTACATATCTGAACCAAATTCTTTTCTTTCGACAGCAGTAGTTTTTGAAGCATTGTCAAAGGCTTGAACCATATCTAAATGTAAAAATCTTGAATTATCGATTGTTGGTTTTATCATTGTATCTGTAATAGTAAAATCTAATTCAACACTTGCATTGATTACAGCATTTGTATAACCATTAAAATAAATTCTTTGTTCATCTCCAGAAGCATTCGTTTCTATTTTTGTTACTCTTACTGTATTAGGTGTTAAAGAAGCACTTGTTAATGTTATTTCTCTTTTACCTACATACTGATATGGAATGTCTAATGTTAATCCTGGATCTAAAAGGGGATCAGGTATTTCAATTAAAATATTATTTTCACTAGCATTCGTTAGAGTTTTTGTAGAATATGCACGAACTTCTACTTGTGTTCTACTATGATAAGGACTTGAAGCATTTCTTAAATCCCATAGTTCTGGATATAATTCTTGAGTTTTCAACCATTCTGATAAAAATTGACAATTAAAATCATCATATGGTTGGTCAAATTCTATTGTAGTTCTTCGATAATCACCCTCCCCAAATTTATCATCACTTATATGTGTTATATATGTATAATTAAGTCCTTTATAAGCAATATCATTCAACCAATATCGTCTCCCAGATATTACAAATTCAGGTCTTTTGAATGCTACAAATGTAAAATTATTTACCCAGTCTAATCTTTCTTGACTTATTATACCATTATGATCACCTAAACTTGCATTATCATCATAAGTAACTGCTTCATTAAAATTAGAAGCATTAAAAGTAGAACCATTAGCACATAGAAAAGGTTTATAAGTATCTGTTTTATATGTAGATGCTATAACTCCTTGATTATCGTAGCATTCTGTACCTGATGGTTGATTTGGTGTTTTAAAATATTCATACGTATCTAAATTAGAGGCATTCTGCAATGATTGAGTAAATGCTTCAGCAATAAAATCGGCAGACCTTCGTCCTGGTGGTATTGTAACTGTTTTTAATTCTCTATAATTTAAATAACTCGATACGGCAGGGTCAATACTTCCATTAGCATTACAAACACCAACAAGATCAGGTATTTTTGGAACTGTTGTATCTTTATTCAAATATGTTGTTCCATAATTGACAAAAATTGTAAATTTAGTTCCATCTTGTCTTACTTTAACAAGTTCACCATTCAAAAGTCTATCATGACCAAATACAGCAGAAGCATTTCTATCTCTTTGATAATCACTTTCACAGAATGTTCCATTTTGAAGCTGTGTTATTGTAGCACCTTCAAAATTACAATCATTTGCTTTATAAACAGATGTTCCTTTTTTATCCATATCATAACCATACAATCTTGGTAATGAGAAACAATTTTCTCCATTCGTTGTTTTGTAATATTGTAAAGTCATGTGAACTTGATTATCATTTAATTGTTTTTCAAATGTCAATGAACTATACGTAATAGCATCATATTTTGCTAGTGATTCTCTATAACCAGTATTCAAATAAAAATCATCATCTTTGTATGTTGTTGCAGTTGTAATATGTTCAATACTTACAGTATCTAAATAATCTCCTTTTAGTTCAATTGTATTTCCTCCAGCACCTCTCTCTGATATAATAGCAGAATGAATGTTGATTGTATCTCCTACATCCAATTGTATACCAGAATTTAATTTATTTGTAAAGATTGCATTATTTACAGCATTTCCAGAAGTATATTCTATTGAAGCTCTACGACTACAATCTAATAATTTCACATCAACATAAGATTGTTCTTGAGGTTGATTAGACATTTATATAATATAGATAAAAGAAAAAAGTAATTTATTTTATTTAACTAAATCCAACAGTAAGGAAACCATCTCGAAGCTCAGCAACCTTTTCAATTTCAATGTAAGTTCTCTGAGTGTATGTTTGACCAGCAGACAGAGCAGCAAGTGCATCACACTTCGTGGTTAGTTCAAGACCACGAGCATTGATACGAGCCACAGGGAGTTTGTATGATTGGAAAAAGAAATTTCCAAGAAGACCAGTAGAACCATTCTGTGCCGTTCCGTGGAATTGTTCAGAAGTTAGTACATCACCTTCAGCAGAATATTCTTCACGTGTAACAAATGGGAAAGATCTTTCAGACCTTGCAGTCTTATCAAATAATACAGCACTATTACTTAAATCAATGGGAAATACAAAAAAATCATTCATTCGAATATTTGTTGTAAGTGTACCATTTGCTTTTGTTGCCGAAGAATAATCTCTAGCTGGTGCTATAGCAGAATATTTATTTAGCATATATCTATCAGTTCTGTTATCATCATGAATACCAGTAATTACACGAGTAACAATACGTCCAGCACCACCAAGATTTCTTACACTATTCTTAGCATTGTCTACAGAAAGAGAAGTTTTTGTAAGTCTGTAATCCTTGTAAACAAACTGAGTAGGAGTCTTCATAAATTTATCGAGTCTCTGAGACATTTCAGCACCATCATAGAAAATATAATCTGCTACAAGTTTAACCTGTGTAGTATCAATCTTGAACTCAGTTGCCGATGAAGCACTAGCATCGACGGAAACACGTCCAGTTCCACTTAGAGGCTCCCATACTAGGTCTACCATTACTTCTTGCTTCATTGCAAAAAGAGGCAAATTTTTTCCCTTTAGGAAAGGAAATAATTCTCCAAGTGTTACAGAAAAAGTTGGTTCATTGTTGAGATCTGTATATACACGATTCTTTAATGCTCCACCAAATGGTTCAACACCAGTATCAAGACCATAAGCATCAGCAGCACTATTTGACTGAGATCCAGCAGTATTATTGTATACAAATTCATGACATATCTGCCGACCACTCATTACAGCTTCACGATCCTTGTTCATTTCATTTGAAATAAACATAGACTCATAGGACTTAAAGAAATTGTAGTCATCCGTTTCATCTACGGTATTACCTCCAACACGTAGAGTTGCTCTACGAATTAGAGAATGACAACCTACACCAAGTGGGAAAAAAGCACCATCAGCAGTTGAAGCATTTTTCTTTACAGCAAGAGTAATTCTTGAACCATCATGTAAATAACCCTTGTTCTGTAAAACAAAACGGCAAGATACATCATTGCAAACAATTGGGTCGAGAACATCAGACGTAACATCCATTGCCATATTTGATTGAATTTCTCCTACCTTAATAAGGTCAGGAACATTTCCTTCATCCATTTTAGGGGGGTCAATAGGGAGAGTTTCTTGAATATCAGCCATATTTTTATAATATGAATTACATAAAAAAATAAATAAAAAAAAAATTTAAAACTTCATTAGGCTACAATCTGGATTCCCTGAGGAGAATATAACATAGTCTGTCTCGAGTGTACAAATAAGAAAAGTGCATTGGGTGAATCACTGTCGAGTCCTACCTCCATCTGGATACCAAACGGAGTTGTTGAAAAATCTTCACCTATACCCGTTCCACTAGTATCAAACGGAACACCTAGACATTCTTGAACACCTCCCTGTGCTGTAAGAGGAGTCGTAACTCCAGAATAAAGTCTGTTGGTATTTACAGGAGAAATCTGAGACTTAATATTTCCAGGCAAAATACTATCACGTGCAAAAGTTACAACTTGAGGATCTACTACAGTAGTTTTTTCACTATCCTTTACATTTGTATCTAAATTAAAGTTAAAAGGCATACGACGGCCTGCCTTGGTTATAATTATAGATTTTATATCTGCTTGACTTCCATCACTGTTGAGAGGTGTAGTAGTAGCATATGAGTTGAATGCTAAATTATTTAGATACTTAGAAGGACACATATTCATGAAAACACCAAGAGTTCTCGAAGTTCCAAGGTTAAAATTAACTACAGCATTAGCAGAATTAATTACATTGAAATATGATGTAATAGCATTGTAGGTAACTTGACCTGTAGAAGGCATCTGTTGCTGAGGAACATTTAACTCACAATGTAGACGGACATTTTCTAGTTCATAAAAAGCATCCGTAAGACCAGTAGTAGTGCCGTTAAGAGCATACAAAGCCTGAGCATCTGGTGCTAAGGTTAGAGAAATTTCTACACCACCAAGTGCATTACCATCAAGGGGAAGTAGGTTTCCAGAACTTAAAACCCCTGTAGGCAAATTTACACAAAATCTCGAACCGTGTGCAGTAGCAGGGAAATCAACTAATTCTCTCTTTTGAGTTTCATAGTTAGGTACAGTAAGAGACTGATTGTTTGAAAAAGTCATACGTTCCTCACGACTTGCAACATAAGAATTGTATGAGGCAAGGAAACGTCCATAGTGATTTATGGTTTCCATTACCTGACGAGATCTCTGAGATGTAATAGTTACTTTATCAATAATTGAATAGATAGCAAGTTTTTCATCAATACCAAGCTGATCGGCAGTAGTTGGCTTAGTTCTACTAGCATCCTTATAAAACTTAATATCTCCAGAAAGTCTTACACTACCACAATCAAGGAGATGAGGCTGTGAACCTATTAGGAAAGAAACAATTGGATTTCCTTGCTTATGGGAAATTTTTTGTGTAGAATTAATATTCGACGGTTGAAGTTCGTTATAGATAATACTCATTTTTATAATACTTAATATATATTATTTTAGATGAGATTATTTTAAAAAAATTGTAAAAAAATATCTATACTTCGACGGAAATTCCGTTCCCACGGATAACTATTCTTCGAAGGTGGTATACAAAATTGCACCACAGCATATCCTTTTCAGGAGGGTTGGCTACATCTTGGTAATGAACGTTAAGACGTAAATCCTTTGATCTCATATCATACACTCCATTATTGAGAGAAAATGTTCTTCCTACAGCAAAGTTCTCATTGAATCTTGACATCTGTAGAGCAGGCATACCAGCAGCCTGAAGTGCCTTATCAAGTTCAAGTAGAGGAATAGCATCTACAGATTTCTTTGAAGATATTTTTTCTGTATTGACATTCAAGCTAGGCTGATTACGTCCATCATAGAAAAAGAAATATTCTGTAAGTCTGTTAGAAATTCCAGCAATACCACTTTGAGAAGAAAGTAATGTATGGTCTTGAGAATTCGAATGAATTTGATAAGTTCCATTGCAAGAAATCTGATCCTTTGTCGAATATACAGAGGCATCCGTAGGAACACAGATAACAGACTTAGCACGTTGATGATTACCAGGGATTCCAATATTTGCTACACGATCTCCCTTGAGTTGAGAATAATTGTATACTTGAGTAGAAAGGAAATCATAAATCATCATTTTACCTGCTTTCATATCAGCCATAGCCTCTTTCTGTGCATTAGCACCAAGATCAATTTGATTTAGTACAAGTTCTACATTGCTCATCGAATAAGTAGGGTTGTATGTAGCAGCAGCAGAGACTGCTGTAGAGCTTAGGAAAACATTTCCAATATTTCTAACATTTGAGCCATTATTTGTAACAGAAGCATTTAGAGTAACTTTAACATACTTATTTGCTCCAACTCCAGAAGTTTCAATAGTCTTAATAATAGCTGGTGCTGAAAGACTGCTAACAAATCCTGGTGCTTCAGAATTAAATTTAAATGTCTCACCTACAACTAGAGGGAAATTAGCAACTTCCCAGTTATTGTTATCGTGCTTAATGTAAAATACATTGCTCGTAGAACCATTATCAAAATTACTTGGAGATATTGTATTTCCATTGAGAGAATGGAAAAGTGGGTTGAGTGTAAGCCTACGGTTTTCATTTACTGAATCTAACTGACGGAAGCATCTCTTATTTTCTGATGTAAGGATCGAAATAAATAAACCATTCATTAAACCACAGGGAACAATACGATCATTTTGGAAAAGTCCAGTATGAAGGGGAAGCTTCAATTTGCATTGAGTATATTTATTTGAGTTCGTAAATGCTTCACTTGTAGGGTCAGCACTTACATTGCTATAGTAAGGGGTATACTTATGGTTTGCAAGTTGAGACTTAGTAGAGCCACGAGTCCCACGAGAATCAGGAGTCCATACCCCAGCACCTTCATTTAATGCTCTAAGATTCTTTAGAGTTTCATTTGAATGATAAGCATACTTCATTGCAACATGAACTGGATAGTGTCTAATTTCCTCAAGCAATTCAGTTTTGTCCCCAGAGTGAATACGAATAGTATCAATGAGAACTTGACCACCAATGAGTTCATCTAACTGGAGACGAGTCTTCGAAGCACTTTCATCTTGTGAAATAGTTAAATCAAATTGAAGG
>Ga0307377_10007729_pt1 | contig 11032 bp, 17 predicted proteins | sample TR3MG_FD_202535 | JGI IMG/M metagenome (GOLD analysis project Ga0307377, IMG submission 202535) | Soil microbial communities from Risofladan, Vaasa, Finland - TR-3 | ecosystem: Environmental > Terrestrial > Soil > Coastal area > Acid sulfate soil | place: Finland: Risofladan, Vaasa | collected... | reverse complement strand
ACCAATGACGATTATGAGGCCTCAACAACTCAGCTCGAGTGGTTCGCCAGTGTTGTCAAGAGGATGAAAAGGCAGCGATGGCGCCTAAGCAATCTGTATAAGATAGTTGACGATAAGGGTAATGTTGTAAGGTTTAGGATGCGCCTGGCCCAGAAGCTTCTTTATCTCGGCATGCACTACTTGAACATCGTACTCAAATCTCGCCAGCATGGGATAACGACGTTCGTCTGCTTACTGTTCCTGGATATATGCATGTTCAATTCAAACACTCACGCCTGTATCATTGCCCATAATAAGGACGATGCTAAGGACTTCTTCACGAAGAAGATCATGTTCGCCTATAATAACCTTCATCCGCTAATCAGGGAGACCGTCACGGCGCAAAGAGCGTCCACGTCTGAGCTCATGTTCAGTAATGGATCGAGCATCAGGGTGACGACGTCAGGGCGTTCTGGGACCTATCAGCTTATCCATATATCTGAGTTCGGTAAGATCTGCGCTCATTATCCGCATAAGGCAGAGGAGATAGTTACCGGAACACTTAATGCTGTTCACCCTGGCCAGATAGTTTTTATTGAATCCACTGCCGAGGGACGTGAGGGCAAGTTTTATGATATGACAGACGAGGCAATGAAATTTAGGGACATGAGGTCTGAGCTAACAAAGCTTGACTGGAAGTTCTTTTTCTTTGGATGGTTCGATAACCCACTGAATCAACTGGGCGCAAAGGACACGAAAAATACTCCGGTCCCTTCAAGGTTCAAAAAATATTTTGAAGCTGTTGAGGTTGCGCTCAAGCGAAAGATCCCAGACTCTTTTAGGGCCTGGTACATAAAGAAAGAGCGTGATCAGGGTGAGCTCATGTTCCGAGAGCACCCGTCGACGCCGGCAGAGGCCTTCTTAAAATCTACAAAGGGCGTTTACTACGGAACCCAGATGGTATGGCTGCGTAAGAATGACCGGATCACCGAGGTTAAGTGGATGCCTAATTACCCGGTGGATACCTGGTGGGATATCGGTTTTAATGACGTGAATTCAATATGGTTCATCCAGACCGTAGCCCAGACGATCAGGGTCATCAAATACTATGAAAACTATGGCGAGGGTCTTGGTCATTATGCTCAATATATCAAGGACTTAACGACGCATGACCATTGGCGCTTTGGCGTGCACTATACACCTCACGACGTAGGGGTCCACGACTATTCAATAGGTCGGACACGTCAGGACTTCGCCAAGGACTATGGCCTAAAGCTAAGGAAGGTTGACCGCATTTCTGTGACGTCTGGCATAGAGGCCGTTAGAAAGCTTCTGCCTTACTGTGTATTTGATATTGAGGAATGCGATGATGGCCTTAAGACATTGGAATCATACCGTAAAGAGTGGGATCCAAAGAAGGCAACTTACCGAGACGTTCCTTACCACGACTGGGCCTCGAACGGTGCAGACGCATTCCGTACTGGCGCACAGGTTCATCCGTTCACAAAGATAATGTTTACCCAGATAGGACACGATGGTGGGATCCTGGTCCCAAAGGTTGGGCCAAGTCCAAAGGGTTGGACGTAATAGTTTTTGACCCAAATATATGGGTCTTTTTGGGTCAATAACTCATTTGATATTTACCTGTGATATACTGAAAGACATGAGGAGATATCATGCTTTGTCATAGCTGCGTTGACGATTTTGGAAAGTCTGAGTTGAATCAGGTTGATTGTGTTATGTTTCGTGGATATAGTGAAGGATCGAAATATACACTTCTCCTATGCACTGAATGCATGAATAAACGGTTAAGTTTTACTGGAAATAAGGCACCAACTATAAAGTCATGCTCGACTTGTCACCTGGCAATAGATGGACGTGCTAATAATCGGCTTGGATCGCCATGTTTATGGGCTTGCAGGTCATTTGATAAATGGGAGGAAAAAGATGCTTAGATTAATATACGACACGGAGACCACCGGGCTTCCGTTAGACTACAAGGCCCACGTTCACGACGTCGACAACTGGCCGAGGATGGTTCAGCTTGCATGGGGTGTTTACGACGACGACATGTCTCCGTTAAGCATGCGGAATCACATCATAAATCCTTACTTTTCGTATGAAATACCAGCGTCTGCGTCACTTGTCCACGGTATAACCGACGAGAAGGCAAACGAAGAGGGAGAAGATATCATGTTGGTGTTGGCTGAATTCCAGGTGGCCCAGCAATTGTGCAACCTTCAGATTGGCCACAACGTCAACTTCGATCGTAAGGTCATCGGCGCCGAGTTCATCAGGGCCGGGATGGAAGCTGGGTACCAGCTGGGCAAGGACATGGAGCGCTATTGCACCATGTTCAAAACCACGAAAATGTGTGGCCTTAGACATGCCAGCGGCCGGGGTGGAAATAAATGGCCCAACCTTCAGGAGCTACATGCACACCTGTTCGGTGAGGGCTTCAAGGAAGGCCATAACGCAATGGTCGACGTCGAGGCAACTGCAAGGTGTTACAAGGAGCTTCTTTTCATTGGGGAGGCAGGTGCAAAATGAATGACAACTTCCCTACTCTGGACAGTCGCATTGAGATAGAGTGTAAGGAATGCGGACACGTCGAAATTATAGCAAAATACTGTCCTTACACAGGCCACCTAATGGGACCCAGCGGGAATTACGTTTATGGAAGTGGGTTCGAATATAAATGCAGTGAATGCCATGGGGCTATGGAGGAAAAATAATTATGAGCTTAGAAACTTCAGTAGACAGGAACTGGACAAACGAGGAGAGGGTTGAGAACTATAGAAAGCTTCTTACTGCGTGGGAGTGGTCCCTTGACTGTTGGGAGTCTGATTTAAAGAACATCGATCGATCAACGTTTTTAGGTAACTATCTTGAACGTTGGCTTGATAGAAAGATAAAGGAATCAAAGAAAGCTATCGATAGGCTCAATAAAAAGATCGCCTTCTTTGCAGCCCGGCCAGGAGAATCAACCGAAATGCCAAAGCATCTATTACAATTGTTGAGGAAGTTTAGAGATGATTCGTAGTATCATGGCCCGGGCTCACAGGCTTAGAATCGTTGACAAAATCACAGACTCAGGTAAGGGGGAATAATGGAATGGTGTGAACAATGCGAAGCGATGTTATTTGATTTTGAGATAGAAAAATATAATGGACTGTGTGTGGATTGTTATGAAGAACGAGAAATAGACGAACCAGAGGAGGATGGATATGATAGTTAAAACTTGGAAGGGTAAAGACAGACTATTCACTGATGAGGAGAGGGTTAAAGAGTTCACGTTCCTGCTGGAGACAAGGCAGAAATTGGCTGCCTACAATGAGCTCGGTATCAAGCAGAATGCCGGCACAAAAAAATATGCCAGGACCGTCAAGCTCCGTGATAGTAACCTTGAGAGTATCGAACGCCTAAAGACAAAGATCGAATACTATTCCGCGCCAAAGGAGGACCGGTATGATATTTATGCAAATAGCTAAGACTTGGATATTATTCAAGATTTCAGACTTGTGCATATGGATAAGCTGCCTGTTCGGTGATGCAAGCCAATGGTTTGATGAGAAGGCTGAACCAATGGAACCATTGGAAAAGTATATGCGGCAGCGAAAATAACTCATTTGATCAGTAGCATGGTATAATCACTTTATGCAAACAATATGGACATTCTACATTAAAAAGTACGACATGAATCATAAGTTGAGGGGGTGGAATCAAATCACTCACGAGGATGCACAGCACATCATCTATAGAGAGGGTCATCCCCGTTCAGCTAAGTTCGTCAAATCCATGATGCTATGGAACAAGACGTATCAATTTGGCGATTATCTAATGATGATGGAGGGTTATCCATGTACCGATGTGAAAGGTTTGGCTGCGTAGCTACAGGTCACGATGTGATGAAGCGTGACGGAACGTTTAAGGTTGGATATGGTGGTGTTCCTATTGCGATATGCAAACATTGTCACAGTAGAATGCTCGTTATAGATGACGTTTCAGATTGGCAAAAAGTCCCTTTTGCTGAGATCAGCGCTATCCATACTGCAGCTGAAGTATCTGCAGAGATTGAGGATTGGCTGATGGCCGAGGATGGAAGCGCATTAAAGGATGGGTTTATGGGCGATATGCCTGGGCTTCATGAGGGCAAAATGGTTGAGAAGTGCATAGAAGCTGGTAAGATCCTTGACGATCAATACATGTCTGAGGTCGTTGAATGGACCAGGGTCAGAGATGGAATCGATGATGCCGTTATAGCTCTCAAGGGTTACTGTGATGAGCTCGGAGCAACCCATATGTCAGATAAGGTCCAGTATATTTACCGTAAGCTGCAGGACATCGCATACACAAAATTCAATATGGGGGATTGACATGACCAGGAAAGAGGCGTTAGACAAAGGATTCTGCAATCACTGTGCTGCCTATGGTGGCAACAGTGGATTTAGATGTGGTCTACTCAGCATGGTAGGGCAGATGAAGACATGCATCCTGCCGGCCGATGTCGTCAAGAGATGGATGGGTGAGTTCGGTCTTGATGGTGAGACCCAGCGTCACGTCAGGGTTAAATTTGGTGACGAGCTGCCTGCAAGGCGTAGTGTAAAGCGACGGCGTTCAATGAGCTAACGTTTTTGTTAAATCATAATAGGGGGTTAACGATGCCGAGAGATTATTATAGAAGAGAAGAAGAGTATTCCGTACTGGTTGTCGTGGAAAATGACGAAGGTATCATCAGGGATCCAGTGGTTATTACGGAGGCAAAGGGCATAAAGAGCCTCGATGATGTTTACGATATCCGCCATATGTTTTCCAACGAATCCTACTATGGGAAAAGCTCAAAAATCAAAGTAGGAAGAAAGATCCATTTCTGGTGCCGAGTTTGCCGGGGGTATATTGGCAGCAAGACCATTCCTTTGAGGATCGAGTCATTTAGATTTAGATCGTACACGGGACATGCGGCGGAGACAAAAGTTGAAATCAAGGAAGTGGTGTACATTTGTAAGGCCTGCAGGAACCATACGACGTTCGTAATAGAGGATCCTATAATCTCAACCTACTAACCTACCAATTATCTTGACATACCGAGCATTTTAAGGGGAGTGGTGTTTATGCTTGGTGATAACGTCGAGATGTCCAGAAAATCATTTGATCCATACCTTCCGGACCATAAAGACGGCTACTATGAGCTTGATCAAATCAGGCCTGGTGTCGTCATCTGTCCTTTCTGCGGAGATATCATTGACGCTACCCAAAGTTCAAAGGTGAAAGCTGTGTACGAGGCCCTTATGGTATGGCCTCGATCATGGGCGTCAGTTCCTCTTTGCGATTGCAATAAGGGACTATATGCCGTTTATTCACCAGATACTAAGAAGTGGGCATTCAGATATCAAATAAGAGAGAAAGGAACCGCAAAATGGCAGAAGTATTAGGGTCCCCGATGGCCGGCACTCAGGCTGGGGCTATAAAGGATTATGGCCTGATTAGGGTCGTCGGAAATGCCGAGCTAAAGGCTATCGATAAGAAGACATCTGATGACGCGAAAGAGCAGCAGAGGCCAGAGCTAATCGGTATATCGAGTCATCTAAATGTGTTATGGGAAGCCGCAAAAAATGCCAAATGGAAGGTAGAGGATCGCCTGGCCAGGTGCATCAGGGCAAAAAAGGGAATTTACGAACCCAATGACCTGGCTGCTATCAAGGAATTTGGTGGGTCAGAGATCTACATGATGTTGACAAACGTCAAGTCGAGGTCTATTGAGGCTCAGATCAAGGACATTATCCTTCCTGCAGGCGAAAAGCCCTGGGCGATTGATCCAACTCCTGTTCCAACATTGCCAAGAGAAACCGTCGACAGGATCGTTGAGAGGCTCAAGAGCGAACTTATGGAGGTCCTGTCAGTCTTTGGACAGGGAATACCCATAACTCCCCAAATGATCGATATCAGGATGGGTGAGCTCATGGACGAATCAAGGGCTGAGATCCGGAAGGTTGCATCAAATGAATGCAACGAGGCAGAACAGAACGTTGAGGACCTGCTCGTCGAGGGTAACTTCTATGACGAGATAGCCGACTTCATCAAGGACTTTTCAACCTACCTAACAGCCTTCATGCGGGGGCCTTTTGTACTTGGGGAGCGTAAGCTTAAATGGTCAGAGCGTCCGGATGGAACCAGCTTCCCAGACTATGAGGTCAAGGGGGTCATGAAATACAAGAGGGTTTCTCCTTTTGACATTTACCCGGCGCCGGCGGCAAAGCACCTTAATGATGGATACCTGTTTGAGAGAATGCGTCTTCGTCCTGAGCAGCTATGGGCATTCAAGGCGAGCAGTGGGTTCAGCAAGAAGGCTGTTGAGGCTACGTTGCTTGATCACCGTTCAGGATATCTAACAAACTGGTTGTGGACCGATCAGGAGCGTGCCAACATCGAGAATCGTCCGCAAGAGATGACAGATCCAACTTCCGTTATAGAGTGCTTGCTATTTCATGGAGACATCCCTGGCCGCTTACTTAGAGAATGGGGCATCAAGTACGAGGGTGACATATCAGATCCTGTGTCAGTTTCTGCAATGATGTGTGGATCAAGGGTCCTAATGCTTAGGGTAAACTCACACCCACTTGGATGGAAACCCTATTATTCCGCAAGCTTTGATCCGTCTTCAGACTCCATCTGGGGCACAGCTCCTCCGGAACTGATGGAGGATTGCCAGCGGATGTGTAACGCTGCAGCTCGAGCAATGGCAAACAACATGAGCATCGCCTCCGGTCCTCAGGTCGAGGTATTCAAGGACCGTATTGAACCGGGTGACGATATCCAGCGCATGTGGCCTTGGAAGATATGGAAAACGTTGTCAGATCAAACTGGATCCGGAAAGCCGGCCGTAAACTTTTACCAGCCAGATATGATCACCACGGAGCTCATGGGAGTGTTCAATTTCTTCTATGCTCAGTCTGGTGAACAGCTTGGTGTCCCTGCGTATGATCAGGGGTCTGAAGTAAACTCTGGAGGAGCTGGATCAACGGCTCACGGACTGGCCATGCTCATGACAGCATCATCTAAAATTATGAAGGACGCTATCGGGTATATCGATCGTAACATCATCAAAAAGATCATATTTCAGACATGGCTATATGCCATTACCTCAGGGGTCATGGAATACAAGGGTGATATAAACATCATTGCCCGAGCGTCCGAATATCTTATAGTGGCCGAGCAGTTGCAGGCCAGACGCCAGGAATTCCTGGTATACACCAACAATCCGCTTGACATTGCAATCATAGGCATGGAAGGTCGTGCCAATGTACTGCGCGAGACCGTTAAGTCCTTGAAAATGGACGGTGATAACATCGTTCCGCCAGAGTGGGAGATCAACGCAAGGATGGGCCAGCAGCAGATTGCCGGCCCAGAAGAAGAGCAAGGTCCCGGGGGTCCCCCGGCTGGTGGCGGAGGTGGATCAAAACCAAAGGAGTCAGAGAAACCAATTGGAGATAGCCGTCCCCCAAATGAGCAACCAATAGGTGGACCTCCCCCAGTCATTCCATTGGAGCAATTGGCAAGTATGTAGGCTTACAATAACCAAAACAATTTAACAATTAAATCAAGGAGTTAACGACGATATGGCGACGATATATGCAGACCCGGCAGGCTCAAATACAGCTCCCTATGAATCGTGGGCTAAAGCAGCTACTCTTATTCAGACAGCAATAACAGCTGCAAGCCCTGGTGATATAATTGAGGTACAGAGTGGTACATGGAATGAGGCAGTAGATACCAAAGGCGCCGGTACGCCCGGTAGCCCAATTACTATACGGGGCAAGGCTGGCGGAGTTACGCGATTGATCCGTACTGCAATTGGCGACAGCTCTGAAACATTTGAGTGTGATCATTCATATTGGACGATAGAGAATATGATCCTTGATGGTGGTTCCAACTATACAGAGTCAAGGGGTCCATTGAAGATATGGGACGGTGCGACAAACATAATCCTTAATGATGTGAAAACTACTGGGGCAGGAGCACTTCATGTCTATGATACTTCAGTAGGGAAGACTGTCACCTTTAACCGTTGTCAGTTTGGCGCTGCTCAATTGGTCGGTGGTGTAAGTCTTACGTATTCGTTTTATGCTCAAGGCGCAGCTGGAAAGTCAATAACCTTTAATTATTGCAAATTCTCAGGTGGAAGATCTGGTCACCTCATGCTGGCTTTCAGGGCAAGGCATGGAGGAACGTATACTTTTAAAAACTGCTATTTTTGTGGATTCTCTCTCGAACCATTTTACGCTTATGATGCCGGAAATACTTTTGTGGTTAGAAACTGTGTATTCATAGACCACAACGATGGCAAGAATGGAGCGATAGGTATCTTGAACAGGAGGGGTGGTAATAACTCAACGTTAGATGTTGACTACAGTTATCTGCTTCCTGGTCCCGACAGCAGCAAGACCAGTCCGTCGTGGGGGTCTTCAAACGTAACCGACGGAGGGCACAATTTAGTGTGGACTGCCCCTGGAATAACAAAGGTTGGACACGGCAACGGTATCTTTTTAAATTCTGTTGATGATTCTATTGACAATGATGACACCAGCGCGATACTCGCACTATCAGGGGTTCATGATACATACGAGTCTCACATGACGTGGTTTGTCAATCCTGGCCACCTTATATCTGGATCTTTTGATACTGCAGCTGCCATTGTAGCCATGAAGGCAATCGAAGCTAATGGGCATGAGATAGCCAACCATGGATACTCGCACACTCACATGGATGAAACAACTGGGTTCATTATAACCGGGACAGGAACTGGCCCAACGGTCAATGTCGATCGAGCTGCAGATACAATTACCTGTAATGATTCTGAAAACGGTAATCAGGTGGTCTCTGGATTCAAGGCCAAAACTATAGCTGCTATCGTTATAGAGATCAACGCATTCACCGGATGGTCTACTGCAGATGGGGCACCTGGTGCAATTTTTGGCTTCTCATTAGGAGAATCCCTGGATGACAGCTCGGGTGCCCAGGCTGCTGCCGGCGCAGGGTACACAACTCAACTCTTATTGGATACGAGCTGCTCAACTGGGTTCTTTAAGGTTGAGGTTGCAGATGCCAAGGCTTGGATAGAGTCTCAAATAGGAGGCGGCTACCAATGCAAAACATTTGGCTATGGTGCCGGACTTTATTCGGCTGATTCACAGGCGGCCGTGGAGAATGCAGGGCATGATTTGGGAAGGACAACCTATACGGTAGATGGTGATGTCGATTATTTTTCTATTCCTAAGTATGCAGTGCCAACTACGAGGGGTCATTTTAATGATGCGAAGCCGTTGGAGTCGGATATAAGGAATGTTTCCAGGGCTTTATATTATTCAACGCAGGCAGGTAGGTATCCATACGCGACGTATAGTCATAGCCTTGCTGATATGACTGCTGAAGAGCTTGGATGGTTTTTAAACGAATTTTCACTTATAAACACAAACGCTGATTTTAAAGTGTTGACATACAAAGAATGGTTTTCATTGCTCGAAGATACTGATTATTATAACGAATCCGCTGGAGTATATTCGATAGCTTCAGACGATGAGGATCCAGACGATGTCCTTCTTCCGGTTACGGGCTCAATATTAATCGATGCTGGTTTGGATGTTGGTTTAACTACTGATTATATTTTGACGGCTGTTCCTCAGAACACGCTACCGGACATTGGGCTTTATGAGGTTGTCTATGTAGCGCCAACTGGTGGTGGTGGTGGGTGGTCTGGCACTGGGAAATGGAATTCTAAATATAAATGGTCTGGAACTGGAAAATGGAATTCTGAATATAGATGGTAATAAATATAATTAAATAAGGAGGTTAACTATGGACAGATCTAAATTACCTAAAATGACACCGGGCAAAGTCGTTCCTACTCCCTGGTGGAAGCCAAAGGCTGCCCCAAAGAAAAGGATGCCGAAGGCTGGCCCTAAGATGCCGAGGAATACTCAGCCAGGGGCAGTGGATGATAGCGCAGTTAGGCGAATTAAAAAAAGAAACGATGCGCTGAGGGAGGCCGCAGGAGACTAATGGACAAATCAAATCTACCCAAGCAAATGAAGAAGTCCAGTGAGGCCCCATGGTCACCTACGCATGAGCGTTCAAGATTGAGTGGACGTGCCGGGACTAAGACGAAGAGGAACACAGGACTTGTAGGTACGTCGACAAGAAGGACGTGGGTCGAGGGTGACAATGCCCAGAAGCCAAGATACGGCAAGCTTCTTGGGCTGCCTCACACAAACATTGTTGAGGGCAAGGACCCAAAGAGTGGTAAACCAACAAAGCCCGGTAAGTTTCTCGGAATGCCTACTGGTAGGGCCGGTGGACTCAAGGGAAAGGATGACGAAAAGGAGTATTAATAATGGATAAATCAAAGATGGCTGAGCCAAAAACAATCACGTATGATCCGTTCAAGGGCGGGGAGCGTCATGATCAGATGTCAAGGCCTGTCAAGCAAAGGTGCAATGAATGGTGTTGTTGCGACGACTGTACGTGTGAAAAGTCTCTCGACGATACGCTGGATCCACCTGATGGAGAGGGCGGCCCGTCAATATGCTGTAGTCAACATCTGGTTTAAATTAAATCAATTTTAAGTACCCAGGGTACCTATAACAGGAATATATTAAACCGAAAGTAGTTGATTTAACTTGACATGGTGTGAGTAATAACACTGGGGGGTGGAGATATGAGATACGATTTATCAATAACCGATGAAATAGCCAAAGATGTCTACAACCTGCATACATTCGATTATGAATACTCAGGTACAGAACGCACACTCGATAGGCTAATCATCTATCTCCAAAGGCAGGCTATCGATAGAGCCATTTCGGTTTGCACAGATGTTGTCGCCGGCCAGGAGGAACGAAAGTCGTATGATCGTGGATATGTCAAGGGTCTTCATGAGACAATGTCGTTTCTGAAGAAGGCGTCTGTCCATGGCCGTTTATTGCAGTTTCCAGACGATGCCAGGAGAGAGATACCACCCAAGATTATATAATAGCGCCATACCTAAGCGCCAAAAGAA
>Ga0307377_10007727_pt1 | contig 11034 bp, 36 predicted proteins | sample TR3MG_FD_202535 | JGI IMG/M metagenome (GOLD analysis project Ga0307377, IMG submission 202535) | Soil microbial communities from Risofladan, Vaasa, Finland - TR-3 | ecosystem: Environmental > Terrestrial > Soil > Coastal area > Acid sulfate soil | place: Finland: Risofladan, Vaasa | collected... | reverse complement strand
AAGGGCAAGACCCTGCAAGGGCATCGGCAAGACCTGACAAGGGCAAGACCCTGCAAGGGCATCGGCAAGACCTGACAAGGGCAAGACCCTGCAAGGGCATCGGCAAGACCTGACAAGGGCAAGACCCTGCAAGGGCATCGGCAAGACCTGACAAGGGCAAGACCCTGCAAGGGCATCGGCAAGACCTGACAAGGGCAAGACCCGACATATAGCGCAATAGGTCGCAATATGCCTTAATAAACGTGGCATTTTTGACAATATTAAAATATAAATTTGACAAATGCTAAAAAATATGTTATGCTTTTAATTCTAACAAAGGAGAATAATATGCGATTACATTTACAAGTTAAGCGATTGCAGGAAGAGAAAAAAGTCTTGCTTGAGGGATTCAATAATATTCGAAGATACTTAGCCCTTGAAAAGTTTAATATCGACACTTCAGTTAACAAAAATGATATTTTATTAAGGATTGAAGAAACCATTGCCGAACAAAGAGAAGTGGAAAACCTTATAAAAAAGGAATGTGCAATATGAAGAATAAATTGATTAAGGATATTTTAAAAACAATTATTTTAATCATATTAAATAATTTATCAGATAAAATAAGTTTATCGGATGTTGATGAATTGGACAATTACCTTATAAAATTAGAAGAATAAAAAGAGGTCAATATGAAGAATATTAAAAATATCAAAGTTTATATTCCAGTAAAATTTGAAACAAGCATAAAAGGACATTGGACAGATTCACAAGGCACAATATTTAAGGATAATATTATAATTCAACTTTGCGATGCAGTACAATTTGAAAGAATTAAGGCGCATTTATTTAACGAAGGCGAAATTGCAGTTTTTTATATTCAAGACAATATAGCATATGTTCAGAGTAAAAACACACTTGGAAGATTGACAACAAAAACAGTTATTGAAAATGTCACAGATGAAAATATTACAGAATTATTAAAGCAATATGACAGCTTCACTTATTTTAAAGTCGAAAGAAAGGTTGACGTATGGACAAAATAAAAACACTATATCATTTCTCGCAACATGATTTTGAGATAATCAAAATTGATTATTTTGGTCAAAATTCATACTCGAAAAATGAAGCCAAATATCCTACAAATAGATTTTTTTGTTACGATACAGAATGCCCACAAGAAAAAGGTCATAACTGGTCTTATCGTTATCAAATAGCTATTCCAGAGGATGAAATCTATAATTTGGATGATGATGTGTTACAATTGAAAGAAAAGCACAATATATTTAATTTACTACAATATTTAAGTAAAAATTATACAGCATGTTGTTATACGCATTCTTTTAAATGTTATGTAGTGTTCAAAAATATAAAACCAGTTAAAAAGGAGAAAATTAATGACTATTAAATTATTTTACAGATTCATTTTAAATTATCATAGACTTGCAAATGGGAAAGCCTTATATTTTTTTAATGAATACAAATGGATTGGTGTACAAATTGGAAAACTTAGTATTATTTTTGATTATGGAAAAATTCCATATTATTGTAATAAGGCTTTTACTATTGAAAAAAATTAAAAGGAGATAATACAATGCAAACAACAAAAAGAATTATGCTCGGTGTAGGTTGTGATTTATTAATGTTTAAAGAGAGAAAATATTTTGAAGTAAAAATCATTGATAACTTTACTGGCGTATCGTTAATTATTGACAACAGCTATATGAATAAAAAAGCTTTAAGCCTTAAGGATTACATACCATTGTGCAATAAAATTATTGACAGGCTATTAAGTGGGGCAAAACTTGAAGATTTATCATTGCAATAAAAATCGGAAGAAAACGCTATCTTTTCAAAACTGCATGTTGCTTTATTTAAATTTTGTGCATACGGAGAAAGCGCATTCACGAAAATAGGTGTTGTAACTATCGTTATTTAAATAATTTACGAAAATAAGAATAATTAAAATAATTGCCTTGACACCTTGACAAATGAATTAAAATGTGTTATGCTTAATTATCGGTTAACGATTAAAAAGGAGTTGAGCATGCTAGGAACAAATCGAGATTATAAGACAAGCGCAAGACAGATTGACAGAGCAATTAAAAAACACATTGAATTAATGAATCAGTATATTGCTAATGGCATGGACAAAAATGAAGCAAGTAAAAAGGCATATGCTGATGTTATTAAACTTAAAATAAATGGGAGAAAATAAAATGATAAAAACAATCTTAAAAGTGGGCGATATTTTAAAAAGTAATTTTACAATAATGAACAGACAGAGATTATACCAAGTCACAAAAATAACAGATTTAAGTATATTTATTAAGATAATTGGAGATAAAAACGGCACATATTTAAGATTTGAAAGTGAATCGGATTTGTTAAATTCATTTAAATTAGAAAGATATAGCAATCCTACGTCAACATGCACATGCCGAAAACGTGGTTGTGAATCAGATTGTATATGCAATTGTCACCGAAAATAATTATTTAAAAAGTTATAAGTTGTTGAATTATAGTCACTTACATCATTAATTATCTTTTGGTCTGACCTTGACAAATGGCGAAAATGTGCTATACTTGAAGTAACAAAAGGAGATAAAACATGAAAGCCATTTTAACAAATCACAAAAATTTAAACGAATCAAAAGTAGAATTAGATTTAGTCGAGCCTAGTGAATTTTGTAAAAGAGATTTTCCAATCTATTCTATTCGAGGAAGAAAAACAGTATGGAACACTAAAAAAATGATATACATGACAAGCGAAACAGAAGGTCGAACATTATCAGCTAAAAACATTCCCACAAAATATTTAGTAGAATTTATTTAATAGCTATTTAAAATAAGGAGATAAAACATGGATAAAACTATTAAAATCAAAATAGAAAATCATTACGGCAATACTTATTATTATGTTACAAGTGAGCATAAATACCACTTGCAAGAGTTAACTGGTAAAAAAACATTGACCCCAAAAAATATTATTTCACTTAAGGTTTTAGGCTTCACTTTTGAAAAGGAATCCGAATCTGTATTTTTTGAGCTTCCCTTAATAATCTCTTAATTATTTAAAAGGAGTATAAGAAAATGATTAAACTTTCAATTTATGTTAAGATTGACAAAAATGACGGAAGATTTAGAGAAAATGACATTGTAAAAAGACTAGATGAAAATCTGCCAAAATTTTTCAAAAAAGAATTAAACATTGATTTAATTCATATTGACGATTGCAATTTAAAGGATAGAGAAAATTATTTTTATGTTACTCAAAACTAAAAAGGAGAAGAAAAAATGGGATGCAATACTTCATTATACATTAGTAATAGATGGTATGTTGCAGATTTACTAAAGGTTTTAAAAAATAGGTTGTGCGTACAAGATATTAAGGTCACAGGCAAAGCAAATATTTCACCAGAGTTTTCAGTAATTGAATTTACTTGTGATGGTGATAGAAGATGGATGAATGTACATCTAAATTCAGACACTCCGATTGGAAAAGCAACACGTATAAATTTAAGCATGGATAAGCAAGCACAGGCTATTCTTAAGTCGATAGCAGAGGTCTTAGGTGGATTGTACGAAGAAAGTGACGCAGAGGGCAAACTAGAGATGATTATAGGCATGCTAGATGATGGCGATAATTTATCATATCATCTAAAGCAATCAGTATTATTAGGTTATGGAAATGGTGATAGCATATCATCCTTAAAATCAACTATAATTGAATTTCAGAATACAATTAGAACGGCAAAGAATTATAGATAAAATTAATTTCCTCACAGGGCTATAAGTTGTTAAATCTTAATGACTTATAGCCTTGACAAATCCTCATTTACATGGTATAGTTAATTATCACTTAGAAGACTAGAGTACCTACCCTGAATGACAAACATTTTAGCTGAAGGCAGAGGTCTGTAATTTTTAAGTAATTTATACTGTATATAAGAAGTATTTATTATTTTTAAAAGTTATAACTTATTAAATAACAATAGGTTATAGCCTTGACAAAATGGGAATGATGTGTTATATTTAATTATAAGTTAAGAGCAACATATCAAACAGGAGATACAAAATGAAAATAAAAATTTTATCTGGTGGGAAGCCAAAATCAGAGCATGCTGAATACTTAAAAGCCACAACATTTTATTTGAATAAATTATTAAATGGTAATGTTAAAGGAATAAATTTAACAATTAAATTTAAGAAAATGCCTTATGGCGTGAATGGTCGAGCATGTAATAGACGATATGAAGATAGCCCATATAAAATTGAAATATGCAAATATATAACTAAAGGTAAAATTCTTAAAACACTTGCCCATGAATGTACACATGTAAAACAATATGCTACAGGCGAATTAAAATCAAAAACATTGTTTGAAAATAATAGATGTAAAAGAATTCTTATATGGAAAGGCAAAGAAATTCGTAGAAGTGTATATCTTAATCGTGAATGGGAAATTGAAGCCAGAAAAATGGGCGAAGTATTATCAGAATCTTTTACTAAATTAGAAAAGCCTATTAAGAAAACAGTTAAAAATATCTTTGATAAAGCTGATATAGAAAAAACAGTATTAGAAACATTGAGTGTTGATAAATTAAATAGTGAATTCGTATCCAGTATATTAAATAAGACTAAAAACACATTAGAAAAAACATTGGTATTAAAAACAATCTTTAACATGAAGGAAACAGGCATAATTGAAACATATAATATCAATGGATTAATATGGATAAGAATTAAAAAATAATCGGCTTGCCCCCTTGACAAACGGAAAAAAATATGTTATGCTTTAGTTAACAGTTAAGCAAATCGCCAATTAACCTTTAAACAGGAGAATAAAAATGAACAATTACCGAGTAAGACAAAACGCAAACGAAGAAAGATACGCACAACGTATAGTCGCAAGTAATGGATGTTATAAAAGGGTAGAAAAGGTTGATGTTGGTATGGGAAAATATGCCATTATCAATATGGATACAGGAAACAAGTTAAGCAATGTTTCAAAACGTTATACCTTAGTAAAAAATGAAGAGGTTTTTCAGCCTTTTGTCAATAGGTTTGGTGTGCAAAATGTTTCAAGATTTATTGAATATGGAAGAGGAAAATTTGCTCACATGAGAATCAATACTGGTCGAGAATTTAATTTTGGAACAGAAGAAAAACCTGATATTATTAAAGAGCAAATTATTGTTGAAAATTCTTACAACAAAACAAGGTCATTCAGATTTATGTTCGGGGCTTTCAGATTAGTATGTACCAATGGCTTATATAGTGGTAATTGCTCAATGAAATATAAGAAAATCCATGTTGGTGAAATTCCAGTACAGGAAATAATTAATAACGTCATTAACAATTATGAAAAAAATAGTTTTGAATTATGGAAAAGTTTTAAAGAAATTCCTTTAACATTGGAAGCCGAATTAAAAATGTTAGAAACGTTTGAAGCCTTTGAAATTAAAGAAGAAAATAAGCATTCATGGGATTTGAATAGCCAAATAAGAAGACGTGCAATAAGGCTTGTCACAGCAGAAGCTTCTGTTGATAATCAGCGTAATGGATGGGGTTTATTCAATCAGATTAATAGAGCAATTGAATATGAAGTGTCTGGAAGGTCAGCAGTAAGCAAACGTATGTTAGGCAATAGGAAAGCCGAAGAATTTCTTACGGCACAATTGAATCTAAATTAATACAGGTGTATATAATAGGGAAGGGTTAGTCACCTTAGCCACAATAATTAAAAGAAGGTAAGACACCTTCCCTATATAATAAAGGAAATTATTATGAAAATTAAGCCAAAATATCGTACCAAAAAAGAATATTTAATTCATCCTCAAACTATTAGATGTTATTTAAAAAACAAAGGAGAATAATATGATAATGAGTAATTTTATCCAATATTGTGCAGAAGATAATGAAAAATTAGCTAATGACATTAAAATTTATTTGGCTGATTATTTTGATTTACCTCATAGAACAATTGAATTGACGGAAGAAGAATATCAATGGATTGAAAATAATCTTGCTGATAAACATATAAAAGAAATTTTTGGAAATCTTTTTAAAAAAAAGGAAAATAATGAAACCAAGTGAATATATTTAAAGTAGATAGAGAAAAACTTTGGAGTGATTTAATCGAAGGAAATTTTTTAATTGAAAAAGATGATGATAAAATAATTGTTAAGGGAAAAATTTTAAAGGAGATATAAAATGATTGGACATCACGAATTAGGCATTAGCGCAACACAACAAGAAAAGAAAAGTTTGGATTGTAAGTCTATCCCAATATTAAAGGGTATTTTGTTAGACCTTGTTAATAATATATCTATCCCTTATAACAAGGAATTATTAATTGATATTATTATTGATATGAAAAAAGAAAACGGAGAAATACCTAATTGAAGGAGAAATGAAAATGCAAACAACATTATTAAACGGAACAAATATTAAAAAGGCGCATAGGCAAGGGAAAGACGGAACATGCGAATTTAATTGTTGGGGTACGACATTATTTATTTTAAGTCAGACGGATAAATTAGAATGGGTAGGGTCTACTTATATGAAACCATTTTTAAAAAATAAGACAATGCCTAAAGTCAATCAAGGTTTTGAAAAAGGTGATATACTTGTATTATGGGGGAATGCTTGGCATAGCAATGGTGTAGAGCATAAAGAATTAATACATACTGCCGTCTATGTAGGCAATGGTAAATTTTTTCACAAAAAAGGCATGGATGAAAGTTGTTATGATACACTTGAAGATGTTTTGCATTCTTACCTACACGATAATTATGAAATAAGACAATTAATTTAAAAAATTTATGCTAAATAAAAAAGGAGAATAACATTATGGCTGATGAACATGATGAAAAATGCAAATGTGAATATTGCAGGGAAGAAGATATGTATGTAGAAAATTGTATTTTATGTGGTCAATTGTTTACTATTGGTGAAACTGGAAATGAATTAGGGTTTTGTATTACTTGTCAAGAGAAGCCCGAATTTCCTTATGATATAGATAAATATTATCAAGACTATGATAATAATAAAGTGGCTTTTAAGGGCTTTGATACAATGGCAAGAGGATTATTAGAACCTTATAGAAAAAAAGGAGTATAACATTATGGATTGTTGTGAAAAATGCTGTACTAAAATGGATTGGAATGATGATAGTGGATTTGAATTAATATGCCCTAACTGTGGAAACATTCAAAAAGGAGTATAACATCATGGATGAAAAACAATTAGCAGAATTGTACCCTGAAAGTTATGATATTAAAGAGGGCAATGAATTATTAACAATAGTTATTTATACCGAAGGAGAATCTAATGGGTAGAATGTGGATAGAAGGCTTAATGGAAGTTGAAAATAACGTTGATAAGCTATTAGCAATACATTTAACAGGCAATCATTACCCACCTATAAGCCTAGACTTCGTTCCTGCTTGTAAAAAGGCTATCAAGTATTGTAACAATGGAAAATATGATAAGAAAATTAAAATGCCAAATGGATTAACTCGTACAGCTTCCTTTATTGTTGATGGGTTACATCTTGAATCATTCATAATGGAAATAGATAATTAAGAAGGAAAAATTAAAAGGAGAAAATAAAATGTATTTAGGAAAATGGTATGTTGTTAATCCAATGAGGGATAAAAAATTTAAATTATTTCCATATCAATTAAACTCAATAACTGACCCGAAGAAAATGTTTCCTATTTATAGATGGCTTTGGTTTAATTGGAGTAAACGAATACTATAAAGGGGAAAGAAAATGAATAACGAATTATTTTATAAAAACTTTGGTAAAATTGCAATAGGAATATTTACCGATTTTAAAATTGGGCGTAAGTACAATTATATTTATAGAAGTGGTTATTTACATTTAGGATTTATAACAATTTATTGGAATCAATCCTAAACACAAAAGAGAATTTAAACGGAGAAATACCTAATTAAAGGAGAAAGAAAATGAAAATTGTATCAAGAAAAATTAATAGATTCGGAGTTAGAAAGTATGACGAAGTAAAATCCTTTACACAAGAAAATGTAGAATATGTTGTTGCCAAGATAAGGAAAAGAAATACTCGAAACTATAAATATATTTGTGATTGTCCAAATTATTTTTATCGTCAAAAAAGTTGTAAGCATATTGCTGAATTCAAAAAGAGAGAATTAATTAAAGTTTAAAAATAAATATGTATTGCCCTTGACAATTAACATTTAATATGGTACACTTTAGGAGAAAATATTATGCCAAAAATATATCGAGTAGAAAATGATTATGGGCATGGTTGTTATACCAATGGTGATATGTCATTTGCTCGTAAACATAGTAAACAAGCGAACACACCATCTCCTAATTGCGATATTGGTATTAGGCGATGGATGTGGGATGAAGAAATTTGTGGGTTTATAGATTTAGAACATGCTAATAAATGGTTTACTGATAACGAGTTAAAAGAAGCCGAAAGGAAAGGATTTATTTTAAAACAAATAGAAGTTAAAGAGATAACAGCTATTGGAGAAGCGCAAGTTTTAGCAATCAGATAAAGGAAAAAACAGGCAGAGGTTAAAGAAATTGGGATTGAGAGGATAAACTCTCTTAACTGAGAAAAAGTTTCTTATATGAGTTATCTAATATAAGTTTTTCCCTTTGCCACATTTATAATCAATTACTTAAACAGGAGAAAATAGCATGAACGATAGAATTCCGTTTCATCACTATACACCTTTACAAAACATGATTATTAATATTCGAGCAGATGGAGAAGAAAAAGTATGGAATTTTATTGAAACATTTTCGAATCCTTTTACAAGACGTGAAGCAAGGGATTTGTTTGCTCAAGCAATTCAAAAAATAAAGGAGAAATAAATGAAAATAACAATTAAAACTTATGATGGAAAAACAATTAGGTATATAAGAGATACACTTTATGATTGTTTAGTTGCTCTTGATGATATTAGATTTTCGGAAATGGAAGAAAATAATATTAAATCAATTAAGATTAATGGAGAATAAAATGATTAAATTAACTAAAAGCGAAAATGTAACACCAACAGAATCACATTTTGAAATCGAGATAAATGGAAAGGTTATTCAATTTGCGAAGTGGGTAGACTATGATTGGACTACGGACTATGAGTTTTTAAAAGGACAAGAGTTATTGACCGAGGAAGAAGAGGATGAAGTTTGCGAATTTATTTGTGAACAAACAATATAAGGAGAAATAATTATGAAAGTAGATAATACAGTTGTTACAGAAATTTTACAATTCTATCTTCAAGACATGAAACTCGAAGATAAAATAATGGAAGCCCTATTAGATAAGGATGATAGTATAAAAGCAAAAATTAAATTAATACCTTTTTTAGAATGGTTGCATGATAACGATAACGATTCTAATTTTGAAACGCTTATTGAGTGTCTTTCTCAAGGGTGTGAGCCATATGCCGATACAGTTAAAGATACTGATACTTGGAATGATGGTTGTTATAGAAACCCAAACCATATTGTAAATATTGAGGAATTAAAAGAAGCCGATTTAATTAACTTTAATGAAGATGGAAGCATTAATGATGTAAATATCTTTAAAGAAAATTTGCAAATAGAATGGGTATAAATAATGAAAAAAATTCTCATTCTTGTAATCTTGTGGATTCTCTTTGTATCGGCATATATCTGTTATGCTGATGAATATTCAACAAAAGAAATTTGTGATAGCATTTATATTATTGAAGGTGGGGAAAATACAAATTACCCTTATGGAATAAAATCTGTTAAGTGTGAAGGGAAAAGCCAATGCGAAAAAATTTGTCAAAATACAATCGAGAACAACAGAAAAAGGTTCGCAAATCAAACAAAGGAAAAAGAGTTTCTAAAATTTCTCCAATCTCGATACTGTCCTGATTCAGATAAGGGTTGTGAAAATTGGTTGGGGAATTTAAATTATTACTTGGAGAAATAACTATGGAAAATAGACAAGATAAGATTAACCGAATTAAAGAACAGTATAAAATTAAATGTGTTCATATGGTTGAGGATGGGTGTGGTACATATTGTGGTTTAAAGCCAATGACAGGGGATTATCCTCATAAATTTTGGCGAACCGATTGCTATGGAAGAAAAGATAATTGTAATTTTCTAACATTATATAAGGAGAATAAAAATGATGAGAGAAGCGAAAGAATTTTATTTTTTTGATGGAGAATATTATGTAGAATGTTCTGATATAATAATGTGTGATTCAGTAAAGGGTTGTGAAAATTGGTTGGGGAATTTAAAATTTTATTTAAACAAATAAGGAGAATAATTATGATTAGAAAAAGAGATATTGACGGAGAAAAAACAACAAAGCATGTTATCGTATATGCTAATGAGCCTGTTAGAATTGAAATTATTGGTGATTTTGTGTTGCATGGATATAAGGGAACAAAAACCGATATGAACCAAGAGCCTTGTATATTCCATGACACAAGTTATCGAGCTTAAATTTAATAACTAATCGCAACTTGTTGTGGCTCTAAATAAAATAAATTTGCAATCTGGTCAAAAATATGTTATACTTAATCAAAAGGAGAAATGAAATGTATAGTATTTATTCAGAAGTTTATCGGTTAATGGAACAATCACCAGATGGCGATTTATCTTTGTGCCTTGATGAAGAAGGAAATGAAATTTTTTCGGATAATTATCATACCATTGAAAAAGAAAAAATCACATGTGAAAACAATCAATATTACGATAACCCATTAGTTATTGTTAGAGAAACGCAAGTAATCGTTGGATAACAAAAGGAGAAATAAAATGTTAAAATACATAGAAGAACCTAAAAAAACAACTAGATGTGAAAGTATTTATGATTTTGTTCCAAAATTTAAAGCTAGAACAGAGTTTAAAAAAGAATATGGAGTTGACATTTATAATTGGCAAAATGAACAAGACGACCAATCTTGTATTGAAACTATCCTTGAAAAAAGAAAAGGATTGTTTCGAGTTGTTTATGTAGATGATAGAAACTGTGGGCATTTTATTATTGAGGAATATTG
>Ga0307377_10007726_pt1 | contig 11035 bp, 8 predicted proteins | sample TR3MG_FD_202535 | JGI IMG/M metagenome (GOLD analysis project Ga0307377, IMG submission 202535) | Soil microbial communities from Risofladan, Vaasa, Finland - TR-3 | ecosystem: Environmental > Terrestrial > Soil > Coastal area > Acid sulfate soil | place: Finland: Risofladan, Vaasa | collected... | reverse complement strand
AAGGCTACGTTAACATTGATGTACGGTCCACAGTTGCTACTGATGTTGTCATGCCGGCCTGGGAGTCAGGGTCATTTCTGCCAGGTACGATAGACGAGATCCACTCTCGGCATATGCTGGAGCACTTGTTGCTGCGCGACGCAACTCGCGCGCTGCAGAACTGGTTCTTTCTTTTGAGGCCGGGCGGAACCTTGCGCGTGGTTGTGCCGGACCTGGTCTTCCATGCAAAACAGTTGCTGGGCGACGCTCATAGTTTGAGTACTGACTTGAAGCAGAACTTTGATCATGCCATGGCTGGTTTTTACGGCTGGCATAGCCCGCGGCGCGGTGGCGGCGTCGAAGACGCACATCGTTGGGGGTACACTGAAAGCTCATTGATCCAACTTTTGCGTGAGACCGGCTTCGTGGGAGCTGTACGGTGCCTTGTTGGTGAGGATAGCCAACCGTGGCATCTAAATGTCGCGGCTCGAAAGTAGTTTTAACATGGCTTTCCATCTGACCTTTCAGTAAGGTATGCTGTTGAGGGGAGCCTCGTGACTGAGGCAACGAACAGCCCATCGAGGAGTTTGCATCCATGGATCAATCGACCTTCCAGTGGCTGGCTGGTATTGCAATTGCAGCGATTTTTGGTCTTATTACTTGGATTGCTCGTGATATGTCAGAGAAGATTAAGGAAGCCAAAGAAGATACAGATAAGCTGGGCGGGCGGATCGACCGCAAGTTCGAAGCTACGGCGACGAGCGACCAGAAGACCCGTGAGACCATGGATCTGAAGGCCGAGAAGCTGTATGACCGCATCAATGAACAGCAAAAGGAAATTGCTGACCTCCGGGAGACTACAGCGGGGTTCCAGGGAACGTTCATGACGCGAGAGGAGCACGCTCGCCAATGTCAGAAACAACCGCAGCCGCGTGGCTAGAAGAGGAGAAGATCATGAGGGTTCTCGTTTTCGATCCGAACGTGGATTTCGCTCGGAGGGTGGTTGGCTTTATTCGTGAAAACGTGAAGAATGTGCAGGCTGACATGGCCTCCAACTTGTTCGTACTGCGCAAACGTCTTCGTGAGGGAGTGTGGGATTTTGTATTGGCGGACGTCGCTGCCGCTGGGTTTATGCGTGACGTGATTAATGAACTCAACGGATTGCAGTGTCCGGTGATTATTTGGAGTACGTTGTTGAATACCGAGAATGACGGGCAGCGTCTCCTGGATAAGTTTAGAATCGTAGTCAAGCCGGTGACCTCTCTTGAGCTTTCCAGTGTGTTGCACAGCCTGGTTGAAACAGCTTAGTGACAGACCCTTGTTCGGCGGGGACATGCGCGGTATGCTACGGACAGGGTCGCAATAGCGAGGAAGCGCGATGTCCTCATTGATTGATATCATGAAGAAGCGGGCTGATCTCGCTGAGTTTGAGAGTCGGTTATCCGAAGGGAATGTCAATCCTTCTACTGCTATTCCGGAGTTTGAGCAGGCTGCGCTCGAGCATTACCGTGAGATGATTCGCAGCGGACAGATAGGGTCGACTGAAGCTCACAAGTTGTTACGACAGCGGCTACAGGATAGACCGGAGATTGAACGACAGGCGTTTGAAAGCGGTTCGTCGATGTACACACCGACTTACGGCGGCGTGGGAACACAGTTGGCTATTGGTACAGGTTTGGGCTGGGGTATCGATAAACTCATTTCAGCCGCCAGAGGCCAGCCGGCACAGCCGGTTGGGCAGTATTTAGCCAACATGTTGAGCCCGACGCAGCTCCTGCCCAAGACACGCAGTCTGGGAGCGATGTTGCCGCTTTTGTTCTTCTCGGCCAACTACCTGACTCGACCGTTTCAGGATCCGGCTTATCAGCGCGGGGAAAGCGGTTATCTGTCTTCGTTGGCGTCGTCTGTAGGTGGTGCTGGTCTGGAGACGCGAAAGCGTATGGGTGAGGCCGAACAACAATACGGTACGCTCGGGGCTCTTCCAGTACACGCACTCAACTTTGCGATGGATCCTATTGGCGGCATTGCGGCTGCTGGTACCAAAGCGAAGGAAATGCTCTTCGATAAAGAAGGTGAACTCCTGGACGAAGCGGCTGAAGCAGTCGACAGGGCGCTACGTGCCAGTTGACTTCTCCAGGCACAAGGGTCACAATGGCCGTACTGTAAGGAGGATGGATCATGTCCGTCAAGTTAAAGGCTCAGGATGGTACCACACACCAAGGGTCACACTGTGCGTCCAAGAAGGGTCTGCTGGAGAAGCAGGCTAAGAGGCGCACCAAGAAGGCTATGTTGTGTGCCTTGGTGAGTGGTCTTCAGAAACGCGCTGAGTTGCGTAAGATCATGCATCATCTGAGTAAGAAGGCTGAAGGTGCTGCGGCAACCCCGCAGGCGCCACAGGCGACGTATCCTGGCCCCATGCAGCCGATGCAGGCCGGACAGGCAACTAATAACGTGGCAATGGCGCCGCGCAGGTCGGATGACATCGCCAAGAACATTTCACAGTTTGGCGACACGCACCGTGGCCGGGCGGCTTACGAGCGTCTGGCGCAGTACCGGCGCGGGGCAGTCAGGGGCTATGCCGCGGCCAGCCAGCCGGACGCCAAGCAGCGATTTCAGCAGGCACTGGGCAAGTCCGGTTCTGCCGTGCGTCTCGGTACTCCGTTCATGGATGGATTCATTCGTTGTTGCGTGGAGCAGGATTTGAGCGGCGAACAGATGGCTGATGTTCTTGAGAAGGCTGCTAAAAGCAAAGGCAAGCTCGGGGAAGAAGCGCGCGGCATGATTGACCGCATGTTGAAGCTCTAAACGAGGACGTTGCCATGAACGATACACAAGAGCGCGTGGATGCGTTCAAAGTTGGCTTTCTTAGCGGATTGGCCGACAAGGGCCTTCTGCCGTCCGAGTTCTTCGTGATGGCCAAGCAGGCGGCTGGCGGCACGGATTTGTCTGACCCGGCCGCGGTCTTGTCCAGCATCGTTGGCGGTATTTCCGCGCCCATGGGCACGGTGGCTGGCAAGGCCATGGACATTGGTGCAGGCGTTGCCGGGACAGCGGGCAAGGCGCTTCTGGCTGCGCCTATTGCCATTGGTGGTCTTGCCGGCGTCGCTGCGGAACGGCTCAACGCACCGGATCCGAAGGCGATTGAGAACCTCCAGAAGGCCGAATTGATCGGGCTGTACCGGCGTCTTGCCTCCAAGATGAAAGAGCGGAGATCCAGGAGAGAGTCCAGTGACTGAATTGTCTGAGTCCGAACCTGCTGATGAGCCTGGACCGTTTTTTGAGCCCGAATCTTATGATGAGGTCGGGTTTGCTGCGGATGTTGCGCCGAAGCCCAGCAACGGGAGTGAGCATCGTGCTCGACGGTTTGAGTCAGGCTGGAATCAGCTGCTCGATCCTCATAGGGTCAAGGATCAGAATTTCATTCTTCCCGGGCACGACGGATTGCCGTTCCGCGGTAACGCCATCCCGTTCCTGAAGAATGATGATCCGGCGTACCGACAACCACAGGTTGCATACGAGCCGCATGTGTGGATTCTGGATCTCAGCCTGAAGGAAGATTTGGATGACTACCGGGCTGTTTATCAGCTGGTGACCAATGGCTCGGCGATCATTTCGGCTGAGGAGCGGCAGTATGACGTCGCAGTCAAGAACTGGCGCGTTTTTCTGCGGTGGGCTCTTGTGTTCGCGCACATGCCCAAGGATTTCATTCCAAAGGCATAAGGAGTGACAGATGGGCACCTTTGCTGAAAGCGTCCTGGCGCTAACAAAGGCTGGCGAGGACGTTGACTGGGAGCAGAATCTGGCTGCGCAAGAGTCGCGTTTTCGCTCTAAAGCACCGCTGTCTGCAGATGTCGCTATGGATGAGGCTGCTCGCCGACTGAAGAAGTACCAGGAATTGGCACACATGATCGGCTATGCCATGCGGAAGGCCCGCCCGCAGAGTGAGATTGAGAAGGAGATCTCTGGTGACATTGCACCTGGCGACTTGTCCTCTCTGGAAGGTTCGCCCGGCCGCGAGATCGTTTTCAAGGTTCCTGAGAAAGTCGCATCGTGGTTTGATGAGCGGCTGCTCTCCAAAGAAGCCGGAGAGATGGTTCATAAAGTGACCGTGGATGGTTTGCCGGCCGAAGGTCAAGAACGTCTAGAAAGTATGGCCGCCAAACTGCGTTCCATTACTTCTGCGCCGGGCTACCAAGTGCCGCGGTACTCTCGTTCCTGGTATTCGCCGGTTGGCGATGCATTTGAGTGGCTTGGTAAGGGCGTCACCGGTGAATTGACTCCGGAACAACTGAAGCATTTGCGAGCTACTCGTTTGGGGGACGCTCTGGATCATATGCCCGAGAATGCTGCAAAGCATCTTTTCAAGGTTGTGCCTGGCACTCCTGTAGGCGACAAGACGAGTCTTTCCATGATTTCCACCCCGTATGAATCACATGTAGCACCGCGGCGCCATTATCAGATGCGCGGCGGGCTCACTGCGCTTGGTGGTGCGGCGGGAATGTACGGGCTTTACAAAGTGTATCAGATGTTGAAAGGTGATAAGGAGTCGGGTCAACAGAAGACTGCTGGTCCTATCACCGATCCGCTGCGACATGGTACCCAGGATCTCGTGGCGGATCTGATGCGCTATCTCGCCGAGAAGAAGGAAGAAGCCACGAGGGTCACCACCGATCCGTCGACGCATCCTGCGTACTATTCTTCGTTGGCGATTGGTGTGCCCAAAGCGTTCACTACCGGCTACCAGACTGCCGGCAAGGAGATCCAGGAAGACACGCGCAAGAAAGTTGACACAGAGCTCGATCATGCCAAGAAGGAATTTGAGCAGGCACTGTCTGGCGCGTATGACCAGAACAAGCTGGAGGGTGCAGCTGAGCAGAAGGTTGCTGCTTTCATTGACGGCATTGCCCAGATGCATGTAAAGGAAGCCGATGGCGAGCTCAATCAGCTGACGAATGTGTACATGGGTCTGGCTACGTTGCTCGGTTCCGGGGCGTTTCACGTTGGGCATAATTGGGCTGAAAAGAACGACAAGTCCTTGCAGGAACTGAAGGCGATGCGTGAGTATTTGCGCCGTCGTGCGTACGTTCACCCGCCGGTGATTCTTGCGGAGCCGGAGGGGGCTTCTGAGGTAAAGGCTGAGCCGGCGCCTGTGGAGGATGCTGCGACTGCGGCAGCGATTTGATAATGGCAACTCTCGCGGGTAAAGACTCGACGGTGCCGCCGGCAGGTGTTGAAGCTCCCACCGCGGAAGCTCCGACCGCGCTGACGCCGCCGGCGGCACCACAAAGACCCCTCGCGGGCAGTGCTCTGGTGCCGTCAGCTCCTGTCACATACCGCGAGTTCAACGATGTTAATACGATGCGCAAAGCCATCTTTGACGGTGTGGTTGGCGCATTGCAGAAACGTTATCCTGTTGAGAATCAGCGATACCGGTTGGAACTGGCGGACGTCAGCTACAAGGATGCCAAGCCGTATACGCTTGCCGAGCAGAAGAAAGCCATCATGCGGGGCAGCACATTGCAACACCCGCTGACTGGCACCTGGCGGTTGGTCGATAAAGAGGCCGGCAAAGTAGTTGATGAGAAGTCCGGTGTGGTAGCAAATGTTCCGTACCTGACACATCGCGGCACGTTCATTTATGGCGGCAATGAGTACACGGTCGCTAATCAGATGCGACTCAAGGCTGGCGTCTATGCCCGCGTGAAGGAGAACGGTATTCTTGAGGCGCATTTCAACTCGCGCCCCGGTACCGGTCCTTCTTTCCGTCTGTACATGGAGCCTGACACAGGCATCTTCCGTGCTGGGGTCGGCCAGTCAGAACTGAAACTCTACCCTATCCTTCGTTCCATGGGCGTCTCGGATGCCGACATTGAGAAGCACTGGGGCAGGGAGTTGCTGCATAAGAATGTGGAGGCAACTGATCCCCGGGCTGTCTCTCGCGCGTTTACGAAGCTGGTTTATACGAGAGCCGATGCCAACGCGGAAGATCGCCCGGACGAGGAGGGCGTGGATGAAGCGGAGGCAGAGGAACTCGATAAGGCAGCCGGTGAATCCTCCCCCGGGAGGATAATTCAGGGCGAGCACGATAAGGAAGCGCAAATCGGGCGCGAAGTGAGCGACCGCAAGTGGCGCTATCTTTGGCAGACAGGCAAGCTGCAGGCGACTGGTTCCGGGTGGGTGTTGCTGGACGTCCATAAGGGTCTCTGTGACTCGGCTTATTACAATTTGAAGACGGAAGGCGTCGAGTGTGAGCCACATTGTGACAGCCCGCACATAAGCGTGCTGAGTAAGGATGAAGTTGCTCAGTTGAAGGAGAAGTACGGGTTCAAGTGGGAAGGTGTGGCTAAGATCGGCCAGCCGTTCAAGTTCTACTTGAAGCGGATGGTTGATCTTGTTCCGCATGCCTGGGACGGGGTGGACCGGGTGTGGTTTCTTGAGGTCGAGTCGCCACAGCTGCGGAAGTACAGGAAGTCACTGGGATTCACTGAGCTCCCTAAGAACCGGCAGCACGGTCACGACATGCGTTTTCACATCACCTTTGCCATTCGTAAGAGCTCGATCAAGAAGGCTGCTGAGCTATTCACGGAGCAACGGGCGAACTATGGTGTCGGCGATGGCTTGCTCGACGGTTACGATACCTTCCTGAAGGCGGCGTCCGAAGGTTGGCTGATCCAGCTGCTGCAGAAGCGCGCCGAGTCTGATGACAGGAGCGGTGAGCAGATCAAGCAGGTGTTTGACAAGATCGAGCTCGATCCGGATGTTACTAAGATTACGCTCGGACAGCCGCATGCCAACGCCGGAGTTAACACGATTCTTCGTGCGACACAGAAGCTGCTTAACATCTCCCGCGGTCAGGAGGAGGTGGACGATCGTGATTCGTTGGCTTTCCAGATGTTTCATGGCCCGGAAGATTTCTTCGCCGAGCGCATTAACAAGGATGCCGGGCAGGTTGGCCGTAAGCTGTTATGGAAGGCAACTCTGCGCGGCAGCCTCAAGCACATCCCGACCGGCGCGCTGACGCCGCAGGTCCAGGGTGTATTGTTGCGTTCAGGTCTAGGTATGCCGCTGGAAGAGATCAATCCGTTTGAGGTCTACGACCAGCAGGTGCGCGTCATGCGCATGGGTGAAGGTGGAATCCCGTCTACTGATGCAATTCCTACGGAGAGTAGGAACGTGCAGCCGTCGCATCTTGGTTACATTGATCCTGTCCGTTCTCCTGAGAACGAGAAGATTGGTATTGATTCTCGGGTTAATCATGGCACGTTGAAGGGTAGCGATGGCAAAATTTATACTCGAATGATCAACGCCAAGACCGGCCGGATGGAACTGCTTTCGGCAGACAAGGCTTCTCAATCCACGATAGCTTTCCCCGGGGAGATGGAGCGGGGTGACAAACACGTTCGCGCGATGGTGAAATCCCGTCAGATTGAGTCTGTGCGTCTGCAGGATGTGGATTACATTCTTCCGCATCACACACAAATGTTCACTGGTGGATCGAATCTGGTGCCCATGGTCAGTGGCAGCAAAGCTGGCCGGCTGTTGATGGGTGCCAAGTTTATGAATCAGGCGCTGCCGCTGGAGCAGCCTGACGAACCGCTGGTCCAGAACACGGACGCCAACGGCAAGAGCTTCGATGAGCTCTATGGGGAGCATGTTGGTGCGATTAAAGCCAAGAAAGCTGGTGTAGTTACCGGCATTGCCGACGATAAGATGCAGCTTCGTTATGCTGATGGTTCTGCTGGTGAGGAAGAATTCTATGTGAATTTCCCCTTCAACAGAAAGACTTTTTTGCATAACACTCCAGTTGTGAAGATTGGTGATCGAGTGAAGCCGGGTGACACGCTTGCACGCAGCAACTTTACGACTGACAAAGGCGTCATGGCAGTCGGAAAGAACCTGCGTGTGGCTTACATGCCGTACCGCGGGCTGAATTACGAAGACGCCATTGTTATCTCTGAGTCCGGCGCTAAGAAGTTGGCTTCCGAGCACATGTACCAGAACCCGCTGTCGGATCCTGAGGGTTCCATGGATATTGGCCGGAAGCAGTTCGTGTCTATCTTTCCCGGCAAGTTCAAGCCTGAGCAGATCAGAAACATCGGCGAAGACGGGACTGTCAAGCCCGGCACGAAGGTTCACAAAGGTGATCCCCTGGTGCTGGCGCTCAACCGTACGCAGATTGATGCCGTGCATCGCGGGCGTAAGCCGATGTTCACTGACGGCTCGGTTACCTGGGAGCACGACGCTGACGGGGTCGTTACGGACGTTGAACCATTAAAGGAGGGCGGTTTCAACGTCGTCGTCAAGGCATACACCCCGGTACAGGAGGGCGACAAGCTCGCCGGCCGCTACGGTGACAAGGGCGTTATCTCGCGCATCATTTCTGACGAGCATATGCCCCATGATTCCGAAGGCAAGCCGATGGAGCTGTTGCTCAACCCGCTGGGCGTCATCTCGCGGGGTAACCCGGCGCAGATATTCGAGGCGTTGCTCGGTAAGGCAGCGCGCAAGCGCGGTCAGCCGTACAAGCTGCCTGGGTTCCAGAATGAAAGCTGGATCAATGTCGTCAGGAAGGAGCTGCAGGATAATGGGCTGAAGGACACTGACGATCTGCTGGATCCCAAAACTGGGCGGCACATTCCGAAGGTTCTGACCGGTGAACGCTTCATGATGAAGCTGCATCACACAGCCGAGGCCAAAGGTGCCGGGCGTGACGTTGGTAACTACACGTCTGAAGAGCAGCCGGCAAAGGGTGGTCCTGAGGGGGCCAAACGGATTTCCAACATGGAGCTCAATGCGCTTCTGAGCCACGGCGCGACTAACGTGATTCGCGACGCGCATCTGGTCCGCGGTCAGCGCAATGACGACTACTGGAAGCTGTTCCGGCTCGGCCTGAATCCACCGGCGCCGCGGCAGCCGTTCATCTATTCCAAGTTTCTGTCATATCTGGTCGGTGCTGGGGTCAACGTCAAGAAGCAGGGGGACAAGCTCCAGCTGTTTGCCATGACTGACAAGGATGTTGAAGAAAGGTCAGCCGGTGCCATTCAGAACGCCGACACGGTTACTGGCGATAAGCTCAAGCCTACGCCCGGTGGTCTCTTCGATGAGAGTCTTACTGGCGGGCACAACGGCCGGCGCTGGTCACACATCGAGCTTTCGGAGCCAATCCCGAATCCAGTTATGGAAGAGCCCATTCGACGGTTGCTGGGTCTTACCAAGAACAAGTTCGAGGATCTGCTCGCCGGTAGAAGCGATATCAACGGTGAGAGCGGAGGCAAAGGCATCAAGAATCTTCTGGCGGGGATCAACGTCGACGAGAAGATCCGCAGTAACGAAGCCGTGCTCGATGCCGGGTCGATTAGCCAGCGTGACGAGGCGGCGAAGTTGTTGGGTTACTTGAAGGCGATCAAGGAGAACGGGCTGAAGCCTCAGGATTGGGTGGTTAGCAAGGTCCCGGTGCTGCCGCCAGCCATGCGCCCGGTAACTGCGTTCCGCGGCATGCAGCTGACAGCCGACCCTAATTACTTGTACCGTGATCTTTTCCTGGCCAACGAGGACATGAAGGAGCTTCGTGCGGCGGCTGGTGACAGTGCGCTTGGCGAGGAGCGGCTGAGGCTTTACCACGGGTACAAAGCCATCTCGGGGTTCGGCGATCCGATCCAACCCAAGACGCAGGAGAAGGGTGTGCGCGGGCTGCTTTCACATGTTTTCGGCAGCTCGCCAAAGCTGGGAATGTTCCAACGCCGCGTGCTGGGCGTCTCCGCCGACATGGTGGGACGCGCGACCATCACCCCGAATCCCGACTTGAGCATGGACCAGGTCGGCCTGCCGGAGGAGAAAGCATGGATTATTTACAGGCCGTTCATTGTGCGGCGGCTAATTCGCCGTGGCATGCCCGCCACAGCGGCGGCCAAAGCGGTTGTCGATCGTTCGAAGGATGCGCTGGGAGCTATGCAGGAGGAGCTGAAAGCTCGGCCGGTGATCATCAATCGGGCGCCGACGCTTTACAAGTACGGCTTCATGGCGGCGTGGCCAGTACTGACAAAAGGGCACACGCTGCAGGTTCCGCCGACCATTACGCCAGGCTTTGGCGCTGACTTTGACGGTGACGCGATGAACTACCACGTTCCGGTTACTGATGCTGCGGTGGCTGAAGCTGTGCAGAAGATGCTGCCATCCCGGAATCTGAAGTCGATCAAGGACTTCAACGTGCACTACTTGCCAAATCAGGAGTTTGTGCTGGGATTGTATTTGGCGAGCGCGCTCAAGAATGATAAAGTACCGCACAGGGTCTTTCGCAGCCCGGCTGACGTTATTTCGTCGTTCCAGCGTGGAGAGATCGGCGCAACTGACCGGGTGCACGTGAAGGAAAGCTGATAATGAGAAAAGTGGCTATTCATTCAATTACTGCGCCCGGGCCGGCTGTGGAGAACCTCGCGGTTGACGCCGGTTACGAGAAGGCCAAGCTCAAGCCGCCTCCCGACAAAGTAGCGCGGAAGGTTCATCCTCTTGTGGAGGTAGCTATGCGGCGCAAGCTGGCTGCTGTCGAGCTTGACCCCGCGGTCGATCCTGCGATCAAACAGAAGATTCCTTCTCCGGAGTTTCTGCTTCCGCCCAAGACCACCAATGACGCTGTGTCGTTGGACCGGCTGGCGGCTCTTTCGCGTGTCGCAGACCGTAGCACCGGGGAAACACCGAAGACCGACGCTGATATCGTTCCAGCTAAAGGCGGCGATATGTACGCGCGGTCCGGCCGGCAGAAGGCTGCGGCGTTTGCCAGGGCCGAGTTGTTGTCCGCGGTCTACTTCTACGGATTGTCGAAGACAGCCGCTGAAGCCGTTAGCAATGTGTTGTTGAAGACGGCATTTAGTGGTGTTGGGAATGTACCGTACGCAGGCAAGAAGCCCACGATGCGTAAAGCTATTCCTGAGCGTGGCGCTGGTGGTACAAAGCAGGTTGATGGTACTTCCAATATTGCCAAGCGAGGGCCAGCGGTAAAAGGCTTGTCGGGCGTCAGCAACCGTATTGGTTCGGCACTCGGTATGACTGGCATCGGGAC
>Ga0307377_10007724_pt1 | contig 11039 bp, 26 predicted proteins | sample TR3MG_FD_202535 | JGI IMG/M metagenome (GOLD analysis project Ga0307377, IMG submission 202535) | Soil microbial communities from Risofladan, Vaasa, Finland - TR-3 | ecosystem: Environmental > Terrestrial > Soil > Coastal area > Acid sulfate soil | place: Finland: Risofladan, Vaasa | collected... | reverse complement strand
ATCTGCTCCCTAGTATGCCGGAAATACTATCTTCAACTGTTGTGCTGGTTACTTTTGATGCATGAAGAGAGAGCGATTTGAACTTGTCTTCAGACGTATTTAACATTTCTATTTGAAAGTCGATCCGTGAGAAGTCCGCCATGGGAATACTATATAGATCGACTGTACTTGACGCCGGGACTTCGATCGTAATGTAATCATACATTGCCTGAAGTGTGGCTACATCCGATTCCACTCCATCAAGGCGAGCGTCTATTTCATCAAGGCGAACAGACAGGTCTAGGCTTCCGAGATATTCTAAAATCGCTTCGATTGTCGCTATGTCGTATTCGAGATTGTCAAGAATCTCTGCAATAGTGTGGTTATATTCATACGGCTCAGAGATTTGAGAAAGAAGTAATTCGAACAAACTACTACTGGTTGTCATTCTTTGCCTCTCTCTTCTTTCGAGCTATTTGAGAGAGAAAAACTGGACCCTTTTGCCAGGGATATTTTTTGTCCCAGGATAGCGTAAATCTTGACGGATGAGATTGCCGATAATAAATAAAAAGACCATTATCTTTGAAATGGTCCTTGACTTTTAAAACTACTTCATCCCTGAATTTTTCCCAGACTTTTGGATATCCCAAGTCTGAAACGAGTACGTTTACACTAATGGACTCTTTTGTTTTTTTTGCTTCGTCAATTCTCTCTTCACATACCCTTATCGCAAAAGAAGAGGCGTCAGATATCTTGGTCTTCTTGGTTTTAAAAAAATCCAACCCGAATTCTCCAATGCGTTTTAAAAACATTATATGTGAAAGAAAAATTTGAGTCTATTTTAAAACCTATTTGGACGGTTTTTTCAACCTTCTTCTTTGTCGGTCTTGAGTTAAGGCTAGATCAATCGCCTCAATCATTCGGTGCATAATGTTAATTGAGTCTTTCCCAATCACTTTTCTTTGAGTCGGCGACAAGTTTCTAATCCGTTTCGGCATCATTATTCCCTCCAAAACAATATACGCCGCAACCTTTAAAACTGTCAGGTATTTTTAATACCCTGTGAGAGGTAAAAAAAGACACCACTCGAAGAATGGTGTCCCAATGCCTTGGTACTTGTCGCTTAGCCCCACTTTGGGGGAGGAGTTCTCTATAGTTGTATTGCGTGACGCAACACTTTTGATGGGGTCTTTCGGACCCCACCCAACCGACACTACACACTACTATAGTGTAATGCCTTTTAAAACCAATTGCAAACTCAGTCCGTGTAATAAGCAAAAGACCAGCCAATATAAATCGTCGTATTGTACGGTAAGGAATTACTCCCCGACGTGTTGTGGAAAGCCTTAACCTTTGACCCCGATGACGCAACCGTCAAATAAAAGCTCTCTGACGTTGAAGTCGCGTCCCCCCCCATTGTCGCCGCACCCACCGAACGCTCATCGTTATACCATGTGCTTGGAGTGAAAGGGAGTGTGCCTATTATAAAACCCCCCTCAACTGCATTTCCAGTGAATATGTGAACACCACCCGAAATAAGCACCCTATTGCCAATCTTAAACCAAACACTTTTAGAATCGGCCGTGGTTATAGTATGCGATCCCCCGCCGACATCTACACACGGAGTTGTTGGAGTCCACGTTCCCGTCTGAATAGAGCTGACGAATTCGCCTATGTCCACACCGTCAACGGTCTTTCCCGCAGCCATTGTGATATTGTCTGACATTCCCAACGTTGTTGCTGTCAGTGTGGGAATATTGATTGTGTCGGCCAACTCTGAATTGCCGACCGAATTAGGTGCAAGATCATTTGCCGTCAAGTCATCATTGATAACTTCTTCAGTTCCGACAGAGTTGTCTGCGAGTTCATCTTGAGTGATATGATTGGCTCCAGGCGGAGTGTAGGTGCAAGAAACCAAGAAGGCGACCACGAACAAAACGCACTTCATGCTATTCTCCCGATAATGGCGGTTTTAAAAGTCTCTTCAATATAAACAACCGCCATTGCCAAGTCAAAGTTTTTCTCTTGCTTTCTTCTCTTTCATGAGTTTCTCCCCCAGGTTTTGATAAATTCCCTGATCTTTTGACTCGGGCTAATTTTGAGTTTTTTACACTTCTTTTTAAAAGTCTCCCATTCTTTCAAACTGATTCGAAATCTGGCCGTAAAATCTTTGTCCTTTAGATATTCCATCCGATCCCCCTATTTCAGAAATTCCTCATCGTTGTAATAATCATCGAAATTAGCGTCCATATCTTCCATCTCAGCGATCCATTCAGCCAACTCACAGTCTTGATCATATAATTCCAACGTCCTCTCAGCTTCGTATTTGGCGTCTTCAGCGGCCTTTTTTATAGCCGCTTGGAGATAGGTCCAAAGCATCTCTTCGACCTCAAGGGATTCCCTTGACCGTTGCTTGTCCAATTGTTCTTGATATCTTTTAAAAGCGCCCATGTTTGACCCCCTTTTTCTGTTTATTAACAGTCCCTTCCAGCACAATCGCTCAAATAAGCGTCTTCCAATGCCGAATCGTAGACAGAGTCAAGACTCTCTTCACCAATGAGCTTCGCAAGATCTTCTTCCGAAACACTTAATGGGATTTCAATAATCGTGTCACCATTAACAACAGTGACACTATCTAGGTCGATATCAGGACCACTAGGAGGCTCATGAGCCCCACCTGGGCCACCTGGAGAAATTTCGAATCCGAATTCGACTTCAAGTTCAATAATCTCACCCTTTGAATCTATCGTCGTGTGAGTCCTTGTTGCATACCCTCTTACGGTTCTTAACATTTTCAATCCCCCTTTGTTGTTATACTAACTCTACGGTATTTGTGGCCACAAACTTTAGTCTTTTTTTATTTAATTTGTTCAATGCAAAACGCTGAACGGTCTTTGGTGCCGGACGACTTTTGGGTCACTGTTTAATTATTCTGCCAACAAACGCTTGGTCCGATTTGCCAAGGCGTCAACACCGTGTTGCTTGGCGGCATGTGTTGCCATGCGTGCAGATTGTGCAAGCCTATAAACTTTGCCGCAATGAACACACTTGACTTCCCGGCCGTTTTCACAAACTTCAAAGTCACAGTCATTTGCTTTTTGGCTGTTGATTGTGTCTTTGTTGTTCATGTTGTTCCCTTTCATTCAATCGTTTGCGTCATGCTTATCTCTACGGTATTTGTGGCCACAAACTTTAGTCTTTTTTTATTTAATTTGTAACCACATAATATGATTGAGGAAAAAGAAAACCTGAGTTTATAGTAAACTCAGGTCTTCGAGATTCGACATGTCTCAGGAGAAGTGTGACTCAATTCCCTATCGACAGATAGTTTTAAAAGTTTAGCCTTTTAATGAGGAAATATCCCACTAAAAGACCCACCAGCACAGAAGCTATTGGGATTGCATAAAGAAGAATAGAAACCCAATCAAGACCGGGCATCAAGCTATCGTGCTTTCCGAAGATTGAAATTAAAAAACTTTTCATTGAGTGACCTCGTAAGGGTAATCGTCTTTAAGCTCACTGTCTTCTTCACCAGAATATTTTCTAAGCTTCGCTCGGCATTCGTCAAGAAGCTCTATTGTTCTTATTTTGTGCTCTCTGATTTGTTCATCGCAGTCAAGTACCATCGGCTCGCATACGGGGCATGGCTCGTTTTCTATGCGATAAATGCAGCCGCTTAAAAATAAAACTATCAAAACTAATCTCATAAACTTCTTCCAAATGGGGAGGCCGCAGCCTCCCCTTAGCATTCATCTATCATGCAGGCAGCGCAGCTTGTGCCGCTGCTAAACACTGCGTGGTCTTTTGTGCGGGTGCAGCACCCCCACCTGTTTTTGTGCAGCCACCCCAATTTTCAAGGTCTTCTTGGTAGTAGCAAGTACTCCCGCCACATAGGCAATGATCATCGCAGTATCCGCGCCAGTGAGCTTCATCTCTGTTGCTATGCCCCTCTGATTGCCCGGCAGTAGTGTTGCGCCAGGTGTAAACTTTTTCATCGGCATCAACCGCAGTTATGCAATAATCCGCTGCCTCAAGCTCCATGAAACAATCACACTCTTTACCAGTAGAGCAAACAACCGCCGCATCTTTTTTCTTGCCAGCAACTTCAAAGAAGGAATTTCCGTAAACGTCCTGACATTTTTTACCGTCAAGGCAAAGATTCATTGCAGCTTCACTTGCCATGTTTCCCGCACCAGCAATGTACTTGTAATAAGTGACATTGCTTTCAATGCAAGAGCCAACTGCTGTAGCACTGAAAGTTTTCTTGCGCCCGTTCGGGGGAACATCACCAACGTAATACACATTCAGTTGGTCATTGAGTTTTTTATCGTCGTAGATAAAATACACTTGTCGACCAGTGCTGACGCCTTCAGCAAATGACGCATCAGCGCAATTTCCCGAAGTAAGCGTGACTTCCGCTGGAGCTGTAGGCGATGATGTTACTGTGATGCCTTTGAATCCAGACGTGCCAACTGGTGCTTCACCACCTTCTGCGGGAATCAGCATATAGTAAGACCCAGCGAAAGCATTGAGCGAAAAAAGGGCTGCAATAACTAAAACTACTAATCTCATTGTAAAACCTCCAAAAATAAAAAGAAATAAATTATCACTCAGGATTTTCTAGTGCATAAATCCTGTCTTCCAGCGCCTGTAGCTTGTCTTCAACTTTCTCTATAATGTCTTGCCCGAACATGGACGATACACCCCAAAAAAACACATTAGATTCATACACGACATTCTCGTCAACGTATTGCTTCATACAGTCAATAAATTGACTTGGAACAAGCATTTCGCTCCCGCAATCAAGACCATCAGTAGGATACATCGAATCTTCGTGCTGCTCAAATCTCCAATCAATATACTCTTTCAACTCTAATGCATTTTCTGAGTACCTTTCATCCCCGTCTTCATCTAAGTAATCCTGACCTGTGCTTGTCGGAATTACATTGACTGGGTCACTACTTCCCAGCATCAATGTGCTAACCGCAAGCACACAAAGTAAAACAATTCTCCTCATGCTCCCTCCTACTCCTTTGGTGTTTCAGTCCATTATAATACTTACTTGAATTTTTGCAATCTCCCCCTTTCTTTGGTGTCATCTCCATACGGTTTTGAACCAACCGCACCCGAAATTAGAGTATAATTTTATTGAGATTATTTCCATCTAATCAAACCAACCTTGCCGTTCTCGGCTTCAGACCCGTTTTCTTTAGATCGAAAAGAACAACCCACTGTAAAATATTTGGAATTATTTAATAGTAGCAGGATAGGCTCTAAAAGCCTAAGAAGATTTTTCTGACAAAAAGGGGGTTTTAAAACCCGTCCGTTGAGATGCCACAACGGCTTGGAGTTGTCAGGGTAACAGGTAACACATCATCCCATATCTCATCGGGTGTTTTCACCTGCCCCCGCTTGTTCTTCAAAGATGAACCTCTGAGATCGATCCTGTCAGAAACCTCGATGTCACCGGCTCGTTCAAACATCGCCATCGTGATTATGTCTCGATCTCGTATCAGCTTTTGCCAATACGGCTTGCCCGCGCAGCCGCCATTAGGATTGAGGTATTTTAAAAGAGTCGTGTCTGGAATAGTCTGAGGGAACTTCTCATGAGCGATCATATGCTTTGGATCACTCAGATACCGCTTTATCAGAACCTTCCTCAGTTTTAGCGGGAAGACGCTTGCTGACCTTTCGAGCGACTTCGATGTCAATGACCTCTCCACGATCTTTCGCCTCCTGCAAAGCTATCAGCCCTTTGGGGGGGTTAAAACCCCCTCGAATCTTCGTCCTCTGACCTCAACTCATCGAAATGGGACCGCACCCAGACCGCGAAACAGGCAACACAGACAACTTTATCATTCTTGTTGAGGTGAAGACACCCGCGCTCACGGCAGCACGGACAAGCCCCCTCAACGTGTCTAAAATCAAACATTTTTACCACTCCGCCTTTTGACACTGAGGCATATATCCAACCAACCTAAAATCAGTGATCCTAGCTTCAAAGCCAAAAAAACCCTGATTGATAAGATGCTTCATATGTCTTGTAAATTCTAAAACAAGAGTGTCGGAAGTGGGGGCATCGACCATAACCCACTCCCTAACACTGTGCTTATCTTCGTATTGACACAATACGTTCATAACAACACTCCGCACTCAGTCATCATATCCGCTACCTCTCACAACACCTCTTCACTTGTCATCATCCGAATACCCTTTTGATCATCTCCATCTTTTCTTTATCAGAAAAAGAAGACAGAGAAGCGACTTCTTTACATCTCAGAGCCTTTTCTTTCCATGTTGTGCCACCGACCTTCTTTGAAGATGAAATTTTAGTGGCTGGCATTTTTCTCTTTGTCGTGTCTTTAAAATACTTCACCTGTATTCCCGCACCTGAATACGGTGTTCCATATGAGCTTAGACAGCCATGTTTTCCAGCTTCTTTTGCGACTTCACCCCAAGTGTGTCCATCTTTTCGAAATGCTCTAAGATGTTTCTTCAATTCCTTCTCTATCATTTTTCCCTCCAAGGCTAATTTCCAGATTCCCCCTCCGCATGAGAGAGTCAAAGGTTTAATTTATTTCGCAATCCAACTTCGATCGCCTCATTAATCTTAACAGTTTTAAAAGTCAACTGACTTTTAACAATAGAACTTGGGAAGATATTGCCACTACACTTTCGAGGCACCCTCGACTAGATCACTTTTTCGCCGCTGAAGGTGGGAAACAGCCTCTTCTAGGCACTCAATCGCTCGGGCGCTCCCCTGACATGGGCTCGCTCTATTAAGCCCCTTGAGGATGATTTTAGCCGTCTCAATCATGGTTCCCACCTGACAGCCGTTGAGACCGCTCTTAATGGGTCCACTCTGGATCTTAAACGATATCGTACTCTCTTCTTCAACAATGCAGATCGGGAACTTTCCCTGAATATGGGGGTCAAATATCCAACCCAGTCCATTCGGGGGTCTTCTCATCACCCTAAACCCGCCAATCTCTTTCACATGCTTTAAAGTCTCAAGAGCCAACCTCACATGTCTCCATCGTCGGTATTCACTTTTATCTCCTCTGGCTCAACGTCGATTATTAAATCCCCCGAACGGGTAGCTGCGACTAAAGCTTTAATATCGTCATAAGACATCTTCTCTTCAAGTTCTTTTAATTTCGAATCGTCAGCACTGACTTTCACTGTTCCGATATTGAGCTGTTTCCAAACATTGATAACACCCTCGTCATTGGGAAGTCCAAGAGCAGTTCTCATGACCCTCTGTCCTTTCTCAAGAGAGTCTAATATGTCTTTTAAATCTTTTGGAGACCACTGAACCCAATTGATGGTTCCACTCTTCTTGTCTATATACGACTTCACTTTCAGCTCATCTAAAAACTCCATCACTTTGTCTATACCTATACCCGCAGCTTTCATTTGCTTATCAGACATGTCTTGAATGAATTTGGCTTGAGCTTCTAATTGTGTCTTTGTGACTTCGTCTTGTACTTGTCTCCATCTCTTCTTCCATTCCCATGCAGGGAACTCAGATAATATCTCTGCCATTACCTTTTCTGATAGTTTTTTAGTCTTTTTTAAAAATGTTCTTGGAGACTCTTTATGATGATTTAAAACCCATTCATTCATGTATACTTGAGCTTTAGTATACCTTGATTCTAATGGTGTTGGTATAACTTTTCTTGATCTTTTAAAAGGTTTTAATAACTTTTTTTTCATGTATTACATAATATCCGGTGGTTTAAAGATATCTGTATTAACCCATACTATAAACAATTTTCAAACTTTTTCCACTTTTAATTCTAACCTTTCGAGTCTTCTTGACCGCTAACATTTATTCAGTGTTTCGTTAGTGGCGGGTACTGTGGCTCTCTTTCTCTAGTCATTTTGCTCTACCCTCATCTTACTCACAAGCTCTTGAGAAGCCCTTCTCACATCGTCCCTATCATCTGGATCGAAATACTCAATAGCCTTGGCGACCTTTTTCAGATTTTCAGGTACTTGCGTTCCCTTACACACCATAAGAGCGATAGGTTTATCCAGAAGTAAGGCGATCCCGAGCTCCAAGGCACACTTCGGATCCTCCTTGTACCCGTCGGTCACTAGGCTCATATAGATATGACTTTCCTCGATCCTTTTTCCGCTGCTCTTTGCTACTTGTTCCATCCAAAGGTTGATCTTTCCATCTTCACTCATTTTCACACCATCCTTCGATTAAAGCATTAATCCCTTATAGCTGCCTCTCGGACAGCACTACTTCAGGTACATCCATTTCAAAATTCCTTGGTTATCTGATTCTCTGAATCATCTACTCGATATTCCCAATCTTCTTTACGGAACCCAAACCCTCTAAGTGGACAACCACACTCTTTCGGATGTATCCAAACCATATCAATAGTCACATCAACAATTTCCATGTTACAAAAGGGACAATATAAACCCTGAATAGATTGTATTCGTAATACAGCATTAGCCAATTCACGTATCTCATCGGCATAACAACCTGCTGAATACTTCTTTGCCAGTTCCTTTATTGACACCTAATCCTCGGTCCTAGATAACTGATCTTCAGCAATCGCCTTGTTCATCCACATATGAGCATCTTCTAATATCGTAAAAGCAACAAATCGTTCTCTACTAATAACAAGTCTGTCCATTGCATACTTCTCAATAGCTTCAAAATGCATACGTAAATACTTAGATTTACCAATAGCAGTAGCATCAAATTCAACCGGTTCGAATCTGCTCATAACAAATTCATCTCCAATATAAAGACCACAAGCAAAGCAACTACAGTAATCACTGATGCCAGTAGTAAGAACCCCTTCCAGAAATCACTCATCACTACTTTCCTTTGTCCCTATCAAGCATTAAGAACCCTCCCAGAAGCACAACCGCTCCTAATTTTCCATCTCCGCATTGGAACCTTCATTTTGTTTGGTTACATGGAATATTTCACCGCATACTTCGCACTTTGCTTCTCCTTCGTAGTAAGCCAATGCACTGTCCCATGCGTTACAGTATGGGCATCTCACCATCAGATATTCTGCCGTTGATAAATCATATTTTGCTTCCATTATTATTTTTGTCTTTCCTATCAGTTTGTGACTTAAATCAAACACGATGATGTGTTATTTCCCTCTCTTTTGAATCCAGCCGACTTCCTAGCCGGGGGGTGCGTCTTAAAAAAATCTTTTCGCCTCAGACTTTCCAGAAAAGTTAGTTTTAAAAGAAGAGCAACCCTCTTTGTTGCCGTTGATAGGCAATGCCTTGCGAAAGCTTCAGCTATCATATATGGGGGATTCGTTATTATATTGTCGTGCTGGCCTTTATAATTTAAAAAATCTACGCCAATATCTCCATAAATCGTTTCATCTCTGCGAATATCAAACGATTTTACATTAAATCCACTCTTTTCTAAAACTTTAGATATTGCCCCCTCACCACAACAAGGCTCCAAAACATCATCAGAAAAAACCTCAACGTCCAACAAAGGGTAAACCGCATCAATAGGTGTCATATACGTGTCTGTTGGTATAAATTTCTTCCGACCAGCAATGGATGCTCCCCTACTCGACAAAATTTGCCTCCCTGTGGTGTCTTAGCGCCAATTTGAGCCGCTGTTTTGCCTCATCACTGACTTTCATTAAGTCTTCTATAGCGTCTATTACCGCGATCATTCGCTTTGCTGCAATGGCAAGGGTTCGAATATCGTCGCTGTAATTCTCGGCAGAGTATTTTTGAATAAGTTTTTTGATGTCACTCATTCTTACTCCAACTCTTCAACCATCTCCACATACCATTCCGGACCTTTTACTTTTGGCTTCTCTGGCTTTTCGAGAGAATTGATCCCGTCGTCAAGATAGTACCTATCGACTTCGCGGCTCTCTGTCAGTCGCCGAGACGAAATTGAAAGTCTCTTCTTGAGGGACATCTCTGGAATTTTTTCAAACCTGACTGTTCTATCTGAAGGTAGCTGATCCTTTTTGGCAACCCTCAACGTTGCCAGGATATACTTTGAATGATCCATATGATCTTCAATGCCTTCAAAGTCAACGTACTCGACCAACTTCTCAGCCAAACTTTTAATCATCTCACTTTTAATCACCCCTTCTTCTCCATGTCCCATAATAATACGGGAGACTTTTGCCCGCACACATAGCTTATCGAAAAGAAGATTTTTCTCTGTGGAAACCATCACTCAACTACCTCAATCTCTTTTTTTAGGGCGTCGGCTGTATTGTTAAGGGCTCTTCTTAAAACCTCGTCCGATATCTCAAGAGGTCTCACCTTTCCTGATCGTCCCATGCCAGCACAGACACAGTCACAGACGTATTCGAAGACATCGATCAAATTCACGTCACTTCTCACCCCTTCAGGGGCTTCTAGGTGATGCCTCTCTGAGGTCTTATGCATCTTGTACCAGTCTTGGGTTTTAAAACCGCCGACGAAGTCTTTGTGAAACTGGTCTATATGCGACAGCTTTGTATGATCGTGAACTTTCGACGCTTCCTCCATCCTGTCTATAAACAGCTCCATCGCCGCCTTGACGTCTTGAATATGTTCAAGGGAATTTTCATAGAGCTGTTTGATCGTGACATTTTCGTAATCACAAGTTCTCGTGTCTGCAAGGCTGGTATTCTTTATTTTAATCAATGACTTAACTCCTAGGTGTTGCGTGACGCAATACTTTTTTCAACTTCGGACGGCAGAGTCACCCCCGCCAAAGTGAGGTCCATTATTTCATCTCGGGTAAGCGGACTCTTCTCGTACTCTCTGGCTTCGATTTCAAAAGATATATTAAAATAGGCAACCCAAAACTTCTGACCCTTCGACATGTTTTTCAAAAGCTCATACACATACAAGAGATAGAACTTGTAGCCGAGCTTTCTGACTTGATTTACATGACAGAGTTCATGTTTTAAAAGTGTTGGATCGGCGGATTCGTCTCGAAAAAGCATGTAAGGATAGAGGGTTATGGCCGAAACTTTAAAGACCCTTGGATACCAATGATTGAATTTGGCTCGAATAATCATGGCTCAACCTCAAAATTCGAGCCAAAT
>Ga0307377_10007722_pt1 | contig 11040 bp, 20 predicted proteins | sample TR3MG_FD_202535 | JGI IMG/M metagenome (GOLD analysis project Ga0307377, IMG submission 202535) | Soil microbial communities from Risofladan, Vaasa, Finland - TR-3 | ecosystem: Environmental > Terrestrial > Soil > Coastal area > Acid sulfate soil | place: Finland: Risofladan, Vaasa | collected... | reverse complement strand
CTACGCCTGCGGGCACAAAAGCATTGCGAAAATCAGCTCAAAATGGTATTGTGGATAAATGTTGTATAAATATCCAAAAGAGATAAAAGAGCTGGTTATTCCGAATTAACCAGAGCCACGTTGTAGAGCAGCTAATGGTTAGTGGTGACGTTGTGTTTTGGTTAGGATTTTATCAAGTGATAATGTTACAGCAGAGCCAAAATTTTGTGAGAATGTGTTGACAGGCTTGTGTGGTTGTTGATATGATACAGAGGTAGGGTAGTGGGTTGTGTGATATGATTTTCAGTAACAGCCGACAACCGAAACAGAAACGTATTTTGAAGGGGTAGTATAATGGCAAGGCTAACAGCATTAGAGTTTCAAGAGAAGCACGCACGCAGGTTAAGCGGTGCTGTCGAAGATGTACGGCGGGGTATCGACAGGGTGACTGTGAATCCGTGCGAACAGGCAGCCGCAAAGCAAGCTAAAATGCTTGCGAATTTGACGGCTGCCGTGAACGAAGGACGTTGGGCAAGTGGTCTGAAGCGTGTGTCTTTAGACCAGTGGAAGAAACAGGCAAGGGACGTAGGCGTGGGGAGAATCGCAAGCGGGATAGCGGCTGCAAAAGACAAGGTTGTTGCTTTTGCAGAGCAACTTTTACCGCATATCGACGCTCAGATTGCGAAAATCAAGAGTATGCCCGACATATCTCTTGAGGACAACATTCAGAGAATGACCACGTTCATACGCGGTATGGCCGAGTTCAAGCGGGTAAAATAGGCCGGTTCGGCGGGGGTGACGTGGTGACGTACCGTCTATGTAGGCGGTGAATTGTGTATTAACAAGCTCGATTATTAACGCTCATATTTGGAGATACATTTATGCTTCTTCAAGCGAATATGGTCAAGCGAATCACGGCTTCGGCAGGCGGTGATTTAGAGGCCAAAACAGGAGAATCTTTGCGGGTAAAGCGGATAGAATGTATCCCATCCAGCAACGATTCTTACCTGACAATCGGTGTTGACCGCGTGACGGTAGCCTTTTACCGGGTGCAGGGCAAAAGCGGGAATCAGTTAGGGACGCTGCACGGCTTTTTCCTAAAGGGCAACCTTATGGAATTTCTGGCCGATATGGGTATCAACGTCACAATACCCATCGCAGAAGGGCAGACGCTTTCGGTTAGGCGGTATGCAGAGACGGGCAACGTGATAATCATTTACGACCGTTTTTCCGCCGGTGACGTGAAGGACACAGACCCGAACGGTTCGGCAAGCAAGCTCTACACTTTCTTGCAATATGCGAAAGTGGGGACTGCTCCAACGGCAAGCGGTGACGCTTTGATAGACACGTCACTGACCCCGGCTGAATTTCCTGATTTTCCGTGCAGCAAGGTTGTACCGGCTCTGCATACAATCGAGCTTTTGGGAATTGCGGGAAGTCCTGTATGGAATAGTGCAGGTGTCGGTGCAAGGTTCGTCACTAACTTTTTGAAGCTCATCCGTAACCGTGAAGTTCTGTTCGATACAGACAGGAACGGCATACCGTTCGAGGGTACGGGAGCAAACCAAGTCGGTGACGTGTACAAGGCCGCCTTTTCTCTTATCGGTTCGGGTTCAGAAATCGAGATGACAGAGACGGACTTTATTGAGGGTGTCACGCAGGGCAAGCCTCTTATGTTTGAGCCGCCTCTGGTCTTTGCTGCGGGTGAGGAGCTTAACGCTTATCTAACCGTCACAAAGACAGGCACGACAACGTGGACGCCGAATGTTGACGATGTAGCGTTCATTTTACGGGTACGCAGGCAGTAACATTTGCTGCGTTCGCCGGGACAAGGTTAAACAAGACATATTATCTCTGTTTTGAAGGGAATATGGTATGCTTCGATACAAGCGGATAACAACCGGCACGCTTACAAGCGGTGTCGAAACGATAGCAGAGATTCTATCGTGTCCGAAAGGCAAAAAGTATCGTATCGTTTCAATTTCGACAGCCCCGTTAGCTCTAATGTACTTACGGGTATATCGTGACGCCGAACAAATAGTGGACTGTGCGTCTTTGGACTTAACAACGGCTATGCCGTTATTGCCGATGGACATACCGTTGGATGTAGGGCAGGTATGCAAGGCCGGATTCTACAACAACGGAGCAGCGACAACGGCGAAGGAAATCACTATCGGCTACAAAGACGAATAGTATTAGGTTGTTTTTTGTAGCTGTTATACAACCGATTATTGTGGAGGTTTTGTATGCACACAGTCGGAAATCCTATGCCGTGTCCAGAGCTTGACCTAAAGCCAGAGCAGACGGGCGGCTTACAGCTAACAGAATCTATGCAGCAAGTGTTAGCTGCTCTTACTGGCTTTTGGCATAACAAGCGGCTTTTGTTGAAGGCGTCACCGTCCGGCATTTTGTTTGTGGCCAGTCCACAGATTAAGGACATATTTCACGTTACCGTGCCGACAAATAACTATGTTTATCAGGGTGAAAACGTGGAATGTACAGAAGTCCTGATAATGGGACATCCTGAAAACGCAGGCCGGATATGGGTGAAGCCACACGCTGTAGCTACTGCCGGTAATGGTTGGCCTCTTGATAAAAGTGACGCAATAAGTTTAGGCATAACAAACTTGAATATGCTTAATCTGTTAGTCATCACGCAAGCTGATACAGCGATTATCGCATATACAATGTAGGTGAATAAAGGACAGTAATATGATGTTCTTTAGTAAAATGGGAACAACCGGCCCACAAGGGCCTGCCGGTGCTGACGGTGCGGACGGAGCGGACGGTGCACAGGGCGAACAGGGCATACAAGGAATACAGGGCGAAATAGGCCCTGCTGGCCCTGCTGGTGGGGGTGTTTATCTAAAAACAGGTGAATATGTAGGCAATGGCAACGATAGCCGTGAGATAAACATCGGTGTCAATCTTGCGTCTATGAGCGAAGTGTATATCATAGTAAAAAGCACACTGGATCGTAAGGCTGTTCACCGCTACGAATATGGGCAAGGTGACCACGCTATGTGGTATGACGCAACGGCTGACCCCTACAACGAGATACAAAGTTTAACAGCCAACGGTTTTAAGGTGGGTACAAGTGGTACAGTAAATAGTAACGACGAAGGGTATCACTGGATAGCTTGGTGGACAGCTTAATAATTGGAGAAATAGTATTATGGTATCGACAATCAGACATAATATCGGCTTGTGTGTTGGTGTTATTCTTGCCGTGTGTCTTGTGCTTTGGACATACGGTTGTGAAAGCACGGTCAAGTCACCCGTGACCGGCAAGCCGGTGACATACGGAGAATTGTCAATCGAGATTAACGCTGACGTAGCACGGTTAGAGGCCGAGCTTGACACACTACAGAAACGGGCGGCTGTGTCTTTTCAAGAGCTTGCTCGTAAAGACGAAATCCGGCAAAAGCTATTCGACTTTGCGGCTATCACGGTGGCGAACAACGCTTTTAACCCTACCGGCTTAATTACGCTTGTCGGCAGTCTATTAGGCGTTGGAGCTATTGTTGATAACCGTATCAAAGACGTGGTTATCGCTAATCGTCCCTTGCCTACAACCACAACTACATAATCCGTATATGGAGTATCCACAATGGATAATGAGAAGTCTGTCCCTATGCCGAAAAAGGCGTGTATGATAACGCTAATGTTTCCGGCTACCGATGATAAATTTGCTCTTGAGATTAAGAGCCGTATCGACGAAGCTATTAAGGACGTGCCTGAAAAGCGGTTCACGTTTCAAATAGTAGAAACGTAATATCTTATATCTGTGTTTTATGCCTGCTGAGTTATTAGCTTTTATTAACGCTGGTTGGTCTGATAGAGCTTATGCACATAGCAATTTAGTAAATGCGGCTAATTGGCTTATCACTGCTGCTGACGCAATAGGGGGACAGTATTGGGCAGACGCAAGGACAGCCCTACTAACTTCATCTGGATATTTTAGCACGTTTGCTAAATATCTTACAAAGGACGACGCTTTCTATCACGGTATGCTTTATGACTGGAAGGAAGCGTTATTGTGGATTAACACTAATTGGCCCACAGGTGGTGGTGCTACGATGGACGATATACTTAACGCTATGCTCGGAGCTACGTTTGCACAGCTTCAACAGTTTATCGGCATAGAGGACGCCTACCGTGTAGCGTTATGGAACGCACCTTTTAACGTGGACTTTTACGCAGCTTTGGCAAGGGGATTCCAAAAGTGGCCATAGAATCACCGCTAACTTATGGGGACTGGTATTGGGCACAAAGCCTTGACGCTTCGCGGGCAAGGGCGGAGGACTATGAGAAAACGCTTGCCCCTATCGCAGCCGGTGTAATTGATGGTCTAATAGATACAGGTGATATACCGCCTTATGTAGCTCTACTTTTACAAACTATGAAGTCACCTACCGCCCCTGCGTTTGATAATGTTATCACCCGTTTTCTGGGTGACGCAGCCAGCACTATTATTGGCAAGGTAGCGGACGGACACGCACGCAGCACAACTTATGGAATAAATACAAAGCTGCAAAATCTACATATCACGGCAGAAGTAGCAAACGCTCTTATGCTACGCAAAAAGATAACGGAAGCCTTATGGTTATCGCGTCAAAACGAAGCTGGTTTTAGTGAAGCGGAAGCAGTTTTTCCGTATGAAGCCCAAAAACCATACCCGACAATGCCGGATATAATTTCTTATGCGAGATACAATAGCCCTATCGACAGCCCTAAAGAGCTTGCGTGGTCTTTGTTCGATATATCTGAAAGTGACTGGCCTATATGGGAATGGTTAAGCCGTCAAAAGGTCAATACCGAACAAGCATTATCTCTGTATAAACGTAAATTCTGGACAGACTTAGAGACTACTGCTGAATTATCTGCGTTAGGTTGGAACGTCCACGATAGACCTGCAATACTTGACCTTGCCTACACAATACCTAATCCTATGCTTTTGGTACAAGGTGGACTACAACAAGAAAATGACGATATATCTCTTATCGAAAGCATTAGCATAGCCGACATACATCCCGATTTTGCCCGAATATACCTTGACGCCATTTTAACGAAGCCTGCAACACAAGACGTTATTGCATACGAGCTACGTCAAGACCCAAACTTGTCTAATTTGGATAATAAATTGCGGAGAATCGGCATACATCCAGCATATCACAGTTTATACAAAGAGCTTGCGTTTCAAATTCCACCCGTAGCTGATATAATCACTATGGCGGTACGCGAAGCCTTTACGCCGGAAATCGCCAGCCGGTTCGGTCAATATGAAGGCTTGCCGACTGCGTTTGTGGAATGGGTAGGTAAAAAGGGATTAAGCAGAGAATGGGCGGAAAGATATTGGGCAGCACACTGGAGCTTGCCGTCACCACAACAAGGCTTTGAAATGCTACAGCGTGGTGTGATTAACCGTGACGAGCTTGCCTTGCTATTACGGGCGTTAGATATTATGCCATTTTGGAGAGATAAACTTGTCCAAATATCATACAATCCCTTGACCCGTGTTGACATCCGGCGTATGTATGCTTTGGGTGTGGTTAGTGAAACAGAAATCAACAAAGCCTATCAGGATATAGGATACAATTCCGAAAACGCAGCACGCCTGACTACGTTCACGGTCAAGCTAACGGAACAAGCACAAGCACGGGCAGAAGCCGCTAAAGAAAAGGCAAAAGCTGAAAAAATACCCTTGTGGACTACAGCCCAAACATTATCCTTTGTCAAAAAAGGCTTGATAACACAAGACAGGGCAAAACAGGAATTGATTTGGTTAGGTTATGATGAAGAACGTATTAGAATATATCTGGCGTCCGCTGCAATACAAAAGGTATAACTTGACCTGTTTTAGTGACATATCCCTTAGTATAGTCACGCAGTAAATGTTTTGTAACACTACTTACTGTATAAACATTCACGTCATCAGTCTTAAATATACCCTTGAAGCTCGGCCAACTTTGCTGCTCATAAATACCGTCACCTATACAAACAGCATTTTTACTTATTCCCTTAACAACTGTTTTCGCGTCTGTTTCATAATCTTTTAGACCCCTGATAATCAAGTGCTCAAATTGCTCCTGTATCTTTAGCCTACCTAATTCCGTATCGTGTATCAAAGACGCTAAATGGTCTAATCCTATTTCGTTCACAATTAGGCTATCGGTATCGCAGTAAAAATAATTGCCTATCCCCGCAATTTGCATTAACGACCATAAATACATCCGTGCAAAAGCCGTGACGTGGGCAGCTATCGCAGGAAAACTGTCAAAGGCTTCGCTATATCCTTGTAGCTCAAAAAGCTGGCCTAACAAATAACGTAACCGGCGTATTTTGTATGGCCGTGTATAAAATATCAGTTCGTCCCTGTCCGGTTCGTTAGGTGTTTCACCTATCTTAATCCAGTTTTCAGCTCTTTGACCGAATTTTCCATATAAACTATTGAGTAGATATTTGCATAGAATCTCATATTCTTTACTGTTAGCATTAGCAAACCTACGCCTTAACCCATATAATGTATCGACATAAGACGTAAATATCTTAGCCTGTTCATATACTACACAAACCATAACCTTTTTAATATGATTATGCTCCAACGCATATATTAGCTCTGGCGTACAAAGTGTAGCTTCAAAATAACCTATCGGAAATATGGTACGCTCTTTGCGTATAGCATATACAGGCTCGTCTGTTTCTATGGCAACAGACGCAACAAGTGAATTATCCTTGCTAAATTCTGTAATATCGCTAATCGTTGGTCTATGTAGTATTTTCTTATACTTAACAGGGCAAAAGCTATTACGCATAACAAAAGGATACAGGCTATTAACATCCAAAATATAATAGTTTTCATATCCTAAATCCCCCATATAAAAACATTCACAACGTCCACCCCTGTAACTTTCACGCTCTAAATTGATTGCGGCTGTATCGTTGTGTATGTAAATCGGCGTATGATAATGCCGCAATAAATATGCCGCCATAGCTGTTGAAGCCTTAGTATAACACAAACGCGATATTGTATTATCCTCTAAAAACCGTATAAATAACCGGAAATTCTCTAATTCTATCAATACATCGTTACGACAATAGGTCTTTAACTGCTCTATTGTGCAAGTAGCAAAATCAATTTCGAGCTTCGGTATCCCTATCCGTTCACCCGTAGCCGCTAAAGATTCTGTGAACCAGTTCATACTGTCTAAAAAGACAATACTACGATTGCCCTTACTAACCGTTACGATAACCGATACGCCGTTATTGTGGAAAAACTTTAGCTTATATCCTTCTTTGCGTAAAGAATCCCATCCACTGCATACGGTAAAATCAAATACGATATTACGAGCTATAACCCAAACCCGCTGCTTTGGCTCTGTATGAGAAAACAAAAACTGCCAAAACATACCTACATTATCAAAATAGAACCAGTCAAGCTGCTCTTTATGCCGTCCGTATGCCCTACCGTAATATGCTGCCCATCCTAATTTGAATCGCTGCGTTATGCTGCCAGACGGATTATACACTTGCTCCGTCTCTGTATCAAAAAAGACAAAGTGACGCGGTATAGTTAAGGTTTTTTCCCGCTTCAATATGTGTGCCGGACGCGATATACGAGACATTAGCTATTCTTCTTCTAACGGTGACGGTACTCTATGATAACCTGTTTCCGGCTCTACACGCTCTAATTCTTCGGCAGAGTATTTTTCCCATTCACCCCAACGTGAATATATTTGCTCTTCAATCTGGGCAGGCGTCAACGGTACATCCGACATTAGATTAACAAATCGCTCCGTCAACGGTTCGCCTGGATGTAACCGTGACCATACCCCCGCTTTATACATATATTCCTGTGATAATTCCCAGTGAACGTCCGCTATGGCTTGTGGTGGTATAATAACATTCCTGCGTTCACTTTTTAACCAGCCTTGTTTTTCTACAGCACCCTTACCAGAATTATAGTCACGCTGCATAAGAATCGTTCTATAGGTTAAACCAAGCCTTTCTAATTCTCTTATAAAACCAGCTTGTGTTAAACCCCGTGCAATAGCGTCAGGTATTCTTAGAATCGCTGACGGTCTGCGTAGGTATAGCGGTATAATTGCCATAAGTGAATCCCTTCACAATCAGACATATAGCCCTGTCCTGTTATAGCGTAGCGTACACTTTTTGCGTTAGCTCGTCAAGTGTTTGTATGCCTGTCCCTAAAGCCGTAATGCCGATAAACAATGGGTGTTTTTCGACAAGAGCCTTAATCGTAGCTTCGTCAACAGGTGAACCGCTTGCCGCTTGTGTCTCTTGAATCTGTGCAGAGATTAGAGCTAACGATGTATTGATATGATGTAACGACCAGTCAAAATTACGGTGTATGCCTTCAAAATGCTCTTTGAGCTTGCCTCTTGTATTCCCTGCCATAAGTGAATCCCTTCACAAAAACCCCGGCCCGGCTTAACCGTAGCCTTACTACCTGTCCTTGCAGGCAAAGTCGCGGTTCGGTATCGCCGTGACCGGGGCGTAACAGAATGAAACAGCCAGCCTTATTTCCCTAACGTAGCCTGAGCTTCGTCAACCGATTCCTGAATCATTTCCGGCCTAAAGTCGGTATCGTATATCGCTTTTAGCCGGTTAAACGTCTCAAGCTCAGGCAAAACCCGAACATCGTAGCGGGCGTTAGTGTCACCCTCTGCCCCGTGCCGTACAACCATAAGAGCATTAGTGCCAAAAACAGCTTCGTGTTTTGACAACCTACGCCCAACCCGCTTGCCCGTAATAAACAACTGATAACCATCCTCTGTCACTACAGGACAGCCGATACGTTCTTGCTCCTGTTTTCCGAACATCGTTTTGATTAAGACAGGTTCACCAACTACGATAAACGTAATAGTGTCACCGTCCACACTTAGGAATGTAAAATTCCCACCACCAAATTCCTTCATTTTCTCTGCCCACGTCATACTAATACCGCCTTTCATTATACATAATATGTAGTTTTTGCAGATACGCAGTAATAAGCTGCGTAACCCTCACGTTCAAATAGTAGGTATCCTTGTCACTTGCCTTAGCCGCTAACCCGTCCGGTCCAAAGTCAATATGCACCGTCACGGCTTGCCCGTAGGCTTCGACCTTCACCACCATTTTGACAACCCCTTAATCCGTATGCGTTTCATAATATCCTTCTCTACCGGCCTTATCCCAATTTATTGCTGCCTTAATAAAAACCGGATTCTCCCTGTGAAACAGTAACCACTTTTCGACACGCTCCGCACTACCCCACGCCATATTTGGAATAAAATTCTCCAGATATATGACAATATCATACAAAGCACGCTTGTTCTCATCGTCCGCACGGGCAACGGCGTCACGGATATTATTGCATAACATAGCCGATAGAAAACCCGCAGGCGGTACGCCGTTGTCAATATAATTGTCTATCTGCTGTTTTATGGCTCGCGGTATCATATATCTCCCTTATTAAAGTCGTCAATAGCCTGTTTCAACGTCTTAACCCCGCAACCTACATACTGCACGCCGTCCTTCCACCACGCATACGATTCTAATGCTTTAAGATAACCCTTCTTATATCCAGCTACAACACACCCATCATACGAAACTAATGGATTTTCGGCTAATACTTGCTTAACTATCTTGTCCATTTTCGACCCTTATCTAACATAATATACAATAACACCAAAACGCTAAAACGAACAACCAGTATATCTCTTGCTTTGTTGACATTATATCCCCCCTTAATCCAAAATCACCATCATTATTATCTCTGTCCCTACACGCATAAGCCAACTGTTCGGCGGTGACTGTAAAGACCGCCCTATACTCGTAGCCATTCCCCGCAAGGCGTGTGTCAAGTGTGTAGTGTTCGCACCTTGAATCTGACCGTGCTTGCCTTGGTGTAAAAACCACTTGACCACACTTTTCTTGCTCCGTGCCGATACTAAATAATATGACGGGTATGACGTAGCTATTGTAACAACAAACCACTGCCTTTTATATCTGTTACCCCTTGCCATTATACCCTACGCAGTGCTTATCAAAACTTCACCTATCGGCTTATCAACAGCATAAATATCGTACACTAAATCGCCCTTGTGTACCAACAAAAGAGCCTTGCCCTGTATATGTTTGTCAACTATCTTCACGGCCATTATTTCGGCTTCGGGCAGAGAATCTACGCATACAAACTGCGTACCAAAGACCGCCTTGTTAGCAAACTTTCTGAAAGCTACCTTGAACATAATACACCCCACCACCTACCCCACAATACCCCGCACCACCGCACCTATCAACATCCCTATCAATAGGTGCGGTTAGCAACGGTGCGGAGTAACCCACTTGCTTCGTTATTTCTTAGCCGGTGTGTCCTCCTTGAACGCAAAACCCGTCTGTGTCACGGCCTTTTTTGCAAAAGCCTGTTTCACACCGTCCACAGCAGCCGACAAAACCGACACAATCTGTCCCGTCTGTACATCCGTGTACAGATAATTCGACCCCGCACAATTTGTGATTAAGGCAATAGCTTTGACTGCCTTGTTCACACGCGGACTAACTACCCGCACAAAATCGGCACGCTTCTTATCGCCCTTCTGTGCTGCTGTCAACTGCGTTTTCTGACCACTACTCGCCTTTGCCATAATGCTGTCCCCTTCACTTTCAAACTCTGTAACATTTTCCGGTGCAAGTCACAATAACCTGCAAACGTAGCTTGCTCTTTACAATCATAAAACGCACATTCACCTAATAACCGCTTTGCTATCTTTTCAAGCCTATCAGCAATATCTGATAATCCTGTGCCCTGTTCACCATTCACCTTATCACCACCCATCAAATATACACCTTATTCTACATAAAGTATAACATACCCCCGAACAAAGTCAAGAGCTAATTTGATATTTTAGCAAAATTTATTCGGGGTGTATTGTCGATATGTTTTATCCGGCTTTCAGACGTGGCCAGGCCCGTGCCGGCTACCGTATATTTGGTTAATTTGGGTAAAGTTTATCTTAATATGCGGTCGGGCGGCGGTTGTGCCCGCAGGCGTAGCAG
>Ga0307377_10007721_pt1 | contig 11041 bp, 10 predicted proteins | sample TR3MG_FD_202535 | JGI IMG/M metagenome (GOLD analysis project Ga0307377, IMG submission 202535) | Soil microbial communities from Risofladan, Vaasa, Finland - TR-3 | ecosystem: Environmental > Terrestrial > Soil > Coastal area > Acid sulfate soil | place: Finland: Risofladan, Vaasa | collected... | reverse complement strand
CGCCCCACCTCTCTCTTAATTTACGCCATCCTCTATTGCTAAATACCATGAAATCAGTAGGTTTCAGGTATTGTGTTTATTTATTTTTCAGTTATTAGATTAACCCCATTACCATGAAAATTACAGAGTTTCTTATCTCTCTGCTTACTTTATTAATTGTAAGTTGCAATCCGAATATCAAACAGATTTCGGATATCCATGAAGGAGAGGAAATAAAAATCCAATTAACAGCCTATAGTTCTGAAATTGAACTTTTTGCTGAAGCCGATCCTTTTGCGGCTGGCAAGACTTCTAATATTCTGGCACATTTTTCTATTCTTCCTGATTTTAAACCATTGGATAACGGCAGCGTATCCCTTCATCTTGTGACAGGTCAGAAAGAAGTTATCCAGACTCTTGAAAAACCTGATCGTAAAGGAATATACAGTTTTGATATTACACCTTCAGAACCAGGAGTGGCAAAGTTGATATTTGAAATATTTTCATCTGCCGGCCAGTTTCAGATTGAAGTACAATCGGTGGAAGTATTTATTGATGAGATAAAAGCTGATGAAGCAGCTGAGAATTCTGAATTTTCTATAGCCAACAGCGTCGTTTTTACCAAAGAACAATCCTGGAAAATCGACTTTTCAACTGATCTGACATCTATAGGACCTTTTGCAAAGGTAATTAAAACTACTGCTCTGGTACAATCCGCATTAAATGATGAATTTATTGTAAGTGCAAAGGCGCCCGGAATGGTATTGTTCTCAGAAGTTAATGTATTGGAGGGACAAAGCATTGCAGCAGGGCAGACTTTGTTTACAATTTCTGGTGCGGAGTTAGCAGAGAATAATTCTTCATTACTGTACTCAGAAGCAAGAAATCATTACCTGAAATTAAAAGCTGAATATGAAAGACACAAAGAACTGGAGATAGATAAAATAATATCCGAAGAAGAGTTGATTAATTCAAAAAATGAATATGATAATGCATATGCTCTGTTTGAAATGCTGGATAAAAATTTCAGTAGTTCAGGTCAGGCTGTATTCAGTCCCTCCTCAGGTTTTGTAAAGCAACTCTTTGTCAGGAACGGTGAGTATCTGGAAGCAGGACAGCCTGTTATCTCCATTGCAAAAAATAAGACACTTCTGTTGAGAGCCGGAGTGCAGCAGAAGTATTTATCATCATTAGAGGGAATTAAATCAGCCACCATAAAGAATCCATATAGTGATAAAACCTATAACCTTGAGGAGTTACAAGGGAAGGTATTGTCGTATGGACGAAATCTTGATTCTGATAATTATCTGATACCGGTAAATATTCAAATTGAGAACAACGGTGCATTTAATGTAGGAGGGTTTGTTGAGTTATATTTAAAAATTGTAACCAGTCCGGCTGTTTTAACTGTTCCTAATACTTCTCTTATAGAAGAACAGGGTATTTTTTTTGTATTTGTACAAATTACTCCGGAACTGTTTGAGAAGAGGGAAGTTAAGGTAGGATCGACTGATGGTTTAAGATCAGAGGTTATTCAAGGATTAAAAGTAAATGACCGGATAGTCACTAAGGGTGCTATAATGATAAAATTGTCGCAGTCTTCAGGAGCTTTAGATCCACATGCCGGTCATGTTCATTAAAAAATATATTCATGTTAGATAATTTAATAAAATTTTCGCTTAACAGCAAGTTTTTTATCTTGTTGGGAGCTGTCATTCTGATAGTTGTAGGTGTACGTACGGCTATAAATATGGATGTTGATGTTTTTCCCGACCTGACTGCTCCTACCGTAGTAGTTATGACCGATGCCCATGGAATGGCATCAGAGGAGGTAGAGCGGTTGGTTACCTTCCCTATTGAAACTGCTGTTAACGGGGCAACAGATGTACGACGTGTAAGGTCAACATCATCGCAGGGATTTTCATTTGTATGGGTTGAATTTGACTGGGGAACTGACCTCTTTAAATCCAGACAGATAGTCAGCGAAAAGTTGATAACAGTGTCATCACAAATGCCTATTGGTGTAGGGCAACCCATTCTTGCACCTCAATCAAGTGTTATGGGCGAGATGTTCTTCATTGGCATCCAGGCTGACAGTACCAGTATGATGGAATTGAGGACTATAGCTGATTGGGATATTAAGCCTATGCTTCTTGCAATCGGGGGTGTATCACAGGTAACAATAATTGGAGGTGATTATAAGCAATACCAGATACTTGCCGATCCTCATAAATTGAGATATTATGGTGTCTCAATGGCTGAACTTGCAGACATTTGTAAAGGGATAAGTCAAAACTCAACAGGAGGCTCTTTAAGGCAATATGGCAACGAATATGTAGTAAGGGGCATAGGCAGATCTTTTGATCTGGATGTATTGTCCAATTCTTTCATTAAATCAATAGATGGAAAGCCTGTTAAGGTTGGCGATGTTTGTGAAGTAAAAATAGGCGCTGCGATTAAAATGGGTTATGCCTCCGAAAATGCAAAACCTGCTATAATAATATCAGTTTCAAAACAGCCTAATACCAATACCATTGATTTAACAAAACGAATTGAAGAAAATATTGCAATTTTACAGAAGAGTCTGCCATCTGATATAATACTGGACACTAAAATTTTCCGTCAGGCTGATTTTATCGAAACATCTGTAAAAAATGTAAGGAATGCTTTAGTTGAAGGGGCAATATTTGTGATAATTATACTTTTTCTTTTTTTAGGTAGTTTTCGAACAACAATTATCTCTTTATTGGCAATCCCGTTATCATTATTGGCAACAATCCTGGTAATGAAGGCTTTCGGACTTAATATAAATACGATGAGTCTTGGCGGAATGGCTATTGCAATCGGTGCACTTGTCGACGATGCAATAATATATGTTGAAATTGCTTATAAACGACTGCGGCATAACCACCTGAAGAAAATAGGTGAACAACTGCCTGCTTTTACAGTAGTCTTTGAGGCATCAAAAGAGATACGCGCATCGATTATTAATGCCACATTGATTATCATGGTGGCATTTCTTCCACTTTTTTTTCTAACCGGTATGGAAGGGCGTATGCTTATCCCTTTGGGTATTGCCTATATCGTATCACTTTTTATGTCGCTCATTGTAGCAATGACACTTACTCCTCTCCTGTGTAAACTGCTTCTCTCTGATGAAAAGTACCTTTCAAAAAATAAGGAGGAGAAATGGTTAACGCAAAGATTGTCACGCTTTTATGAAAAGTCGCTTGTTTTGGCTTTTAATAATAAAAGAGCTATTATTTTTTCATCAATTGGATTATTCATTATATCCCTGATTTTGTTTACATCAATGGGACGAAGTTTTCTTCCCGAGTTTAATGAGGGCTCATTAACACTTTCTGTTATAACCAAAGCAGGAACATCATTGGAAGAGAGTAATATTCTTGGAAGTCTTGTTGAAACAGAACTTTTACAGATCCCTGAAATAGAAACTACTGCACGCAGAACAGGACGTGGCGAACTTGACGAACATTCACAAACAACAAACAGCGCTGAAATTGATATTAATTTCACACTTGGAGAGCGCACCCGCGCAGAGTTTATGACAGATGTCAGAGCAACTCTTGCAAGAATACCGGGAATTGCAGCAACTGTTGGCCAGCCTCTTGGCCACAGGATAGACCATATGCTCTCAGGGACAAGGGCAAATATAGCAATAAAGATATTTGGTGATGATCTGAGTAAACTATTTACAATTGGAAGTCAGATAAAGAGTTCAGTTACAGGGATTAAAGGACTGGTGGATGTAAATGTTGATCAGCAGGTTGATATTCCTCAAATTCAGATCAGGGCAAATCGGAATATGCTGGCAAGCTATGGCATTACTATGAACGATTTCAATGAGTTTATTGATATCTCTTTTGGTGGAGAAAAACTGTCAGACATTTATGAGGGTCAGCGACGTTTTGATCTGGTATTGCGATTGGATAAAGATCACACTGAGACTATTGAAGGCATCCGGTCTTCACTTATTGATACATACGATCATAAAAAAGTACCCTTGGAACAGGTAGCTGACATAGTATCTGTAACGGGACCCAGTTCTATAAGCAGAGAGAACGTGCATCGTAAAATCGTAGTATCGGCAAATGTATCCCAAAGAGATATACGCAGTGTAGTAAAAGATATCCAATCTGTTATTGAACAAGAAATAACTCTTCCGGAAGGCTACAGGATTGAATATGGCGGTCAGTTTGAAAGTGAGGCAAGAGCTTCTCATACACTTCTCATCGTTTCAGTTATAGCTATTTTTATTATATTTCTTCTTCTGTTTCAGGAGTTTAAGAATTTTAGGCTTGCCGGGATTATCCTGTTGAATCTTCCGCTTGCATTGATAGGTGGAGTATTTACAATATATTTCACATCCGGAGTACTAAGTATCCCGGCTATTATTGGATTTATTACACTCTTTGGTATTGCAACAAGAAATGGAATATTATTGATTTCTAAGTATGAAAATATGCATACAAGTGGGTGTGATCTAAACCTCATTATAATAAAAGGGTCAGGCGACAGGCTAAGTCCGATCCTGATGACTGCATTAACTGCTGCATTGGCTCTGATTCCTCTGGCAGTAAGAGGAGATCTTTCCGGTAATGAAATTCAAAGCCCAATGGCAAAAGTAATTCTGGGCGGTTTACTCACCTCAACTTTGTTAAATCTTTACGTTGTACCAATCGTGTACAGTATTATGAAAATCCGTGGAATTTTAAAACCTGAAAAAAAATGAAAACTATATCCTTAATATTGATTACCATATTTATAAGTTGTTATAACCTTATTGCCCAAAATTCCATTGAACGGGTATTGGTAGAAATTGGAATGAACAATACAAGTCTGATCGCTTTGAAAAAAAAAGTTGAAGCTGATAAAATCGGAAACAGAACAGGGATATACCTTTCAAACCCGGAACTCGATTTCAATTATCTTTTTGGTAATCCGGCCCAGCTTGGCAACAGAACTGATATAAGCATTAAACAGACCTTTGATTTTCCTTCAGCTTATGGTTATAAATCACAGATTGCCATTTCACGTAATATGCAATCAGATATGGAATACCAGAACCAGCTTAAGATATTGTTATATCAGGCACGTCTGTTGTGTATTGATCTTCTTTATGCCAATGCCTTAAAGAATGAATATGATAAGCGATTTTCTCATGCTCAGGGAATTGTCTCATCTTATAGCTCAAAACTTGATAAAGGGGAAGGCGGTATTTTAGAATTAAATAAAGCACAGCTCAATCTGTTAAATATAAGGAAGGATATTGAAGGTAATGATATTATCAGAACTCTCTTGTTTTCAGAACTTGCAACGATTAACGGAGGGATTGAAATCGCATTTACCGACACAGTTATTATTCCCGAAGTAATACCTGAAGATTTTGAACAGTGGTATTCGATGACAGAGCAGAGCAATCCGGAACTCTCCTGGATTAAGCAGGAAATTGAGATCCAGGGGTTGCAGGAAAAGCTGAATCTTGCCATGAGTTTTCCAAAGTTTTCTGCTGGTTATATGAGCGAAAAAGTTACAGGTCAGCAATTTCATGGAATCAGCGCCGGGATATCTATACCATTATGGGAAAACAAAAACAGTATCAAATATGCAAAAGCACGGGCTATTGCTGTTCAAAACAAAGAAAATGACAGTAAGCTTGTTTTTATACAGTTCCTAAAAACACAACATGCAAAGGCTGTAGCACTTCAAAAGTTGGTAACAGATTATCGGGTATCTCTGAAATCATTCGATAATACTAAATTATTAAAAAAAGCATTGGATCTGGGAGATATTTCCCTTACTGATTATTTTTATGGTGTTTCGTTATATTATGAAAGTTTGAATAAGTTGCTGGGGGTAGGTAGGGAGCTTAATAAAACGATAGCAGCCCTAAATCAATATTCCAAATAGGAAAAATAAAATTCAATAAGCCTTTATAAGGGTTTTAACCCGATCCATGTTTCAATCATCTGTCGGCCGGCAGGAGTCATTATTGACTCTGGGTGAAACTGTACCGCCTCAATGTCGAATATCTTATGTTTTATTCCCATTATATTTCCCTCATTAGTAACTGCTGTTATCTCCAAAGAACCGGGAAGATAGTCAGGGTCTGCGATCCATGAATGATAAAGACCTGCCTCAAAAACAGTTGGAGTATTATTCAATATTTTTGAATCTTTGCCGGTTTTGGTGATGATCTTTTTTCTGCCATGAACAACTTTTTCAAGCTGTTTCAATCTTCCTCCAAAAAACATAACTATTGCCTGCAGACCAAGACAGATGCCTAAGATGGACTTTCTCCCTGCATAATCCATCAGGATTCTTTCCATTACATTCCCTTTTCTTGGAAAATCCGGTCCTGGAGAAAAAATAATCTTATCAAACGAATCAATATCCTGCAAATTAATCTTACCTGCTTCAATAATTTGTAAGTTTGAACCGGAGAGGCTCCTGATAGTGTGAGCTATATTAAATGTAAATGAATCATAGTTATCAACTATTAATATTCTTATGTCAGGAACTGCCATAAATAAATTTATTGCATTAATGAACAAGTATGGTGCTTCAAAAGAGCCTTTTATGTTTATTATTGATTTTGATCTTAAAAAGCCCGAGATATATAAACTGAATTCAATTCCTCAAGGCATAAAGTTCTGTACTCCAATAATGTCGAATTCCCACTCCGGACAAATATACAATAAACCCTTTTCTTTCAAAAAGCATCCGGTTGCTTTTAAAGAATATTTAAAAGCTTTTAAAAATGTACAGGATAATATCAGTTTAGGCAACAGTTATCTTCTCAATCTGACTTTCCTAACCCCAATTGAAACTGATTTAACTCTGGAGGATATATTTTTGCTTAGCGTTGCAAAATATAAGTTATTGTATCATAACCATTTTGTTGTTTTTTCGCCGGAAATATTTGTAAGGATAATTAATGGAGTGATAACGTCCTTTCCAATGAAAGGAACTATTGATGCTAATATGGAAGGAGCTGAGCACATAATTATGCACGATGAAAAGGAGATGGCAGAACATAATACAATTGTTGATCTGATCAGAAATGATCTGAGTATTTTTGCAGATGAGGTTAAGGTCAATCGATACAGGTATCTCGATGAAATAGTTACAAATGAAACTAATATTCTTCAGGTAAGTTCAGAGATCAGTGGCAGACTTAAAGAGGGTTATGAGTACAGGTTGGGTGATATATTTACTGGCCTGCTACCGGCTGGATCTGTTACCGGCGCTCCCAAGAAAGAGACAGTAAGGATAATCAGGGAGAGTGAAACATATGAAAGGGGTTGGTACACAGGTGTATTTGGAGCTTATGATGGACGAACCCTGGATAGTGCTGTTATGATACGATATATTGAAAAAGACTCAAACGGGTTATATTTTAAAAGTGGTGGAGGAATAACCTATATGAGTGATCCGGTTAAGGAATATGAAGAACTAATATCAAAGGTATATGTCCCGGTTGGTTGAAACTTTGAGAGTAGAGGATGGTAACATCCTAAATGTAAGTAAGCATAATGATAGAATGCACAGGTCATTATATGGAATATATGGCCTGAGAAGTTCTGTAGATCTTAATAAAATCATAACAGTACCTGAATTCGCAATGTCAGGTATATTTAAGTGCCGTGTGAATTATGATAACAAGTCAACAAGGGTCGAGTTTTTACCTTACACAATCAAACTGGTAAGATCATTAAAGCTAATTTTTGATGAAACAATAAGCTATCCATACAAGTATGTTGCAAGGGAGAATATCAACAGGCTTATGGAGATGAGAGGTGATTGTGACGATATACTTATTATAAAAGATAACATGGTAACTGATTCATCTTATGCTAATGTAGTATTTAGAGAATTAAACGGTAACTGGGTAACACCGTTTACATACCTGCTTGCGGGTACCCGGCGTGCGGGTCTGCTTAAAAAGGGTATTATAAGGGAAGCCAGCATTCATTACAATGACATTCATAAATATACCGTAGTTAAACTGATTAATGCAATGTTGGGACTTGATGATACTGAAGGAATCCCAGTCAGAAATATTATTTAGCGAAAAAAATTACCACACCCAGCACCCAGCACCTGGTCCCCCGCGCCTACCAGTTCGAATCATACCACGATCTTACATCTGTGGCAATCATACCAGCACTAAGAGCAGCCTCAATACCAAGATCCCCATCTTCAAATACCTCAATCTGCTCAGGATCTATTTTCATTAGTTTCGCACATTTGAGAAAGGTTTCAGGATGAGGTTTGAATTGATCTACATCATTGGCTGTGATGATGATCTCAAAGTATTTATGAAGGCCGGTAAGTTCAAGAGTGCGTTCAACAGCCTCCCTGTGACCACCTGTACCAACAGCCATTGGTAGTACACCATGATATTTTTTTACAATGTCAACAACCTGTGCGATTGGTTTAATAAGATGTTGTTCTTTATAAAATTCGATCTGCTTTTCCTCCATTATTTGTTCGACAGTAACATTACCGTTTAGGCTACTGTTTTTTATTATCTCGTTTGCTATTATCCATCCGGGACTCCCGGTATGTTTTCTTAGGAAAGTTGTGTCAATTTCTGCCCCAAATTTTTGACAAGCTGTAAGCCAGCATTTGAAATGAGTTGGCATGGTATCAGCCAGTGTTCCGTCAAGATCAAAAATAAGTCCTTTAATACCGGGTTTTATATCGTATTGCATCTTTCTAATTTAAAGCGACAAAGGTAAAAAGAAAAATGAATGACGAAAATCCGGATTCCATTAGACCTTCGACTCCTTCAACCCTTCAACTCTTTCAACTCTTTCAACTCTTTCAACTCTTTTTCCGGTTATATGGAAGAAAAGAGATTTTTTATGGTTTAAACCACAAATAAAACGTCATTTTGGCGATTACGACCGAAATATTACCCGGTCAATACTGAAAAACAAATCATTGCTCCCGAAAAGCTTAACCTAAAGAAGAAAATTGATGAAAGTCTGAATGTTTTATCTGAATCTGCAAAGAAAAAGGAAATTGAGATATTAATTTCTGTTCCGGATGAACTTGAAATTTTTGTTGACAACCATATGTTTGACACAGTTATAAGAAATCTCATTTCCAATGCAATAAAATTCACCCCAGCAGGAGGAAAAATAAGTGTAGTAGCTGAAAGTAAAAATGATAATTCCATTGAAGTTAAAATCAATGATTCCGGAATTGGGATGAATACGGAATTGAAAGACAAACTATTTGAGCTGAATGAGAAGACCAGTCGGCCGGGAACAGAGGGCGAGCCAAGTACAGGTCTTGGGTTAATGCTGTGCAAAGAATTTGTCGAGAAACATGAGGGTAAAATATGGGTGGAGAGTGAAGTCGGTAAGGGAAGTACTTTTAGTATTTCTATACCGGAAAGGTGTAAGGAGTAGGTAGTAGGGATAGGCGATTGTGTCGGACCACTGTTAACAAGCTAAGTTTCGATTTGTCCTATTGAAAATAAATTTGTATTTTTGATTTAATAACTTTCTTAACTTTGAAATCAAAAGATAAAGTACTTAACCAGATCAGGACTTCTGTCTTGGAAATACTTCCCGGATCAGAAATTATTCTTTTTGGGTCACGAGCCAGAAATGTTGCTAATGATAGCAGCGACTATGATCTGCTTATTATTTTAGACTCATCGCTTCATTCTGCTGAACGGTTAAAATTTCAGACTTTGATCAGGAAAAAATTGGCTGTTCAAAATATACTTGCGGATATTATAGTACAATCAAGGTCAGACGTAGAATTGAAGAAAAATTTCCTCGGTCATATAGTGAGATCAGCATTAAAAGAAGGAATCAGTGTATGAGCGAGGATGAAATGACCTATTTACATCAATGGATTTGCAAAGCTGAAGAGGATTTATTGGTCGTCCGGCAGTTGATGAGTGCAGATATCCTTGTTAAAGGAGCTATTGCCTATCATTGTCAGCAGTCTGCTCATTTTGGCTATATAGTCCGCAATGAAGAACTTGAGTTTTTTGTGAAAGATACCGGAATAGGAATAGAAAAAGATGAAGTAAACAGCATATTTGTTCGTTTCGTGAAAGTTGACCCGGGGCCATCTAATCTTACTGAAGGTAGTGGACTTGGCTTATATCTTAATGCCCTTCTTACCCGTGAAACAGATGTAAAAGTCCTTCACGCTTCGAACGGGAGGGAAGCCATCGAACTATTCAAAGCCAATCCTGGCATTATATTGATTCTTATGGATATAAAGATGCCTGAAATTGACGGACTTGAAGCAACAAGGCAGATAAAGCTGATAAACAAGGATGTTCCTGTCATTGCAATTACTGCTTATGCTATGTCGGGCGATGAGGAGAGAGTGTTGGCTGCCGGGTGCGATGGTTATCTGAGCAAACCATTAAGTAAAAAAATGTTACTGCAGAAAGTAGGAGAGTATATAGATATTTGACAGAAGTCAAAGCTCATATCTAATATAAAACCAAGCGAAGTTATAAACTTCGCTTAGCAATACATTTAAAATCACTTTTTATATTTACCGAGATATTCTATTACCTGCTGATACACATTTTCAGCTGTAAAACCAAACTTTTCATCGAGTACTTTATAAGGTGCAGAGTATCCAAAGCTGTTCATACCCCAAACAACACCTTTTGGTCCAACAAGTCCCTGTAATGTGACTGATAGTCCTGCAGATAAGCCAAATACAGGAATATTTTCAGGCATGATAGATTTCCGATATTCTTCTGTTTGATTGTGTAATAATCCTTCCGATGGTGCCGAAATAATTCTGACATTGAGATTGTCTTTATTTAATAATATAGCACCATCTACAAGAGTTGAAACTTCTGAGCCGCTGGCAATCAGTATTATATCAGGTTTTCCTGTACAATCCTGAACAATATATGCTCCCTTTTCAGATTTACGAGCGTCTGAATATCTGTCGTTATTATCTGAAGGCAGATCTTTAATGTTTTGTCGGGAGAGGATCAGAGCAGTAGGCGTCTTTTTGTTTTCTAATGCCAATTTCCATGCAATTA
>Ga0307377_10007717_pt1 | contig 11045 bp, 11 predicted proteins | sample TR3MG_FD_202535 | JGI IMG/M metagenome (GOLD analysis project Ga0307377, IMG submission 202535) | Soil microbial communities from Risofladan, Vaasa, Finland - TR-3 | ecosystem: Environmental > Terrestrial > Soil > Coastal area > Acid sulfate soil | place: Finland: Risofladan, Vaasa | collected... | reverse complement strand
GATAAGATACGTCGGCGGATTGCTTACAATGCGGCGGCTGTTGCTACGTTGGAGCTGCATAAGGTTTTGGTTGCGGGGCGGAAAATAACAAAGAAGGGGGTATTAGCATGAAGGTTTATGATATTGAAACGCTGCGCGGTCCGGATGAGGTTGAGGGTGGCTGGCAGAATCCCGAAGGCATGGGGTTTGGGACGGCTGTGGTTTATGATGATGTATTGGATTTGTATAAGTTTTTCGGGCCAGGGGAGAAAGAGGATTTGATTCGGGAGCTTTCCGGCGAAGGCGTTGCGTCATTCAACGGGGTGAAGTTTGACAACCGGGTATTGTTGGGGAACGCCGATCCCATTGTTCCGCTCTGGCATGACTATGATTTGTTGCTTGAGGTCGTCCGGTCAAAGTTCGGAGTAGCATCCGTAAAGGAAGCGGAAGAGAAGTTCGGGGCGGTGGTTGTTCATGATGGGTCGATCGGCCTGAACGGTCTTTCTCAGGGGACGCTTTGCCGGTCGAAAACCGGTCACGGGAGTTTGAGCCCGAAATGGATTCAGGCCGGGGAGTGGTCGCGGGTATTTGCGTACAATCTTCAGGATGTGCGGCTGACGACGACATTGATATACTTCGCCCAGGAATACGGTTTTTTATTGGACCGGGATGGGGCGAAGATTTCTCTGCCCGGGGTAGTGAATTGGGAATGATGGGATGAATAAGTATCGATGCCGGCATTGCGGAAAAGTAGTTACGCGGGAAGGAAACAAGGCCTGGATTTCATCATATTGTAACAAGACCGGAAGGCGTGTTCATATTATGAAGGTTATCACCTTAACAAGGGAGGATTATGCCATGCAAGGGGAAGAAAAAGAAGGGGAAGAGGGGCGGCGGCAGCGGGTATTGAGTGAAGAGGCGGGGGGGGAGATAGTCAATAGTTCCGGGGATAGGACGCGGGAGCGCGCCGGGTTTTTAAATGAGCAGGCGGGGGTGTATGTTTCCGGAGAAAAGTCGCTCGTTCAGCGCATGAAGGATGCTCGTTCGAAGATGCTTGCCGCTGAGCCGGCGCCGAAAGAGAACCGAGCCCCGGGGATTTATGTTAAGAACCAGATTAAGTACGACTGTTTAAAAAACACAGAAAGGGGATGGAACTTATGAGTACTGATCCGGCTGTTTACGGAGAAACAGGGATGCCGAAAGACGGAGTAATGGTATGCTCGTTCGGCGTTGCCCTGGCCGCGCTTAAAAACGGGAAATCGTTGTGGCGCGAACGCTGGAATCGGAACACGATTCGGGTGAAGATGATCGCCGTCCCTCTTTTGGGGGATGATGTTCAGCATATCCCGGGAATGTTCGATGAAGATGATAAGTTTCTCGGGTTCTGGCATCCGTCACCGACCGACCTTCTGGCGGAGGACTGGCATTTTGAGTGATTCTCAAGAACGATACAGGGGGATGCGGGACGCTCTGATTCGGAACCTCGACGTTCTGAAAGAAGAGTTCCCCACCCTGTTTCATGTTCCGAACATTGCACAAGAGCGCGCGTTGCTTCCGATTAAGCAAAAGGAACTTCCGTTTGTCTGGCTGAATACAATGGCGAACGGTACGGGGAAAACGAATATTCTTGTCGTTGACATGGCGGCAACGCTTCTTGGCCCTCAATACGTGAATAACGATTATTTCAATGCCAAGTATTATCATGATATCGCCCCCCTGCGTGAGGCCGGGAAGTTCCGGTCACGCATTACTTGTGACGCTGAAGACGTTCGGGAGAACGGATCCCTCTGGACGGAAATCAGGGAATGGATCCCGACAAGCCGCTTCGCGGCGAAAACCAGTTCCGGAACATATAAACAACTGGTGGTCCCGCTTCCGCACATGCCGCACATATGCAATTATGTTGACATAAAGACATTCGACCAGGCGCCGCGGGCCCATGCCGGCGCGAACCTTCATAAAATGTGGTGGAATGAGCCCGGGCCGGAGGATGTTTTCAATGAAACCATCGGGCGAACGCGCTCGAAGGTGGGTGAAGTTCCGACGATAATTGGAATATTTGCGACAGTTCTCGATCAGGCCGGATACCTTTTTGATTTAATGGACGATCCGGACTTCGCCGGGCGCGTAGCACATACCGAGGGCTCTACTTGGGAAAATTGTGCCGGGGAAGAGCTTCCGGAAGAAGCGGCAAACCAACTTATCAAGCAAGGGGTAAAATTAAAAAAGGACGAAAACGGGAACTATATAACCCATGGAGTGCTGACGGCAAAATCGATTCAAAATATGGTCGCCGCCTGGAAGAAACATCCCGCGGAACTTGAAGCGCGACTATGGGGAAAGCCGATGATTATCGGCGGATCCGTCTGGAAAAATTTCAGCCCGATGGTCCATGTAGCAAAAAACTTTGTCGTCCCGAAGAAATATCCGATTATTCAAGTCGTCGATCCACACGATGCCCATGAGGATCTTTCTGCCTGGATAGCGATTTCCCCGCAATTACATCTTACCGCGATCGCAGAATGGCCGAATGAACAATGGGAAAATATGTTCGGAAGAAGGCACACGATCGCACAGACATGCAAAACCTGGCAGGCGATTGAATCGGAGCATGATTTTACCGATAGAATTATAGCGAGAATCGGGGATCCGAATAAATTTCTGGATCCGGATCCGAACACCCTCAAAACACTCATGCAGCTTTACGCCGCGGAAGATTTCAGGTTCATAACGACTGTAAACGACGACCTTGAATATGGACACCGGATTGTCGAAGAAATGTTTTATTATGACGAAATAATCTGGCAGACCGACCCAAGCGATCCGATGGCGCGCGCAAAATTCATCTTTACACCCGACTGCCCAAACCTTATCCGATGCGCGCATAGGTACGGATGGAAAACGAATGCAGATGGAAGCGTTTCCAGCCGGCTGAACCAAAAATACAAAGGCGGCGCCGACTTAATACGATATGCCGCAGTCGCGGTACGGACAATTTTAGCTGGCCGCGTCGATCGGCATGGAGGACATGCCTTGAGCGATGCGGACCGAGTTAAAAAGGCAAGATCCCCTCTGAAACACCAAGACAAAAAGACCACAATCAAAGGTAGACGCGTCGAGAAGGCGTACAACATATAGAGGTTACTTAATTTTTTTTATTGACAGGGTTGCATTTTTGATATATAATTGCTAATATAAACAAGTTTGGTGCTGCAATGCGTTTCCGCAATATTTAAAATATGCTTAAAACAAAGGGAAAATCGTAATGCCAAGCTCAAGCGGATGGCACGATTTAAGAGATTACGATGAAGTCGGCGTTGACATAATCAACAAAGACTGGAAAGACGAGGATGTATTTCAGATTTGGGCAAAAAACATGCTCATTGTCGAGCGAATGCGCGACTACTGGAAGAAATACATCGAGCGAGGAAAAACATGCTTTGATTTTTACAGGGGCGAAATATTTGACGATGCAACACGGGAAATTTTAAGGGACATTGAAGATAAGTTCCCCGTTGAACCCAACAAAATGAAGGCCCCGCTCAACTCGCTTATTGGCGAACTCATGCAAGGCCGGCGCTCCGGACGAATCGTCACCGAAGGCGGAAGCCTTTCCTCCCCCTCCCGTAAATCAGCCGAAACAATGACCGTCAACATGATCCTTAAACACATGGAACGACGGTGGGATGAAAAAAAAATACAGGGGGACATGCTTCAGGATGGCATGATTGCCTGTTATCCGGTGTGGGCATGGTTCGAGCCAACGCCCCTTTCTGATATCCCCGAAAAAGGGCCATATCACCCCAAAGTTCTTCCATGGGATTCCGTCTTTCCTTCACCATTCAATTTTCGTTCTCCTGTCGGAAAAGATATTACGGGCATGGCCCGTTTTCAGTATATGAGCCCCGAACAACTGCAAGATATGTTCCCCGAACAAGAGGATGTGATTCAGGACTATCTTAATGAAACCCGCGGCAGAATGAAAACCGACAAACTCAACTTCGACCACATTGATAACTGGCAAATGTCGTTCGATGCTGAACAGCGGCAGAATATCATTTTTTATGCAATGACCGGTATTAATGAACTCATGGCGCCGGATGGATATTTCGGTGTATGGGAACGTAACTTTCAGGTGCGAATGGATGAGGTTGTCGCAATCGATGTTTTCAATACGGAAAACATTGAAATCCGTCCGCCCGAATGGGAGGAAAGGCGGTGGCAACAATTTCTTGCCTCAAAGGCCGAAAGTCAAAATACAAAATTTGTTGAATCAATTCGTCCGGTTAAAATCCTCTATACGACAGTGGTAACAACGTGCGGCATGGTCATGTATAACGAGCCATGCTGGTTTCAGGAAAACGGAAGGCTCCCAGGAGTCCCGCTTATACCAGCAATGATCGACAGCATACCGGAGGGGCCGGCGAAAGACATGCTTTCCGATCAGCTTGCAATAGCCGTCGCCGCCACCGAAGAACTTGACGATTATCGAAAAAATACCGGCTCAATCACCGTCGCCCGGGAAGGCTCGATTGAAAATATCGATGATTTACCCGAAGAACTGAATAAACAGCATGGGTTTGTTTCGATAAAAGAAGAGGCCGGACCGATATCTTCCGTAATTCAAGAATGGAAGCGCGAACCGAGAAATAATTTCGGTGAATATGAACAGAAGCGCGAACGCTCGATGCGCGAAACGACAATGATCAATCCCGCAATGATGGGGCAAAGCCAACCGGATCAGTCCGGAAGGGCAAAGAATGTTGAAATAGCGCGCGCGCTCATTACCCAATCCGTGTACATTGACAACTGGAACGCATGGGTAAGGGAATGGAATAACCTCCGCTTACGGTTAATGCCGTATATCTATGACACCTACGACGTAATTGAAATTGACGACCAGGCTGCGGGAACAACGCAAACACAGCAAATAAATGTCCCGATTGTCGATATGAACGGCGATACAACCGGCGTGGTCAACGATCTCACATCGCACCGGTATTCATGGGTCATGACGGAAGTTGACGACAGCCCGACAGCGAAAGAATGGGAATATCGACAAGCGATCGTCTTTCTTAACAGCGTCCCTGGTCCCGTTGTCAATGCAGATCCTTCAGGCAAATTATTGGCAAGATTTATGCTGGCAATGCCGAACCGGTTTCTCAATGATGCCGGGCAAGCACTGGCACAGGACGCGCAAATGCGGGTACAAGCACAAACAGAAGCCGAGCGCCGGGAAGAACTCGCGAAACTTCAAGAAACAATGGCAAGACTTCAGATTGACGCAGAGCGCGTCTCAAAGCAGGGCGTTAATGTTTCTCTTACCGGCCAGGACCTTGCATCTTTCCCGCAGTTTTTCCGATGGCTTACATTGTTCGGAATGCCGCCAACTATGGCGCGCAAAAACACACAGGACGAAGGGGCAGCGGCCCCCCAGGCAACACAACCACAACCAGCACCCGCGGCGGCACCCGTGGGCGCATGACAGTAAGGAGCCTTCATGCTTAAACTCAAAATCTTCAATTCGATTAACCGGCTTTTTGAATATCCTCACGAAGGATCCGGCGGATCCGCAGAAGCCGATGTCGCAACAGCTATCGCCGGGGATGGCGGTTTTATTCCCTCAACCGACAAGATTGAGGAAGAATTTCTTTCTCACATGATGGCGAACGACGAGGACTATCAAGCAATAGTCGAAGAAGAGGCCGCTTTAAAAAAAGCGGAAAAACCCCCCAAAAAACCCGTTACCGACGAGGGCAAAAATGTCGAAGATGATGGACTTGAAGATGAGGACGAACCGAAAACGGGTGAGAAGGACGACGATATTGAGGGCGATAGCAAAAAGGATGATGGCGACCCGGGTGATATCTCTTCCCCACCAGCTGATGCAAAAGAGGGCGACAACTGGCTCGATGAGAACGATATCGAATATACCTTCAAAGGCGAAAAATGGGTAGCCGAATCCGGCGAAGAACTTAAACTGCCCGACGGTGAACCCGTCGTCAAAACAGAAGAGGAAGAGGACTTTGAATATCCTGACGATGTTATCCCCGGGCTGAAGGGAAATCATTTCTCGGCACTTCCAAAAGAAGCGCAAGAGGCTGTCGCCAAATATCACCAGGAAGCACTTTCATATAAAGAATCGACCAAAAACGACATCGAGATAATAAAGATCCTGAAAAATGACCCGATTGCAAAACACCGCCTTGAACTTATCCAGAGCGGAAAAGGTTTTTCTCAGTATCAGATCCCCGAAGTGACGAAGGATGATGTTGATAAAATTCTCGATGCAGACAACCGCGAAAACGCGGCGAAACTTATCAACAAGGTCGCACAAAAAATCGTAACCGCGCAAATCGACAACGAGAGAATTGCCGATGATTTAAGGCGGCGCGTTGCTGAAGCAAACAAAGCCGGCGAACAAATATTGAGAGAAGCCGGAAACCTACATCCCGACATAAAGAAAGAGCAACGACTTGAAACTTTTGAATATGTTGAAAAAGCCGGTCATGCTGATAAAAACACGTATGATTCGTATCATCAAAAAATCGTTGATTTCTGCTCTAAACGGGGTTATAAATACGCCGATTTATCCAAGATGAAGCCCAAGGAGCTATATGCCCTTACCGCCGTCAACGAAGGATGGCCGGTCGCATTCAACACCGAGAAGCGCGACACAAAAATGCTCACCGAGCATACAATGAAAGCACTTGAACACTTCCGAAGAAGCAAGCGCGGCAAAGAGGTTTCACGCGGTATGCGCTCATCCGAAAATTCGAGCGGAAAAACCGGACTTCAAAGCGCGTTCAAAATACGCGGAATCGACGTTGTAAAACTCGCAACGGACGACGGATATCACGAAGGCGTAATGAACATGAAGCCCGGAAGCGTCAAATGGATTGATGAGGTACGAGAGTTGAGAGCAAAGGGAGACGAAATAATCGATCGAAGAAAGCGGAAGAGAAAAGAAGCGGAAAATCGTGGCTCAGCCGCTTAATTATAAACCTTAAAACAGGAGGCCCGTTATGGCAGGTCAGTCTTATTGGGGAAACGCGGGTGACAGTACGAATGCGTTTATTGTCAACCCAAAACTTCAGAAGGAGATTTTCTTCAAAACAACGTGGATGACTCTTATCGGTCGTTTAAATGGCGGCCGGGAGATAAAAGAGCAGATCATGGCGTTTCAGGGCGGGAAGAAAAAGATCGATATCGGTAACTCGTCCATCGTTCAGGAAAAAACCATCATGGAAGGAAACGAATTTCGAACAACGATGATGGAATACCTCAATGGTGATGCGACATATGGCGATGAAGCCATAGCGTCGGGCGATTACGCTCAGTACAAACACGCGCAGGGATACGTCAATCAGTGTGACAGCCCGGCGTGGCAGCTTCCCGGTCGTTGCTCATTGAAGCAGGCGGCGGAAGTAATCACGAACCCCAAGGGCGATCTCATGATGGGGATCGAGCGTTGGGTTTCGGAAGAAATCGATGTGGACTGGATCCGCGCCGGCCTTATGGGTGCATCGCGCGGCGTTCTTTCTTCGTCAGCACAAGGATCGCTCGGTATTGCGCTTCCTGGCGCAACCGCGGGGCAGTTCCGGTCATGTTACAATTTTTACTGCTCAAATGGCACGGTCGTAAGTCCAAGCCGTGTTCGCAACACCCATGAAGCGGCAGTCAAAGCGGCAGTCGCGGCCGTTGGCAATGATGCGGCCGGTCATTTCGACCTGGGCGAACACGATGCGCTTGTGAATCTGTGCGATCAGTACTACATTGAGCCCCCGACAGTCGGAGGCCGGCAGTACAAAGGGATCTACGTGACCCACCGGGCGCTGATATGGCGTCTTTTTTCGCGCGGCGGATCCCTCGAAACGCTCGCGAAAGACGCAAGAGAACGCGCGAAAACGAATCCGGCCCTTGACCACATCACCGCATGGGAACTCGACGATATCCTGTATGTCCCGTACAGGCTTATCGAAAAGTATGCGATCGACTCAAGCGGAACGTATGTTGTCTATGGCCCGGGGCTTGATACGGATCCGAGAAACTTCACAACCGCAAACGAAAGGTATCCTTCGCTCCTCATGGGAGGAAAATCTTTCCTGCGTGGTCGTGACAAACGGGTATGGATCACAACGGAAGTCGGTCGTCACAATAAAGGCGTGGAATATGCCGCGCATTGGGATGACGGATGGACGCGCAACGAGTGGGACGCAAAAGACGGTCGCACCGAAATGGAAAATCCGCATATGTTCACAACGTGTCATTTTGACGCGGGAATCGGCGTTGCGATAGGTTCGTAAACAAATAACACCCGAAGGGGCAGAGGGTTAATGTCTGCCCCGCTTTTTTTACCTTTATGGGGGAGTGAAAAATATGGCGATTTTAACAGCCGCGCAAAGCAAGAAAATCATTGCTTCGCGCAAAATCCAGGGGCATAGCGGTCGCGTTGGTGGTTCTGCACGCGCTGATTCAGCCCAGAACGTGCTTATCATCGACAAGATTTCTGCCAGTGGAAGCGGCCAGACGACCCTCACGCAACACACCCGGAGAGTGTTCGTGGGTTTCTGTCCGCCGACAGCGGCCGATTACGCAAACGCGAAAATCGGTGACAAATATTATGAGTTTAAAACAGACTCAAGCGAAACAAACAAGCCGCACCAATACGCCGAATGGTTCTATACCGAAGGCGGATGGGCAATGGTTGAAGCTCCGACGATCGCGGAAGTAACGCTTACCGCGGCTCAGATCCTCGCGCTTGAGACTACGGCGATAACCATTGTCGCGGCGCCAGGCGCCGGCAAAGCCGCAGTTGTAACCGGCCCGATCATGTATCAGCTTGGAGGCGGGACACCGACCGCTTACGGCGGGATCGCGGCAGGCGACGATCTGTGTATCGGGTATGGCGGAGCAACGAGCGGCGTCAACCTGATATCTCAACTTGAAACAACAGGGTATCTCGACCAAACATCGACGATGACTGCCATTTCGTCGCTCCAAAGCTCATACATGGTCGGGGTAAATACCGCAATTCAGGCAAAACTTATCGCCGCGATAACAACCGGCGATATGACCCTGAAGGTGCGCGTACCGTACCGTGTTGTCGATGACAATGCCTGGTAAACCAGGACGGGATTCGTTCGAGGATTATCTTAATACTCGGATTGAAAAGCTCGAAGAGACACTCCGCGAGAAAATCGCGGAGTGTCTGCTTGTAGATGGCAGACTGCAAGCGTTCGAGGAAATCCGCGCTAAAGCTCATTCGTGCAAGGCCAGCCCGGGATTTGCCGTTCGCCTTAACGATTGGGCCAAAGAGTGCGAGATTACCGTTGAAAGACTTCGCGCCGAACAAAAAGTTGTTGAAGGCGCAATCCAGGCATTTAAGCGATCCCTCGAATACTATCCCTCCTTTTGTGTTGAAAGCAATTCCGAAAACAACGCTGTCAAAGAACAAATCAAAAGGCTTGAATTATTGATAGACAAACACAACAAACCAAAGGAGATTTAACATGGCACTCACCGATGAACAGATGAACCAGTCAACAGGACCAGCAACAAAAAAAGCACCGCCGGCCGAAACCCCAGGCGCCGGACGAATTTCAAACCTTGAAAACGAAGTTTCTGAATTGAAGGTGGCCGTTGTTGGCATCAACGGAATACTCAATGATATCCTTGATGCAATCGCGAAACAGAAAACACAGGCAATCGATCCGACGAAAGAAAATCTCGATGTCGGCCTTGCAAAAAACCCGAGCGGACACACGGTTTTTAAAAATCCTTTTGACCCGACCGCCATGGTTGAAATAGCGATCATACCACCGGAAGGTTATGTTCCACAGTTAAAGCAATTTCCGGATCCGAACGATAAATCAGGACTTCACCTCTTGTCGTATAATTTCAGAACCGACGAAAAGGGGAATTACCATTATTATTTACCGAGACAATACGCGGCCGCACAATTGAGCAACCGCGGCGGAGTCAAAACGGTACTTGTTTTCCCCGATGAGTTGCCGGTTGTTGTCAAAGGACCGAAAATGATGAAACAAACGGTTGTTATTAAAGCCGATTCTGGAATCAGGCCGATATTTGAAAGGGAATAATCATGGCAACGCTCACCGCTCTTGTCAGTCAGCTCCCATATAGGATCCAGCGAAGATATTCCGGATCCGATGGAAGTACGTTTGTTAATTGGGCAAACGACGGACTTGAGGAATTAGAGCAAGACGGCCACCTTCCAGACTTTAATCGAGAGGCCGGGGTAATCGTTGAAAATGATCAATGGATTACTCCGCCCTCCGATTTCCGGCGAGGATTAGAGCTTTATAATCCCCAGGAGCCGGACGTAAATTATTCTTTCAATGAAACAATGGGGGATACCGAAGATTTAAAGTTACGCCTTACGCAAAGATTGACGTTTGATAAGGAGGAAACCCCCCAGGCAATAACAGTATTTTCAGCACAGGCTATCGATTCGATCACAATTAATGTTAATAATATTGACGCAAACGGATACGAAAACTGGCTCCTCAAAATTACGGCCGGAACAATTGCACCGAAAACATATCGAATCGCCAAAAATGATGCATCGGCCGGCGGAACGACAAAGCTATATTTTCTGAACACACTCAGGACAGCCTTAACCCCCGCACAAGCTACCACCGGACAGGTTATTGATAAACGATATTATCTTGTCCTGAAATACATCGGAAAATTCACGCGCATTACATCTATCAGCGAAGAAATACCGCTCATTTCGCAATATGAATCTTCATTGAAAGCATACTTAAATTGGAAAGCGTATGAGTGGATTCGTGTATTGACAAACGAAACGCAATACTGGCAAGATAAATGGATGGGAGAAAAAAGAAAATTCAGCAGAGAAAAAAACCGTGTAGGAAGGAACCGAAGTATTCGAGGGCGGCGGCTTGCGGGATTTGAACAGAATGCTAAAAACAAATATTCATTCACTCACGATTCCAGTACCTTTACATAATGCCAAAATTTATAAAACCAAACGATAAAAGTCATGTATCGGGGATGGACACGGTCCGCGATTACAGGGC
>Ga0307377_10007714_pt1 | contig 11048 bp, 20 predicted proteins | sample TR3MG_FD_202535 | JGI IMG/M metagenome (GOLD analysis project Ga0307377, IMG submission 202535) | Soil microbial communities from Risofladan, Vaasa, Finland - TR-3 | ecosystem: Environmental > Terrestrial > Soil > Coastal area > Acid sulfate soil | place: Finland: Risofladan, Vaasa | collected... | reverse complement strand
TCCTTTGGAAAATCTTAATAAGGATTATCCTCTTCCTTTTCTTTTTCATCAAGTTCTATAAGATTTTCCAAAGGATCATATTCCATTTTTAAACTTCTCTATTGATTCATTAAACTCCCTGCAACCATCACAACAAGGTTTTCCATCAATTAAACCTATTGCTTCTCCTTTACAAAATTTGCTATATTTTCTTTCACATTCCATTTTTTCTTAGGTTCTTTGCCCCCCCATATCCTTTTGCACTTCCGCCTTGCTTGTCTATCAATATTACTAGGTTTCTTTCCAACCATTTAATAGTCCCGTCTGTTACCCAATGTTTTAACATTTTTATCATCCTCCAGTAATACGTTTATTAACTGATTGTTGAATGTTCTTAGTTCCTTCAAATAGCTTCCTTTCTGCTAACTTATGATCTGCTTCCAGGATAAGAAGGCCACCCCCACTTTCCTTTGAGGAAGGAATATTATTTGACATTTTTATCTTCCTTATGTTTTGATAGATTATGTTGAGCCATCATATAATCAACTTGGCTTTCTGTATATCCTTCAATTATCTTACCACATTTTTTGCATTTCTTTTGTATCATTTTTGTTTACCTCATATACTTATAACATAGGATGGGATAGGGTAGTATATAAACCTTTCGATTGGACTACCGTTATAATGTGGTTTTATCGTCTTAAAGTAAAAACCCACCAATGCCAGAAGGTGATAGACAAACTGGATGTGGTGGGCTTTCTAACTGGATACGACTAAACAGTTAGCTTGATTCCTCTTTGAATTCTAATCTCTGCCTGTTGAAGAATAACCTTAACTGATCTTCCACTAATCTAAGCTGTCTTAATGTTTGTAGTACCTCATTCTTTTCTTCCCATACGTTATGCCTTATTGTTGTTATCTTATCCTCTAAGTCGAACTTCTGTTTTGTTATTCTTTGATATTCATTAAAGTCTTTTTTACTGTTTTTTACCATTTTGTTCCTCCTCGAATCTTGTGAGCATTTCTTTTCTTGTTTTTGTTAATAAATCATCTAAAAGTGCTATCTGATATTTTCTTTTTGGAATATTAATTGATAGTGCATTCTGGTATTCTGCCCTTTGTAATAATTGATAGATATGTGCATAGATGTTGTTTAGGATAAACTTCTTGTGGTTCTCTGGATTCTTGAAGCATAATGATCTTATTCTTCTTGGCTCTTTGTTTTCCTCTCCATCCAGGTAAATCCATACTTTATCTAATGGATAGTCTTGTTCAGGTGGGTAATAATATATCTTGCAGATTTGAAGAAAGTTCTTTATGTTGCCTGGAACGTACTGTTCCGCTAGTTTTATCTTTATCGACATCTTGCACCTCCTTTGGAATTAATGTTTGTTCTATTGATAGTTTTGGCATTTTTAATCGTGAGCTGTCAACTTAACGAGACCTAACAACTATGTAAAAAGTGCCAACCTCAAGAAACAAAGGTCAGCAAAAAAATAATTTATGGTAATAAAGAAGTACCTATCATATAAATGATAGCTACAACAATACCACCAAATACAACCTTTAGCAATCCATCAACTAATTCTTCTAAAGCTTCAATAATGTGCCTTAAAAAGAATATGCCTATTAAGATTACTATAATTGTCCCTAATATTCCAATCAGGAATTCCATTGGCGTTACCCCCTTACTCAACACATCTACAAAAGAAAGCTACCACTATCGAAAATTATATATAGAAGCTCAACTTCAGAATTCCTGAAGTCTGTACTAGCTTCTACTCAATAGGATATATTTCGGCGTTGCTCTAACAACGCTACTCTATTACTATCTGTGGTGGTTATTGTTTCTCTTTAATTTCAAGAACTAAAGAAATTCCTATTCTATTGAAAAATGATATTACTGTATTTCCATCTAATGTGATCTTTATAGCTTTATTCTTCATCCCTTCTGTAAACTTATGTGTTTTCTTGTTTAATCTCTGTATCATCCTATCGCTTGTTAAAGCATTGTATTCATTATTATCTTTGGTTATCTCTGAACTATCAGCATATAAAAAATTCTCCAACTTATTCTTTTCCTTTTCCAGGTAATTCTTATCTTCGTTTTCTTCTATAAAGACTTTCTTATCCTTCTCGTCTAATTTTTGTGTTACTTTCTCATCCTTCTTCAACTTCTTAGCTATAATTGTCATAAAGGCCCTTACCTTTATCATATAGAATTTAAGTTGTATAGGAGTTAATATCTCTTTAGCTATATCATCATAAGATTGCATAGTCATTATGTACTGATACATTACTACCAACCTTTTTGCTGGAGTTCTAATTTCTGTATCCTAGCCTGGTTATTTATAATTACTAATTCAAGTCCTAAGAATAAAAACATAATTCCTATTCCAAAGAAGAAAGGATCCAATATAAATATACCTACTATAATACAATATAAACATATTATTCCGAAACCTTTACACATAAGCCCACTAATTATAATAGAAAGATTTAGATTCCTTTTCTTTTTCTTATCCATTATTATCAATCCTCCAAATTATCATTTAACTTTTTAAGTTTAGGTCCCCATTTTTTCTTAAGTGTTGTTACGAAGTGATGTTCTGGATCTACAAAGTAATCAAAAAATAGAACTGCGAAGCTGAATAATAAAGAGATCAATATTAAAGTATGAATTTTGTTGTAATCATTTATCTGATCTATCACTATTTGAGGTGGACTTTCTATACTACTCCATTCGTACCTAGTCTTTTTAATGAAGAAGTGATTTATTGTTTCTTCTTCTTCTGAATATCTGCCAAATAAAGTACCTAGATTGAATACAGCCAGAAATAAGAATATAATAAATCCTGCTCTGGATAATGTTTTAAATAGGTTCCACATCTTCTTTTTGTTTATCTTCATTGTTTCTCACCTTACAATTAATACATTCCCAATTATGGTTATGCCTTGTTTTTTTCTTACACCACTTACAGTATTTTCTTCTATGTCTTTTTCCCATCTTTATTCCATACTAAAGTATTCCTGGAATTCCTTATCTAATTTTTTAAGTTTGTCCCAGATAGTTTTTATTTCGTTAGGTCCTTCCTTTGCATTTACTATAGACATGGCCTTACTTAATGCCTGCGTTGCTTCCTGGTTCCTTATTTTTAGTATTACATTATCTCCCTCATCTATTAGATCTAACTTTCTTACATATAACATCATAACCCCGAAAATGCTACACCTAAACTTTTTCCTATATCTTGGAGCATAGAGTTATTCTTTAATGCAAAGAAAGCACATACTGCCGCAGCTATTAATGCAAACATTACAAACCTTTTTATCCATAAGATAGACTTTTCTATGCCTGCTAAATTCTTAGGATCCTTAGTTTGCGCTCTCATTATAACATTTTCTAATTGTACGCTATCCATTTCCGTATAGAAACTAAAGAAATCTTTAGGTACTGGATCACCTTCAATATAAAAGTATGCTCCTCTTTTGTTAAACCAGTAATTGTTTTCTTTTTCTGTTAATCTTGATTTTAATAACTCTATCTTACCTTCTAATTCTGTAATCTGTAATTTATATTGATCTATTAATGGCACCATATCAGGCTCATTTTTGAGGGATTTTATCTGTTTCATTATAATTTCTACTTTTCTTTCTTTTCTTTTGATGTTATCTTTTAGAAGTTTTAATCCTGTACTCATGCTTTGCTGTACTTCTCTAACCATATTGTCACTCATACTCAACAGTTTATCAGGATTAGTTATATACATTTTATTATCTATTTTAAACACACCATCAACAGATTTTTTATAATAGTGGCTTATCTGTTTGTTTGGATTAACTATAAAAACATCATTCCATTTTACAGTAAATCTTCTAAAGAAAGCATAGATCATATCTCTGCCTGCTATCACTAATATAACTATCCCTAATGTAAAGCAGGAGAATATTCCTAATATTAAATACGCCATTTGCATTTGATTCATTTGTTTACCCCCTGTAGGATTTTTTCCAACAGATCTATTATTTTTTGGTTTTGTTGTATAACTTCTCTTCTTTGTAATCTGTATTGCTTCCAAGCGATAGCTAGAGAAGCTATTATAACTACTCCCCCTATTATCTGAACTGCTACAGTTACATTCCTTATAACAGGATCCATAACTAACTCTACTGGCATTTAATCCTCTTTCTTTTTAGAGAACATCTTACCAAATCCTGTTTGTTTGTGTTTATTTGAAGTGTCCTCGAACTGTTGCTTTGTTACTGTATTGGTGAATAGATCCATAGATTTGCCATTTAGAGATCTATTAGCTACTAGAGTAGTTGCCAATTCGTTTCTTTCCATATAAAGCGCTTTCTTAAATCCCCATAGTTGAAAATAAGTTATTAGGAAGCTGGAATTTTTAACAAAAGGCAAGCTCCAATTATCCAGATAAGTAAAACTCATATCTAAATTAATATGCTTAAAGCCTGTAGTCTGTGGCTGTAATAGATCCCCCAATAACATTAAAATATTATTAGATAAAGGTGTTCTCCTTGTACCTAACTTATAATCTTTATACTGCTGTCTTTCCTGGTTATCCCTATAATTAAGGATCTTCTCCTGCTCTGTTACTTCTTCTGGCATTTTAACTATGTTCCATTTCGCTTTTGGTGTTTTCTTCTTCTTTTATGTCTCCATAAAAAAAATAGGCTATTATAAAAGTATAGAATCCTATTCCTGCTGTTAATGCTATTATGTAATAGTTCACGTCTATAATGAATGTTATTCCCTGCACTATCTGGAATCCACTTAACATTATAGCCACCATTATAAAACATAATGTTCCTGCTATTGTTCCGTAAACTACTGGAGTTCCTTTATCCTCTTTAAATTTGTGCATAAATACAATAAGCACTAAAACAACCAAAAGGAAGAATCCATATACCCCAAAGTTATAGAATTGTTGCATTTTTTCTTTTACTAAAATACCTCCGGTTTCACCTGTACTTGAATTATGATAATAAGATCCTGCTCCTGTATAATTAAAAAGTGTTGTACAATATATCCCAAAATCTTCTAATACTCTAATGTCTAAAGAAATATTATCTTTATACATTCTTAGATTATAGGTATTACATGGATTAGGTAATTGATATGTTGAAGTTATTCTACATGGTAAATCAAAGGTTTCTACTTCTGGAGCGCATTCATCTAAAGTTAATGCTAAAGGGATTATTAATAACAATACAATTCCTAATATTAATTTTTTATCCATTCTAACTACCTGTAATGTTGTTATTCATCAATTCCATCCTCTTTTAGGTTTATTCATTTACACCAATGATTTATATCTACATAATTGTCTAATGAGCATAAAGCTTCTTTAATCATCTTGTTTTCATTCTCCAAATCAATTACCCTATCCAGTAGTTTGCCTATCTCTACATTAATCATCTCGTTTTCCTGCTTTAATTCATAAATACCTTTATAATTAAACATATTCCAAGCTCCTGCATCAATTACTAACTCATCTTTAGTACCACATTCTTCTCTCATTATTTCTTTTTTAATATAAGATTGATTATTTGGATTTTCTTTAGTACAATCATCTTCATAACACCATTCAACATAATTCAATTCTTCCCAACAATCACTTTCATTCTTAACTTGAATCACTTTTTGTAATTCTGTTGGAAATGATTGATGAAATTCTATTTCACTTTTTCCATCTAAATCCAAACTTGTAGGTTCTGTTGTTAATAATTCTGGATTAACTAATTTATCTAAAGCAAGATAATCTTTGTTTTCAGGGGAAGAATAAACAATACTACCAACTCTTATTGTTCCTAAACCTGTTGCATTATAAAATGTATGAACTCCTGTTGAGTTATAAATAGGATTTATTCCATCACTGCCAATTTGTAAGTCTGTGTCTGTCACCCCAAATTTTAAAAATCTATTATCTGTAGGAATTAAAATATTTCCTTCACTTGTTATTCTCATCTTTTCTGTTCTTGCTCCAGTCAAATAAGTATTAAAAGTCAAAGCACCCGAATTAAATGCACCATCTCTTAATGTGTAAATCGTTGCCACATTAGCTTTGGCAGTATCTCTATCCTGCAGAGAAAATATAATCCCACCACCAAAACTATCTGTCCCTAAAGCATTAGTTAAATGTGTAAATAATTCATAGCTTGAACTAACACCCCCATTTGTTGTATCTCTTGTTGTCCTCAAAGTTGGAAAACCTGTATCTATAACACTTAACATTCCTGTTATTTCATAATCTCCAACAACAGTATCTCCAACATTAAGCATATAATCCGTATGAGCTTGGGTATTGTCTATTGAATGAGCATAAGCTGCGTCCCAATTTGCATTTGCCCCGGCAATAGTTCCTCCTGTTACTGTGCCCAGAGTGAGTAAATCCCCCCCTGTTATGATTAGAGTTCCGTCGGTAAGCGTCCCTGCCTGTACTGTTCCTGTAAATGTTCCCCCTACGGCAGAAGTGATAGAACCGTCTGAAATAGTTAAAACACCGTCTGATATTCTCCCTGTTGTTGTTATGTTTTTATCGCTTAAATTAACATTTTTAATTGCACCAGTATAAGGAACGTAAGACTGGTTAATTGATTTGTTTAAATCTGTTATATTATCTGCTAAATTTGTTTTTGTTGGATATTTTAGGCTAAGCCAAGAAGTAAGCCAAGTCATATTTAAATTAAAACTATTTCCATTAAAAAACTGTGTATTATTTATCTTATCGATATGAATTGAATAAGGGTCTATTTCTTCACTACTTGGAGTTCCAAGTCCTTTGGCAAGTACAACCCAGTCAAAATAATGAACGTGATTTGTATTTCCATTTTCTTCCTGATAGAATCTTACCTGAACAACTCCGTTTATTATATGGTCTGTTGCATCATCAACACTAAATCCTAAATTGGCATAATCTGGAGTTGCTCCAAAGACATAATAATTCTCCCAGTTGCTTATAACTTTATCATAAATCTGCAAATACATTATATGGCTTTCACCTGCCTCTGACTTGTATCTTACTTTAATCTGGTTAAAATCAGATATTCCTGTAAAGTTAATTCTAAAGTCTAATCCATTTGCACCTGCTACTTCTGTTACGTTATAAGGGATATTGTCGTATATCTGTAAATCTTTAATAGTTCCTTTAGGAGTTCCCCTTATTGTAAAATTAACTGTTGCATTATAATAAACTGTTGATAGTTTGCTTTCGTTAAACTCCAATCTTACTTCTGCGTTGTTCCAGTTCAACCATCCGTTAGGGTCATTGTACCAGTTAGTCTGGTCTAATTTAAGATAGGTATTGTTTGATTGTGTTTTAGTGTAATAATTAACTGAACCGTTCCAAGAACAGTTACAAGAGTTTGCTATTATATCTCCACCAATAACTGTATTATCCCTTACTTTAAAGCTACCATTAATTAAGATAGGCTGTGAACTTTCTGTCATATATTCTCCTTCTGTTCCGCAGTTTATGCAGTCCATAGGAAAGATAGTATTATTCTTGAAACAAAATAAGCCATTATAATAATCTGAGTAACAATAAATATCTGAAGTGATAGCTGTAGCTGAAGCTACTAAGATTAAAAATACAATCAAATAAATTAAGGTGCTAAGTTTGCTATCCATCTGTATATCCTCTTGAATATATTTTTAGGCACGGTTATTTCTATTGAGCCATCATCAAACCTTTCTATGTAATTCTCTGGAATAGTTGCTGTATCATCTTCGTATCTTACTATTATGTTTTGTGGTGGTATTGTCTTATTTTCAAAGAGTAGGTAGATGTTTGGTCTATGACTAAATATTACATATCCTTGCCAAGTGTTTAAATTATCTCCAGAACTAAGAAAATCAAAATCCTGATGTCCTCTTCCAACTAAATTATCCCAAACAGCAGGGGAATCTACCCAACCATGTTCTACACTTTCAGCATCAAGCATATAAAGATAATCTGTTCCGTTATAGAATAATAAATCATCTCTTGCTATTGTTCCACTTGTATTACTTCCACCTACATTTGGTAAAGTCATATTAACTGCTAAAAAAGATTTTACCCAATATGCTTCGTATTCTTCTAAAGAAGTTGCTTCATCCCCAACATTACCTCCTATAGATACATTAATTCCTTCAATCCAGTTATTTGCTTTAGCATCTTGGTAAGTTAAACTGCTTCCATCCTGTTTATAAAAAATTACATCATCTACACTTATTGATTTTTTACTTGAATATCCAATCATAGTATATGCACTCGTAGTAGAACTATTAGTTAAACTAACATTAATATCACTAGTTACTTCAAAACTATCATTAAGTCTTATCCCAAAACTATTCAAACCTTCTTCCAAAAGTATAGCGTTCTTAAACGGTAACTGTTCTAATCCACTAACCATACTTACAGCAATTAAAGCTGAAAGCAAAATTAATATTATTTTCTTCATTTTACACCTCTCTTGGTTTAATTATATATTTAACACTCATTACATTAGTAGTTGAATTAAAGGTAGCATTTACCCTAAATCCTGTTTCTCCAAAATTAACAAACTCAGTAGTGATATTATAACCAGTATTATCTATATTAGAATAAACCTCATAAGTCCCGTCAGGGCAGGTTATGTTATTAAGGAAAGTTGTTCCTGTGATGTTTATATTATTAAAGTTAGCATCTGTTCCGTTTGTTAGATACGGGCTTAAATCAATTCCACCCATAGTTATATTACCAGAACCATTAACAATCTTTACACCGTTCCACAATAGATTAAAGTCATCATCCATTGAAAGGTTGCCATAGCTTCCATCATCCTCTACAAAATGTATTCCTTTTGATTCTTCACCAACTACATAAATATCTTTCCATCTGTTACTTGCATTCCCTGTAATAATATCATTATCATCGTAAGGGATAAAATCTCCATTCTCTGTTAATATTAACCTAGCATCCCTACTTGATGCCAAATACATAGGGGAGTCATCAAAAGTTCCTATTATCAATCTTTCTCCTTGTGCGTCTACATAGCTTGATTTATTTCTAGGCAATCCATAATAAGTACCTGCTGCTTCTGAACCATAGGTATAGATGTATAAATCATTATTACCATCTGCAAGTAACCTAAACTGTGAACTTCCAGTTGTATCTGTGGTCTCAGAAGTTATTATTGAATCACCATCTCTTCCTAAATAAATACTATTATTAAAGATTGCTTGGTTATAGGAATAGAATATACCATACAAATCTGTTTGCCCAGTTACAACAACATCACCAGAGAAGCTTCCATCCCTAGAAGAGAAATCATTAGTTCCTAAATCAACATCATCTGTTGCACCTGTGTATGGGACATAATCTGAACTTAAAGTATCATTAATAGAAGTTCCATCTGGATAAAAATAATTTTCTGCCGTTATATTTACTGCCTCTAAATTTCCTTCTACATTAAAAGAATCAGTTATTGTCCAATTAACCCTAATCATAGTTACATTAAATATATCCCCTATTACTGAAAGATTTTGAACAATTAGATTATCTAAAATCATAGAAGTTAAAGTACAAGTCCCAAATCTATGGCAATATAAAGTGTCTGCAAAACCTTTAGTCAAAAAGTTCATTGTAGTTTCAGCCATAACACCACCTACACAAATTAAAGCTAATATACATATTAAAACTATTGTTTTTTTCATCAATCCTGTTTTCCCAAATCATGCTGTTCCGGTTCTATCCCCTGTTTAAGTTCTTCTATCTTTGTTTGTTGTGCTTCAAATTCAGCAAATTGTTTATTGCTTTCTTCCATTACTGTCTTGAGATTTTCAGAAACTTTTATGTAAGCCTCTGATTGTATATAGGCAATCCCAATTAATCCCATAATAACAATTCCTGCAACAATCCATGGGCTGATTGCCTCTAATATATCTTTTTTCGCATGAAGCCTATTCTTCCTTAAGCCCATTTCACCTTTGATTATGTTTACCCTGCTATGGGGCAATGGGTCAAATACTTCCTCTCCAGTTATCTTATCATAGCCTTTCTTAAGCAAGGTACAACCATCTTTTTGATACAATACCGAAACTTCTTTTTTCTTTTTGCCCCAATACTCTACAGTTCCATCCTCTGGGGCAGGTGTTGTTTTCTTCAGTTTTTGTAATTCGTAAAATGTAGTTCCATATTCCTTATCTACTTTATGCAGTATATCTTTTGCGTAAGGAATTAAATCCTGTAACTTTAACTCTGAAAGGATATTCCCTTTCTTATCTTTTATTGGCTCTCTTACACCTTTGCCTAATTGATATACCTTTGCAATCCATGTCTGTTTCTTGGGCCTTGTAAAAACCCAAAACAAATATCCTCCTCCTCCACCAACGATTGTTACTATTGCAACGATTACAACTATTCCCAATAATCCCATTTTTCATCCCCCCCAATTCTTTTTAATTTATTAAAATATTACTTCTCCAAAAGCTATTACTAAAGCTGAACCTACTAATAATATTATCTGTAGTATAATGAATCCTATTGCAGCATCTTTTAATAGCTCTAAATCAACTTTATCTTCTTTGAATAGTTTTATTAATGTAACACCAAAAAATGCCAGTATCAATATTTCTATAAAGGTTGCAAATGTTAAGATTGCTACTTTGAATTTGTTTGCATTATCTGTAAATACTGTATGTGTTGTTGGTAAGAATGTCCATGTTGAACATGAACCAGTAGTATATGAATTTGTATCTGAATCTGTTACTTTAATTCCATCATGCCTTACTTCATAGAAACCTCCTATTCCTTTTATTATGTTCAAATTATCTATTGTAAATCCGCCTGTTCCAGTACAAGTTAAAGTTAATGTTCTAGTAATTGCGTTATAGCTATAAGCCATATCAGTAACAGCTAAAGGAATACTGTAGAACTTAGGCTGAGTTGCAGTAATATATGAAAAGACGAATGAACGGTTATTAGGTGGGATTGTTTCTGTAAAGGTGTTTACGTTCTCTGCTGTTGGTGTTGTTGATGTTTGGTTGAAGATTTGGTTGTAAGCTGTTGGCATATTGTTTATTGTTATTG
>Ga0307377_10007713_pt1 | contig 11048 bp, 12 predicted proteins | sample TR3MG_FD_202535 | JGI IMG/M metagenome (GOLD analysis project Ga0307377, IMG submission 202535) | Soil microbial communities from Risofladan, Vaasa, Finland - TR-3 | ecosystem: Environmental > Terrestrial > Soil > Coastal area > Acid sulfate soil | place: Finland: Risofladan, Vaasa | collected... | reverse complement strand
CCTATACGCCCAGACAGGCAATTTGAACGTAAAATACCTAGGAAGAAACGGTTCTTTATGAATAAGAAATCGGCATTGTAAATTATTTGATGTTTAGATTGACGACATTGATTGTCCACCAAATACCGTGCCTCCTACCGTGGTCATTTTTTAAAATTTCGGATTGTTCTTAATAAAATTTTGCCACATGCGTTTTGCACCTTCGTCAATTTCATCCCTCGAAGATCGGATTGTTTTCTCGCTCCCGGCATAACCGATTTCAATGTCCCCATTTTCTAACCCAGCAAACACAGCATCTGCAAATTGATCAACTGGGACACCGAATGTATGTAGTCCTACACCGCCTAAATCCGTATTTATTGCAGAGGGTAGAACTTCCACGATATTTACATTTGTCTCAGCCAATTGCAACCGGAGACTCATGGTAAACGAATGCATTGCAGCTTTAGTTGCACTATAAATGGGCACCCAAGCAGCCGGTGTAACACCTAAATTAGACGAAACATTGATAACTGTACCTTCTTTTTTCTTCAGTAAGTGCGGGAGGAACAGCAAAGACAAATGAATAGGCGCTTCCAGATTGGAGACAATTTCTTGATGGTAGTAGCTCCAGTCAGGGTTCAGACTCTGTAGGTTAACTCGTTGTTGAATCCCTGCATTATTCACGAGAACATCCAGTTCTGGAAACTCATTTACAATCGAATCAAACAGTAACTTCCGGTCAGCTTCATTAGCAACGTCACAAACCCGGGTATGTAATTTTGGAAATCTATCCTTGGCTTCTTGCAATTTTTCCTCACGCCGTCCACAAATAATAACTTTATTTCCGGCTTTGTAAAAACGCTCTGCAATCGCTAAGCCAATACCCGATCCTCCGCCTGTTATTAGGACCGTCTTTCCACTTGTTTTCAATCTAATAGCCCTCCTTTTTTAGAACCATCAATATACCAACGCCCCATGTCCCAGTTTGGATAGCCCTTACCCCGACATGATATTAGCACCGTCAACTATTACTCTCATCTATCATTCCACGCATTGGTGAAATATTCCTCCCGATATGACAACTATACGTACAAAACAATAATACCAGAGCATCCAATTTTTTGAACGTTCTGACAACACACAATTCAAAGCCGCCGGGTGTGTCGGGCGTATTGTGAGGCGTTGAAACGGTCATCAAAGGTTTATATATTTTAGGGCTTTGGCAATAGGGATGTTTAACCTTTGGGTTTTAGAAAACATATTTAAAGATTAGTAATCGATATTCTGTTAAGACTTTTGATCAGGATCCTCCCCTTGCGCGTAACAGAAAAAGGAATGGATTGCTGCTAGCCGTTGGTTGCGAGTTGAAATACTGCAGTTCCTTTCGGTTTCCAGCCAATCCAAAAAATCCGTAATCAGTTCGCTTGTAAGATTTTCAAATGGTAATACGCTCAGGCGTTATTCTTTTCTTGCCCTGACTTTTTTCGTTCTTTGGATATTCCCGTGCGCACATTGGAATGTTGTTCAGGCGATTTGGCGGACTTGAAAGTAAAGAGTATCGACGTAGAAGCATGGTCGCCCCGGCAACAAAAGTATTTTGAAGTTGGAAGTTGTTCCAATTTAGGTGATGCACAAGCACGCCGTCTTGGCATCCGTATTAGAAATAAAGAAAACGGAAACTATTTTGTACATACCCTCAACAATACGGTTGTAGCACCACCGCGTATGCTGATAGCATTTTTGGAAAACAATTTGAATGCAGATGGTACAGGTACAATCCCACAGCCGCTCAAAATGTATATGGGTGGAAAAGAAATTATCAAATAGATCTAAATGTCTCTGTGTGTTTCCGATTATTGGAACATAATGCGGATGGTGTTTAAGCAGCAATTTAGCCTCTTTATCAAGTTTGCTGCCTTCTATTGTAAATCTCAGTTATTTTGAGAATTATTCTCCCATTTGCCTCTCAATGAAAATGGCATGCACCTCCCACTACCCCCAACTCTTTCCTCCCACATCCCCCTTCATTTCTTCCCTATATAGCAATAATAATCCAAGATAAAACAAAAATAGCTAGACTGTCCAATGGTTCCCTTTTTAGCAACACCTTGTTAAATGAAAGATCCTGAATAAATAACTAATAAAAAGTATTCACGCCCAGTTTGGCTAGCATTTACAGTTAATGAAGAAGACCGGCGGCGACGCCCTGGATTGGTTATCCTTTTGTCCAAGTAGAGATACTAATAATCCAAATGTATAAAGACGAACCTGTTAGGGTAGATCTCCACCCCGGCGTTCTGGCAGTCACTTATTTTATCAACGTTTTGACCAGTACCATCTTCCCGCAGGAAAATAACCTAATCTGTCGTTTGGCTCATAAGTCTGCTACAGAACATCCCGTAAAAAGAAACGTCCTCCCAACATTGAAATTAGCGTGGGAGGGCAATTTTTTTCGTTCTGTGCAGATTAGTTTTACCAATTATGTTTGTTTGCTCTTTCTGCCAGCACCTTGGTAAGTACTTTTCCACCAAGACCCCAGTTATCCATCTCGTTTTCTTTAATTAATACAGTAAATGCCTCTTCTGGAATGCCGAGCGTTTCACTAGCGACTCTAGTTAATTCGCTAATCAGTTTCTCTTTTTTCTCTTTGTCAATCCTACCAGCTTCAAGTTTAATAAAAGGCATCGTTGACCCTCCCTTATTTGTTTGATGAACAAGAATCTTACTATATATATTACCATATTCAAGCTAAACATGATGTAACACTTTGCAGTCAAAAATCACTTCTGACTTTTTCAATTATAGGAATTTAATCCGTTTGCAAAATTGGTCTGGATTGCTTGGAATTAATCAGTCTGTCTTAAATTGAAAAATATTCGCAGGCACTCGTGATCACTAGTGTGCATATCTTATATAGAAACTCAATGATGATAGGGGAGGTCATATGCCTAATCCGCTTGATCCAGCAACTATTCCGAAGTTCGTAAACGAATTGGTTGTCCCACCTGAATATGAGCCAACAGTAGTTAAGCACCCGATTACTGGCAAAGTACAAAGCCACGATTATGAGGTGACAGTCAGCCAGTTCAAACAGCAAATTCTACCAACAGGTTTCCCTGAAACAACAGTATGGGGTTATGGCGGCAAAGTTAGGATTCCGGAAACCGGTGAGATCATACCTGATTTCCGTTTCACACCCGGAGCTACTTTCGAAGCCAAGCGAAACATTCCTATCAATGTGCAGTGGGTAAATAACCTAATCGAACCCCATCCATTGGCAGTCGACCCGACTATTCACTGGGCTGACCCCAATAATATGGGCATGCCAATGCCGCCGTTTCCGCCATTCCCGCCGGGATTTCCTTTAGCCCAAAGCCCTGTGCCAATTGTTACCCACCTGCATGGCGGCGAGACCGAATCGGATTCGGACGGTCACCCGGAGGCTTGGTTTACCGCCGGAGAAACCATCACTGGGCCAGCTTTTGTTAAATCCCGTCTACACTACGTAAATGAGCAGGAACCAACTACCTTATGGTACCATGACCATTCGCTAGGAATAACCCGCCTGAATGTCATAATGGGGTTAGCCGGTTTCTATTTATTACGTGATCGCCATAACCGCCTGGATGGACGACATTCCGTGTTGCCGCATGGCAAATATGAAATTCCCATTGCTATTCAAGATCGGTCTTTCCTTGACGATGGGTCCTTTGCATTTCCCGAAGTCGGTATCAATCCGGATATCCATCCATACTGGATGCCGGAATTTTTTGGCAATACAATTATGGTCAATGGCAAAGTGTGGCCTAATTTAAATGTCGAGTCGAGACAGTACCGTTTTCGGGTTTTAAACGGCTCCAATGCACGTTTTTATAATTTAATGTTTTCTAACCAGATGCCTTTTTTCCAAATCGGAACCGACGGGGGCTATCTACCGAAACCCGTTCAACTCGTCTCCTTGCTCCTGGCGCCGGGCGAACGTGCTGATTTCCTGGTGGATTTCTCCCAGTTATCGCCTGGTACTCAATTAATCCTGACCAATGATGCCAATGCCCCGTTCCCCAGCGGGGATCCGACTGATCCCCTGACCACGGGCCAAATCATGCAGTTTACGGTGCTTAACAAGCCAAAAGTTGTACCGCCCCCATTGCCTAAGACCTTAAGCATCCTGCACCCGTTAGTTCCGAACAGCCGAAAAAGAACTTTGGTTCTCTTTGAAGTTGCGGGCGCCAACGGACCTTTAGAAGTACTGTTGGATGGTCAAAACTGGAGTGCGCCAATTTCCGAACTGCCGTTGGTTGGCGCAACAGAGGATTGGCAAATCGTCAACCTGACGATGGATGCCCATCCTATTCATCTCCACTTAGTTCAATTCCGGCTAGTATGTCGTCAGGATTTCCTGGTTAACAAGTATACAAATGATTGGTTAGCCCTGAACGGTCAGCCTCCGCTTAACCATCCTACTAAAGTGTTACCAGTGAAAGCCTATCTGCTCGATGGTCCAATTAAACCACCAGCTCATGAAAATGGTTGGAAAGATACGATCCAGGCCTATCCCGGGCAAGTAACCACGATCAGGGTGCGCTTCGCGCCTCAAAATGCTGTGCTCTCTGTCCCCGGCATCAATCTTTATCCGTTTAATCCAGCCAAAGGTCCAGGCTATGTGTGGCATTGCCATATTCTTGACCACGAAGATAATGAAATGATGCGCCCCTACAAAGTAAGGAATCCGTTTGAGAAATTGTAACTCTATTACTCTACTTGGGGACTGGGAGCACCCTAGTCCCTTTTTTGACGTATCAGAAAGTATAAGTTTTAGGGTCCCCCTTTACTTGTCCCCTTCGAAATCAGCAATTTAGCCTCTATGTATACCTGCACAGCTTTTCTTATTGCTCCCCATCTATAGCGGCCACCATATATCCGTCAATGGTTCCGTTTTCAAACGCCTTATTCTCAACTGCCTTTTTTACTATGCCCCCTGTGTTGATTGAATTATTTTAGTCCATCGCTATCTATCACTTTAAGTGTATCTCTGATGGCATCAATCTGCGGTAACTTTGTTCCTCGGGGAAATAGTTTACTAAACTCATGGTTTGTTTCCAGGGAGATACTCGTCGAAAATTTAAAAGACTTAAACCAGTCGTTCTCTATGCTTCTAGCTGGCATTATTATCGGCGGCTTTTTGGTTGCTCGATTCCACCACAATCTAGTACAAAGTCCTGAAACCGATAAACTAGGCACGATGAAAATCCATGGAAAAGTGATCGGCTTTCCTTTCTCAAATAAATGGATCTTAAATCATCCATTCTACATAACAAAAAGGTTTGGGGAAGAGGTGTGTAATAGTTGGAAATTGCTTCGCAATGTTGCCCACGTTTTGCGTAAAGAAGGGTATTTAGCAGACATTAAAACTCCTCTTTCTGTTTTTGGTGATTCTCGTCCCTTGGCGGTATCTGCCGGTCTAGGAAGCTGGGGAAAAAACGGACTGGTGGTAAACCCTCACGGTTGGTCAAATCAACTGATCGGTAAAAGGCCGCCTGGATTTAAACAGGCGGCTTAACTTACTACGAGTTTCGCTCCTAAAGTGCTACCGAATAAGGATTATCCGCAGGCTCGCACCAGCCCAAACAAACCCGCAAAGAAACGCTCATACGCCAAGTGTACCAAAGGTATTATTCTGTATTACATATCGAAACTCCATCTAACAACCGTGTTTTTTCTTTCTTTTGCCTTATATAGTGCCTTATCAGCTAGATCAATAAATAAGTCTGTATGATTTATGGGTTTGTTTTTTGATTTTATGTACGTCAAATCATTATATGTAACAAATCCTACACTTACTGTAATCTTTATCGGATTTCCTTTTGAACCAAAGTCATGTGACTGGACTGCGTACCTAATTCGTTCTAAAATTTTATTATCTCCATCGGTGGTTGCGTATGGTAAGATAATTGCAAACTCTTCTCCACCCCACCTTGCCACAGTGTCGGTACTACGAACATTTTGCTTCAATATCCTTGCTAAATCTCTTAGAACCATATCACCAGCAGGGTGACCAAAAGTATCGTTTATTTTCTTAAAATCGTCTAAATCTAACATTGCTAGAGAAAGTTGGGTTTTCTTCTCTTGGGACATTTCTAATTTTAACTGGAGATGGAAGAGATCTTTGTTTCCTAATCCTGTTAAGTTGTCAAAATAGAAATTGAGATAAAGCCCTCTGATTATTTTACCAAGGAGTAAACCATTAATAATAAGAACTAATGTAAGAATCATCCAGATAGTAGGATGGATGTTATCTGGAGTGTAACCGTCTATTATATATACAAGGAATCCTAAGACTATGCCTAATAATGCCAATATTAAATGTGCAAATCGAAATAAATATTTAACCAACTAACCACCTCCTTGTTTAATAATTCGCAAATTTTATAATTCTACTCTTATTCTAGTTTAAAAGTATAAGGGGTTCAATCAATTCGACAGGATTTGTCAGCTAGTTTGATTCTCTGTGGTCATACCAGTAAGCAACACCGTAGACAGCTCATTCGGTAAGGCCGCCAGGCTTCAAACAGGCGGCCTAATTGTTGTTAGCCACGGAACCGACATTGACGAATGGGCTTGACCGATTTCGAGCAGTTGGTGCCCATATTGCGACTCGTCGGATTGAAAAGATCCAGTCTGCTACTTTTCGTTTTTTTCATCTTTCGTTTCAGTTGTTTTTCCGTCAGCAGCCTTTTTAAACTCCGCGATCCCTTTACCTAAAGACTTTCCGATCTCCGGCAGCTTTCCCGGACCAAAAATGACTAACGCAATAACCAAAATAATTCCCAGTTCCGGGACATCAAGAAAACCGAAAGTAGTTAACATATTAATTTTTCCTCCTTGGCTGGCAATGATTTCTAATACGTCCAATAGAGCATAACGGACCCATTAAAAGTGATTATTTTTTGAAATTATCCTTTGTTTCAATTTTGCCCGCAATTTAGGATCTCAATCAATTGATATGTTCAGACGATGGAGGTTTGACAATTTTATGAGCGCTGAGCACCATGTTTCCCCACCATCAGTATAAAGAAAGGACCCCACCGTTACCGATGAAGACCAAGGTAAAGAGAAAGAACCATTATATATTTTGCCCAGGGATTTGGTTTATTATGCAAGTCTTTAAGACTCATGTACTCTTCCGATATTTCCGTAATAGAATATATTACTGGAGAATCAGCTGAACGGAGGTTAAGTAATGATTGACCTTAATGCGCTAGAGGAACAATGCCCAAAGTGTAAAGGTAAGGGTGGGATTGAGAACACCACGTGGTATCATAACTGGGCCATACGAAATTCCAAATCTCAGATTTTAGAGACTAAGGATAAATTAAGCATAACCAAAAATGAGGCTCCGGATCAACTGGATGAATCCGTTTTCTTTTTTTGCAGGAATTGTCATGGCAGTGGGAAAATACTCACAGCAGAAGGGAAACGGATTATGGAGTTTGTGAGGTTTTGGCTGAATCCAAATTATTAATTTGATAAACAATATCTTTTCTTAGCTATATAAAACTCGTTAATGAGTAAGTCTAATTTTCCGCTTATACTTACTACTCTCGGATCGGTAAGATCTTTATCTGATGCAATTTTCTCCATTTGTAATCTTAATTCTTCGATTTGTTCTTGGACCATGAGTTTCACTCTTAGAACATCCTCTTTCATAATAAATTAGCTCACTTAGATAGTTTAGTACAATAAAACGATAACATCAACCCTGTAAAAGGTAATGTTTTGTCGGAATATATGAAAAAGAGTAAGATCCCCATTACGCCAGGGCTTTACTCTTTTTTCATATATTCCGATATATAAAGTTTAACTACAATATTAAGAATGTTAAGAACTCATCTTAATTTATATAGTTGGTATGTAAATCAAACCCATTCCCGTTTTCACACAAGTCCCACCTATCTTAATTTCAAAAAAAAATTTATCAGTTTTACCAATAGTAATACTGATAAAGCTCGGTCTTCCAAGCTCAATTCCCTGCTCGCTAATTATACTATATTTACCATCATTATTTTGAGAGACTATGCCATATTCAACCAAATATGCACCTAACGGGCCACTTGCCGCACCTGTAGCGGGATCTTCAGCAATTCCCATTGCCGGTGCAAACATCCTACTATGCACGGTTGACCCAGCGTTTATCGTTTCTATGGTAAAAACAAATATGTTTTTTGTACCCTCGTTTGCACAAAAGTGCTCCTCCCATTTATCAAGTCTCACTTTTATTTTGTTTATTGCACTTAAATTTTTAAGTGGGACATATAAAAAAGGCACACCAGTAGATACTGTCTGAATGGGGTAACCTGTATCAATATCAGCAATATCAATTGAGAGTAATTCGGCAATCTTCTGGGTATCATTAAAGATTGGACCAAAAATCGGCATAGGCTGTGCCATTTCGATTAATATAATTTTTCCACTATTTACCTGAATAGAAACTTCTATTTCCCCTACACCTTCTTGCAAAATAAGTTTGTTTATTCCTTCGCTGGTTTTTATTAAATACTCATCAGCAAGAACAAAAGCGGTCCCAATTGTTGGGTGACCTGCCATAGGAAGTTCCGTTTTAGGAGTAAATATTCTAAGCTTCTTATAATTTGGCCCAATGTCTGTAACAAAAGCTGTCTCAGAAAGATTAAGTTCTTTTGCAATATTTTGCATATCGTCGTTTGATAAATCCTCTGCATCTTTAAATACTGCCAGTTGATTTCCACCAAACATTTGATTTGTAAATACATCCACCAAGGTATACTCAAATTTTCTCAATGAAACCCCTCCTTTAAAGCCTTTCCCCAAAAAATCCGCGCATGAATGTGGCCTTTTTTGTACGGTATCAGCCTATTCCCATCTTCTATTATTTTCTGTATAAATGATGTATAGGCTGGACTGCCCGAACGCGGTGGACGCACGGAAACTACATTATCTTTTCTAGGGCCGCCCTGTCCAGCCTATACATTTGTTCCGAGGATGTGATCAATCTAAAGGTGAGTTCGACAACCACCTTATCATGGTATGAGGTACAGCCCCGATAATTGCCAACACCAGTACGGAAACAATGGCAAGGACTACGGCAATCTGCACTTGACCCACCACATTCATACCGATAAGGTTGGTTAATAGCCCTACTGCCAGCATTCCTGCTGCCAATGCCACTCTCGCACTGTCACCCCAGCCCATAGCAACTGTCATATAGCCTGCTCCTGTCAGCGCGACCACGGGGGCGGCAATCGGTACAGACATAAGGAAAAACCAGCCAACAAGCGATCCTGCCTGTGGTCCGAAAGCTAACGTGACAAAATGGGAAACACCGCCTGCATTTGGAAACTTAGCCGATAGTAATCCCATGGTCAGTGCCAGAGGTAATACAAGCAAAGTCATAAGCCCCCATGCTAGCAGGGAAGCCGGACCCGCAATCTCTTCCGCCAGTCCGGGTACTATGAGTACACCCGGGCCAAGTACGGCTCCGATATATAGGGCTATTACCTGCGGCAGTCCGATAGTACCTTTTAGATTGTGAGTATCCATAATTTATGCTCCTGTCTCCCTTGTATTTTCTCTAAGAGTATCAGATAAAGGTGTCATCAGGGAAACTAAAGATTTCGATAATATACATCGCTACAGACGATGGTAAGGGGATGCTGGAATTGGAATTGCGTCATTTATTTACATTTATAGCTGTGGTCGAAGTTGGCGGTTTCACCCGCGCCGCCAATATACTGGGATACGCCCAATCAAGCGTAACTGCTCAAATCCAGGCGCTCGAAGCAGAACTTGAAATGCCTCTTTTTGATAGGTTAGGCAAAAGAAATATTCTTACCGATGCTGGTCAGCGACTTCTCCCGTACGCCCAGGAGATTACTAAGATGCACAACTTAGCAAAAGACGCGCTCCGGTCGGGTACTGCATTTGCCGGTACGCTGACGATAGGGGCTCCCGAATCGTTGGCAGCCTTTCGCTTGCCGGGTATTATCCGAGAATACAAAAGCCGTTATCCAAAAGTTAAAATCATATTGAAGCCCGGAGTATGCTGGGAATTGCATGACCTTATCCGTTCGGGAGAACTGGATCTTGCTTTTCTGCTCCAACCAGAGACTGAGGAACGGGATCTGCACATTGAAACTCTCGTACATGAAAAAATGGCGCTCATCGCACCACCAGGTCACCCTCTTGTCTCCTATGAATATGTTGAACCTGCCCATTTAAAAGACGAAACGATACTTCACACCGAGCCGGGATGCACATACCGTGCACTCTTTGAACAATATCTTAACAGCCACGGAATTTTTCCCAATCCCGACCTTGAGTTCTGGAGCATTGAGGCCATAAAAAACTGTGTCATGTCTGGACTTGGCCTTTCCTTTCTTCCTCTAATCACAGTGCAAAATGAAGTTCGGGAAGGTAAACTGATGCTACTGGCATGGGATGATCGACAGCAACGACTTGCCACCCAGATTGCGTATCATAAAAAAAAGTGGATATCTCCTGCACTGCATGAATTTTTGTTCCTTGTAAGGCAGCATGCTGCACAGTGGCGGTAGGATTTGAGGAACTAAGATAAAAATTTCCCCACTCCCGGTTACATATCCCAACGATAGCAATAGGTAAGAATTTGATGCAATCTCCATCTTTTCGCCGGTTAGACCGGAGGAATTTCACCACCAGTCCCCCACAGAACCGTGCTTAAACCTCTCGATTTACACGGCTCGTATCAGCCATTCTTTTGTGCACTCAACATTGCACTCCCTTATTCAAACTTTGAAAGATTAATTAAGTAATTTAAGTAAATAATCCAATATTCACGTCTAGAGGGCATAGCTGCCTTCTAATTTTGTTTTGTTTACACACAAATTGTTGGTTAATATCCATGGAGAACAAAGCCTGATGGATGATTATTACTAAAGGAGATTGCCAAGCTATGTTAAAAGATAGGGAAGCGTAGTAAAGCTTCCCTATTTTCATTTACATCATATTATGGCCCCAAGCAATTGATAGGCAAAAGCCACTTGGACTTTTGC
>Ga0307377_10007711_pt1 | contig 11049 bp, 11 predicted proteins | sample TR3MG_FD_202535 | JGI IMG/M metagenome (GOLD analysis project Ga0307377, IMG submission 202535) | Soil microbial communities from Risofladan, Vaasa, Finland - TR-3 | ecosystem: Environmental > Terrestrial > Soil > Coastal area > Acid sulfate soil | place: Finland: Risofladan, Vaasa | collected... | reverse complement strand
TCGTGATCATGCGCAGGCTGGAGAAGTCGGCGCTGTGCCAGCGCGGGCTGGCCATCATCATGTCCAGTTGCGCCGGTACCAGCACCGTCAGCGTGATGCGTTCGCGCTCGATCGCTTCGATCGTGGCCTCGGCGTCGAATTTCGAATGCAGCACTACGGTGCAGCCTTGCTGCAGGGCAGGCGTGGTCAGATTATTGAGACCGCCGACGTGAAACAGCGGCAGGGTAGTGAGTATCCGGTCCTGCGGCGTGAGTCCATGCATATCGATGCAGTTGACCGCATTCCAGGCGAGGGCGTCCTGGCTCAGCAACACCCCTTTTGGCTTGCCGGTGGAACCCGAGGTGTAGCAGATCAACAGCGGCGTCGCGGGGGGCAGACCCGGATCGCGCACGTCCGGATTTGTCGCGCGCGCGAGGAAATCGTCGAAGCTGATCCAGCCGGGCTGCGCTTGCTCGAAAGCGACGGCCGTCAGGGGGGGCAAGACTGCTCTAAATGCGTCGACCTGGGCGCGAAATTGTGGCTCGACGAACAGCAGAGATGCCGGGCAGTGTTCCAGCATCTGCCGGTGCTCCGGGCCGGCAAGACGCCAGTTGAGGGGCATGAACAGGGCTCCGAGCCGCGCGCAGGCGAACAGCAGCGCCAGCATTTCCGGCCTGTTGACGCCCAGGTACGCGGCGCAACCGCCGCGCTTGAGGCCGGAGGCGGCCATGGCCGAGGCCATGCGCTGCACCAGCTGCGCCAGCGCGGCATAGGACAGGTCGCGTCCGGCAAAGCGGATCGCCGTGCGCTCGGGCGTCAACCGGGCATGTCGGTCTATCCATTCGGACAGGTCCATCCGTCTCCTCCTAAGCCGGACAATCCGCAAGCGGCGTCTCCGCCGCAAAAGCGGCGTGTGCCAGGGAAAATGCTATGCGTCGCAGATTTCCAGCACCACGGCCATGCCGGTATCCCCGGCAGCGCAGCCGGTGAATAGTCCGTAACCGCCGCCGCGCTGCGCCAATTCCTCTATCAGTTCGATGATCGCGCGCGTACCCATGGGCGCCTGCGGGTGGCCCCAGACCAGCGAGCAGCCATAATTGTTCATGGACATGAGGTCGGCACCGGTCTGCCGCGCGAAGTAAATGTCGTTCACTGCGAACGGGTTATGGGTCTTGATCGCGGCCAAGTCGCGAAAGCTGCGACCGGCCTGGTCCAGGGCGCGCTGCGCGGCGGGTACCGTAGCCTCCGGCATATAGGCCAGCGCTGCGCGGGCCATGCCGAAGCCGCGCAGGCGCACGGCGATTTTGGGATTGGTCGACAGCTCGCGCGCTTTCTCGCGTGTCGTCAGGACAATGGCGGCGTTGCCGTCTGCAGGATGCGTCTGGCCGCCGAAGGTGACCGTACCGCCTTCGGCGACGGGTTTGAGTTTCGCCAAGCCCTCCGCTGTCGATGTCGACACACCTTCGTCGCCCTCGAGCGTGCCGACCGCTTTCTTGAAATTCGGCGCCGGCACCTCGAACGGCAGGGTCATGAAGCGCTTGAGAAAGGCTGCGCCGTCCTGCAGCGCGTCGCGGTACTGCTGCTCGCGGCGCAGCACCACCTCGTGTTGCTGTGCCGTGGTAATGCCGTGCTTGGCCGCGACGTTTTCGGCGGTTTTCAGCATCGAATGGCCGCCTAGCGGGTCGCAGCCGAAGTTGTCCATCACCCAGTCTTCGGCCGCGCCGGTGCCGCCGGGGCCGCGCGGATTGGGATAATAAAGGTGCGGCCCGTTGGAAGTCCGGTCGCAGTTGACCACGAGCGCGGTGCTCGCCATGCCCACCTCGATCTCCTGCGCCGCCGCGAGCAGTGTGCGCACGCCGGTGGCGCAGGCCTGCATCAGCGTCGGGCCGCTCGCCTGTCCCGCGCCCATCATGCCCATCAGCCAGGGCATACCAAAGAAGGAATGGTTCTGCGGCACGGAGAAACCGAGCACGCCGTAGTCGAACTGTGCCGGATCTAGTTTCCGTTTTGCCAGTTCCTTGCGCGCCACCTGCGCGGCGAATTCGACGCTGTGCAGGTTGGCGAAACTGCCCTGCCAGCGGGCGAAGGGCGTGCTCCAGTAGGCACCATAGGGGATTTCCGCTTTATAGCTCATTTCCGCACACTCCTGACTTTTTACCTTGTGAGGGGATGGATCTCATCGGGGTCTCCTAATTCAGAACCACCGTGGCCTTGCCTAATTGAAGGTTCTCGCCTTTCTGGTTCTGCGCGGCGAGTTCCAGGTCGATCAGTTTTTCGCCGGCGTGTTCGCGCTTGCCCGCGATCCTGCCGCTGCAGGTGATGACGTCGCCTGGGAACGCCATGCCGACGAAACGCGCCGACAGGCTGCGCAGCTGCTTGTGCGGCACCCATTGCGTCAGCAGCCGCCCGAGAAAGCCCAGAGGCAGCATGCCGTGGGCGATGATGCCGGGAAGGCCGCCTGCCTTCGCCGCTTGCTCGTCGACGTGGATCGGATTGTGGTCGGCGCCCGCGCCGGCATAGAGCGCGAGCTGCAAATGCGTGATCGCCGGCATGGTAACCGTGGGTATCGCATCGCCGACTTTGATGTCCTCGAAAACAACCATTTCCGTTCCTCAGTTGCGTACGACCACGGTGGTGCGCAGGTCGCAGACGTGCTCGCCGCGCTGATTTTCCATTCTTGTCTCGGTAACCAGGAACTCCAGCGCCCCATTCTTCTTGTCGTAGACGTCGACAACTGTTTGCCGTCCGGTGAGCATATCGCCTGCGCACAGGTCCGCGTGATAGTCAAACGACTGTTCTGCATGCATGGCCCGGCGCTTGTCGATGCCGAGTTCGTCCAGAATCATGAAAGACTGGTTGGCGTCCATGATCATGGCGAAAGGGAAGGTCGGGGGCGCCGGCAGCGAGCGGTAGCCGGCGCTTCTGGCGGCCGCTTCGTCGAAGTAGATGGGGTTGGCCTCGCCCAGGGCTTCGGCGAAACTGCGCACCCAGCGCTTTTCGACCTCCACGGTAAAAGCAGGGTACTGCTTGCCGATGATGCTCTTGTCGATCATTGCGCTTTCCCGTTACGGGTTCTTGGATCGCGTGCCGCGATCAAGGCCGACGGCGGCAATGAAGGCGAGCTTGGCTTCGGTCAGGTGATCGCGCATGGCCAGGGCGGCCGCGTCGCCGTCGCCCGCCGCGAGCGCGGCGGCTATGCGCTTCAGGCCCCGTAGCACGACATTTCGCACCTTGGCGTTGCCGAGGGTAAGCGCACGCAGGTGTTGCACGTGGTCGGCATACAGTTCGACCGCGTGCACCAGCCGCCGATTGGGCACCAGCGCCAGCCAGGACGCGCGAAACAGCGCGTTGGCTTCGATGAAGGCCTCGTTGTCGCCGGCCTTGTGTGCGGCGCCGCTGGCCTCCAGCGCGCGCACTACCGGTGCCAGCGCCGCGGGATCGTTAGCCTGCTCCGCGACATGGCGCACGGCTTCGGGCTCCACCAGAAAGCGGACTTCGTAGATGTCATTGACGCTCTGCAGGGTCAGCGCCGGCACGGAAAAGCCGCGGCCGTCGGATGAGACCAGCCCTTCGCTCGCCAGGCGCGTAAGCGCTTCGCGCACCGGCGTGCGCGAAACGCCGAGCCGGGCCGCGAGCTGCACTTCCTGCAGCGGGTATCCAGGCAGGATTTTGCCGTTGCGCAAATTGGCGCGCAGCGTTTGATAGACCTGGTCGCCGAGAGCGAGCGGGCGTTCAAGTGGATTCAGTAAATCGACCAAGGACGCATTTCCTTTGCAACCGACGGAGACAACCGCGCTTGTATTTTGGATACTGTATACATTGGCGACGCGTTTGTAAACACCAAAAGCCTGCCGACAGGGCCAGAGGCGCGGCAAGAGCCATCCGCTCGCCAAAAGAAACCGGACCCCACCGCGCAAATTGCCGGACAATGCAAACGCCAAGATCAACGCCGACGCGGCGGGTGCAGAGCACGCAGAGGCTCCGGCTCGAGTGGCAGAACGCCGGATCGTTTTGGTAGCATACCGGTCGGGTCTGAATCGGCTCGGTTGTTTTCCGGGGAACGCAAAGTGCGAACCTCCTGTTCTTGTTACAAGTTCCGCGTGAAGGAGGTCCAAGTTGAGCCGCAGTATCCTCGATGAAATGCACATTCACCCGGCGATACGCGATGTCGTCGCGAGCAACCACGCCGACATCGTCAGGGAGGTACAGGCCGCGGTCGCCGGCAACGATATCGTCGTCGTCGGGATGGCGCAGAATCCGTTTCCAAAGAAGGTGAGGAAAATTCTCAGCCGGCAGGGAGTTCCCTTTAAGTACCTGGAATATGGCAGTTATCTGAGCGACTGGCGGCGCCGCAACGCACTGAAGATGTGGACCGGCTGGCCGACCTTTCCGATGGTATTCGTCAAGGGTATGCTCGTCGGCGGCGCCGGAGACCTGCAGAAGCTGATCGAAAGTGGAGAGTTCGCGCGGCTGCTGGGCAAATAGGTCTGACTTAAACCCGCGGTCGAGTGGGCGCGCCGCCCGCGTTTATAATGCGGCACGGATCTCAATATAACCGCGTTGGTCATCGAAAGGACACAACATGCCTCATATCACTGGCGACGGCGGCGTCAAGCTGTACTACGAAGAAGCAGGCGCGGGTACACCGATCCTGTTCGTGCACGAATTCATGGGGGAGTACCGCAGCTGGGAGGCGCAGCTGCGCCATTTCTCGCGCCGCTATCGCTGCATCGCCTACAATGCGCGCGGCTATCCGCCTTCCGACGTGCCGGGGAAGGTGGAGGATTACGGCTTCGAGCACCAGCGCGCCGACATTCTGGCGATGCTCGATGGCCTGAAGATCGACAAGGCGCACATCGTCGGACTTTCGATGGGTGCGTTCGCCACATTTTATTTTGGCATGCAGCGGCCCGAGCGCGCGCTGTCGCTCACGCTCGCCGGCATCGGCTCGGGATCCATGCCCGAATCGCGCGCGAAGTTCAAACAGGAATCGGAGGCGGCGGCCGAGCAGCTCCTGAATGGGGGCTGGGAAAAAAGCACGGCCGCGCGGGGCGAGTCGCCGACGCGGGTGCAGCTGCAGAACAAGAGTCCGCGCGGTTTCGCCGAGTTCATCGAGCTGGTAAAAAAGCACTCGGCCAAGGGTTCCGCGCTGACGCTCAAGGGCTATCAGGCGCTGCGACCCTCGCTCGGCGAGTTCGAGGCGCAGATGGCGAAATGCCGGGTGCCGACGCTGATCATCAGCGGGGACGAGGACGAGCCCTGCCTGGACGCTTCGCTCATGCTCAAGCGCCACATGCCCTCCGCCGGCCTGGCCTTGATGCCCCAGACCGGACACGCGTGCAATCTCGAAGAACCGGAGCTGTTCAATATGCTGTGCGAGCAGTTCTTCCATCAGGTCGAGTCGGGGCAGTACCGCATGCGCGATCCGCGCGCGACGCCTGGGCGCATATTCTGAACCGGCGTTTGCGCCGTGGATAAAGCGCAGGAGAGGACCGAACTTGCAGACGGCGCAATGCCGTCGCTGCGCGACGTCATCGCTGCCCGGGTCCATGTTTATCGCCACCTCCGGCGCACACCGCTGTACCGCTATTCCGGCCTGAGCGAACTGGTCGGAGCCAAGGTCTGGGTGAAGCATGAGAACCACCTTCCCGTAGGCGCGTTCAAGGTGAGGGGCGGGCTGAACCTGGTGGCGCGGCTGAGCGACAAGGAGCGCGCGTCCGGGCTGTTTACCGCTTCGACGGGGAACCATGGCCAGAGCATTGCCTATGCGGCACGGGCGCATGGCGTGCGCGCAACCATCGCCGCGCCGGAAGGGGCCAATCCGGGAAAGGTGGCGGCGATGCGCGGGCTCGGCGCCGAGGTCGTGTTCCACGGTCCCGACTTCGACAGTGCGCGCGAGTGGGTGGCGGGCATTGCTGCGGCGCAGGGCGGACGCTTCGTCGGCCCCACCGAAGAGCTGTTGATTCACGGCGTAGGAACCTATGCACTCGAAATAATCGAGGACCTGCCGCAGGTAGACGCGATTATCGTCCCGGTAGGCGCGGGCAGCGGCGTCTGCGCGACCAGCATCGTCGCGAAGAATATCGATCCCGGGATACAGGTGATCGGTGTGCAGTCGGCACAAGCGCCGGCGATCCAGATGAGCTGGGCGGCGGGCAAAGCGGTCAGCGCGGATATGAGAACCGTCGCCGAGGGGTTGGCCACGCGCGTTCCGTTCGAGAACACGCAGCGGATTATGCGCAAGTACCTGGACGATTTCGTGCTGGTCGAAGACGCTGCGATCGAAGAGGCAATTCTGTTGCTGTTGGAGCACACGCACAATCTCGCAGAAGGGGCGGGCGCTGCTGCGCTGGCTGCTGCGATCCAGCTCAGACACCGTTTGGCCGGAAAAAATGTGGTCCTGGTGTTGAGTGGGGGCAATCTTTCCCTGGATCAGCTGCGCCGGCTGTTTGCGTCCCCCAAGTCCCCTCCTGGCTGAGCAAGCCGGGCTCCGGGCGCCGTCCCAGCAGTGACGTTGGTGCCGGATCGGCGTGCGGGCGCTGCTAAATGCAGAAAAATATCGCCGTCGGCGCCGACCTCGTTCATAATGGCGTCGGCGGGCCGCCCCGCATCGCAGCGTAGTGAACCTGGTCAGGTCCGGAAGGAAGCAGCCACAGCTATTTACTGCGAGTGCCGGGGGTCCGGCTCGCCATCTAGGCAGGCTGGTCGCCCGACGCAGAGCGGGCGACTCATGCAATTCCCTTCGTCCTTGACGGGACGGGGGTTAGGGTGTGGGCGCGGCGCGCCGCGATTCGCATCCGCAGAATCCTTTCTCCGCAACTTCGATGACGCTGGTAAAATTTCGTCATGAGCTACCAGGTCCTCGCGCGCAAGTGGCGCCCGCGCACTTTCTCCAGTTTGGTCGGGCAGGACCACGTGGTGCGCGCGCTCACGCATGCGCTGGAGCAGAATCGCCTGCACCACGCCTATCTGTTCACCGGCACGCGCGGCGTGGGCAAGACGACGCTGGCGCGCATTCTGGCCAAAGCGCTCAATTGCGAGACCGGCATCACCGCGACCCCCTGCGGCATCTGCTCCGCCTGCACCGAGATCGACAGCGGCCGTTTCGTCGACCTGATCGAAATCGACGCCGCAACCAACACCGGTATCGACAACATGCGCGAACTGCAGGACAACGCCGTGTATGCGCCGACGCGCGGGCGGTTCAAGGTATTCGTCATCGACGAAGTGCATATGCTGTCGAAGCAGGCCTTCAACTCGATGCTGAAAACCTTCGAGGAGCCGCCCGAACACATCAAGTTCATTCTAGCCACCACCGATCCGCAGAAAATCCCGGTTACGGTGCTGTCGCGCTGTCTGCAGTTCAACCTGAAGCAGATGTCGCGCGAGGCGATCTATGAACATCTCGGCTACATTTTGCAGCAGGAGAAAACGACCGCTGAGCCGGCAGCGCTGCGCTTGATCGCGCATGCCGCTCAGGGCAGCATGCGCGACGCACTGTCGCTGCTGGACCAGGCGATCGCCTATGCCGGCGGCAAAGTGAGCGAGGAAGCGGTGCGCGCAATGCTCGGTGCGATCGACCAGGATTACCTGTTCAGGCTGCTCGACGCCTTGGCGCAGCAGGACATCAAGGCGATGCTCGCGGTCGCCGACGAGATGGAGTCGCGCAGCCTCTCCTTCGACAGCGCGCTGCAGGACCTGGCCGCGCTGCTGCATCAGCTCGCGCTGGCGCAGAGCGCGCCCGACGCGTTGAGCCAGGATCTGCCCGAGCGCGAGCGCATCCTCGCGCTGGCGCGGCAGTTCGACGCCGAAGAACTACAGCTGCATTACCAGATCGCGCTGCACGGGCGGCGTGACCTGCCACTGGCGCCGGACGAATATGCCGGTTTCAGCATGAGCCTGATGCGCATGTTGGCGTTTCGGCCGGACCAGGCAGGTGCCGCCGCCGTAGCTGCGCCGGCAAAAAAAAAACCTGAGGCCGTGGCGGTACAGCATGCAGTTGCGGCCGCGCCTGCTCCGGTCGGGGCCAGCGCGCGCAGCGCCGCGGCTGCGGTTGGCCCCGCATTCGACGGGGATTGGCCAAAGCTCGCCAATCAGCTCAAAGTGAGCGGCGTTGCCAGACAACTCGCGCAGCAAAGCGAATTGCGTAATTTCGACGGCGAGAGCATGGAACTCGGTCTGGCACACTCCGCCAAGCATCTGGCCGAGCGTATCTACCAGGATAAACTGCGCGCCGCGCTGCAAGGATATTTCGGCAAGCCCGTTGCGCTCAAAGTTGTAATCGGAGAAATCAGTGGCAATACCGCGGCGGTGCAGGCGCAGACCGAGCGCCAGGCGCGCCAGGGCAAGGCGCTGGAAGCGATACGGGGCGATGCGTTTGTGCGCGAACTGATGGATGGCTTCGATGCCACCATCGTCGGCGATTCGGTCAAACCTAGTTAGCGGGCCATGTTAGCAAACAAGCGGCAGGAGAGTACTTCATGATGAAAGGTCAGTTGGCCGGCCTGATGAAACAGGCGCAGCAGATGCAGGACAATATGCGCAAGATGCAGGAGCAGCTTGCCAGCGTGGAAGTCGAGGGGCAATCGGGCGCGGGCATGGTCAAGGTGGTGATGACCTGCAAGCACGACGTCAAGCGCATCAGTATCGATCCTTCGCTCGTCGGCGACGACAAGGAGATGCTGGAGGACCTGGTCGCGGCAGCGGTAAACGACGCCGTGCGGCGCGTCGAGGCGACGGTGCAGGAGAAAATGAGTGGCTTCACCGCGGGCATGGGGCTGCCCCCGGGGATGAAGCTGCCGTTTTGAGGCACACAACATCAAGCGATGTGTGCAACGGCTGCGACCGGCTGTCTTGCCTTCCGTAGCGTGAGTTTCGAGCGCGGATGAAACCGCCGTCTTCCCTTGAGGCGCTGATCGAAGCCCTGCGCTGTCTGCCCGGCGTCGGGCCGAAGTCGGCGCAGCGCATGGCGTATCACCTGTTGCAGTACGACCGTGACGGCGCGCAAAGGCTGTGCGCGAGCATAGGGGAGGCACTGCAGAGCATACGCCGCTGCGCCAAGTGCAATAGCTTCACCGAGGAGGAAGTCTGTGCGCTGTGCAGTTCGCCCCGGCGCGACGCTTCGCTGCTTGCGGTGGTCGAGACGCCAGCCGATCTGCTGATGATGGAGCAGACGTTGGCCTTCCCGGGGATGTATTTCGTGCTCATGGGGCGGCTGTCGCCGCTCGACGGCATCGGGCCCAAGGATATCGGCTTGGACCGGCTGCTCGCGCGTGTCAGTGACGGCGTTGTGCGCGAGGTGATCCTGGCGACAAATTTCACCAACGAAGGCGAAGCCACCGCGCATTACATCGGCGAGATGCTGCGCAGTCGCAATGTCAAAGTAAGCCGCATCGCGCGTGGCGTACCGGTGGGCGGAGAACTCGAGTACGTGGATAGCGGCACGCTCGCCCAGGCGGTGGTGGAGCGCAGGACGCTGTGAGCGCGAAAAAGCCGCTGACGGGCATCAAGATCGTTGAAATGGGCCAGCTCATCGCGGGTCCGTTCGCGGGGAAACTGTTCGCCGAATTCGGCGCCGAGGTGATCAAGATCGAGCCGCCCGCGACCGACGGCCAGCCCGGCGGGGATCCCCTGCGCCAGTGGCGCAAGCTTCACAACGGAACTTCGCTATGGTGGTATGCCCAGGCGCGCAACAAAAAATCGGTCACGGTCAATCTGCGCCTTGCAGAAGGGCAGGAGATCGTGCGCAACCTCGCGCGGGACGCTGACATCGTGATCGAGAATTTTCGCCCGGGCACCATGGAAAAGTGGGGCTTGGGTTACGACCGTCTCGCCGCGGAAAATCCGGGACTGATCATGTTGCGCCTGTCGGGGTTCGGCCAGACCGGCCCCTATCGCGACCAGGCTGGCTTCGGCGCGATCGGCGAGTCCATGGGCGGGCTGCGCTATCTTACCGGCTACCCGGACCGGCCGCCGGTACGATCCAATCTGTCGATCGGCGATTCGCTCGCCTCCCTGCATGGCGTCATCGGCACGATGATGGCTTTGCACCATCGCAACATGAACGGAGGCAGGGTCTCCGGCAAGGGACAGATCGTGGATGTCGCGCTGTACGAGGCGGTGTTTTCGATGCTGGAGAGTACTTTGCCCGAGTACGACATGTACGGTGTCGTGCGTGAGCGCAGCGGCAGCAACCTGTCCGGCATCGTGCCGTCCAACACCTACCTCACCAAGGATGGCCAGCACGTGCTGATCGCAGCCAACGGCGACAGCATATTCAAGCGGCTGTGCACAGCAATGGGGCGCGACGACCTAGGCAGCGACGCCACGCTCGCCGACAACGCGGGGCGGGCCAATCGCGCCGAGGAACTCGACGCCATAATCGGCGCTTGGGCCGGCGCGCACGATGCGGTGGTTTTGCTCGCCATGCTGGACGCAGCGCGGGTGCCGAGCGGAAAGATCTACAGCATCGCCGACATCGCCGATGACCCGCAGTATCTGGCGCGCGAAATGATCCGGCAGTTCACACTCGACGACGGCACGCCGCTGAGGCTTCCCGGGATCGTGCCTAAGCTGTCCGATACCCCGGGCGATGTCGATTGGATCGGGCCCAAGCTCGGCGCGCACACCGAGGAGGTGCTGAGAGCCCATGGCTACGAGCCGGCCGCAATCGCCGAATTGCGCCGGAAGAAGGTGATATGAGGGTCCAAGTCCGCAGCGCATGATTCACCCGGTTACCGCGCTTCGCTTCGAACGCGATCCGCTTGGATAAGACCAAAGCCAAGAGCCTGACCAAGATACGCGAAGTCGCTGCTCGGAATCCCAACCATCTCGTCGAACTGCTCAAGTTGCAGCCAATGCGGAACAGTAAATTCGATGCTCCTGTCGTCGGAAAACGCATTTCACGTTTGACACTGATCGCATATGTTGGCTATAATCCCCCCTCTGTAGCGAGCTCATGTGTTGTTCGCGCGGACACGGACGCGGGGTGGAGCAGTCTGGCAGCTCGTCGGGCTCATAACCCGAAGGTCGTAGGTTCAAATCCTGCCCCCGCAACCAACAAAGCAACAA
>Ga0307377_10007710_pt1 | contig 11050 bp, 6 predicted proteins | sample TR3MG_FD_202535 | JGI IMG/M metagenome (GOLD analysis project Ga0307377, IMG submission 202535) | Soil microbial communities from Risofladan, Vaasa, Finland - TR-3 | ecosystem: Environmental > Terrestrial > Soil > Coastal area > Acid sulfate soil | place: Finland: Risofladan, Vaasa | collected... | reverse complement strand
TACCGGACCAGGCAATCGTGATACTCAAGTCATTCCTGGGTATGCCGTTGCTGAGACGGTTTACCTCAATTTTGATTCTTCGAACATGTATCATGTGACATCCACCAACGTTGCCGGATCCGGGAGTGCAGGGGACAACACAGGGTACTTGGAGCAGACATACGTTGACAGTCAAACAGGGTTCCGGGTTAGCGTCATGCAGGGATCCACGGTGGATTACACCAGTGGCGACCGGATTGGATACAGCGTATCTCCCCTATTTGTGACCAGCACCACCCCGACCCGCGGTATCCCGGGTACCAGAACAACTGTTTCTGATACTGAAGATATCACTGTGGGCGATACCGGAATCATTTCCACGTACAACAAGTCTGGGGACGAACCGAGAATTGGCGATTTCTACTACGTCACTTTCAGTGAAACCAAGACGGTGATGGAAACGCCTTTGTTCTTCACCACTGAGAAGGATGCGCTGGCATATTCCGGACCTCTGTCCATTACCAACAAACTGGGCATGGCCGCCCATCTAGCGTTCCTTAACGGAGCGCAGGCGGTGGTGTTGTATCAGATTCCTCGGACGGAAGGAGAGGAAGATGCGCCGGACAGTGCATATATTGCCGGCATCAACTCTTTTGATGAGCCTATGGTGGGTGGTTTGAGGCCGGCTCTCATGCAACCCATGACCACTTCAACCGGGGTTCTGGCTTATCTGAAAACCTCCAACATCATCCAAGCCGGCATACGTTATCAAAATGAGCGTATGACCTATTTCGGGTTCCCGATCAACACGAGCCCAACCATCGCTCAAGCGTATGCCAAATCCATGGCCTCGGAACGGATGATCGCAGTTTACCCTGATGGTGGTGTTACGTCCATCACCGATTATCTCGGCAACGAGGTGGAATATCTGGTTGATGGGTCGTTTTTGGGTGCAGCCATTTCCGGCCGTGATACGTCTCCAGCCTTTGACGTGGCCACTCCTTTGACGAGGAAGCCTGTTGTAGGGTTTAATAGGCTCTATCGCCGGATGGATTCGGTGACATCGGCTCAAACTGCCAATGCAGGCATTACTCTCCTCGAGGAGCAGGCTGCCGGTATTGTAATCAAGATTGATTTGACCACCGATTTGACCTCGGTGCTCACCCGTCAGCCAAGCGTTGTCCGCATCAAGGACTTTGTTCAGAAAGGAACGCGGAATGCTTTGAACGGGTATGTTGGTCAGAAGTTCCTCGTAGAGAAGCTTGGTCAGATTGAGAAAACTCTGACCTCCTATATGTCAGCTTTGAAGCAGGCACAAATCATCGCTGATTTCTCAGGAATTTCAGCAAAGCCAGATCCGAACGATCCTACGATTGTTCAGGTTGAGGCGTATTACAGCCCGATTCTGCCTCTGTTGTGGATTATCGTCACCTTCAATCTCAGGAGCAAATAATGAGGTTCCCGGGGGGACTAATCCCCCGGGATTTTCCTCCTGAATAGAAGGGAAGTTGATATGGACAAAAGAAAAATGGCAAACAATATCCTCGAGTATATGATCAATCCCACAATTGTCCCAGTGGAGAAGCGTCTGTATTTTGGGCCCGAGGAGAAACTGGATAACCGCTCATATGAGAAGGCCAAGTCTGACGCTTTCTTGGCCTATCGTCATCAGCGACAGAATTCGGACATGTATCCAACCCGTAACAAGAAACTCACTCGAATGGGAGGTTTTTCAATGGATCGCAAGACTCTGATTGCCAGTTTGGACATACTTGCTCAGAAGTTCTCGTCATCTGAAGATCCGATTTCCATGGATCTCAGGACGATGGCTCATGTTGTGGCCAAGATGCCCGAGGAAGAATATGGCGCTCGTATTGTTGCTGAGGAAGCCCCGGCTCCGGAAGCCCCGGCTCCGGAAGCCCCAGCTCCGGAAGAGACCAAAACGGCTAAGTCCAACCCTTGGATGGACGCTATGGCAGAAGCTCGTAAGAAGAATCCCGGCAAATCCTTTAAGGAAATTGCCGAAGCGGCCAAGAAGATCTACAAAAAAGAAGCTACTGATGAAGAGATGAAGCAGGCCGAAAAGATGATGGCTACTGAAGAAGCAAAGGTTCCGTCTATCGATACTTGGTCCGATAAGGCCGCCACAGCCGTTCGTGCGGCGTTGATTGAAGATGTGGTTGGTACTCCAGTGGAAGCCGGCAAGAAAAAGGGTCCCGGGAAGCCTGATGGTACAGGTCCTTTTGGTGGTACCGAAAAGTGTCCGATGACTGAAAAGAAGGAAGATGGTACCCCGGTGGAGGCCGGCAAAAAGAAGGGTCCCGGGAAGCCCGATGGTACAGGTCCTTTTGGTGGCACCGAAAAGTGTCCGATGACTGAAGAGAAAGAATCTTCTGACGAAAAGGCTGAGAAGGTGGAAGAGAAAGCCAAGGATCTTCTTGGAGAGGCTGAGGAGATGGAAAAAGGCGACTCCCCTAAGGATGAGGCCAAGGCTGAGAAGAAGGAAGAGAAGGCCAAGGAGCTCCTTGAAAAGGCTGAGAAGGACGAGAAGACCAAAGGAGCCTCTGAGGAAGAAGAAAAGACTGCGGAAGAGAATAAGATCGTGGACACAGACATCCTTGCCAAAGAAAAGTTCTCTGGCATCGAATTGGTTAGCGGGATGTTGGATGTGGAAGACGTGGGTGAATTAAGTGTAGAAGAGAAATCCAAGCTTGACCTTCTGTTCCAAAACTGACAGGAGATAGCTTTTTTATACAGAAAAGTCCCCTTAAGGAGGGTTATTTATGGCTGCATCAACAGGATCAGGGTCGGATCGTGACGCCTATATCTTCAGGCGTGGCGTTACACCCAATACCCTCTCCGTAATCTCCTCGAAGAACCGGATATATGCCGTGAACTCTCTGGGCAATAACGCCCAGATCGGTGTCATTGCTACTTTTGACCCCTCTGAGGCGAGAACCATTGAGCCTATCAGGGGCATCGGTTTCGGAGATAAGATTGCTGAGCTGGTACCGGGTGTGACTGACCCCATGACGATATCAGTGACAAGAACAGCTCTATACTTGGCCAACATCTACCAGGTGTTTGGGTTCAAGAGTGGCATCGATGGTGTGACGCGCTCTTTGAGGCATCACCGCTGGCCGTTTGATATCCAGCAGGAAATCGTGTTCAGCACATTCGCATCTGAAAAGAATGAAGTAGCTACCGCGACAGGTACTGGTTTTGATACGCCCCAAGGCATGGTGAACATCGGGACGTCCTTCAAAACCGGGGAAGGAACTGAAGCCCTTATTACGATTTATGAGGGTTGTTGGATATCCGACTATTCGGTATCTTACGCGGCCGATACGGCACTTGTTCAAGAAACCGTCACCATCAACGTATCTGATGTCTATGCGGATGAGGCGGATCTAACAGACTCAGTGTCTGATTACAGCGTTTTGGACGCGAACAGATCCAACAGAATGACGGCGACCTAAAGAAGGTTCTCGAGGATCGGCATAAGATAAAAAATAAGATACAGATATCAGATTTTGATACATAGAATAAAATCACATATTCAATATCTTCTGCGATGATCTTCCTCGAAGAATTCCTTCCTCTTTCGCCATATTTGTTTTTATGATAAGAAAAGGCTCCCTTCTGGGGGCTTTTGTCCATACATAAGATCCATATTTTTAAAAGGAGACAGTTTATGAATTTAGCTCCTGCTTTGCAGAACCTCAACGAGATGTTCACGATCAAAAGAACCGTGACTCTTGAAACGATCAACATGACTCTTGAACTCAAAACTCTCACCGCTCTCGATGAGGTTAAAGTTCTTGAGTCATGCAAGGATTTCGAGGGGTCTCAGTACGTTCAAATGCTAAAAAGGAATTCTTTGGCCTATAGCATACAGGGTGTTAACGGAGTTCCACTGGATGATGAGATACAGGTGTCTGAGAATGAGAAACTTTCCAAGTTCATGTTCCTTTGTGGCTATTTGGATACCTGGCCGTCAGCCATCAGAGACCTGCTATTCGAGGTCTTCACAGATATGAACGTGGAGGTGGAGAATAAAGTCAAAGAATCCATGAAGTTTGAACGGTACTCTGTGGATAACCCCTCATTTGAGGAGGTAAAACCAATGTTTCGGAGGGTCGATGAACCGGAACCGGAAGACGAGGCCGATAAATTGAAGAAGCAGGTTGATGAGGAAATATCTGCCGAGGACAGTAAACTGAGCCAGGCAGGAGGGTGAGCTGAAGAATGACCCGGGATGAGGCATACAGCATTCTTTACAACCTGATCTTCAGGGGTTTTCTCGTCGGAGAAATGGAGATAGGGAAATCCCTTTTCGTGTTCAAGACCATCACGGAAAGGGAATTCAATCTCATTAAGGCCTGTTGCGGAAGCCAGAACAACTCGAGTTATTTACAGAGATTTAACATGAATTTCATGGCTCATAGCGTTTTCGCCGTGGATGGCGAAAACATCCTTGCTGACAGAGTTTCAAAGTTTCCGGATCTGAAATCCTTTTTTGCAAAAATACCATGGTCAATGTTCAAGGGCATTATGGGCGAATTGGAGACGATGAGAAATGACAGCTTTAATATCCTGAAGTACATGGAAGGCTTTTGCTATACATCACTGTCGAGGCGCATGTGGCAGTCTCTCCATGGAATGGCTCCCAACTCTGAGGGCTTTACCGGCATACCTGGAACCTCTCAGATAGGGGTCAACGTACATCAGGAAAGCTGGATGTACGTGAACCGGATGATTGATAACCAAGATCAGTATGACAGGGAGTTCTCTTTATCCCTTTTTGTGGCATCTGCTTCTAATCCAAAGGGGGCTCGGAGAACCCGGAACCAGCATGACAGCCACATGAAGAGGACAGAGGAGCACAGGCATAAGCTCGCTCGGGAAGGGTTCATAGATACCCGCAATTGGTCTGAGTCTAATTGGGCTGCCCCGGTGGACACGGCCGAAGAATTGGTGGCAGAACTTGATCGTCAGATGAAGGGCATGAAGGATCGTCATGATCTTTTTATTGAACAGCATATCAAGAAGGTGCGTGAGGAGGCCGAGAGAAGGACGAAGGAGGCTGAGGACAGGATAAGGCGGGCAAAGGAAGCCTACAACGATGAGCCGGACCTGACGGTCTCACAGAGGCCTATGACGGCCGAGGAAGTTGCGAAGATGTACAGCAAGAAACCAAGGACAACTCGTCCAGTCATGCTGGAGGAAAGTGTTACTGGTGAGAACCGAAGTCGGATTTTGAAGAAGATCGGGACGAGAGTCCTGACTGCAAGGAGATAGTAAAATGCCGGAAAAACCCCCTGATCTCAGTCAAGCAATCCGACAACAAGAGCAACTGAACAGAGTGTCAGCTGAATTTGCCAAACTGAGTTTTGACGACCAAATTAAAATGGTTGAAAAATTCAGTAAGAAAACGGGTATTGCCTCGAAAACCCTTAAGGGTATGACGACACAGGCAGCTAAGCTTTCCACCGAACTGGAAAATATAAAGGGTGACGTCGAGAAACTCGGGATAGAAAAGGGTCTTGATGCCAAGCAGATGAAGAAATACATTGACGAGGCCGATAAGCTCAAATATATAGTAGAAAGTCTGGCGGATATCAAACGTTTGAATGAAGGGATATGGTCTACTGAGGCCGTCGAGCAATTTAATAAAAAGTTGGAAGAGAACGGGGAGGAACTGGAGAAGCATGGCGTTGATATCGAGAAAATAAAAGAGCTTAACGCGGAGGCATGGAACGAAGAAAGCATCACCATTGTTACCAAAGTTCTTGGAGAAATGACCAATAAAGTTGGTCAACTTAGAGTAGAGATAGATGCCACCGCTGATAGTTTCGTGGCTTTCGGAAAACAAAGTTCTGCCCCAGGATTTTCCAAACTCACAGAAGGTTATGGCGTTATCAAAGACATGGGGAGTGCTTTGAAGGGGTCACCCAAGCAACTTCAAGAACAAGCCAAAAGAGCAGGTGATGTAGGATTAGAATTCAAAAGATGGGGGAAACATTTTGCCGAGACCAAAGCCATGGGTGGCGCTCTTGGAGGCATGTTCAAGTCTTTGGGAGGAACGATAGGCGGAATTTCCAAACTTTTGGGGGGTTGGCCGGGTCTTATTGCTATGGCTGCTGTCAAATTGGTTGATGCTGTCATGAAAATTGACAAATTCGTCAAAGATGCCAACAAGGCTTTTGCCATGGTTCGTGGCCCGGACATCATGACTGGAAAGGAGGGTGTGGCCAAGCAGTTCAGAGAATTTAATGATCAGATTTTCAATATAAGGGAGAATCTTAAGGTTGGTTTGAACGTTGACCAAATCCGAGAATTCATGCTATCGGTTTCTCAAGCGGGGCTTCAAGTCCAATCTTTCAATAATGGCATTAATGATTATAGAGATGCCATTGAAATAGCGGCCAGGGCAAGCCGAGTCATGGCTATCGAGCTTCCTCAGGTAGGAGCCATGATGGGAGAATTGGTTACCAATTTCCGCATGGATTTAGACGAAATTGACAGGTCATTCGTACAAGTCACTTTTGATGCAAAGAAGAGCGGTCTTACCACGGACAGATTCTGGGGAGCCATCCAGAACGCATCTGCGGGCTTGGCCTATTATGGGAAATTTTTGAACGCTGCTTCGCGTTCGATGAAGTCTCTTACCGAGTCTCAGGTTGTGGGTGCAGATCAAGCGACCACAGCCACACAGGAAATGTTCCAGCTTTTCAAGAAAAACTCCTATGGAACCAACGCGGCCATCATAGCTTTGTCTAAAAAACACGGGGTGAATTTTAACAAAATAATCAAAGAGAACATAACTAAGGCTGAGGCCGAGATCAAAAAACTAGAGGGCCAAATTGAAGTGAATTTAAAAAGTGGTGCGTCTGAGGAAGAACTAACGAAACTTCGTAAACAAATGGCCGTTGCTGAAACCGGCCGAAGTCGAGACATGGCTATTCTTAATAAGAATGCTGTAGTTCAGGCCACTGATATGGCCCGGTATTCCGATCAGGCTCCGGGTATACTCATGGATCTTATCATGGCTGTTACTGGAGCCGGTGACGTGGATAAACTAACAGGAGAAAAACTCATCATCGCTATAGAAACGCTACAGAAATTGGGGGTAAGTGAAGAGACCACCAGGGTGCTTATTACTCAGCAACAAGCCTCTAATAAATATCTTCAAAATATCTTTACAGGTTCTGACGGGTTTTATACGAAGCTGATGAAAATTGGTGAAAAAGAGGCCAAAGATTTGGTTGCAGGATTCAACACCCTGAATAAGAATATGACTGAGGATGATCTTGCTAAAGCAATCCGTAGCCAAGCGAAGCTTTTAGAAAAGACATATGGTATAGACTCTGGCATGGCTCAGTCGGTCGCTTTGAGTGCCGCCTCTGACAAGACGATGAACTCCCAATTGCAAGCAATAATTACTGAAACTGCCAATGGGAACATGGGTGAAGAGGAGGCCCGGTCGCAACTGGGAAATTTGCTCAAGCAACAAAAGGTCGGAGAGAAATATACCCGTCTAGGGTATAAAGTCAACGAGATCGGAGAAGAAGAGAGGAAGGCGGCTGCTGATAAAGCTTTTGATGAGATTGTCAATCAGACCCTTTCCTTGGAAGAAATGAAAAAGATAGCTGAAGATGGGGTGAAATGGAATCTTGCCACTCTTGCCCGAATGGATAAAATGGCCTCTGGCGTGACTTGGATTGCACGTTCTTTGGCTAAGAGATGGGGGAATAGAGATCCTGAGACGGAGAGGGTAGAGAAACGGCTTCTCGAACTGACTAAAACGGTAAAAGTAGGTGGTGGTATTTTTGGAACCTCGTATCTCCAAGCAGGTGGAGGTAGAAAAGATAAAGAAGGTTATTTGGAAACCCTAGCCGGATCTTTTGGTGATAAGAAGGACTTAGAAAAACGGAATCAAAATATTATTGAAGGACTTGCCCAAGTTGAAAAAGACATTGTGATAGCTAGACGGAGTAAGGATGGTGATGCTTTAGAAGAAGCTAAAGATCGGAAAAAAGCTCTTTTAAAACAAAAAGAACAAACAGAGGCAGAGCTTAAAAAGACGGCTGAAATAGTTGAGAACACTAAAGCACTTATCGAAAAAGATGAAAAAATAGCCAAGTCCTTGATGTGGATGATCAAGGGTGATCAGAGATCTACTAATGCTATTGTCTCCGAAATAGCCGAAAGCCTGCCTGAAGTTACAACCTTGGCGAAAATAGAATCGAAAATGAAAAGTGAGGGACTTGATCCCAGTTCTGTTACGGGAAAAAGAGCGATACAGAATTTGTGGCAACAGGATGGGAGCGAGTTTAAAAGAAGGTCCCAGAAAGATGCTGAAACCCGAATGGCCAATATTTCAAAGCAAGGCCTTGCCACGCCAGAATTGGTTACGCGCCCGGGCGCCGTGGTTTTGCACAATGAGGAAATGATTTTGCCATCGGACTATTCTAACTTTAAAGCACGGCCCATAAGAGAGCCCGAAGGAGCTGTGGGAGCCCCTGCAAATGTCTCTAAAAATATCAACATCACGGTCAACGCAACCGAGACAAATCTTGCCAACAGAATCGCCAATGAGATACGGTCGCATCTTTATAGAGAACAGTTATCAGGGGCGGCATAAACATGAATTTGAGATATCCTTCTTTTAATGTGATGCCCCTCTATCTTGAGATAGTGGACAACACAGGAAAATCTTATGCTTTGCCTCTTCCACCGTATACGACTTCTGGAACCTACAATGTAGATGACCTGATATCCCAAACGACAGAAAAGGCTAAAACAGGTACCCCGGGGAACTATGCCTCCTCTTTGAAACTCCTCATCAACCCGTCCACGCTGAACATAAACATGTCCAAAATCATTAATCGTACTCAGGCCATGACTGGATGGATTGAAGAACACTGGGGAGAGGAACTTGACACCCTTACTTTTCAAGGTTATTCTGCAGCCTTTGTATCGGGGGGTTTATATACCACATATGATGCCGGAAAATTGGCTCCTCAGACGACGGCGGCGAACACGGCTGGATATAATCTTCCTCAGGCAGGCCTGACCTCAACAGAGAATCGTAGAAACAGCCTGTCCTATAATAACATGAGAGCCATGGTCAATTTATTCAGCACCAACGGGATAGTCTATGATCCCTACGGGTTCGTAGCCAAGAGATATTACATCCAGCTGACTTATGACTTCGCGAGCTATCGGGGATATTTTGAAAGTTTCGATATAACTGAAGAATCTTCCAACCCGTTCCGTTTCAATTACACAGTTACGTTCAAGGTAGAGAAGACTATGTTTCGTCTGGGAACGAAAAAATGGGATTCTCCTAAACCACAAGAAGTCCCTATAGAGGTGGGTGGTGGAACATTTGGGAGTCTTATGGCGGCTTTGTTGGCTCCCACAGCAATAACGGAGGGGCCAACCCCTGAGGAGGCCTCAGTGAAACCTAAGCCCGATCCCGCTCCGACACCTAAACCTCCTCCAGATCCAAGAATATATTTGGACGTGGTGACCGCAAATGGGATTCAATCGGTGGCAAGTGAAGATTTCAGAAATCCGGATAATCAGAGGTCTGATTATATGAAAAAAGAAATACCCAAAATTAATGAAGCAATCACGGGGCACATCTCTAACCAGACAGATATTGGTCTTCAGGAAGAATATGAGAGAGGATATCAAGCGCTCAAAACGAACGCAAAAAGGTCGGGTGGAGTCTATGGTAGTCTTGTCTCGAGTATCAAAAGTATTTTTGTCCCAAGATGATCATCAACCGGATTCTAAAAAGGAACCTTTATGGCAGATAAATTGCTAGACGTCAGAAAAACTTCTGATCTGGCCATAACAATGGTTCCGACAGGGTCTCCGTTTTCCACAGAACAAATAGCTGGCACTGAGGCTTTTTTTGGTGGAGAGCATTCGGTCACTTCAGCATCTTCACCAGCTATCCCCATGTATATAACGGTGCCCGGGTTTACCAAAAAAATTCGTCAAGAAAAGGATAAGATACATCTCGGAGCCAGCCCGGGAAGTGGGGTGGACATTACGTTCATGATGCTTATCAGCCCGGAATCCATGAACGTCGGAAAAACAGGAAATACTCAGTTTCATTATACACGCCAAGGTTATGTCACCCAATTGTGGGGCCATAATCAAGATACTATTACGGCCAACGGAAAAACGGCTGCGTTCTGGCTTCCACGCGACGGTTTAACCAACCATCTCCGAAAATTCACTGTTGGGTTTTTGAATTTCATGGCTCTTGTCAACACCTATAAGAACAATGGTTATCGGATGGCAGATCGCACGCAGCTCAACTCAATGACCCGTGTTATCGACGTGGTGAACGGGGTGACCATTTCTTATGATGGAAACGTTTTCATGGGTCATTTCAATAATTTCACGGTTGATGAGGATGCTGAGCACCCATATCTTCTGAACTACAACTTTGAGTTCATTGTAAGTGCCTATGATTCCCCTTCTGGCGGAGGCGGGATGAATGAAATATACGGGCACTACCTGAAGGCAGAAGATGACCTCAGAAAGAAACAGTTAGGATATAAGGTTAGAAAATTGGCCGATTTGGATAAATATGTGGGATTTCCTGAAGATGTGGATCCGGACCCGGAATTTCTAAGGACAAAGCTTGACACCAGCATGGCTGTGGAAGAATTATGGGTATACCGTACTGGTAGGCCTTGGTCGGTAGCTGTGAATCATGGTCTCGATAAGAATCCTGCTGCTTTGTACAATTCATTGAGGGACCCGTTTGCCTATGCAGAGCTCATAAACAGCATCAATGGAGTTCAGCCGGCGGAATTTGCACGTAGCACCAGTACTCTTGCGAAAATTCAACAACAGTATTATGGAAGCATAAAGAACGCCATCGACAGCATAGGTTCCACAGTTTATTATGCGGGGCAACAAGTTCCGGTAACATACAAACCATCAACCTCTTTGATGACGGCCATTATAGCCCAGGAATCTTCAGGCAACCCCAAAGCACTGTCAAAGGATGAGTTGAACGATGGTAGAGTGATTTATGGAC
>Ga0307377_10007706_pt1 | contig 11053 bp, 5 predicted proteins | sample TR3MG_FD_202535 | JGI IMG/M metagenome (GOLD analysis project Ga0307377, IMG submission 202535) | Soil microbial communities from Risofladan, Vaasa, Finland - TR-3 | ecosystem: Environmental > Terrestrial > Soil > Coastal area > Acid sulfate soil | place: Finland: Risofladan, Vaasa | collected... | reverse complement strand
TGAAGCAGAACTAGTTCTTACAATATAGTTATTAGGACTTGGCATAATTGGGTCTATTGTATTTCCATTTGAGTCGACAGCAACTAAGTTACCACCTGTAACGGAACATAACTCATTAGGATAAACTGCAAAATCATCTCCTATTAACCATGTTTGTCTTGTACCTGATTTTAAAGTAAAAGAAAAAATACTAGTTGAATCAACAGATATTACTGTTTCCATCGCACCAGTAGTACGATTATATACAGTACACCCGGGAGTAACTGTATCAGCAATGAAGTCAGCACCTGTTGCATTAAGGGTTTTACCTAAAGCATCATCTGCGGTGCAAACACCAGTACTCAATGGAGCAGGTCTTGCTTCAAATCTTAATCTAGCATTAATTAATGTATTAGTTATACCAACGGAAACCCCACCACCAAGATCTTCTTTACCGGCTCCAGAGATTATATAAGGAAATCCCATTCCAAAAGTTGAGTCTTCCCATTCTCTTACTAGATCAACTAATTCCTGCATAGTGATCTCAGTCGCAGGGGCTGAGACCACTAGGATTCTCGGATCTAAATTGGGATATACTACAATGTCAGGCATTGTTAATCACCACGATTCATCAGCGTATCTTCTTCTCTTTCTACTTCGATACGCTGTGACATATTTTCACGAACCTTCGCCATTCTTTTATTTTCTTCAACGGTATCCATCATATTACGATAGTCTTTTATTGTATTGCGTTCTTTTTCTATGGCTTCTTCAAAGACAAGAATATTTTTCTTGCAAGATTCTATACCATTTGTCAAAGACTCTACACTAAATCCGCTCATAATAAATTCACTCCTTTCTTTTATGATATAATCGTATCCGTAGTTCTAATAACAGGAATACTTTGATTTGATGTTGATGTTGCAACTGTACCATCAGAACTATAAGGTTTGATTTTTATAGCTGCTCTTGTATTTCTAACTTTTACTCTATAATAAGTTTCAGCAACAAAAATAACAGATACACTTTCTGAAGTTAGTGCAGCAATTTTGTCTATAAATGGAACATAGACTTTATCCACACCGGCAGTAGTAATAGGCACACAGTTAATCTCAACTGTATCTCCAGTAGTGTTTCCAACAATACCTGCACCTTCAAGTGTGAGATGTGTATCATCATCTACAGTTTTTACATAACCAACCAAACCTTCTGTTGAATTATAAACCAAGTCGCCACGTTTAACAGCTGCATTAAATCCACCGCCACTATATTCAACCTGAGTAGCTGTGTTAGTTCCTGTAGTTACAAATGCAGCCATATTTGCTAGGGTGAATGTAGATGTCACCCAAGAAGAATATCTAAGTTTATATTCAGCACCAATTCCTGTTGGGTCATCAACAATTACTAACCATCCACCTGTTGATTTTCCTGGTGTATCTTGTGTAATACCAGTAGAAACAGCCAGAGTAGCATCACCAGGAGCTTCACCTGTAGCACAAGTATATTCATCTTTCTTAATGATACCACCAGCAGTTGCTAGACGGAATACAGATACTCTATCATTTGTAGCAACAGTTTCAAGACCATAATCAAGGTTTGTAACTTGAATTATAAATGCTTGTGGTCTTGATTTGGTTCCACCTTCAACAGGTGTAAGCTGGAACGAGTTCTCATCTGCTGTAGCCCAGTTGCTAAGAAGAACACCACGAGCACCAAAGAATGTTCCACCAGCAAATGTTCCCAATGGAGAAGCTGTTTTCGGTGCGAACGTAACAGCAGCTAGATCAGCTGTCCATGAAGCAGTACTATCATTTGATTCAATTAAATTAGTAGTATTAAATGTCCCTCTAGTATCTCTTAAAAGGATTACGTTATTTGACTCATTATAAGAAATAATTACACCTGTTGCTCCAGATGTTTGCTGTGTTACAGACTCGCCTTCTGAAAGACCGGTACCTACTGTAGTTGCTTTCAAATAGACTTCACCACCAATATAACGCTCACCATTAATATCATCAAGATCATTTGTTACTTCACCATTTCTTGTGGCATATTTTAACCATTCATATACTTGTGTTAATGGATTAGACTTACAGTCGATTGTGATAGCATAATCTTCTGGGGTTCCATTATCATCAACGTCGAATGTAGTACTTGTAAATACAACTGTTGGTGTAGTGGCTGTTCCAGTAAACCAAGCAGCAGCAGCAGGACCTGTTGAAGTTGGAGCTCCAATACCAGTTCCTGTTGTTACACCAGCAGAAATACCTTCAGTTGCTGTAAAATCAATTTGAGGATCATCAATTGGAATAAAGTCCAATGAAGGACCAGCATTAACAGCAGTAACAATACCACGAGCTGTAGAAGTACCACCAAGAATAATATCACCAACCACGAATGTTCCTACACCAGCTGTATATGTAATATTCTTGATACCTGTTGTATTGTCAAGGTCAGCAGATGTTTGTAGCGGAACCGGGTTCCTTCCACCTGCAGTTGTTGAGTTTGATGCTTCAAATGATGCATATAGATCGCCATACTTACGAGCGAAAACTGTAATATAACCATCATCAATTGTTGGCCAAGTTGCTGTGGTAATATCATTTAGAGCAACACATATATCAATATGACCATTGCCATACCAATCTTGTGTAGCATCATTCCAAGAGTAAACACGATTTCTAGATACATCATCGTCTGCAGAACCTTGATATAGATATAGATGGACGTTTGAGTCAATCGTACCAATTGAATATAGATTCGCCCAAACTTGTTCACCTGTAGTTGCAGCATCAGTTTGAGTAGCAGTATGTCCATTACAAGTCATACTATCATCTACTGTTGGAGCATTATTAAAACTATTACCAATAGCACTTGTGGCTGGTCTGATAAGTAAATAATCAGTCGCTCCACCAGTATTAATATATTCAAGTAGAGTTCCAGAATCACCATCAGTATCAGTAGTGATAGTAAAACCTCTGTCACCAGCTACAACCGTTCCAGTAGAATCAACAGGAACCATAATAATACCTGTGTTTGATCCTTCTGCTCTTGTCCAACCAGATGTTCTTAAAGCACCACCTTTTATTTTTTCCATTAGATCAAAAGATATGAACCAAGGTTCGGTATCTCCTGTATCTATTTTTCCAGTTGTGTACTCAACCGGAGTTTCAGCAGAAAACGCTGTTCCACTATCAATTGTTGTAGTTTCATCAAGCAATGTTGCCATTGCAGAATACAACTGATTCATAGTGTACGAAGTGTTAGTTCCGCCGATCCAGTACATTAACTTTTGACGATTATTTGCTAGGTAGTTTACACCAATATCGCCACTTAAAATTGTCGCATCAGCCATTTGTTTTTTCTCCTATTTGCTATTTATAATAACTTAAATTGTAGCATTATTATTTGGATCTAGTAACATTGTAACACTTAACGATAAACCAGTTGTTGTGGCAATCGTTTGCAATGAACTATAGTTTTTATATCTTGTTGCACCAGAGGAAGATTTTCTACATCTAACTTCAACTTGAACTGGCGTTGATTGTGAGTAACTTGTGTCAACTTCACCATTTATGTCTGTATCTTGATTAACTATTTGTGTTCGGTCTGAAGTTTTATAGACTCCGGTCTGAACATTTTGTATCGGATCTCCATTTGTATCTTTAACGATTATGTAAAGTGGCACAGAAGCTGTAATGACTGTGGTTGATCCTGGTTCATCGTGAACAGTTGGAATTTGACCTGTACCAACACTAATTGTTACAGTTCCAGTTGTATCATTATAAATACACTCATTTCCTGTACTTCCATCTGTTGCTGCATATCCTACAAATGAACATCCTGACATTGTATAACTGTTACCTGCCATTGAAGGATCCAACTCCATAGCATATCCAGTTCCATCGCTATTAAATACACAGTCATCAACTATATCAAGATCATCTACATAAAAAGCAACCAAACCAGATGGACTTGCAAATATACACCCATCAAATACAGCTCCACCTTGTGTTACTAATCCACAACGTCTGAAAGTAGTATCAGTAATCTCAACTGGATTTGTTGATTTGTTGAATATAAATGAATCCATATCAATAAAAGTGCATTGATCTATATAAACAGTTGCTGCATCAGTCATTAAAAATTTTCCGGGAGAAGCAGTTGATGTATCTAACACTTGAAATGTGAAACCAACCATTGAAACATATGAATTTGCATCTTGAACTTCAATTAAATTGAAATTTTCTGTTACTTTAGGAGTCCATTTAATAAATATAGTTTTATTACTATCACGAAAATCAACAGGAGTACCACTTGTTCCTAGAAGCATACGTCCTTGCCATAGATAACCACCACCAATTTCTTGAATCAATCCCCACCTAAAAGTAGTATTATCATTCTGTGCGGCGAAACCAGCAATAGTGGCATATCCATTAGCAAGATCTCCATCTTCAAATATTGCACTACCACGACCGTAACGTATCATATCAACACCATGAGGAGAACCTTTATTAGAACCAGTTACAACATAAACAGCGCCGCCTATAAATTGCTCCGTTCCACTTGGACTTCCTGCAGTATTATCCGCAGTTATAGTTGTATTAGCAACATTACAAGTCCATCCTCCATAAGGATATGGAGATTTATCAAGACCTCCAACATACCATGCATCAAAATCTGCCAGACTAGAACCAACTACTATACGTAATCCACCTTGAGCATAAGTTCCAACGTTACTATTAGTAGCATACAACTGCCAGACAAAATAAGCACCGTCAGTTCCGTGACCACCAGTTCCGCCGGCATTATCATAACCAATAGATCCAACTGATGCGTCTTTAGTGCAAATCTGTGTTATAGCAGCGGCTCCTTGAATAAATGGATACGCATTATCTGCAGCAAATGATCCTTGGGCATTGTATGAATTTCCTGTAAATTCATCCCAATCAGTCACGCTATCGGCGTCATTGAAATCAGCCAGATCTTCTGTATAACTTGCTACTGCCATTAATTTCCATCCTCACAAACTCTTTAGTATGTCCTGGCACTAAAAAATATGTTCTTGATTTTTGATCATGATCAACCATCAAAACCGAAATTCCTTCACTCCTAAAAAAGTCTATTTGTCTTAATATTAAATCAGACAATTCACTATCAGTTACACCAACCATTACATGATCTGACCATTTTTCAAATAAAACATTACATTTATCTGGTTTTAATTCTTCACCAGGATGATTCATTTGTTTCCATGCACATTCAAATATACGACAAGGTTCTGGTCTTTCATTATAAATTTTACAAGCAACTCCGGGTTCACAATGTTTACAATAGTTGCCTGGTTTACTGTCAGTCTCTTTTATATTTAAAAATTTACAACATAATGTGCAATTACCACATTCCATTAATATACCCCTTTCATTTCAAGTTTGTTCCTATTTTTACAACACATTATGATTCTACAATAAAAGTTAAATTTCCGCTACATACACAACTTTATATTTTGTTCTAAAACTTTGTGATGGTTAATGATATAATTTTAAAGTTATTTATCACCTCTTATTCTGTTTATTGATTCGATAACTCTTTCTGGAATTATGGTTTTTGTACATTCAAATTGACGAGATGTATTCTCATGATGAGGACACCACATCCAGTTCCCTCTGTCGAATACATTATCTGTTTCATTGAAGCATCCGTGACAAACATTCTTGTTAATAATTCTTTCAACATTAGTATGAAATTCACCATATTCAGAACTATAACCAGATATTAACACAACAGGTTTGTGTAACGTCCATGCTAACCACGATGGACCAGCACTGACTCCTATAAAAAATTCACTATGATAAATATTTGTGATTGTTTCTTCAATTGAACTATTAGTTCTTTTTATAACATTCTTTAATTTTGTTTTTTCTTTACTTATGACCATAACTCTATAACCATTGTCATTTAAATAATCAACTATTTCTTGCCATCCGCCTGGATAATTCCAAAACTTACATTGAAAGGTTGAAAATTCAGATAGAGTTACATATTTATCTTTTATCGATCTTTTTCCTGGTTTGATTGAAATGGGTGTAACTATTTCTTCATAATCTAAACCAAGAGTATCTGATGCGACTTTTTGAAGAGGTACTATTCTCCAATTGTTTTTGTTTTTATTTTTATCTCCATCATAACATCCGATCATATATGATGCATAAAGATCATGAACCACAGTGCCAGGCTTAACAAAGCTAATGCTATTAAATCTCTCATGTCCTTTAAATAGTTTATTCCAAAAAGAGGATACATAAACATTGCAACTATGCTTGGTTCTAAATTCTTCGGCATACGGCATCCAAGCAATTGTGTCACCTAATGATTTTGAATCCATACTAATTAGAACATTCTTTCCTTTTAAATTAAATTTATGTACAAATTCTTCTTTGCCGTTGCGTCTTATTTTAACCAACCAATTTGTAAACCATTTTCTATATGGTCTAGTCCATCCATTAACTCTTAATAATTGTTGATGCACATTTGCTTCATTATCAGGATCAAAAAAATCAACTTGATAATAGCTCTTGTCGTCACCACTTCCTTTCGTTCCTGCAAATGGACCATCTACAAAATGACAATTATATATTGGTTTAGATTGTTCTTTATCTTTTAATTTTATAGCTGTACATTGTATCTCCTCACCATACCCCAAATTTCCAAGTTTACAACTTATTACATTAAAATTAAAACTCTCTATAAATGCTTTTAAACTATCTGGATTATGTCCATTTAAATGTGTGTTACCTTCATGTGACTGACTTCCAAAGATTTTATGAACCGCAAACCATTTTTTGTCATCTGGAGTATCTAACCATAATTTAACTTCATGTTCCAAATTTGGTAAACGCAATACAAGTTTTCCACCAACTCTCAAAACTCGTTTCCATTCATTTATAATAGCATATATATCAGGTAACCCAATATGCTCAAATACATGTGATAGATATATTTCACCAACAGATCTATCATCAAAAGGCAAATCCCCAAGATCTGCTTTTAGATCAACTTCTGCTATATTATTATATCTATCAATATTTACATAACCAGGTTTAATATCAGTACCACATCCCAAATTCAACTTTAGATTTTCACTTGATATACCATATAAATCTTCTATTTCATCAATAACATTTTTTAATTGACCTTCGTCATCAATACCCCCATCTCCAATTAAGGTATCATCAAAATCAATTATGTGTAAATCACTACCATTTAATATAAAATTATGAACCATGATATCTTTATTTGAATTATCCCATTTATAATCACCCAATATATTTCTAGTTTTTAACTTTTCTATAATATCATAAACCTCAGGATAAACTCCATTTAGTTTAACAAAAGTTTTTAAATTAATACCAGGAATCCAATCTATCACTTCTTCTTTTCTTGGGTTTATAAATTTCTTTGACATGAAATCTGATTCTACTGTAGGTTTAACTCCATCAACTCCACGACTCTTTAATCTTTTAACATCCAAATCCTTGTTAGTAAACAATTTTTCATAATCATAATAAGGCCATTCTAGTGTATTGTGATTAGTTTTAAACCAAAGCAATTCACTCATTGTATCACTGGTATGGCGTTTAAATTCTCCCAACTTAATTTTTTCTTTTTTTGTAACCATTTTTTCATTAGGGATGTAAATTTCACATTGAGGTAACAATGGTACTTGACTTTTATATATTTTTAATAACTCCAATTTCGCTCTGTAAAGATTATCATTCATTTTAAAGTCTGCCTTTTCAAACATATAAAAACAATCTCCAATTAAATTGTGTATAATTTTATGTAATTCTTTATGTTGAAAATGTCCATATTCTCCTTTATAATTATGAGTTAAGATTTTTTCCCATGACCTTTCTTTAAGAACTCTTTTTAATAAAATTTTAATTTTTTCTTCATCGTATTTTACACTTCCACATAAAAAATCCCATATTTCATATTGTTCAACTCCAGCAAATTTCATTGCTCTTTTAAATTCTTCTCGTCTAATATTATCATAATTACAGGTCACACAAACAACCTTCCAACCATTTTCATTTAATAAAGACCCTCCTGCAAATATTGATTCATCGTCAGGATGAGAAACTATCATTAATTTATTTACTTCAAATTCTTTTAGTAACTGTTCTCCATCATTTTTAGTTCTATGCCCATGATAAAATAATATTTTTTCTTGATCATCTGTAAACTCCAAAGGAGAATTTTCATAAATATACATAACATCAAACTTTTTATTTATATGTTCTATTTTTGGAATTAGAAAATCATAGGTTACATCTCTTGAAATCCACGATATTGGCATATGTTTTTTATAATTATATTTCCAAAATAAAGCGTTGACTAACCTTCCCTCATTAAAAGCTCCTTCGTCAGCAAACTGTGTGTTATCAATTTTAATTAATTTTTTATTTATATCTAAAACTTCTTCAAAAAACGATTTAGAATTCTTATTAAACATAAATAAACCAGCAGCCACGGTAAAATTATTATTTCGTTTAGAACCAATAATATTAGCAACTTCATCACCATGCCACGCTTCTTTTTTTGAACCGTTAATTATCCTCCAATGGTTTAAATTATCATCGGGGTATCTCATGCACAGAGGATATACATCAACTAAATGTGTATAGTTTAGAATAAAGTTTATATTTTGAGTTACAATACAATCACCATCTAACCAAATATAATAATCATAATCATATTCATCGAGGGCAAGTAAACATGCTTCATGCTTAGCATAAAGTAAAGATGTATCTTTTCCATATTCAGATATATAATTTATTTTAAGTTGATTGGTTGGAGGAGAAATCATATTAGGATATGAAAAAGGAACGTTACAATTAAAACCATAAACAATAACTGGGATCTTTGAATATTTATTGAGGCTCTTAACACAAGTTTCGACCAAATCCATATACTTTTTGTCACCACCAACTATAAACGCATATTTTGGTTTATTTTCAATTGATTTTATTTTTACCTTTTGTTTAAAATTTTCATTTTTCCAGTCAAAGAATTCTTTTTGTATCAAGTTATCAACAAGCATCCAATTTTCTGGTCTAAAATCTGGAGAAAAAATATTATTCTTTTTACATAAAAAGTGAAACTCTTCTATTTTATCAGTTAATTCAGAACACTTTCTTAAATCTTCATCTCCTGCACCAGTTATAACATGAAAATATTTAAACAAATCGTGACTATCCATATCTCTAAAAAGTTCCAATTCAGATCCTTCTATGTTATATCTTAGTATATTAAAACTCTTATCTAAATCTGAAATGTTTTCTGATAACCAATGAGAGAAACTTACACACTTAACAATCTCGAAGGTTTCTTTATTTATATTATTTTTGCTATCATAAAGAGAATTTCCATGTGGATTTTCCGGAGAGTGGTAAAGTTTAATTGTATCTTCTTTATTCCATATAGCCAAGTTATAAAAATTAATATTATCATATTCACTAAATTTAGAAGAAACTTTTTCAAAGCTTTCAGCACAAGGTTCAAATGCATAAACTTCAAAATTTTTTACATCCAATTTAGGAAATATTTTATCTATAAAAATTTCAAGTTCAAGTCCATCAAAAGATGGTGCTATATCAAAATATCTAATTAATGGCGAATTTTCATCTTTTCTAATAGAGGTCATTTGTCTCCTTCCTAATTTTTCTACTAAAATTTCATCTCGAGTTTTTTTCCACCAATTATCATCATAATCATGTTTATATTGGCGAAGTTTGCCATCCATTTTCTTTCCCATTCTATACGCAGTTTCAAGAAGATCAATTAATTCATTTGCAAGTGTTTGATTTATACTTCCATCCAAAAGAAGATCATAAATTTCTCTATGAACTTCACAAATTGTTCTTTCAGGACTTACTTTTATATCTTTAACACTATCCATTGATCAACCTTTCAATTTTTTAATACACTACAAACTATTAAAATAATCAGTTATAATCTTTAAATTATTTTGACCACACGCTCCATAATCTTCAACTGGAGGAGTTTCTAAAATAAGATTATCTCCCAATTTAGTAAATATTTCACATACTTCTAATACCTCTTCAGTCTTAAAATGATGAATTATATTTAAAGCTAAAATAACATCAAAGTGTTCACATTTACTCAACTCTTTTAACTTATATAAATCCAACCTTGTTTGAATAACAGTCAATTTATCTTTACATTTATTTTTATCACAAAGATCCAAAAGAGTTTGAATTTCATTGTCTTCGCTCTCAATCATTATCGCTGTAGCATCATATTCTGTACAAGCTCTAATTGAATAGTATCCAAAGTTGGCGCCTATATCTAAAATGGTAAATGGTCTTTTGTATTTTTCAAATACTTGTTTCATCGCATTATATCTACCATCACATTCTCGTTTTCCCTCAGAAACAATTTCACCATTTACATATTGATCTTGATATAACTCCATATTCTCGTTTGTTGTTTTGGATTTTATTTCAGATGTGGTTTTTTCCTCTGAATGAATAAGATTGCTATTTACATCAAATATTTTAAATAATAAAGTTTCCGCTAGGGTTTTTAATGATACCCAATAATTCATATTAGCTTTAACATCATTAAACCAATTTTCATAATGTTGGATACCATCAGAACTTTCTAATGTAACAAGTAATTTACTATTGTGATTAACTTTTGATTTAAAAGTAACTTTTGGATATCCACCTTCTAACTCAATTGTTGTTTTAAATAAATCATTAGATTTATTTGTTGTCGGTAATAGTTTAGTTGTGTTACAAAGTTCATTTATATATCCTTCTGCTTTTTTTGCAGCATTTTCCCAAGTATATAAATCACGAATACCCTTTGACATTTTTAGTGCATGTTCGTTACATACAGCAAAATCCTCATGAACTTTTCTCATTACATGTCCAAGATGATCAAAATCTGGTTCACCCCATACTCCAAGATCGTATTTATCTCCAAGCATAAAAACATCTCGGGGTGGTAGTTCTTTTGGGACATCAACCTTATATGAAATACCATC
>Ga0307377_10007705_pt1 | contig 11055 bp, 15 predicted proteins | sample TR3MG_FD_202535 | JGI IMG/M metagenome (GOLD analysis project Ga0307377, IMG submission 202535) | Soil microbial communities from Risofladan, Vaasa, Finland - TR-3 | ecosystem: Environmental > Terrestrial > Soil > Coastal area > Acid sulfate soil | place: Finland: Risofladan, Vaasa | collected... | reverse complement strand
AACAATTTTTATAGGACAGGATGGAACGTATTGACTGACAACCTGAATCAGTTCAATCTTTTGTTGATAAGAAAGTCCAATGGCATTTCCTATTCGATTGATGATTCTATAAGCATCAGAGCAACTTATTACAGTTGTAGCAAGTAAAGCAACCATAATGACTATTTAATAATGGTCCAGTGTGGGTCATTCTCCTTACTCAACCAGAAGCAGTAGCGGCGATTGATAGAAACCACAAACAACTGCGTATCATTCTCTTGCTCTACTTCCATTGCGTGAAGAGAATCCATTTGGTTCACAAAGCGATTCTTTGCCTTTGAACTCTTGGGAGAAACGTTAATCAGTTTTTTCTTGGTTTTCATTATGTTTTTTGAAGTTTGTTAAAAGAACTTAAAGCTTTTCTATCAACCCAGACAAAGGTATTCTAGACAGATTGTTGGGTATCTGTCAAGTAGTTATGGTAATAGGATTCCTCAAGACCATGTGCTTCAACTTCATGAGGATAGTCCCAGTATTCAAGATCATCAAAAGTTTTGTCATTACAAAGCATTTTACCTCTGCGTTCTTTCAATACACCAAAAATCCACTGTCGCAAATGTACAAGTTCGTGTATAATAGTTTTTGTATAAAGTTCAAGATCAAGTTTGGGATCAATCTCAATCAGAAACTCACGAGGACGATAAATCTCACCAGACACTGAACAATACCCATAGGATTGCTCCCTACGAAGACCTCTGTGGAGCACTTCAATGTGAATATGATGCCTGGGTAGGTATTTGGTAATAAACCACTCTACAACGCTCTCACAGCGTCTCTTACGTGCCCCATAACCAGTAATATCAAGGGAGTGCATCAGAACAATGCTTTGAGGACAACTTCAGATACTTTAGTAGACCAATGTAAGGTCCAGATAAAACTTCCAACAAAAATCAATCGGTCTAGTGTGGAATACCTCATTCGGTTTTGTGTGTCTCCACCTACTATAAAACCTCCAGTGGTGTTCTGGAGGCATTAGTGTGCAGTTTTTAAAGTGTCTCAAAGAGCAAAAAGTGCCTGTCTTGCTTCTTCAAACTTAGCATCTGCTGCTGCTTCTTTTTCTGCCTTGATGGTTTCGTCGGTCTCTTGTTGTGCTTCTTGACGAAGTGTTTGTGACTCAGTAAGTGGTGTTTGAACCGAATTGAATTCCACTTCAGTCAATTCCTGGACGACTTTCTTACCATTATTAGGATTTACAATTTCAGTAATCGTGGTACTATCAGGAACTCTGGAAAGACATACATCAATACCATCTTCATCGTGCATCCAGATTCTTACATCAAGACCAGGAAATTCTGCCTCAGGATGTCTTTTTTCTACTGGATTATCTCCACAACAATAATTTCAATCTTTGACGCAAATCCAATAGTGCTTAAGATATTTCATAGTCCTATAAGTGTTTGTGATTATTTATATAACTGGAACACCATACTCTTGTGAAAGTTGTTGATTGACTTCATCCATTGATGGAAATCCTTTTACAGTCGCCCAGGAGACGATTGAATATCTCTTACCTTTGGTAACGGGTTCGACGCCATGAGAATAATGATGATTAGAAGGAAAACAGACCATCATTCCTGGTTCTGGTCTTACTCGTATCTTGAGTTCTGGAAATATAAAATCACCACCCTCGAAGTCGTCATTGAGATAAAACACAATGGATAAATCTCTGTCAGTAGATTTTTTCCAGATTTTTTCTCCTCTGGGTGTCATCCAAATACTTTCACCATCAATATGAGGTTTATAGTGTCCACCAATACCATAAGAAAGAACCTGTGGTATTTCACTGCTATCCACTTCACACTGATAGAAAGGATTGATGATTTCTCTTACAGCATTTCGAAATAAGTCCTCAATCTTAGGAAACAAGGGACCCATAGGAACGATTTGAGTATCTCTGGTTTGTTTATCTACAATCCAGGATGTTTTCCCTGTCGCATTTGTTTTGTCTGGATCAAAAACTGAAAGGTCTTCTGCTGGTGATGACTTGATATGTGATACAAGTTCTTGAAGACCTTGTGAGTTGATGACATTTGGACGAATCAAGACATAAGATAAAGGATTATCAATCATATCAGTAATGTTGTTTTGACTATTTATTGTGGTAGTCCGTTTGCTGCTGCTGAGGTTGCTACTAAACCATATTTAGCAGCACTTAATGGTCCCTTAGGAGATGCTGTTGCTGTATCATTAGAGTAATCAATACGGTCTACTGTTGATAATGGGCCGGAAAGTCCACCACCAAAGTAACCAAAAGAAGCATTACCTGTTGCTGCTAAACCATATCTAGCAACACTCAATGGTCCTTTAGGTGATGCTGTAGCAGTATCGTTAGAATAATCAACACGGTCTACTGTTGATCTTGGACCAGGAAAACCACCACCAAAGTAACCAGTTTGTGGAGGAGGACCAAAAAATGGACTTGGACTTAACCAAACATCACTCTTCACAGACCAGTTTCCTGTTGCCTGTCTTTCTCTGACATCAAGTAGTGCAAATATTCCTCTTTTATTCGTTACTGCCATTTCTTAAATAAGGACTATCGGGATACTTCCAGTATTCCAGTTTCTTATACCTATTTAGAATGTAAGGAGATAACACATCTTCTGGTTTCTTAGATGTCTTCTTCACTTCTTTTCTTACATAATGCATATCCTTGAGATACCATTGGTCGTCATTTTCACGATGCTTATTCTCTACATTATTAAAGTCGTGTTTATATTCTTCCAACTCCAGAAACTCATAAATTCTTCGCATTGTTTCTTCTGGAGTATTCACCAAGTCATTATATTCAACAATCAATAAGTGTCTTGTGTCATTTTTCACAAATGCCTGTGATAAAGACCACAGTGCTTGCTCTACAATACCATCATCACTCATCAAATACTGACACCGATTATCATCATCCACTGTGACACCTCTCTCAATTAGGTGTTGATCTATAAATGAAACCTGATCTAGATTACGATGGACCATTGTAATAAAGGATGTAAGGATTTCACTAATATCTCTTACAGGACAGATGATTTTTGGATTTGGTGTGATATAAGTTTTGATTCTTTCAATATTATTAGGCCAGGCACGACAGTGATCTATAATAATCTCTTCTTCTCTTTCGTAATAATAATTCTCAATGTAACTTGAAATAATCTTATAAGCATTCTGTGGTTTTGGATAACCTAAGTATTGTTCACTCTGTTTTAGATATTCCTCAGTATGATACATCAATTCCATCACAGGACTGACTGGATTTGCGTGAATATTTGGATTTTGATCTAAGATACTTTTGAGTAAGGTGCTTCCAGATCGTGGAAGTCCTGCCATAAAATGATAAGTTTTCATAGACATTGTAAGAGTTTATCAATCGTTTGTGAAGAGACCTTATAAGTTTCTCTCATTTGTTTTTCATTTGGATTTTGATTATGCCAGAATGCTTTTCCATCTGGTTCAATATTATAATCAGCAGGTTCTAATAAAAGATAAGATCTCAAGTGCTCCTTATCTTTTATTTCTACCACATCATTTCCAAACCAATCATAACATTTTTGAGTGGATACAATTGCTGGAATATGAGTATAACCTCTGAGATGTGTGAGAGCATAAAGTCTTGATGTTCCTGCTGGTCCTGCTTGAACTTGACCTTCTACTGGTATCACAATGCGTATCGGATCAATATGATTTGTATTATCTATGTGCTCTAATATTGCCTGTAGAAATCCACACTGATGCCTGATGTGATTTGGATCGTTAATCCACAAGTCTCTTCTATCATCAGTGATATAAGAAACTGGAAATCTTGGAACATAATATGCTTTATACATTCACCACTCCTTGACTGGATTAAAGAAAAATAACTGAACTAATCTACCGTTTTCTAGTGTATTACCGAAATTAAAGTTATGAGAATGCCAAAGATGAGTGCGAAACAATACTAGTCTATTATACTTCATCGGGCACAAAAAGTAACGGGACCACTTTGATCGGTCTAGACCATCACCATAAATCGTCGTCCACCAACATTCTTTGTATGTTGGATATCCATAAAACTGTGCTTCCTCGTCAGTCTTTGGAATGTTTTCCGATTGAAGAGTATTATGTTTCCAAAAAGATGTACCACCTTCATCAATACAATCTTCTGGTGCTGACATATAAATCACGGCACCCCATTCCCAAGATGGATCTACATGAATGTCTTGTTTATGAGTATCATTCTCTAATGAGATACGAAAATATCCATTCTTATCTGCTGGAATCAATGGTTCTTTGACTAGTTTTTCAAAAGACTGATGAATGTCTTGTGAGTAATAAGAACTATTTGAGTTTCTTCCAGGATATGTATAATCGTCTGTTGGTTCTGGGTATTCTGTTGTCAGTCCAAAGTTTCTAACATCTTGTGGGTTCTTATAGAAATCATCCACAACAATAATATTTTGTTTCATAATATAAGGTGTTTTGACTATTTATTGTGGTAGTCCATTTGCTGCTGCTGAGGTTGCTGAGAAATATCTTCTAGCAACACTCAATGGTCCTTTAGGAGATGCTGTTGCTGTGTCATTAGAGTAATCAATGCGGTCTACTGTTGAGAATGGACCAGGATCACCACCACCAAAGTAACCAAAAGAACTATTTCCTGTTGCTGCTAAGTATCTTCTTGCTAGACTTAATGGACCTTTAGGTGATGCAGTAGCAGTATCATTAGAGTAATCAATACGGTCTACTGTTGAGAATGGACCAGGACCACCACCACCAAAGTAACCAAAAGAACTATTTCCTGTTGCTGCTAAGTATCTTCTTGCTAGACTTAATGGACCTTTAGGTGATGCAGTAGCAGTATCATTAGAGTAATCAATACGGTCTACTGTTGATCTTGAACCAGGATTACCACCACCAAAGTAACCAGTATTTGGAGTTGATCCAATATAAGGACTTGGACTTAACCACACATCACTCTTCACAGACCAGTTACCAGATAACTGCTCTTCATATACTTGCTTTAAACGAAATATCCCTCTTGGACTAGGCATTTTTTATTAGCAACTTCTGGTATAGCATTGAGTTATTTATTTCATTTCCAAAACCATTACCATAAGAATGCCAATAATCAGCACGAAAAATCACACAACGATTATATTTCACAAACACATTTGCATATTCTTCCCATCCATTCTCATCACTCACATCAAAGGACTTGACAATATCATCCATATTCTGCCAACCATTGATTTGACAGGCATACTCATTTGGAAAACTATCAAATCCTGTTTTCTTATGACTATAAAAACTCAATCCTTTCTTTGATACACAATCAGGTGGCATTGTTAAGTAAATCACGGCAATCCAATCACAAGCAGTATTGGCAGTGATTGGATTATCAGTATTCTCAAATGTCACCTCATTGAATGCTTCTAAAATCTCCACAGGACGACTCAAAATATAAGAAAGTTTTTGAGTCGTCTCTTCAGTTATCATACACTGTTTACTAAAGAAACTTTGATGATACTGATGTGCGATATCATAGAAGTCATCAATAATCATAAACTTTTGATTCATATTTTTTAATTTAAATAATTTTTATACTCATGAATTAAATTTTTCCAATAACTGAAATCTAAAAGATTTCTGTCCCACTTTTTATTTTTTTGTTCCTCAACCAAATTTTTTAGATGATTTATATCTTTTAATTCTTCCATACTATCTAGCATTACGATTGGAAGTTTAGAATACAATTCTTTATACAATGGATATTCTTCTTCTTGTGGAGGTGCGTATGATGTTCCTGCCCAAGAAAGAGGAACACCATCGGCATAAAACTGACCAACCTTTCCAACTTTTATTGTAATTGGTATTCTTTTACAATAAAGAACTTCATAGATTCTATAACAGTCAACACCCATTCCAATAGGACACATTACACATTCATGATCTAAAATATGAGAAGTATAGACATTATAATTTAAATTTGCTTCATGATAGTAAGAATTTAAATATCTTTTACACAATTCTGCAACTTTTTCTCTATGTGCTGGGCGATTGCAGTAATTTACATATAAAAATTTAGTCGGAAAACTATTATAGTTTAAATAAATATTTTCTAAATCTTTATGCTGTTCCACTACCCAATCCCATCCCATACTGTCACTCGGTCTTTTTGAACTAGCAAGACCATTTCTTATTCCAATTGGGATAGGAATTATATTATGTCTTTTAGTAATATTATTCTGAGCAAACCAATACTTAACATTTTTCGGAATATTATCAAAAATATAGTTTGCTTTTCTATATTCTATATCTGAACTTTCATACCTGCCAATAAATTGATCATCAGTTCCAGTGATTAAAATTACTTCATGATTTATTTTTTCAATTTCTTTAAATATTTCCCTACATCTACCCAAAGACGAAGAAGAATAAAATATTTTATTTCCATCATGAAGATCGGCAAATTCTTTCTGACATATCAATTTCATTTGATAAACAAATCCTCTGTAGAATGATTTAACATATGTTCTATTTTTTCTTCAAGTGAATAATCCCCCCATCTACCAATTTTGATATAATTATTGATAGTGACTGGAACAATATTCGATTTCATTATACCTAAAAAATTTTCAAAATTATACCAATGATCCCTTTTCCACAATTCATCCTCAGAAAGATTCCACCCATCTTCAAACTTTGGATAATAAACTGTATCAACATTAAAAGACATTTGTGCCAATAATAAAGTAAAAGTACTAACTCCCCCTATAACAAGTTTTTTAGAATTCAATACTTCATTTGCATCTGTGAATGGGTCATTATCAGCATGAACTTCTATATTATAATTTGTTTTTTCTAACTGATTAATAACAGGATTTTTTCTATCCTCACATACTAACAAAACTTTTTTTGGATTTTCTTTTTCCAAAATATATAAAAAATAACTTAGTGGTGCTTGAACATATTGTGGTGGAGATCCTTTACCAGTTAAAATGTCCCCACCTCTAATATTAATTACCAAATCAAAGTTTGAATCAATTTTTTTATATGGATTAAAAATTGGGAGAATGTAATCTCTTAAAATTCTTGGTCTCTCTTGATGCAAATCTTCCGAATAATTTTCAGTTGAAAGTGTATACTTTGGATTTAATTCCCAAAAACTTTCATTAAAATAATTTTCTATTGGTATCCCATTTGAAAAATCAAAAATTTTATTTCGAAAAAAATCATTCTCTCTAAATTCACAAATACCGCCATATTTTTCTGCTAGGTAAATGGCATGAGAAAGTTGTAAAAGATGATTTCCAGTTCTTCCAATCCAACCACTAACATAATAATGATATGACATAGTTTAATCTGCCGTAACTACAAACATTAGATCATCATATCTACGACTTATAGATCTAAGATCTACAATTTCGTAAGATAAATTTGTCATATTATTTGTGGCACACACTTCATTAAATTTTGTAATTAGTCCAGTCCATCCAGTTTCAGGATTTAAAAATAAATTTTCTTGATTTGTAAATGGATCATTTTCAGGATTTTCCTCAACAACTGGAGTAAAATCCTGAAAATGTGCTTCATTTTGTATGTCTTCAATTACAAAAATTCCTCCAGATTTTAATTTTGGAAGATATAATTCAATTAACTTCAAATGATCTTCTTGTGTATGTGAAGCATCATCAATAATAATATCAAAATCACCTAAAGAGTTTGTTATTTCTTGAGAATATGCGTCACCAATAACAATAGTTGCATTAGAATTAAATTCAGATTTTAGGTTATTTGATATGTCTACACCAGTTATAGTAGTGGCATTTGTAAAATACTCACACCATAATTTTAATGATGCTCCAGTTTCAACTCCTATTTCCAAAAGAGAAATAGTTTCATTTTTATATGGAGAAAATCTTTCTTCATAAAAATTAGTAACATAACTATGCCAGGTATTTTTATCTGTTCCAAAGTCTCTTGTTGGAATTCTGTTCAATTCATAATGATCTAGTATCTGCTGAAGGTTCATAATTTTATACTTATATTTGCTAGGTTATCTTTATTTATTTTATTTTATTTATTTTTATTGCCTTCCAGTTTCTTTTGATCCTCAGGACTACCAGTAATCATACCCAGATTTTCTCCTGTGACTTCTTGAATACCAGTAAGAACTTTTCTCTGGAGATCATTGAGAAACTCCATCTTACCTTGAGGACTTTCTAGCATTTTATTCAGTGGCAGATAACCTTCAGGTAATTCATTTCTCTTATCCACAATCGCAGGTGCCGAAGCACGACGCATACTGTGAAGATTACCAATAGAAATACCAGTTTGTGCTGCGACCATTTCATCCATTGCCTGATCCGCAAATCTTCTTTCCCAATACAGAGCATCATTCTCCAGGAACTGTTCTCTATCAACTGGTTTACCACCATTCTGTTCTACCAGTTTATCCAACATCTTATCCAGGTGCTCCATCTGGAAAAGACGATCACGAATTTCCAGTTCACAAGATTTGAGATAATGTGTCAGTGCCAGTTCATCAAGATCAAACCAGCACAGTTTTTTGGAACCACCACCAGGACCACTTTCTTCCCAGAAGATTGGTTGAGTGCGATCTTGATCTTTCCACTTGTATTCAAACTCACGAACTTTTTCTTTCATCTCAATGAGTTTATACATATATCCTTCTGCCATCTGTCTTCGTGCCTTAAGAGTATTCTCAAATGCGGCAGGAAGTGTATGAGTATCAAGAAGAGCAAACTTTTCTAACTGGAAGTTTGTTCTGCCCTGTGCCATTTGTTTGTCACTGTCTTCCCATTTAAGGACATTCTCAAATGCCTGATGAAGATAATTATCATCAGTCACTGCCTGTTGTGCCGTAATTGGTTGATAGGTCAGTGCTGTGTTTTCAGTAGTCATAGGTTCTCCACTAGTTATTTGTGTAATCAGTTTTTTCCATTGCTTGGCAACTCTTTTCCAATCGCACTTTTGTGAGATATGATTAGAAAGTGATTTTGAGATTTGATTATAATATGTTCTGTCTCTTTCAAAATAATCTAGAGCAGTACAACAAACCTCTGCGAAAGTATTTAGGAACTGTTCTGTAACCTCATATTTTTGAGAAGTGCGGATACCATCAATCGGCACAACAGATGCAAAGTTTTCACCAGCAACTTCTTGTAGTGCTCCAATGTTTGTAATGATTGGATAACAACCACACTTCATTGCTTCTGTCATTGAGACACAGAAAGTTTCTTCCCAGATATTAGGATGAATAAAAAATGCTGAATCCTGATAATGTGCTATCAGTTCCTCTTGATCTACTGCCTGTGAGTATTCTACATTTGGAAGAGTTTTGAGTTCTTCATATAGTTCTATATAAGGGTCATTGGATGGACCATAAAGAGACATTGATGAGAAAATCTTAAACTTTACATCAGGATGTCTAGAATGAATACGACGAATAATCGCAGGCATTAGTTCTAATCCTTTATAAGGAATAGAAGTATGAATAAAAGTCTTTGTTTTGTTTTCAGAATAGGTGAAGATGTCACTCACACCATTTGAAATCACCGTAATTTTATTCTTTGGAACCTTATGAAACTTGATCAGTTGTTCCTTTGCCCAATGAGATGGTGTCACAATATGAGTGACTTCTTCGTGATTAAAGTTCACAAAGGCAGGTTGATCATATGCGTGATGTGCCCATAAGACTTTGTATGGTTTACTAGACTTTTTAAGTTCCTCTGGTAGATGTGAGACTTCTACATCTTCTGGAAGTGTATAATATTGTGAAAGGTAATGATAAGAACTTTCACTTGCTCCAGATTTCATAAGTCACTCCGTAAATAGTTTATTTTCCATTATTTAACTTTAATCCATAAACCTCATTGAGAAAATCTTGAGGTCCATAATTATTCCAACCACCACAAACCTGAACTCTAATTGGAATATCTGTTGTGTAGTGATGTGTAAAAATCCAGTTTAATACTTTAGAACTGATTTCTTTATTTGTTTCTTTGATTTCTAAATACTCTCCATTTTTCCATTGTTTTCTTGTAATAATCACTCCAGATACATTTGGTTTCATCCATTCTGGTATTTCTAAGTTAATTAACCATTCACATTGATAAGATTTACAAGGATTTTCTGGTCGGTTTTCGTAAATAGAACAACCAGTCTCACACATAAAATGGCAAGGTCTTCCTGGTTGAAAATACTTATCATAAACTTTTCCATCTAACCATCCCTCACAACAAGCAGTACATTCATTACATTGTCTCATAAGTCATTCAGTGAAAATATGTGAACCAATATGTTGTAACTTGATTGTGGTATCTAACCAGATATCATATCCTAACATTCTAGCACGGAAAAAGAAACTTTTATCCTCACTCATAAAAGCATTATTTTCTTTGTGTTCCATAAAGTAGTGATATGAGTTATTCATTTCTGCTTGTGAGGGAGAATAATTACTATCATTTGTTGGCGGAATATACTTAAGGTCTGGAAAGTTTTGTGCCATTTTGAGAAAGACACTACGATGAATGAGAACAAAACCCATTCCATTTCCTTCTATTTTAACCAGATCACCTTTGCGTTGTTCTGGTTGTAGAATATCATAACAATAACGAATTGGTATTGTTTTCATTGGATAAGCACCAGAAACAATATCCACCTGATGTGAAATAAGTTTTAATACATCTTCTGGATTAAAACCAATATCACTGTCTAGAAAAAAGAGATATTCGTGTTCTGTATTATTGAGAAAGAAGTTAGCACATTTTGATCTTCCTTGTGTGATTAAGGAAGAGTTTGCCTGAGTGAGAAGACCGTGTGGAATATTATTTCTTACTAAGAGTTTACCTAGATTAAATAAACTCATTGTGGTTTTTTCACTTACAATTCCCCCGTGACAAGGGAGAGCAATCATAATACTCATAGTGTAGTTTTAGTTGTTTTGACTATTTATTGTGGTAGTCCGTTTGCTGCTGCTGAGGTTGCTGCTAGTTCATCTCTATCAAGACTTAATGGACCTTT
>Ga0307377_10007704_pt1 | contig 11055 bp, 8 predicted proteins | sample TR3MG_FD_202535 | JGI IMG/M metagenome (GOLD analysis project Ga0307377, IMG submission 202535) | Soil microbial communities from Risofladan, Vaasa, Finland - TR-3 | ecosystem: Environmental > Terrestrial > Soil > Coastal area > Acid sulfate soil | place: Finland: Risofladan, Vaasa | collected... | reverse complement strand
CATATAAATACGGGTTTTTTTATTTCCTAATCTTCAATGTAATCAATTTTTTCTATAAAATAGATTTCTTTAAACGGCTTAATTCCGATTCGAATCTCTTTTGTGCTTAACCCTGTTTGTTCTTTCAAATATAACAGAATCTTGTTCTTCGCAAACTTATTGGTTACACGTTTTTCGTATTTACCTTCAGGACTGTCTTCCATAAACAAAACCTGCCAATTTTTCAACACATTGATAATAGCATCTCCAACCAATATTTCGTTCTTTTTTATTGTAGGGTCATTTTCTATTCGGTCATCGATTTTTTCAACCACGGCATTAATAAGCCTTTCGAGTTGGTGTTGTTGTTCCATTTCCATCTCGTATGTGTATTCGATGTTTTCATTGATTTCATCAACATAGTCATCGAAACTCAAATTAATTTTCTTTTCAGTATAACTTTTCTTACTGTGGTCTTTATAATAGTTTCTAATGATTGTCTGACAATAACTAAATGCCCGTGAATTGAATAGCCTGTATTTGTGTCCGTCACCACTATTAATTAACTCATTTATCTTATCTTCAGCGTCTTCAAAGAAAAAGAATCGGAATTCCAGAGGTAATTTGTCCCATTTTTCGTTCTGGGGATTTTTGCGTTCAATAATAAATGGTCTGTATTTAACCATATGGTCAACCAAGTGTGTTAAGGCATTTTGTTCTACTTCATCCATATCGTAATTACCAATATGTATGGGATACCTTCTCAAAATTGATTGAATCATTTTACGGAACGGCTCAATTAATATCTCGTTATAAAGTCTGTTCTTTACTTCCAGCGAATCTGAAAGAACATAATCTAAAACGGCTTGTTCTTCTCTCGCAGCAAAATACTGCGTAGTTTTCTCAACTTTCTTCATTCATAGTTCTATGAAATAAAGTTATTGGGCAACTACTTTTTGAAGTTTACTTAAATCAATTGGTCTGTCATTCATAAAATTCGATTCTTTTGTCGCTGTCTCAAACCAGAATTTTCTTTCATCAATAGGCATTGATTTTAAATAACTATCAAATAAACTACCTTCACGTGTCGCAAAATGTTTATAACCGATTTTAGGAATGCTGAAGATTTTACTGGCATTATTTAATGCTCTGAGCAGGAATTCGTACATAAAGGTCAATTTAATGTTCGCCTTATACCCACCAAGATTCTTAAACTCAGATGTTTTTATAACAGCACCACTTAATTTGAAATCAGTGTATTGTTTCAAAGAATTCACATTTAAATAACCCATTTCACCGTTCTCACCAACAAATTGTTGTGCCCAAACGGTTTCATTAGTTAATTTAATGCCCTCATTTTTTTCGTTGACCTCTATCATCAGAGTCAGGAAAATATCGATTTCAGGGTAACTTTCAATGTATTTACCCGCATTCTTGAAATATGTCGCAGCATATTCATCATCGAACTCAAGTACCGAGAAATATTCGGTAGTTACGGCTTCAACACCAAGATTTACTTGCGACTGATAGTCAGTTGCGCCTTCATTTTTTACTAAAACAAAGTTATTGTCGGTAACACCACTGGTTTGATATTTTCGAATCATTGAATCTTTTAATCCAACAACGGCTACATCAAGCTCTGGTGGGTATACTAAAAGCATCTGTGGAAGCTCATCGAGTTCTTCCTGTCTGATAACGCTTTCAATAGATTTTGTCACGAAGAATGATAACTCATCGTTGTATTCGTGAATTGGAATTATTATTGAAATATTCATTTTATATTTATTTAAATTTCTTATTATTTTTCTTCGACTGGTTCTGGTTGAGCAAGCGCACCTTCTAATAGTGTGATTCTTTTCTTAGCGAGGTCGCTATAGATTTCAACCAATCTGGTTTCGCTATCGGTCTGATTATATTTTGACGCAACGCTTTCCATGATATCATATAATTCTGGAGATATTGCGTCATCCAAGAATTTCACCAGCACGTCACCTGTCAATACTGGCAGGTCATAATAGTTTTCAGTCCAGACTCCCGCACCCTCAACTACTTTAATTGCCACACCATTCTCATCTCTTTCAATCATATATTCTGGCATGATATCGGGTTTCAAACAAATAGGAATTGTACCAGATTTCATGCATTCCAGTGGGAATGTTCCGAAACTCGCAATTCTATCAATCCAAATCGCAGCAAAATTCTCTCGAAGACGTTTTGCGAAATCAACCCTACGCATTGGTTGTGGTGGTTTACTCTTAGTCACCATTGGGTCAAACGTTACCCAATTATATTGTGGATATTTACTAAAGAATAACTTCACGAATTTCGAGATTTCGTTTGCGTTCCTACCAATAACTGAAATCACTGGTTTTTGGGGTACAGCACTTCTTTCGAAATACTCAGGAATTCCAATATTATAGGTTTTAATATCATATTTTCCTACACCATAAAAGGTTTCGAGCCATTCTTTGAGACTTTGTGAAGTCGTGATAACGTCTTGGATGCCGAAAGACTGCCAATCCGTCCCCGGGATTAATGCACTTGTCATATAATCAACCGATTGTAGTAATCCAACCCTCATACAAGGTAGATTTTTAGTCTGTTCCATTACGTTGGAGTAGACTTCAGGGATGACCATGATGTCTTCTGGTCCGACCTGAAGTTTCGGGTCTGCCATTGACATATGTACGTGGTCAGTAAGTTCTTTTTCAATCCATGCTGGTGCGACATAATCACCTTTCTCAACCATGATGATTACGTTATAACCCAGATTTTTTACAACTGTTGCATGAAAATATACTTCATAAACACTTGCAACAGGACTCTGTGATTCTGGTACAACGAATAGGAATTTTGATTTCTTATTCACCAGTTTATCGAGACTTGCTTTAATCTTCTCGATTTTTTCTATTTCAGCCTGTTCTGCTGATATTTTTAATTCTTCACTCATTTTTATTTAGTTTTATATTTAATTATTTTTTGAAAATCTTTATTCTCGATTAAATCAACGATTTGCATCGCATCTAATGTTCCAGATTTTAATTCTTCGTTATATGGTCGCCTTAATTTGATGAGTTTCTTACCCCAAGGCACACCGAGTTTCAGAATTTCTGGGTCGGTTGTAATTAGAACATCAACGTGTTTCCACATATCAACGGCTTTATCCAGAAATTTATAATCATTGAACCTGCTCTGCACCTTACTCAAAAAGAAAAGTGTGGGTGGTATGCTGAAACGGTTTTCAACTGACATTACCGTAAAATCTGCGGTATCACGATATTTATCAAAAAACTTGTTAATATCTAAGTCCAGTTGCGGATACATTTTTGGTGCTGCGCCATGAATTTCAAATAAAAAGTCTTGATACATGAATCTGTTATAAACTTCCTTTGCTGTCAATTCGATAGTTTCTTCGGGTTTAAATAAAAACGAATCGGCATCTGCCTCACCTTTTTCATCGACTTGATAATGCACTGGATTAATATCATCTGGCATGTCTTCGGGTTCTTTCAATTCTTTGATTTTTTCCACGGTGTCTTCCCAAGAATACGCTCCAAAAAAATCATACACATATGGCTGTTCTTCTGGAATCCCTTCTTCTCCGAATTCCTGCGCATAAAATCTGTCGAATTGTAGCCATCTGGCTCTTAATATTTCGTTGACATCTATGCCAACCCTTAATTTACCCATTTTTCTCTTCTTTTAATTGCTCCAATTGATGTTGGAGATTCTCACTTAATTTTTTCATCATTTCGGTATGCTCCTTAACCAAATCGGCATCCGTAATGTATTTTGGATTGATACATTCAATCCTTGTGTCTGGTGCTTGTGTCGGAATCACGATAATTTCACCCTTGATGTTTTCAGGGGCAATTCTTTTCGAGATTTCAGTAACGAAATATCCGATATCTTCCATTCGAATGCCTTGTACTCCAACATATAACACATATATTTTAGGTTCTTCAGTCATGTAATTGTAGTTTTTTACCATTTCCATTCCCATTGGTTGGATTGGCTTCTATGTAATCATTATATTGCTTTTCTATGATGTTTATTAGCGGATTTCTGACGTTCGTATCCTCTTCTGACATCCTAACTACTCCGATGTTAGAAATGCCGTCAAATAGCTCTAAAAGTACCTTCAGGGAACTCTCATTCTTGTTTTTAATGTCAATCTGATTGATGTCGCCAAGCACAAGTAATTTACAGTTACTACCGATTCTCGTCAGTAATGTTCTGGAGTTATCAAAAGTCACGTTTTGCATTTCATCGGCAATAATAATACAGTCATCAAGACTCGAACCCCTGATATATGATAAGGGAAACGGTCTGATAATATCCTGATTTATTAATTCAGTAAGAGTCGATTTCAAAATCATTTTTTCCATATTAATATAAAAACTCCACATTGCTGGGTCAATCTTATCCTTTAATTCGCCCTTGAGAAAGCCAACTTCCTCATCCTTAAGTGTTTTAATCGACTTAATTAAATAAATGGTTTTAAATCGATTACCTTCTTTTCTTAATAAACTCAAGGCAAGTGCGAGTGCCACGAAAGTCTTACCCGTACCAGCGGGTCCCGCACAAATCGTAATCTCGTTCTGCTTTATCGACTGGATTAATTTTTTCTGACTTTCATTAGCAGCAATAATTTTAGTATCTCGTTTAATTAATTTCTTAATTACGGCTTTGGTTTCATTTATGTGTTGTGTGCTATTAACTGATGTTAGTTCCTGAAAATCCATCTCTTCTTTAAATCTGTCTCTCGGCATATAATAAGTTTTATACTTTATAATACGAGTTTTAATTAAAAATCTTGAATATGGTCGGAAATTTTTTTCTCAGTATTTATCACAAAACAGTAATAAAATATAAAAAATTATAAATTCATGGAAAACGAGAATCAAGGCAACACTCCAAAAAAAGAACCGATTGGTGATGTATTGAAAAAATACAAAGAAATGCGTGAGAAAGGTACATTACCCTCACCTGAATCGGTACAGTCATTACCAATTAATAAACCAAGTACTCCACCACCAGTTGAAGAACCCGTGCGTGTAGCACCTGATGCAGTACCAACGTCATCACCATTTAATCCAGAACAATATCAGAATGCGATGTCACAAGAAACCGACCCTGATTTAATGATGAGTTATGAAGTTGTTAAATTACCGTCAAAAGGACTGTTTTATAAGAACAGGATTTCTGAAGTCAATGTCGAATACATGACTTCAAAAGACGAAGACCTGTTAACAACACCTTCTTTAATTGAAAACGGTACTGTTTTGGATATCTTACTGAAAAGAAAAGTTAAAACAAAGGGAATTAATGTTGATGAACTGCTTGCTGGTGATAGAAACGCAATAATTTTATTCCTTCGTAGCTCAAGTTATGGTTCAACATATACGGTACAAGTGCCTGACCCAAGGACAAATGTGGTATTTAAAACCGAAGTTGATTTACTGAAACTCAAATATAAAAAAGTTACTGAAACTCCTGATGAAGAAGGTTATTTCAGTGTTAAATTACCTATGCGTAAGAAAACTGTTAAATTCAGGTTATTAACTGCTGGTGAAGAAACCATGTTAATGAAACAAGCCGAAGCACATAAAGAGGCATATGGCGCAGAGTTCAGTGAATACAGTACGCTTAAGTTGAAATCGCATATTATCAGTATTAATGACAAAACCGATAGGTCATATATCAGTAAATTTGTTGATGCAATGCCAGCATTGGATGCTCTTACTATTCGTAGAAAGATTATTGATGTAAGTCCTGATGTTGATATGGAATATGAATTCAAAGCCAAAGACGGTTATAAATTCAAGGCACAATTATCTGTGGGCATCGATTTTTTTTTCCCCAGCACTTAGCGGGTGATTACAAAAAAATGGTCGATGAGGAAATCTACATCCTGACCAAACACGCTAAGTTCCAAGCCGATTTTGTAGAACGAATTCCTATTTATCGCAGAAGGCACTTTTTATTCCTATTAGAAAAGGAACATGAAGAAATCGAAAAATTGAGAGATAGAGAACAAAACAAAAATAGTTTTAGACCGAGATAGTAAAAAACTCGGTCTTTTGTATTTATATGAAACACGGAAATTAAAATGGCTGCACCAAACCCAAAAGATGTTGAAGCATTAAATAAATTATTAAGACAACAAAGCGAAAGTCTTTCTAATGTAAACAAACAACAACAACTGGCTCAATCACTTGCTCAAGAACGAGCAAATATTGAAAAAGCCATTGCTGAATGGAGTAAGGAGTATGCCAATGATAAGGTTGCTGCGGAAGCTGCTATTAAAGACCTTAATAAACAACTTAATGAAGTCGCTGCCGAAGAAAAAAGGATTAATCAACAGCTTGAAAAACAAGTTAAGACCAGAAAAATTACCAATGACCTTGTTAGAACACTTAATTCTCAATTAAAATCTGGTTGGAAATATCTTCAAGACCAAGACAAACTCATAAAATCAGTTAACCTTAATCTCGGTATGAGTGGTGCGAAAGCAGCAGCAATGCGAGAAAGTTTTAAGGCATCTGCTGGTGATATGTTGAGATTAGGTGGAAGCATGGAAGATATTGCAGCTATAATGCAGACCTATGCCGATGAAACTGGAAAGGCACGTGTGTTAACCACTGAAATGGTAAACGATATTGCCGAAATCGGAAGAGGTACAGGTCTTGGTGTTGCTGAAGCAGCCAGACTTGGAGCACAATTCGAACTTATGGGATTTGATGCCAGAGGCACTGCGGATTACGTTCAGGGTGTTGTTGAAACCAGTGAAAGAATGGGTGTTAATACCACAAAGGTCTTAAAAACAGTTAATGATAATTTCAAAAGATTAAACACATATACATTTCAACAGGGTGTTAAAGGTTTTGCAGAAATGGCAATGTATGCCGAAAAATTTAAAGTTGATATCAATCAAGCACTTAATGCTGCTGATGTAGCTCGTAGTCTTGAGGGAGCAATCGACTTGACGGCACAACTGCAAGTTATGGGTGGCGAATTTGCAAAAACCGACCCTTTTGAAATGTTATTTCTTAGTCGTAATGACCCAGCTAAGTTCACGGAGAAAATCGCTGACATGACTAAAGGCGTTGTGAGCTTCAGAAAAATGGCTGACGGTAGTTTTGAAAAATATATAAGTCCTGCTGACCGTGATAGACTTGCTGCTGTGGCAAAATCAATGGGAATGGAAGCCAGTGCTTTAACAGAAATCGCTGAAAGACACGCTGAAATCCAAAAAATACGTCAACAAATGGGTGGTCTGGGACTTAGTGCTGAAGAAAAAGAGGCAGTTGAAGGTGCTTACATCTATAATAAAGAAACGGGTAAGTTCCAAGTTCAGGTCGGAAAGGATTTAGTTAATGTCAGAGAATTAACAAAACAACAAGCTGAAACATTTAAAATCGAACAGGTTCTATTGAAAAAGCGTGCTGAAGAAGCACTAACATTCAGTGAAACATTCGATAAAACAATTGAAATTCTTAAATCAACATTACTTCCATTATTGGATGTGATAAATGAGAAGGTGCTTCCAAAACTCGGAAAAATTGCAGATAAATTCGTTAAGTTCGCAGACCAAGGAATAATTGGAATGATTAAAGCTGCTGCATTATTGATGGCTCCGGCTCTGATATTCAAAACTGCTTCAACTCTATTCAGTAAAGGTATTGCTAAAGGTGGTGGTGCTATCATGAGTAGAATCGGCAATAAAGGAGTGACGAGCATAAGTGATGCAGTTAGTTCAAAAGGTAGTGCATCAGGACTTTTCGAACAACGAAAAGGTATTGGTATGGGTGCTGCTGCAAAAGGTCAGGGTATGAAAAATCTTGGTACTGGTGCTGGAGTAGGTGCTGCTGGTGCTGGTATGGGTGCAGGTATAATGCTTGCTGCAAAAGGTATAAGTCAACTTGCAGATTCAATGGCTAAATTAGATGCTGACCAAGTAAAAGGTTTAACAACAATTGCAACAACATTAGCAATAACATTTCCACTTGCTGCTATCGGTATTACTCTTGCAGGTAAAGCAGCCGAAGCCAGTGCCTTGGGATTAATTGTTCTGGGTGGAGCAATTGCATTAGTTGGTGCAGGTATTGGACTTGCAACAATGGGAATTGGTAAAATGGCTGAAGGTCTGGGTAGCATGATTGAATCATCGAAAGGTGCGGGTCCTGCAATGATGGATGTCGGTAAAGGTATTGGTTTTATCGCACTATCAATGATGGGATTTACTGCTGGTGCTGCTGGTTTTCTGGTATTTGCTGCCACAATGAAAACCCTATCAAAACATGCACCAGCAATGGCTATTGTTGGTGACGCATTTAAAAACATTCAAACCGTGTTATCGGGAAGCCGAGATGATTTCATTGCAGTCGAAAACGCAGTTAAGTCAATTAGTGGTGCTAATATTAAAGGTGGTGGGTATTTTGCAGAACTCTCAAATTTATTAAAAAAACCTCTCCAAGTTGAATTCGCAAATAATGGCAGAGTCGCACTGACAAATGACATCACCTTAAATCTTGACGGTCAGAAGTTTATGCAGAAAAGTTATGATGTTAATATTGCTGTGCAGAAACACGAAAGTTTGAAACACGGTAAGGGGTCTTAATAAAAACACTTGCATCTTAAAATTATTTTTTGTAACTTCGACCAGTTTTTTCTCAGGTTCTCAAACTTTTCTTCGCTTCTTCGAATCAAAAAACGAATTTACAAGAATTTGATATCGACTTCTTCGAATCCGATAAAATACTCGACATTATAGGATAGCTATGTTTAATTATTACCATAATTAAATCAAAAAATCTAAAGTTATAAAAAATAATCATAATTCTTAATAATTAAGTCATAAACCCAACTATGTTTTGATAATAAGGGTTGGAACTACGCCAGCGATGTTGATACGGTTTTCGGCAAGGTAAAATTAGACATTCCAAAATTAATATGCAAGTATTTATTAAAAAAAGTTTTAAATGGCTGACGTACCTTCAAGATTATCGGATGGAATGATTTATTATAGGGGTGGTTATATTCCTATTGCAGAATATCGTCAAATGATTACTGCACGTAGTTTGTATAATCTTGATAATGAGTATAAAAATACTAATTTATTCTCCCTCAATAATAAAAGTAATGTTGCCAGTAGTATCTCAACTGTATTAAACGTTATTCCTCAATACAATCGTATGCAGGTTAATACGAATTTGTTGGGAAATACTTATGATGCATTCCGTGATGATGGTTCGGCATTAGCTAAAATTGGTTTGGTGATGCTCGGTAAGCAAATGGCTTACAACTCAGCAATGAATCTCAGTGTTAAGTACTTGCCTTCAATAAATATATCACAAGCACTTAAAGGCGGTAAAATTTTCAAGTTAAATGAGGATAATACAATTACTGTTCAGAACAAAGATGATGAAGAATATACTTTTGGTGATAAACTCAGTAACTTTGGAAGTAATTTTCTGGGTATTGATACATATGATATGTTTGGAAATGCCAATCCTTTCAATAAAGAAACAACAAATATTGATTACATAAAAAACACTGGTGCTGCTCAATTAACACATTTTTATCAGGCAATAAATATGAATATTTACAAGCCTATCAACTATCAATCAAATTCTGATTTTAGTGAAACGTTTGTTGAATATAGTGAAGCTGCTGGTGTTTCAATTGACTCTACAAGAGGTTCGATATTGAGAACTCAACCAAGTTTTACGTTTGATAAAGCCAATATCTATCCATACCTTGGGATTAAAATAAGTCCTGATGCCATTAATAGGGCAAATATTGCAATGGATATATCGTATTCAGCAAATACCGATAATATTCAGGAATACGCACCAACAAGAAAATATGTTCTGGATAATTTTGGAACAACAATTAAAGAAGTTGATAAAACCATGAAAAATTGGGTGGGTGAGGAATCTAATTTTAGTGATGGTGATGAATTAGATAATGTGGTATGGGGTAGAGATGGTTTAATTTCGGCATCCAGAGAATATATTGGACAATTTCGTGGAACTGATGATAAAATAGAAACGAATTCCGCACAGGATTTAAACACTGATAAATTTAACATCAGAAGTGGTTTACTTGAATATACGAGAAATCTATTGAATTCAACAAATGGTCAATTTGTCGATATCACACGTAAAGCATTTAAAAAAGACAATAATATTGTTGGATTTCAAGGTTCACCGTTATGGGAAGCCAATGACAGTAAATATTCTATTGATAGCGGTAATAATACTGGTGTTAATGGCGTACCAAAATACGGTGTTAGACAACACACGATTTTAGACCAATACGGTAACGATACCACTGATTTAGATGGAACTATTGGGTTTGCCAAAGCCATTAGATTCAAGGGAAATGTTGTGTATAACGGTGAAAGTAATGGTAATCAAAATTCTGTTATTTATAAATCTGTGCTCCCACGCATACATCCAACAATGAATGATGAAGGCTTAATCGATAACCGAAATCTGATGTTTAGTCTTGAAAATCTTGCAGTTGGTACAATTAAGAGAGAGAAATATGGTGTTATTGATGACGAATATGGTACTCCAATACCGTTATCAGAGGTCGGGCAATTTGCTGGTCGTCAGATGTGGTTTCCACCATATAATATAGAAATCAATGAAGTAGCAATTGCTAAATATGAGTCAACGGTTATGGTTGGTAGAAACGAACCGATGTATAACTACATGAACTCAGAAAGAACAGCAGTATTGAGCTTCAGCTTACTCGTTGATTATCCCGAACAACTACGAAACCTCGATTATGTGGGGAACGATAAGAATAAAGCAATTGCCGATTTCTTTGCATTTGGTGGTAATCCATTACCAGCAGAATCTCAGATAGAAATAATTGAAGCTAAAATAGAGAAACTTAAGGCTCAACTCGAAGAAGACAGCGGACCTGTAGACCAGTCCGAACCACCTGTAGTTAAAGCCACTGAAGTATTCATTTATTTTCCTAATGACAAGCCAAGTTCTGTTGATGAAGCCAATACCATTATCAACACAATGTATCAAAGCACTGGTAATAGTGGTTTAC
>Ga0307377_10007698_pt1 | contig 11061 bp, 15 predicted proteins | sample TR3MG_FD_202535 | JGI IMG/M metagenome (GOLD analysis project Ga0307377, IMG submission 202535) | Soil microbial communities from Risofladan, Vaasa, Finland - TR-3 | ecosystem: Environmental > Terrestrial > Soil > Coastal area > Acid sulfate soil | place: Finland: Risofladan, Vaasa | collected... | reverse complement strand
AACGGGTATTAAACTCCTTGTTACTGCCTTCCACAAGGATCCCGCAAAAATGACCTGCATCAAACTGTAGTATATCCTGTGGCTTAATCCTTTCACGTTCCTGAATTGAAAAATTCTTTGAAGTTCCTTCGTTTTTGCTGTTGGTAGCAATTGTGCTTGATCTTCCTCGTGATTCCGAATGATTCTCAAAGTATTGATCCGTTTTACCAAATAGCTTACTCACATATTCTGCGGTCTTTTGGCTGCTAGGGGTCGCCTCACGAAACACATAAAATTCAAAATCAAAATATTTAGAACGTTCTTGAAAATTCTTGTTAAGATTGTCAATAAATACTTTTTCAAAAAGGTCCTTTTCCATTTTATAATGTTTCTTGGTTGCTCTTAAACTTGCAGGTAACTCCTTTTTACTCCTGAACTTTTCAGGGGAAAACAACAATATCCCGTGTGCACCCTTTTGGTAGTTCTGCTAAGTGTTCGTTAAATAAAATTTATTTTACGGTCAAAGTGATTTAGGATAACGATCAAAGTATCTATCCTATAGTCTAAGGTTCCTTTCTCGATCTGGCTGATCCGCGCGGGAGAAACCCCAACCTTAAAAGCCAGGTCCTTCTGACTTATCCCTAAGTCGCCTCGCAGATCTTTAACGAGCTTCCCGATCCGCCCCCTCTCCTCCCCTGTCAAATTTGTGTTAAAATTTCTTTGTGCCATATTGCTATTTTTTAACATAAGAAGTATAAAAAGCACCCATTTTTTTCAGAAGCTTTGGTATTTGAGAAATATCTTCCGGGGGCTGGTCGATCCACTCCACCCTGTCAAAAGTCCCATCGACAAACAGGGCCCGGAATTTTGGAGGTTTTAAATGATGAACGATATCTTTTATATCGCTGACCTTTTCAATTTTAAAGATTGGATCTTTCTTAGAGTATTCTTTTACCAGGTCATCAATCGGTTCCTGCAGGTAGTAATCTTCGGTAGTGTAACTAAAGAGTTTTCCGTCAGGCGGGAAGATCTGAAAGACTTCATCAGTCTGCCGGATGCGGTAAACGGTAGAGCTGCTGCGGTCCTCCAGGATTTCAAGGGTGCCAACCTCAAGCATTATTAACCTATTGACAATATCAATGCCCGGTTGAACTGCAACATCACTAAAAAGCTCATTAAAAAGGCTATCTATCTGTTTTAGTCCAAGCAGGTGCCAGTCGTTTCTAAAGATTACCCCCTTCATATCTATTTCCATTGTTTCCACAAATTTAAGGTTTTTATCGTGCCATGTTCAAAAACAATAATGGCCAGCCGCAACTCGATGTTAACGGCTGGCCATCCGCCCGCTTAGTTTTCGGACGGAAGAAACAAAACATTATCAGCTAAGCAGATCTTAAAAACATCAAATTTTTCCTCGTAATCATCTACTAATGAAATTGTATTGAAATGCTGTTTTATAACAGGTATACTATCGAGATATAAAACAACCTGCCACTCCCCGGCGTTTTCTCCCTCTGTAATCCTTTCAAGGGTCCAAATTTGAAAGGATATAGTTTTAACCGCTCTTTTGCCCTGGTAAGATAAAACAACGTCTAAAAACCAACACAACCCTATTTTATCGGTAATATGCTTTACCCCATCAGTAATAAAGAAATTTGAAAAAATGGATGAATGTCTGTAATAATTTTCAGATCCTATGAATCCTAAAAATTCATGATTTAGTGATCTTCTTTCTGCTTTTTTGTTCTCTTGATTATTCATGTTTTACACAGTTATTCTGGTGTGTCTCACCTTTTAGGTTAAATTAAATGTTGTTTGCCAGGCAAAAATTATCAAAATAGGCGTTTTCCTGAGCCTCAATAAAAGAGCTGGTGTTTTCTGTTTCCTGTTCCCCCTGGTATTTTTTTGAGGATATGCAGTAAACTTTTTTATTTATACGGTCATACAGACAGTTTTCACCTTTTTCGATTGCAGCGCCTGTCTCTGCGCATTTGCTTTTAAATTTTGCATTAATAAAATTCATAAGAAAAAACAGTTTTTACGGTGTGTCTCACCTTTCTGGTTATTAATAAATATTTGTCAATCCCTATTAAATTCGTCCTCATAAAAATAAAGGATTGATCCGGGACCTATGATTTCAACTTCCCATTTGTACTCAATTTTTTTAATAAGTCTTATTTTTGTATAACCCTTGTAAGGTGTTATTAAAGTAGCTGGCATAATTATAAAGTTTTAAGTTCTTCTTCTTTTTCTTCGATGTTTTTAGATATTGTGACCAGCTCTATTTCATTATTTTCGTATTGCTGCTTTAATTCTCTACGAAGGTTACTTTCTTCCACTTCCCGGATAATTTTTTTATAATGAATTTTTTTTAGAACAACAAAGTTTTTTGTGACCATCACCCACTCGACAAAAATCTCCCCGGGTTTAAGTGTAACTAATTCAGGATATAAATTTTCAGGATTCATCTTTTTATTATTAAATAATTTAAATACGGGGTTGCCTTTAACAACCCCGTATTTTATTTAATTGGTCAGTTCCATCTCTTCAACCTCGCTATGGCTCTCCGATTTGATATTAAAATAAGGAACCGCTTCCGGGAATCTCTCTGCTATATAACTGATAGCCTTGTAAGCCTCTCCACAAACTTTAAAAGCCAGGTTTTCATCTTCTTTTAGGCTCTCTTTCCATCCCTGCAGGTAAACAGCTGAATTAATCTTTTGCTGCTCAGGGGCAAAATTATTACTGGCCATGATGAAAGCAGAGCTGATTTCTGCAACTAGTTCTTCAATTGCATAGGCCTGTTTATGGTTTTTAAAGCTTTCAGTAAACTTTTTTAACCGTCCAGTCCTGCTTTCATGTTCGGTGCTGTGTGTGACTTCATGCATCATCGTAGCATAAAAATACTCATTGTTTTTAAATTGTGGTCTGTCAGTGAGCTGAATAAGGTCTTCCAGCGGACTATAAAAACAACGGTCTGAACCCGGGACCAGGTTAATTTTGCATTCCCAGCCAGTAAGAACTTTTTCGCATCCTTCCAGAATTCTTTCAGGGTTTGAGTTAATATTTCCCTTATCTTCTGTTTCATTTAACAAAGCGCTATTAATCACTGTTTGTAAGCTTCCCCCGGTCTGGACGTCTGAAAACTGCGCAACGTTAAAAACGTGATGAATTTTTATAAACGGAAGCTTTACAATTTTAGCATCGTTTAGTTGCTTTGTTGTCCAGGTGTTGTAAGGGCTTTCAGGAAGATTTTTTCTCTGGCCGTCTACCATCTTGTAAAAAGAAAAGCTGTAAAAGTATACCGGTAAACCTTCGCTCCCTTTACCAACCATATAACCAAGGCTCAAGCCCTGTTTAAAAGTCATAAATTGAAGAGTGCTGAAACCTTTAAACATTGAAGCGAAAAGAAGAAAAATAAAATTCCCGTTTTTGTACTGGTGGCCGGTCTTGTAATTAGTCACGGCTGAATTTTTGTTAACAGGAACAAACCAAGGTTTTTCCCAGGATTCATTTAATTTGCGGTTTAACATCTCGTTAAACATTTTCTGAAGCTGTTCTTTTTTCATTTTGTTAATCAGTTTTTACGGTGTGCCTCACCTTTTAAATTTAAATTATCATATACGGTTCTACGTGGAACAAACAAGCTGTATATCAGTTAAATAACATACCTAAAGATACAACCATATATGATAATATCCTAATATTTAGACAACTATTTTTAAGATATTTATCATTTATGACGGCAAATCTTTGATTTGGAGAATATCCTGAGCTGCTGATCATAGTTAAAAATGCCGTCAAAACTGATTGATATCGTTTCCGGATCTGGCGCTGATCGATCCGGGACCAGCTAAAAAGTGCCGTCATATTCTTTTCTTCATTTTTGCAAGGGAGCAAAAATGTATAAATAATCATTTCGATTTGGGCTTTTGTGGGCGAAATGGTAGTGACTAACACCTATTTTGTATTGAAAAAATTCTTAATCAATGTTTTTTCCCTTATAAATTATTTAAAATTAAAAAACAGTGCGAAGCACACCTTATTTCTTGGATTTTATGTAGGAGTTGTAATTAAAATTGATGTTATAGTTATTATAGTTATTAAGAAAGAAGATATTAATAAAGGTGGTCAGCTGTATAGTTGTTTTTACTACAAATGACATTTATAGCCAACTCTAGGAGTGGTCACTTTCATAGTACTTTAGGGTCAAGGTGGTCAGCTGTATAGTACTTTGAACCAAAAGTGGTCAGCTGTATAGTACTTTTGGGCCAAGGTGGTCACTTTCATAGTACTTTTAAGGTCGAGGTGGTCAACTATATAGTACTTTTGGAGTTAGTGTGGTCGCCGGGATAGTACTTTTTTGGCCGAAGTGGTCAGCTGTATAGTACTTTTGATACAAAAGTGGTCAGCTGTATAGTACTTTTATATGGTTTTTGTGAAGAATTGCTCTGCCTTTTTAAAGTACCTGGTAGTTGCCTTTTCTTTTGTTATTTTATAGAGCTCTGCCATTGCTTTATAGTAGATCTCCAGTTTCTTATCATAGTCCATGTCCTTGTTGAAGAACCACTCCTTATATGTCTTGTCTTCAACTTCTCCGCTAATTTTGAATTTCCTTTTATAGAATTTGAATACCTTCAGATCTATCAGATCTGAATCTGCTTGTGCAATTACCTTGTAATCGTTGTTTTCTAAGCATTCTTTATTGTCCTTAAAAGTAAAGCAGTAGCCATATTTCCATTTTCCAGAAACGTTTACTGGCTCGTAATCGAAGTTAATATAGTCTTTTATCCTATCGAGCTTACGTGTCTGCAGGTTCTTCTTTGTATACTTTATGTTCTCGGTGTTCATTTTAATCCCTGAGAACAAACAAAGCTTTTCAAAATCTCTTTCTATAAACTGATGGTGTTTGCCGTTCTCTATGTTTTTTAAATAGAAATAAAGTAGAAGAAGGTTTTTATCTCGCAATTCCTTTACCAGGTTAAGATCAGCAAAGAAGAAATAACGGCTTAAGTTATAATCAAACTCTTCTGACGTTGTATATGAGTAGTAAATTTTTGAATGTACCTTTTCAGTAAGCACATGAATTTTAATCTCTTTAATTATTTGTATAAAATTTGTTGAAAGGATCTGTTCATTTTTTTCGTTATCAAAAGACATGCTTGTAACGGGTATATTAAATCTGCCAAGCTTATAAAGAGCATTTTCAAAAACGGTAAGAAACTTTTTACTTCTCTCCAGGGAGTTAAAGGTGTTTTTGTTTCCAAGCTCTGTTTGCGCAGGAAGTTCCGCTTTATATTGAAGGTTGTTCTTTTTATATTGCATGGTACGTGCAAATTGGTTAAGGTCAATCTTCCCAAAGTTGAAAATATCACGCTGTGCGTTGTTTGAGATATAAAGAATTATATCGAAACATAGATTCGTGTCCTGTCCAAAAATCTTTAACCAATCTAATGAGTTCTCAGATAAGTTTTTATCTACCCTTATGATGTGGCTTTTTTTTGGTTGAATATTAGTGTTCTCCATTGCAGAAATGAATTATTGTCGAAAGGTAAACAATAGATTTCAAAACTAATAAAAATAATATTAACAAATATAATATTTTAAATAAATTATTGTGAAATAATAATTTATTGTTTTGAAATAAATAAAATATTTACCATATTTGCATGTAATTAAATATTTTAATACATGAGGAAAATAGTTATTGTTAACCACAAGGGCGGGGTTGGGAAAACAACTTCCGCAATAAACATTTCTGCGGGACTTGCCAAGATGGGCAATAATGTACTGGTTATCGATGCAGATGCACAAGCAAATCTTACTGAGAGTTTTGGTATTTTTGATCCTGCTAAGGATATGTATCTATCCTTTAGCAAAGGAGATCCTCTTCCTATAGTAAAGGTTAAAAAGAACTTATCAGTAGTCCCAAACTCCCTGAATTTTGCCGGGATCGAGCTGGAAATAGCCGGAAGGATGCCAAGGGAAATAATTCTAAAAGAGCTCATGCAGGGGATAGGAAACGGTTACGATTACTGTATTATAGACTGTCCTCCTTCCCTTGGACTAATTACACTAAATGCTCTGGTTGCTGCTGACGAGGTTTATATACCTATGGAAGCGGAATTTTTAGCATTCAGGGGTATAGATTCAATTGTAGGAATAATTAACCTGGTAAAAAAGCATTTTAACTCCGGCCTCATGATTAAAGGTGTATTTTTTACCAAGTACAATGAACAAAGAGTACTTACCAAGGAGATACGAAATCAGATTAAAGGCTATTTCGGGGACAACCTAATGAAAACCTCTATACGTGTAAACGTCGCACTCGCTGAGGCTCAGTCTAGTGGTAAGGATATTTTTGAGTATGATTCCACCAGCAACGGTGCAACGGACTACATGAGTTTAGTAAAGGAAATAAAAAAAAATTAAGCCATGGGAAAGAAAAATTTTGACAACATTAATAAGAATAGCCACCTGGGCGGGGGGTTAAATAGCCTGATTGGGATTAAAGAGAACCCAGAGGTAGAAGAAAATCAAAACCTGCCGGCTGAAGTTCCGAAAACATTCACCATGATACTTGGTGATTATGAGTATCTGCATGCTTACTCCCGTTATATGGCTTTTCATAGTAACTCCAAATACCCTCTTAAGAGGTCGCTAATCGATGCTATTAATCTTCTAAGGGAAGCGCACCCCGAAGTGACGATAGATTAAAAGAAGCCCCCTGAGAATCGTTTTTCATGGGCTTCTTATTTCTTTAAGGTTTAACCATAAAAAAAAGGGGTGTTACCCCCCTTAATTTATTTTTCTTCAGATTTTGTTTTATTCTGAAATTCTACTGTATCAACGGTACAAGTAAGAACTGCTATAACTTTCTTAGTATCATCCTTATCGATGTATGCCCTTGCTGAAGGCTCTCCCTGAATGGTAACGTGTGTACCAACCTTAAGGAAAGGAAAAACATTTTCACGATTCCAGAGTGAACACTCTACCCAAGACGTTTCATTAACTTTTTTACCGTCTTTAGCTGTAAAATGCTTATCTATTGCGACGGTGAAGTTCAAAACCTTAGAATCACCAACTGTTGCAACGGCTTTTACTGAGCCGATGTTGCCTGTAAAAATTTGTACGTTCATAGTAATAAGTTTTTAAAGTAAATAATAATATAATGCTGTAAACCAGCAATTTTACGTGAAGTGCAGCCTATAAGAGTAAATAAGGAAAAAAGGAAACGCAATAAATAACAAAGTGGCTTTATGGCGTAGTCTTTTGAGCGGGGCGGGTTGTATTGCATTGGCCTCCATTTTAATCATTAGGCTAAATTTATGGAAAATTCTGGTTAAATGACCATGAGGCTAAGCCGAATACCGCTATTTCTTGCTTTATGCTTTGTTTAAGCGAAACGAGATAATCCGAAAGTCGAGTGAAAGCGTTCTTTTCTTCCAGATCCGAGCGGAGCATCCGGACGCAGCGAGGATCTTCTTTTAAGCGAAAGCGACCATCACGAAGGGAGTTGTAGCGTTCCGGGATTTAGTTTTCTATTATGTCTTCAAGAGGTGGATGATGCGTTTCCGGATAATCTAAAATTTCTATTTTAAGGTCCGCTGAATTATCAACAATATCTTCAATTGGCGGATGATCTGTTTCAGGATAATCATTTATTTCCAAGGCTGTCAGTTTTATTTTAAATATTATCTGCAAGATAAGAAATTCTTAGGTTTTTAATTAGCCAGAGGGTAAAGGGAAAGTGTTAGCCTTTTTGAAGCGCAGTGTAGCTTAGGCCGGTCTTGTTTTTGCGCAGGTAAAACAAGGGTGGCCGTAAGAGCGAAACGAAGCGGAAAAATGGGCTAACTCTTTCCTGGCAAAAGGGTAGGGGTTTTCAATTTGTAGTTTTTTTCTTACTACAAATTGAAATCTCCTTTTTAGACAAACATTCTTAATCTCCTGTGTTTGGCTAAAAACCGTGCGGGGGGGGCTGAATTTACAATTTACTTGAAAGAGAATATTAAAAAGGCGGTACAAGATGTCTCGCTGCATTTCCTCGTGCTAGAAGGACCCCGTCCCGGGGTAAATGAATGTACCGCCTTTAATCTTAAATATTTTCTATTCAAAGAACTTTAAAAAGAGGGCGACACTCATGATGTGAAAGTCAATGTCTGCAATACTGTTGTAGAATTTATCTACAATCCTGATAATAGAAAGTGCCGCCCGGAGAATCTTTATAATCTATTTATTATTACACGTAACAATACAGCAAACCAAAATTAAGTAATTTGATTATTGTTTCCAAATTATTTTTTAAAAGCAACTGGCAAAGACTTTCATACCACGTTATTAATTCAACGAGAGCGCAAAAGGAAAGTGTTAGCCTTTTTGAAGCGGAGTGTAGCGAAGGCCGGTCTTGTTTTTGCGAAGTGAAACAAGGCCGGGCGAGAGCGAAAACGAAGCGTAAAAATAGGCTAACTCTTTCCAGGCAAAAGGGCAGGGGTTTTCAATTTGTAGCCTTCTTCCTACAAATTGAAATCTCCTTTTTGGACAAATATTCTTAATCTCTGTGTTTGGCTAAAAACCGTGCGAGGGCAAAGTCCGTCTTTATTCCTCGTTAAACATAAAAAAATACCCCGAAGGGTATTAATTTTAAAGTTGACCTTCATCTGCAAAGCTTCTGTAGAGACCTCTTTCCGGAGTGAGGATAATGTGGTCGAGTAACTGAATGTCAAGAAGATTTCCTGCCTCTTTTATTTTCTGGGTTATCTTTAGATCGCTCTCACTTGGATTTTGATTTCCTGAAGGGTGATTATGAGCGACGATAATTCCTGAACAGTTACCCTTGATGGCATACTGGAAAATCAGCCGAACATCCGTTACAGTGCCGGATAGTCCTCCTTCAGATATCGTGGTAATTCCAAGGACTTTGTTTGCCCTGTTAAGCAAGAGCATTTTAAAAGTTTCCTTATGTTCAATTGTGTTTTGATTCCAGGAGTCGAAGAAGATCTTGTGTGCATCCCCGGAACATTTAACTGCCAGGCGATCCGATGGTTTAACTTTTGTAACGTAGGTAAGAGAAACTTCTGCTACATGAAGAAAATCAATTAATTGCTGAGCGTTAGTAATGTTTTTCATAATGCGATAGATTTAAGTTAAACAAAGTTTTTACTGCGCAGCTGTCGGCCAAAAGGACTAAATAAGTGCAAAAGGAAACGGAATAAATAGCGCAGCGGCTTTATGCCGTAGTCTTTTGCGTGGGGTGGGCGTTTGCGTTGGTGCCCATCGTTTTAGGACTTATGGCTAACTTTGTAAAAAACTTGTTTATAGAGTGAGCCCAGGGCGAACACCACTTCTGTATTATGATTTTAGTGTGCACCATTGTACCGCTAAAATCATCGCATTAGCGCTGTGAAGGATTTAGAACACGAAGAAGCTTTTTCAGCTTCGAGGCTTCCGCAGCGAAGCGGAGCCCGGAACATAGCGACACGGATTAAAGTAATAAGGTGAGCGAAGAGAACACCATCACCCGGGGAATGCCCCTGGAGTGGAAAAATCAGTGAGCACATTAAAAAATATATTTACTTGATTATTTGAGAATTAAAACTTATTTTTGATAGTAATACTTTTCTTAAACAAAATTTAACCTTAACTCTGATTAATTGAAAAAAAACCAAACTAAAATGTTGAACCGATTTATTAACTTCATTATTGATTCAACAGTATTTATCATTATTGCAGTTATAGTTGTATCAATTTTAGTAAGAACTCATCCTTCTTTCCAAATATATAACCCTAATAACAATAGAATTCTTGCTTTCATATTATATTTTTCTTACTATTTTTTATTTGAAGTCGCATTCTCTTCTACCCCAGGGAAACTAATTACAAAAACGAAGGTTGTAGATAATCGCACTTTTTCTCGTCCATCAATTTTTAAAGTATTTATTAGAACCTTATGCAGGTTTATCCCTTTTGAAGCATTTACGATTTTTTTCTATGAAAATAATCTTACTTGGCACGATATTATTTCAAGGACAACTGTAATTAATAAAACTTAAACAATATTTCAATTATTAACCAATTAATAATTAATGACATGAAAAAAATTAAAACTACAATCTTTGCGATTCTATTAATAGTAATCGTAGCATTACCTTCATGTGCAACTGTATTCGGAGGTCCTGTATCAGTATGCCAAAGAACAAAACCCTTAGCTGGGGAACCACAAAGAGCTCTCAGGGGAGGTGCTTTAATAGCTGATATATTACTTTTCTGGCCTGGAGCAATTATTGACTTTGCAACTGGGGCAATTTATAAACCATGCACAAGTAAATAATAGTCTGCTGTCCATGCTGGAAAAATCAGTGAGCTTGACAATAGTTGGCCGGACAATATTGACCACCAAAAGCCGGAGTTAAATATTTGTTGTTTAGCCATGTATGTGATTTGTGCCCTTTTCTGCGAAATGTGTACAGGATATCCGAAACGCTCCGTAAGATAAAGCAATATGGCTAAACAAGTAATAATGCATAATTTTTAAAATAAATAATTAACAGCTTAAATAGCCACATTAAGTTCTTTGACATATTGATTTATAATGTTAACATATTGAGCAATCAAGTTTAAAGATAACTTTGTAACAAGATGTATGTAGTTTTCATCTTTATCATCAAGATATAAGGTTTTTACACGATTGAAATCCTTGAGATAACGATCAACAGCCATCACTGTATGATTAGTTTCTTTTGCAGCAATTAAAGGGTCTTTTTTTTCGACTACGCACTTATATATAATTTGATATTTGTGTGTAATACATGACCCCATATCCTGCAAATTGCCCGGGTGTGGCAGATTTACATTATGTTTTTTCTCATACTCCTTCCTAGCCATTGAAGCGAAAGAATCGTTAATGGCAAGCATTAAACTTACATCTCTCATAGAAAGCAGAGCGTCTTGAGAGTAAGCTTCTTTCAGCATCCTGGCAACTACGTTTTGTCTATGCTCATGTATTTTTAAACCATTTTCTAGTTTAGAAATATCATCATCACTAACTAAAGTAAGGATGACCGGAACAAGCTTCATGTTATGCGA
>Ga0307377_10007697_pt1 | contig 11062 bp, 6 predicted proteins | sample TR3MG_FD_202535 | JGI IMG/M metagenome (GOLD analysis project Ga0307377, IMG submission 202535) | Soil microbial communities from Risofladan, Vaasa, Finland - TR-3 | ecosystem: Environmental > Terrestrial > Soil > Coastal area > Acid sulfate soil | place: Finland: Risofladan, Vaasa | collected... | reverse complement strand
CCTATATTATGATATGTATCTGGAAGAGGGGATCATTCCAGAGGACCAGATCCCTGAGTTCATATTGCGCTACAACCTGCATGGTATCGATATCGACCTGCGGGCCATCCAGTTGAGTGCACTGGGGCTATACATGAAAGCCAAGTCAAAGAATCCTGACATGAAGGTGCAGCACATGAACCTGGTAAGCGCAGATGCCATCATGCTGGATAGCGAAATTCTTGAAGAGTTCCTGGAGGAGTTTAGGGATGACCCCACAGCGCAGGAATTGATAAAGACCATCTGGCAGGGGCTTGAGAATGTGAGGGAGCTGGGTTCATTACTGAAGGTGGATGAGCAGATAGATGAAGTAATTGATCGCCAGAAGGTGAAGGGCGCACAGAAATCTCTTGATAGTCGAGATTGGAAGGAAAAGGGCTGGGAACACTGGAAGCGCGACCTGCTGGCGGCGCTCAAGCGATATTATGAGAAGGCGGCGCAGACATTTGATATAAACAAGCAGATGTTTGCGAATGAAGCTTGCAAGGGTGTGCAGCTTCTGGATTTGCTTGAACATAGGTATGATGTGGTGGCGACGAATCCGCCGTATATGAATATTCGAACAATGGGTGATACTTTAAGAAAAAACGTAAAATTATTGTATGGTAAGAATGGTTCTGACTTATATTCAGCATTCATATCCAGAAATTTAAAGTTCGCTTCCAATGATGGGGGATATGTGGCTATGATAACACAACAAAGTTTTATGTTTATCACTTCATATGAACTTCTAAGAAAAGAGATTATAGATTCTTGTCGAATTCGCACTTTTGTCCATTTAGGACCAAAATCTTTTAAGGATATCGGGGGCGAAAAAGTAAATACTTCAATGTTTTCATTTAGTAAAGAAAAATCCACTGAAAAAAAAGATGAAAATTTATGTTTATTTTATCGAGAAATCAATGAAGAAAATAAAGATGATTCTATCAAAAAACAGAAAAATGCATTTAATATCCGGGAAAAATATCTCAAAACTATTGTAGGTTGGCCTTTTGTTTATTGGATAGGAGATAATTTGAGAGAGCTTTTCTTGAAATTTAGTCCTTTAGAGAATTATGGAAACATAAAATCAGGAATGCGAATCGGTGATAATGAAAAATTTTTAAGGTTCTTCTGGGAAATAGATAATGAATCAATAACAGACACAGTAAATAACTGGAAATATTATAATAAGGGTGGTGAATATAATAAGTATTATGGAAATATCGCATTGGTAATAGATTGGAGGGAAAATGCGCTAAATTATTACAAAGAAAATAATTCGCATAGAAATCCAAGCTATTATTTTAAAGAGGGGATTACATTTACATTATTGAGCTCTATAGGATTTAATGCAAGAATTTCAGGTTCTGAATTCGTTTTTGATGCAAATGGTCCAACTATTTTCGATCTTAAAGAAGACAAATATTTTGTGCTTGGGTACTTGAATTCCAAATTGTTTACTTATCTCATTAGTCTCGTTGCTGCCACAATTGCATTTACTCCTATCGATGTTGAAAAAATTCCTTTTAAAAAACCACATAACATTATTAAAGATAAGGTGTCGAAAAAAACAGAGAATTGTGTTATAATCAAAAAAAGTCTCCTGCAATTCGTGATTAACGACCGCGAGTTCAAACAAACCGCAATCCAGTGGGGCCTAAATATGGAGAACTAAAAATTATATATTATTATATAAATGTGATTACCTCAAAAACCGATACTATAAAATTGGCAGGAACTAAGTATATGATGTTAAAGGTAGGTGATAAATATGGGGGATAACGAAAACCTGAAAGAATATATGCTGAAAGAGATCGACATAATTCAAGGAATCATAAATAGAATGGCTCATAACTCGTTTATGATAAAAGGATGGGCTATAACTCTTGTCGTTGTCGCTCTTTTATTGCAGGGAACAAAGTATCAAATTTTACTTGCTTTTATCCCTTTGTTAGTATTTTGGTTTTTAGATGCATATTTCTTATGGCAAGAGAGAATGTATCGAAAATTATACAATTGGGTCATCAGTAACCGACTAAAAACAGATGAATATTTATTTGATATGAATGCTTACAGATTTAAAGAGGCCGTCCAGTCAAGATTTAGAATTATGTTTTCAATAACTTTAGGATGGTTCTATGGTTCAATAGCAATTCTGATCGTAATTTACGCGGTTGTAATATTTATATTACAAAAAGGAGGATTTTAAAATGGCACGAAGAGTATTTTTTAGTTTCCATTATGAAAGAGATGTATGGCGAGCTGGTCCAGTTAGGAATAGCTGGGTAACAAAATCAGATCGAGAAGAAGCGGGATTTTGGGATGCTGCTGCCTGGGAAGAAGTAAAGAAAAAGGGAGATGATGCAATAAAAAGATGGATTGATAAATATTTAGAAGGCACGTCTGTAACTATTGTATTAATAGGAGCTGAGACTGCTGGTAGAGAATGGGTAAAATACGATGGTCTATTAGGTATTTACATACATAATATGAAGGATCAGTATGGTAGGACTGATTCGAAAGGCGAAAATCCTTTCGGGGAATTCTATATAGAGGAAAATGGTAGAAAAAAGTATCTCTCAGAAATGTATCCCACATATGATTGGGTAAATGATGGTGGGTATTATTATCTTGGTAATTGGGTAGAAGATGCAGCAAAAAACGCTGGAAGGTAACGAGTAGTCGGAAAATGGTAATTTACAAAGTCATATGATTTCATACCTTGCATCACCCTTCGCCGTCATCTACCCCCTCCCAGTAAATCTAGCCTCCCGCATCCTCTTTGACAAAAAATTCATCTTCGTAAAATTCTCCACACATGAGACCATCTCGCCAAAGCTCGCCTCCTGCAAAAAGTTACTCCTTTATATATCAGGGAAAAACAAAGAGATAGCTGGAGAAGCTGATATTGTATCAATAAGTCTGATGACCCTATGTGAAGTGGTTTCAGCATACAGCAACAATCTTTTCCTAACAGAGGATGAACTGCGGAAGTATTCCAATGGCAGAGATGCCAAGAAGATGATGGTATTTGAGATTAGCCAGATAAAACGATATTCGGAGCCAAAGGAGCTGGGGCATGGGATAACAATGGTGGGAGAGTATATCTCAATAGAAGAATATGATGCGCTTGTGGGTGATCTAAATTGAACGTATCTGCGTTCATCTGCGTTCATCTGCGGTTAATATTTTCAAAATACTTTTTAGGAAGAAGTTGATATTATCATGTCCATCCAAGACCTCATATCATCCCCGGAAAGCAAGACCCTGGAATTCAAAGAGAGCATGCCGACCCCCCAGGCAATAGCAAAAACAGCCTGTGCCTTCGCAAACGGCGGCGGAGGGTCAGTAATAATCGGAGTGGGTGACAAAGATAAAAAGATCATCGGGATTGATGAGCTTAAGATCTCGGACCTGGAAGAAAAGATATCAAACATCGTATACACCATGGTCGAGCCCACACCCGCCTTCAATACAACCCTGTACAATATTGAAGGAAAACTGCTCCTGAAAGTCGAAATATTTCCAGGGAGCCTCAAGCCCTACCATCTGAAGAACAAAGGGGAGCTTGAGGGGACCTATATCAGGCTGGGTTCAACCAACAGGAAAGCAGACCTTGAGATAATTGAAGAACTCAGGCGCAGACGGATGAATATCGGCTTTGATGAGATCGAAATAATGGAAGCAACTGTTGATGAACTTGACAGGAAAAATATCGAAACTTACCTTAACAAACGAGAAAAGGCCAGGGATATTCCGCAAGCTGAACCAGACACAGATTTTCTACACAAAATAAAAGCAATAAAGCAGCATAATGGGACCGGTCACCCCACGGTTGCCGGTATTTTGCTGTTCTCAAATCAGCCTGATAACCACATTCCCGGAGCCGTCGTCAAATGCGCACGGTTCATGGGCAATGATATGGATGAATTCATAGACCAGAGGATTATTACCGGTTCCATTTTCAAGCAGGCAGAAGAAACCATTGCATTCTTTAAGAAAAACATCAAACGATCAGCAAAGATCGAAGGACTCTACAGGACTGAAGAATATGAATATCCTGAAAAAGCAATAAGAGAAGCACTTGTTAATGCTCTCTGTCACAGAGATTACAGTCGTAGAGGAGCGGATATCAAATTTGCTATCTTTGATAACAGGCTGGAGATCACAAGTCCCGGCGGACTGCCTCCCAATGTAGCAATTGAAGACCTGGGAACCGGGGTATCAGAACTCAGGAACAAAATCATTGGCAAGATACTCAACGAAGCAGGTTTGATAGAAGGATATGGCACCGGAATATTGAGAATAAGAAAGTATTTTGAAGAAAAAGGTCTGGTACAGCCTGAATTCAGAGACAATAATGGTTTTTTCAAAGCTATTTTCTATAGCCCAAAAATTGAGGAGGCTAAAATAATCGAAAGGGAGGTAGAAATTGAGAATAGGGAGGCAGAAAGGGCGGTAGAAACTACATCAAGGGAGGTAGATAGGGCGGTAGAAAAATTAACTGAAAATCAAAAAATGATATTGGAGCTTATTAAAAAAGACCCGCACATCTCGAAAAATGAAATGTCAAATGTAATAGGTATCAGAACCAGTTCTATTGATAAAAATATTAAAACACTAAAAGATAAAATGCATCTCGAACGTATAGGTCCTGCCAAGGGCGGATACTGGAAATTGATTAAAATAATTGATACACCGTAAATAATGATATGAAGGAAATATTATAATGACCCGGATACTGGAAAAATCCTATAAAACATATCTCTCCCATATTGAATCCCAGCAGGTGAACCTTCACACATATGAAGCCATGATAGACAAGGAAGTCTTCAACCTCTATGAGATCGAAGGTCCTGACCTTGAGCAGATCCTGAGAGAACAGGGCACACCGGCTGGATATTTTCCGGTAGTTGAAGGGTTTGAGCTCATTCCTGATGATATGCTGCCTGAGTCAAAGGAATACATCAAGAACCTTCCACGAAAGAACTTAACGCCTGATGAACTCAATACCCTGGGTGAACGTCTTATTGAGCTATATAAAAACGGGAAGACCATTGAAGATATTGCAGTAGAACTGGAAATAAATCCCGTTTCAGTAGCTGCCATGCGGGCTGAGCTTGATGAAATCAATCATAAGGACCTGAAACATGAACTTGAAAACCTGCTCACATATTTCATTATTGAGCAATTGAAAAAAGACCAGGACGGCATCATCCCGCTATCTGAAGATGCTCCCGAGATGACCATGGACCGCAGGATTGTGGAAGATATTGAACAGATGTTTGGAGAGAATAAAGTGGCTGAGGTTTTGAATGAGATGAAACACATTCTCGGACGGGATCTGGAAGGTTGGTTATCCGGCGAGTTTTTCAAAAAACATATCAGACAGTACAAAAAACGGCCGATCGTATGGCATCTCTGCAGTCCTGATAGTTACTTCGAGGTTTTTGTGTACTATCATAAATTGAATAACCAGACCCTTCATATTCTGAAAAATGTATATCTTTCGAAGGCCATTGACTATAATCGCCGAAAATTGAAAGAAATTGAAGCCAGCCTCCCTGATGCATCGGAAAAAATGAAAAAACGATTATATGAAGAAATGATAGTCAGAGAAAAATCACTGGATGATTTAAAAGAGTTCGAGATTGGTATTGATCAAGTATTAAAACTGGTTTTTGATCCGGTAATAGATGATGGTGTCCTTGCTAATATCTCACCGTTCCAGGAAGCAGAAGTATTGGTCTTGGATGTATTGAATAAGAACCAACTGCAAAAAGGAAAGGAACTTCTGGCCGAATACATAGCTGAAAGACAGGGGAAGAAATGATAGTCGTATATCCTGAGGTTTTCATATGATCCTTCAATGGTTGCGAGATACACTTGAATCGTATTTCGAAGGAGGACCTGAAAATAGAGTCTTTTTATTCTTTGATCCCTATGATGATTATTCTGATATCATAGACCATTTAACTGGAAATTTTAAATTATTAAAAACCGATGAAGGCTTGCTAAAAATAAAATATCAAATAGAATGTGAGGAACCTGAAACAAAATTCGTTGTGTATCTCCCTTTTTCCAAAGATTCAAAAAAAATATCCTACCTGAAAGAATACATTTATACTGGCAGGGTTTTTTCAGATTCCCTCTATATGTTCTTAAAAAATAAACGAGTAAATTTCCCAACTGAAAGGACTAAAATATCAGAAATAAAAAAGATATTGCCGAGACTTGCAGTAGAATCCATAGGCAAACCTGAAGATTACTGGAACGATTTATTCGAGAGTTCAGGAGCTCAGTTGATACTGCCAGATTTTCGGGAAAAGCTGATGCAGTTTTTCGAATCCCCTGAAAAAACATATCAATTATTAAAATCTGAAAATAAGATCGAAGCATTCCGGAAAAAGATGGAATCAGAATATGGTTTTCAGGATAATATCGAAAATCCACAACAATATAGAGACCATTTTTTCAGGCAGCTTTGTTTCACAGAAGTGTTCTACACATTGAAAAAACCATCATCATATCCATTTATGGAATTTTTATCTAATGAAGATACATCTGAAAATAATATTAAACTGATCGAAGAGATCAGGCATCACAACCGCTATAATAAAAAATATAGCGACCTGACGTTTTTTATTGAGAAGGAATACAGTTCAATCAGGAAATTTGCAGGTCCTTATTCATTAAATCCTGATATAGAAACCTTAAGAGTATTTGATCTGGAAGCTATAACAGTATTGAATGATCTTGCTTCACAATGTGAAAATAAACAAGAATTTATTCAGCTCATTTTGACCAACACTGATCTGATCATTAAGAAATCTGAGGGATTTTGGGAAAGAGAAGGCTATATTCGGGAATGGTCCCAGCTTGCAATACTAAACAAGATGATAAAGCTCATAGAAGATTTCAAGACAGAATTCCAGTATATTGATAATAATCAACAGCTAATTGACAAATATTCTTCTAAGTATTTTGAAATCGATACACTTTACAGGAATTATATCACAGAATCAAGTCAAGTCTATGATTCTATTGAAGATATATACAAATGGATAGAAAAACTCTACATTGAATTTCTTGATAAACTCAATTCCCGGTTTTCTGAAACAATTTTCGAGCAAGAAAAATGGGAATTGGACGACCTATTTTTCCAGGGTAATTTTTTAAGGAAACTTGACCTTAAAGACAAATCAAAAATAGGAATTATTATTGTAGATGGTTTGCGCTTTGAACTTGGGAAAGAAATAGAACATCGAATGTCCAAAGAGTTTAATACTGATATAAAACCTGCATATGTTCAGATCCCCTCCGAAACCAATGTAGGGATGGCACTATTACTTTCTCCTGAAAAGTATGAATTTGAATGTGATCCTTCAGGCATTATGCTGTCTTCAAATGGGGTACCATTGAACAATAAACCCCAGAGAATCAAATATTTGAAATCAAAAATCGAGAAAATAAATGATTTTACTATTGAGGAATTTAATGAATTATCTATCAAGGAAATTCAAAAAATAAATAATCCAATAATTATTTTTTCCGGTGATCCTGATACACTGGGCGAAGCTGGTGGAGTTACATTTCTCGATTTCATATCAGGAAGTTTATCCGCAATAATCAAAGGAATAAAAAAGTTATCTAAAGCTGGTTTTTCTGAAATTCATATGATAGCAGATCATGGATTTCTTACCTTTAAAGATCCGGATAACAACTTTAGAATAAGTGATAAACCAGATTTTATCAAGAATTCCAGACGGTATGCTTGTGGTGAAAATTTTGAGAATGAAAATCTTGTTCAATTCAATTTACCTAATATGAAAAAAGCATTGTATTTCCCAAGGAGCATATATTATTTCAAAAAAGATTCATTTTTACATGGTGGCATATCGATTCAGGAAATATTAATCCCATATATTACAATAAAAACAAAAAAAGATTCCGTTGAAAAAGTTCAGATACAGATTGAAATGGAAGATGGTATTTCAAATCGAATCTTTGAAGTGAAAATAAAACCTACCTGGCTCGGTATAGAGAGAGATCCAAGGACAATCGAGATTTTCGCACAATACAGTGAAGAACTGGTATCAAACAGACCGGCACAGGAAGTCGAATCGAAAGAAGAATCAATTATGGTACGAATATTGCCAGTAAAGCATATCCCCCAGGGTGGAATGATTAAAATTATTGTGCGCGATCAAGAAACTCAGGAAATTTTGTATGAAACAGAAAAAGAGGCCTTGGTACCCTTTGAACAAGAAGATTTCTAGGAGGACAATAAATGGATCTATATGATTTGGATGACCTGGATAATAAACTTTCATCGACATTTCCTGGCAGAATTGTTAAAAAAGATCTTGTTCATCAAATGAAAAGTGGCATTAATGTCCCGGTTTATGTTTTGGAATATCTTCTTGGAAAATATTGTGCATCAACTGATAAAAAGATCGTGGAAGAAGGTCTGGTTTACGTCAAAGATACTCTATCAAAACACTATTGCAGACCCGATGAAAGTGAAAAAATAAAATCATACATTAAAGAAAAACATAGTTATCGGGTCATCGATAAAATAAAAGTGAAGCTGGTTGAAACAGAAAATAAATATTGGGCCAGCTTGACCAATTTGGGAATAAGTTTTGTCAATATACCGGATGAGTATATTATAAAATATGAAAAACTTTTAGAAGGGGGTATCTGGGCTTTAATTGATGTTGGTTATGATGACGAAATATTTGATAAAGGAAAAAACAGACCTTTTTTTATCAAAAATTTAAAACCAATCCAATCAGCATCAATAAATATTGAAGATATCAAAACAAAAAGAGCCAATTTTTCAAGAGATGAATGGCTAAATTTGATTTTAAGAAGTATTGGGATGGAACCTACTCATGAAGATATGACCCATCGCCAAAAAATGCTTTTAATTGCAAGATTAATTCCATTAGTTGAGAATAACTATAATTTCATTGAACTGGGTCCCAGGGGAACCGGAAAAAGCTTTGTATTCAGGGAAATTACTCCATATTCCATATTAATCTCGGGAGGTAAAACAACAGTAGCTAATCTGTTCATGCATATGGGAAGTGGAAAGGTTGGCCTTGTAGGTTTTTGGGATACAATTACCTTCGATGAAGTTGCCGGAATGAAATTCACCAATATTGAAACAATTCAGATTTTAAGAGATTATATGGAATTGGGAAGTTTCTCAAGAGGAAAGGAAGAAGTCTCAGCTACAGCATCTCTTGTATTTAATGGAAACATAGATGATGTTGAAACTGCTCTGGAGTACGGGCATCTTTTTACCCCTCTTCCCATTGAAATGCAGTCATCTGCATTTATTGAAAGAATACATTGTTATATTCCGGGATGGGAACTGAATAAACTAAAAGCAGATTATTTTACTACTCACTACGGGTTTATTGTAGATTATCTATCCGAGATATTCAGAGAACTGAGAAAATTCAACTATATTGATGCCATTGACCGAGATTTCAAGCTTGGTCAAAAAATGAGTACAAGAGATTCAAGAGCAATTAAAAAAATTGTTTCTGGCTTAATTAAGATTCTTCATCCGGATGGGAATTTTACTAAAGAAGAATTAAGAGAATATCTTGTATTTGCCATTGAAATGAGATTCCGGATAATTGAACAACTTAAAAAAATCGGTGGCGCAGAATACTGGAAATTCCAACATTCATATATTGATAAACAATCTGGAGAAGAAGAATTTATTGAAGTCCCTGAAATTGTTAAGTTCAGAAGCAGAAAAGTAGAATTAGGCGAGCCAAAAGTTGGCAGAATTTACGGACTTGCTTTTACCGGTTTTGGTGGCAGTCTGATGATCTTGGAAGTTGAGTCCATGCCAGGTCGGGGACATCTTAAATTGACTGGCGGACTTAAAAAAACTATTAAGGAATCCATTAGTACTGCATATGACTATTTAAGGGCAAATTATGAAAAATATGGGATCGAGAAAAACTATTTTTATTCTCATGATATTCATTTCCAGGCAGTTGAGATTGCGATTCCAAAAGAAGGTCCATCAGCAGGTATTACCAGTGCGACTGTCCTTTTATCAGCTGCAACTTCGAGGAAAATTAGATCAGATCTTGCCATGACCGGAGAACTTACCATCCATGGAGAAGTACTTCCAGTAGGGGGGATTTCTGAAAAAGCGAATACGGCGTATGAAAACGGAATTAAGATTATTATAGTACCAAAAAAGAATGAAAAGGATATAGAAAATCTCAGTGATGAAATAAAACAAAAAATCAAATTTATTTTCGTGGATCATATAGACCAAGTATTTAATGCAGCGTTTATGGATAGTCTTCCATTAGTGGAAGAAAAAACTGAACCAGAAGTTTCTCAAAATACCGAGGAAACTTTTCCAGAAAAAGAGGTTTCAAAATCACAAATGTCCTGTCCCAATCACAATAACATTTCGTTGGGATATTTAGAAGTGGAATATGCCAGACCTATTCTTTTGTGTGGTTATTGCAATGAAAAATTTGAAATTAATTCGGACAAATTTGTTTTTGATACTAATATTTTAATTAATCGATTGTTCTCTGATTTAATCAATACTGATTTTTTTAATGGAAAAACCATTCTTATTCCCGAAACTGTCGTGGATGAAATTAATCATTGGAAAAATCTTGAAGAAAAAAGGGATTTATATAAGATTGCTATAGATGAAATTAAGAAAATCAGAAGTGCACATGATCAGGGTAAATTGAAATATAATGTAATTGGAAAAGATGCTACGTATTTTGAACTAATAGAAAAAGGTAGAGCAGATAAAATAATTGCAAAAGATGCAGAAAAAGAAGGTGCAATTGTAATCACTGGAGATAAAGATTTCTACAGTATAAATCCAGATGTATCTGTAATAACCTATAGATATCATCCACCCAATGAAAATGAAATTATTGATATTCAAATTGTCGGGGAATCAAATGGTGACGGGGTGGGGCATTATAAGAATTATACAATCTTCATTGCTAATGCTGAAGATATGATTGGACAAAAA
>Ga0307377_10007696_pt1 | contig 11064 bp, 6 predicted proteins | sample TR3MG_FD_202535 | JGI IMG/M metagenome (GOLD analysis project Ga0307377, IMG submission 202535) | Soil microbial communities from Risofladan, Vaasa, Finland - TR-3 | ecosystem: Environmental > Terrestrial > Soil > Coastal area > Acid sulfate soil | place: Finland: Risofladan, Vaasa | collected... | reverse complement strand
ACTTCGGGTCGTCCAGCGTCTGTTCGACGATCATCTCGCCGGTCTCTTGCAGCGTGAACCTAGCCGGAGTCGGTCCGTAGAGCCCGCGGACAGGCACACGGAGTAGTTGGTCGAGCGGGCGGACGTCAACCTGACCGTCGACGCCGTAAATGTACCAGCCAGCGATGAGTGTCTCGTCCGGCCGGTCAGGCACAATCGTCAGCGTAGGGGCGATCTTATCGCCATCTTCGAAGGTGAACCGCGAGAATGGGTAGGTCAATCCGCTTGGCTGGAAGCTGGTGGTGTTCAGTCCAACCGGAACCACGACGCGGTAAAAGCCCCCATTGATGAGGCGGTTGACCGCGTGTTTCGTGTTTGCTGTCAGCGTACCGAACAAGTGATGTCTCCGGCCTAGAGCTTAGCACATAGCTTGAACTTGGTGTACGGCGCTACAACCGCCTGCGCCGAGATCAAGTGAGTGTGGTCTACGTTGGTCACGAAGTGGCCGCCGTCTTTCCTGGACTTTGTTTCCGCGTCTCCGACACCGACGGCGTGCGTGTGATTCGTGCTCGTCGCGAAAACCTTGAAACTGTTGGCCTGCGGAACCGATGGTACGGCCGAGTCGCCGACAAAGCGCCAGACTTCCGTGACGTGTCCGCCGACCTGGTCCTCGACAACGATCTCGTTATCCCCCAGCGGAACGGTGTTGTCGTCGGACGGGACAGAAACGCCGTTCGCGTTCAAAGGGCCAACGTCCTTCACAACGAACGTCGGTCCGGTGAACACACCGCCACCAGTTGTGTCGATCGGGGCTGCGTCGTTTCCGCTCGCGTCGAGGAACGTGATGATGTCTCCCGGTTGAACCAGCAGTTCGTCCAGCGGGATACTGAGCCGGGTGTCGTACGGTGCGAAAGCCGAAGCGTCGTCGTCGATCGGTGTAGCGTCTGTGCCGTTCTGCGTGGGCTTTGAGTACTCACCCGCGGCGTTCAGCACGTCTGCTTTCACCAAGCCAGAGATGAACAGGCGACACGGGTACGCGTTTACCTGGTTGGCGCTGACGTGAGACCTGACGTCGCCGGACAGAGTGAACTCAAACGTTCCGCCTGAGCTGAACTGGATCTCCGGGATACGGAACGCCAGCGGCTGGTCGACGTTGAGCGCCAGAGAGGCTGGCAGAAACACAACCTCGTAGGTTGCCGTGTTGTTCGAGGCGTTACGGAGAAGGGTTCCTGTCGACGGATCGACCGCGGTCGCCGGGATTGTCCCGACGAACCTGGTGTTACCGCTCACGAGGCTCATCGTCAGCGCTGTACCGCCTGTGAACGTGATCGGTCGCCCCGTAGCGGTGTCCACAACATAGTGGTCGTTGGCCTTAGACTCCAACTGGGCAATGTCCTCGAAGCCTGCCGGGCAAACTGTGCCCACGGGCATAACCACGATGTCGCCTGAGCCAGTCCAGTAGTCTTCCGGGTCTGGCGGCGGAGCCATGTTGTACCGCACGCTGGGCGGAGGGTTCGGGTTCGGCGGAAAGATGTTCGCAGGAACCTGAGCTGCCGCGGGCACGTTGGACCCGTAGTACACAGCCGCATTACCGACGTGAACGTCCGTGCCGCCGCCGGTCGGGCCGACGTTGTCAAACACGACCTCCAGCTTGTCAGGCACGCGGGCCAGCGCAAACTCGAAGACCTCGAAGACCTGGATGTACTCAGTCAGCGGAGTCGCCGGTGTGTCGAACCGGTCTCCCACTACGTCGATGAATGCGTACGGGACGTCGAGTGCAATCGTGCTGAGTTCGCGGACCGGCACCCGGCGGTACTGCTCGACCACGGTGCTTCCGCCGTTGTCGTAGTAAGTGACCTGGATAACCGACTGGAATGGGTCTGTGTGCGTTCCCGGGTCCAGAATGGACGCCTGTACCTTCGGCACCATGTAAGACACGGTGAGAGGCACCAGGAACGCGTCAAGCGTATGGCGAGCGTAGTACGTGCCGGTCGCTGGTAGAGACACACCCTGTTTAGGGGCGATGTCCGCCGCGTTGCCCGCGGGCGAGACCGAAGCGATCTTCGCGATCACGACTGTACCGGCCCCGTCGTCCAGGAAGATGTCGTCCCCGGCCTTGGCTTTGTACTGCACCGTAGTCTGAAACGGGTCTTCAGCGAGGAACGGGGTGCCCGATGAAGCGGATACGGTGCCGCCGGACAGCTTGACCTTGAACCAGCGCTTGGCTGGCCTCTCCCACTGGTCCCGGAAGGGGACGAGCTGAGCCATAGTTTCGCCCTCAGCCACCCTGGTCACGATCATCGGCGCGTTATTCTCGCCGTAGGGCTGGCCTGAGTGACCGAAGAGCTGCGGAAGCCTGAAGTCGACCGTGGTGGCGACTGACCCCTTCATGTACGCCCAGCGCCGCAGCCCATTGGGGTTGCGGAGCTTGGCGAAAGTCGACTGTAGTGACAGCTGGTCCATTAGTATTTCACACAGAGTGTAACTACGCGAGCCGACGGTATCGACAGTCCAGGCCCCATCGTGTGCGAGTGCGGGTCTGTTGGACGCATGGATGGTTTGTCTGTCGGCAGAGTCGTCTTCGACGTCTGGTTGTTCTTGAGGTCCTCATCGAGGACGTGCGTGTGTGTTGCCGTGCCACCTGTGGTCCCTGCGTCTTCGGCTTTGTCCGCGAACTTGATGAACCTGGACTCATCCAGCTCCAGCTCGCGCATACCCGGAGGACACTGGGTGCCGTAGGTGATCATCACGATGTTGCGTGGGTCCAGGTAATAGCTGAGATCGCCTGGGTAGGCCAGCTCATCGTAGTTTCCTGGTACAACCAGGCACGACGTGAACTTGAAGACTAGGGCATCAGCACTGGTTTTTGTGAAGCGTAGCACCGGACCGAGTAGGTGCGCGGCTGGCTGGAAAGCCAAGGGACCACCGCCCACAGGTAGTACACGGCCGAATCTTCCTGCGAAACTGAAGCGTCTCCACTCTCCGGGTCCAATGGAGGCAGCGAGTAGGTCAGGGTCGCCGTTGACTCCGACTTCTTCTCCAGCGTCGTTGATCTGCCGCACTGTTCCAGCATCGTTCCACTCCGCGAAGGTTTCGAAGCGAACCTTGCCCGCCAGGACCTGCACCGAGAAACCGATGGTGTACCTAAGGTCGTCGGCATGGGCAGCGTAAGGCGTCTGGCCGCCGCTGTACGGAGGCTGATCACCGGTCGTCTGATAGGCTCTGAAGTACTGAAGGTTCGCCAGATTAGGGCGAGCCTCAAACGGGGACACGTCGCCGACGTTTACACGTAGGTGGCTGCGATACCCGGGGAACGCTTGAGGCTCGACAATACGCCGGTAGAAATTCGGGAATGCGGCCTGCGTGCTCAGCAGGGTGTCGTCTACGCCGCAAGCGTCGTTCGGGTCGCCGACTGAAGCGACACGGCGCGTGGCGTTGCGCAGATCCCAGCCCATGGGAGTTTCCCCTTCCGGGGTAGACTCCTCCATCCCGCCGTTGAGGTTGAGCGGTACGCAATCTGCAACTGATAGGTAGTCAGGCATTTCATTTCGCTAAGAGGCGACTGGACCAAGCGCCTCCGGTTACAATTCCTCAGTCGATAGTGTCAGCCCGTCATTCACCGTGAGTCTGACCCTACGGCCAGCGGGCGTTTTGAGCACAATACCATCACCGTCGCCCTGAAGCTCCAGGCCGATGTTGTCAGGCTGATTCTTGATGATCTGCTTCTCTCCCAGCTCGGCCGGTGCCGCGGTGTGGTTGAAGCCGACCCGGAAGATGTCACCGGCGAAAGCTTTGTAGATGCGCACCTGATCCGACCTGATCTCGTCGAAGACGACGGCGTTCGGGTCGAGGACGGTATCCACCGTGGTGCCAAGGCCCGGATACTCGCTCTTGCGCAGAACCGGAGTCATCACGCCCGTGGACACGTTGATCGCCCAGATCTGAATGTGCTTCAGACCGACGAAGTAGTTGAATGGCAGCTCTACGTCAACAGTGTCGGCCGGGATGCTGCCACCGGTCGGAATAGTGATGCCGCGTGCCGCCTGATCGGTTGCGTTGTTCGTCATCTCGAAGATGTACGCGTCGCCACTCTGAGCGCTGAGGAAGCGCACCTGCTCGGCGTTGGTACGCTCCTTGTAATAGCTCTGGAGCGGCGCACTGGCTCTTTTGATGACGAACGGCATGGATTACACCTTCTCGTACAGAATCTCGGAGATCACCTGGGTATCGATCGAGAATGGTGCGCTGGCGATCGACTCCGCAAAAACTCCAATGTCCTGACCATTGTCTTCGACGCTGTATGTCAGCGAGCCAACGTTCTCGGAGTTCTGGGCGTTCGCCAGGGTAACGGCGCGCACGCGGAGAGTACCGAGCTGCTCGTACTTGAAAGGATGGGGAATCATCAGCCCGACAGGAGCTGGTTCTGCTGTGAATCCCTTTTGCTGCAAGCGGTGAACCGAAACGTAGTGCTTGGTCTCTTCGACCATGTTCGGCGGCGGTGCGTAGGTGAGGACTTCCGAGAAACGTCCCATGGCGGCCATCGGGTCACTGAAGACCACTTCAGTATTCTTGCCGGTGCTCTGGTTGTAGTAGATCACCAGGCCGACTGCGATCACGTCGGCGTCCACCGTCACAGCGTCGGTCGTCACCAGCAAGCGTTGGAATCCGCCGGTGTTCAGCCCGGAGAAGACCTCAGAGAAGGTAAGACCCGTGGCCGGGCGGCGGTAGAAGCGGATGCCGAGACGGACCAGGTTCTGATCTGGCGTGTCGACGTTCACCGCGAAAGAGACGGCGTCTCCGGCCCGGACTCGCTCGATCGGGACACGGAACTCCAGTGGAAGCTGGGCAGCCGTGCCCGCAGCCTGAGGAATCTCCACGCGCATCTGATAGGCGAAGGCATCGGTAACCTGCGGCTCGCGAGTCAGGATGAACGCTGAACTCTGGCCCGAGGACCACACAGCCTGCCACCCGTCGGGTCCAAACTGCAAGTCCCGGTTCGTGATGTTGGTCTGGGTGCCGCTGATCTCCAGCGCAAAGTTCGAGTTGTCGAGAGGCAGCGTGAACTGGGAGGCGTTCGGCATTGACCAACGCTGGAACGGGTTCCCGATCAGGTTCCGGGTGGCGTTCTCCAGGGTAGTCTTCTGGTCGTTCAAGATGACGTTGCGGGCTGCGACCTCAGCGTCGATGTTCGCCAGGATGCCGATTGAGCTGACCGAAGCCGAGGAAGCTGCCCCTGCGAACAGCGTCGAGCCGTTGGGGATGATCAACTTGAGGTAAAGCTGACTCGGTGCCGAGCCTGGGATCTTCACGATCGGCGAGTTGAGTAAGTCACTGAGCTGCTGTGGCGGCGAGAAGCCGCTCGTCAGCCCACTGAAGCTGTAGGCGTACTGAAGGTCCGGCACGTTGTGCAGTGCCAGAGCCATGAACTCTCGGACAGAGGACGCCGGGTTGCTGAAATTACCGGAGATGAAGTCCCCGATGACCAGCTCAACGTCGCCTGTCGGGGGTGTGGCTCCGCCGAAGCTGAATACCAGAGACGAGGTCGCCTGGTCCAAGGCGTAGGTCACATCAAGAGGTGCGTTGCCCGAGCCGGTGTCGACAAACGTGGTCTCGTTGACCAGGTCCAGGTCGAGGAACGGCTCAAATACCAGCTGGTTGAAGTAGGTGTCGTGGAACATGTCCGTCCACAGGTCGATCTCGCTGTCGCCAGTACCGAGGCGCGAGATGAACTGTCGGATGTCCCGAATACGCACGATGCGGGCCAGGCCAGTGCTGTTCGTGATCTCAGCCACGCAGACCGGGACAGCGAACTCAACGTTGGTCGGGTTCGACAGGAAGCTCGCAACAGTCTCGATGACCTCAACCGTGCCTGCGTCGGTAACGCCGTAGACGCGGTAAACCGTCGTCCCGATCGTGATCAGGTTACTCGGGTCGATCTCGGCCGAGTACCCGCCGACGAAGTCGATGATGGTTTGCCGGTCGATCCTGGGGAACGAGCCGCCGTAGACGAACAGCCTGGTGTTACCGGGGCTGGTCGGATCAACAATCGGTTTGAGTGCCGCCATCTCTGACGGATGCTCAACGTCCTGGCCACGCGCTACAGGCGTCAGATCGGACTGGGCAAGCTGCACAAGCGCCGGGCCCGTTGTGGCCGTCACTGAGCGAATGAGCACGTAGCAGAGCGGAACCTGGAACGAATTCTGGGCCTTCGGGCGCTCAGGGGTTACCCCGGCTGTCACGAAGTTGCCCTTGATGACTTTGTAGATGGCGGCGGCCGTGCGGTTAGTCGAGTACTGGTACTCGACCACGACCAGATCGTAACGCGTTTGGCCAGATGTGCTTGGGTTGTCGAACTGGACGACACCCACAAGGTTCGTGTCTTCTTCGAGGCGCACGCCTTCGACAGTGACAGCGACACTCACGCCATCGTCGCCGGTGGTCAGGTCGATGCGGTTCGTCACCCCGGCCAGCTGGGTAACTCGCGGGAAGTAGCCAGCGTATGGGCCTACGTCTACGACGCGGCTCTGCTTCCGGTTTGCAAGCCTTGAGCTTGCCGGATCCTGGAATGCCCACTGGCGTGTCTGAGTCATCCTTTACCTTTACGGGCAGCGCTCGATCGTCAAAGTCCAGCTCACCGAGAAAATTGCCCCGAGAGGCTTGGTGTACTTCACGGTCGGCGTACCTGCTCCTCCACTTTCCGGGTTGATGCTGTGGCTGATCATGCGGCCATCCAGCGACAACAACCCGAATTCGTCGATCCCTGTGCTGACCGCTTCGCCTTCACGCATCAGGCCGACGAACTCAACCTCGTTCACGGCCGGGAAATTCGTCTGCACGATACCAGCGCGGAACAACTCGATGCGCATCTGGGTATCGGATACTGCGGGGGCCACTCTCTGCGCCTGGTGAACGACCGCGGCGTTGTAATCTCCGCCTGTGCCGATGCTTATGATGCCAACTTGTGCGCCAGAAGCCCGTCCGAAAATCTGCGGAAACAGCTCGTCGAAAGCCAGGTCGACAACCAGGTTCTGCTGTTCCTGGCGGAGTACCCACGCGCCATCGACCAACTCGCGGATGGCGAGTCTGCCGGTGACGCTGAAGGAAACCTCATCGCTGTTTTCCTGAATCATCAAGTACCCTGGCTAAAGACTCCGAGTAACGCAATCTTGTACTCCAGCGGTCCGGAGGCGGCCTGGATTGTAATGCCTCCCGTACCGTTGGCGAGAATGTGCACGATGTGGCTCTGCGAGCGAACGGGTCCGCCGTTGCCCGTAGCCTGCACGAGCACCTCACGGACCATGGCTGAACCGCCCACGATGCGCAGGATAGACGCCAGGTTCGCGTTATCTATGCGGCGAACGTCCACCTGAAGAATGATGATCCGGTTAGCGTACCCGCCACCCCAGTCAATCGGGGATGCTGACGCTGGCCCAGCTACGAAAGACTTGGTGATGTTGCTGTGCGTCGCTCCGTTGTGGTCTTTCCACATCCCTGTTGTTTCGAGGATCATGTGGCCGTGGTCGGACCTTGCGTGCGTAAGCGCTGTACCCGCCGATCCGCCTGAAGGAGGCGCGGCAAACTTCGGCGTGAACGTTGTGCCGACAATCTGGTATGAGCCGGTTTCAAAGTCGAAGTCAAGCTCGAAGCCTTTGGCTGTGGTCGGGTTGTACGTGTCGTAGTTCGTGTCCCCGGCCGGACCGTTCTGGCCGACAGCTACAGCCGTGATCGGTGAGCCTGCGGCAGGCTCCAACCGAGAAATGGCGTTCTTCCAGTACGGCAAGGTCTTTGGCGGGCCTACGCCGCGATTGGTCGCCGTGGGGTACGGGATCGGGTCTGTCGAAACGTGGGTACCGCCGTGAGGCGGGATGCCGCCGGAGCCGAACCGGGCTGTGTCCGCACTGTTCTCCGAGATCGTCGGGAACACAGTGGCGACACCATCCCACGAGAACGTCGCGCGCAGAAGGTAGCCGAGACGCTCCATGCCCGCGCCCGGAACACCGGCTCCAACAGCTGGAGTCGGGGCTCCGCCACCACCGGCCACGTCCAGGATGCTTCTTTCGGCGACTTCCAGCTTCGCGATGATCCGTGACGGAGTCGTCTGCGCGAATGTACCCGGGTTGACGTTCGTCCGGTTGTCAGTGACGTCGTCCAGTCGAACCATGAGGTAGATGTAGAAGTCGTGCGTTGTCCCTGGGTTCGGGTGCAGCACGGCGACGTCGGCCGACGCAATGAAGACAACACGACCTTCGACCGCAAAGTACTGAGCAGGAACGGTGATGTTGATCGTGGGGGCCGTGATGCTCAGTACTGTCGGCAGGACACCGTTGATCGACACAGTGCGCTTGCCAACAGTGAGGGCCTCCAGGAACGTTTCCTGGTAGGACTGCGGATATGACGACAGCCGATTGACATCAACGATGTCTACAATGTCGTTATTGTAAACGAATACGTTGTCCACACTTACGTCCCCGGACTAATGAGCGGCTGCGGAAGCATCGCTACCGCAGCACCCCATAAGGATAGAGTCCTGGCCGCTAAGGACCAGTATAGTTGATCCCGTAGGCCGAAATTCCGCTGATGAGGTAGGCCGGGATCTGGGTAAAGTTCGCCACAGTCGTCGGATCATCCTCACTGACGTCCAAACCAACTTCTTCACTAAAGGCAGGGATCGAGCCGAGAACGACGTAGTCAGTCTCTGCGGCCTTCACCCGGTCTAACAGCGTGAACAGCCTGTTCAGGCGTTCTTGCTCAACTGTGACTGTGGGTTCGATCTCGACCGCGAACAAGTTGGCTTCCAGCACGGAGAACAGCTGGTCGGCCACCGGGTCGAGATGCTCTTTGATGTACTCGTCGAAGAGGAAATCCAGGTCAAACCTGCGGGACAGGTCAAACACGAACTCTACCTGGGGCAGCGTCCCAGGCGGGGCGACCAGGAACGGGTAACTCGGGTCAAAGAAGACCTCGTAGGCTCCTGGCAGCTCGTCGATGTGGTCAACACGGGTGTCACGGCGTTCCGCCGGGTAGACCAGTGTGGCCCGTCCGTACGAGTTGTTCAGATCCTCAAGCAGCCTGAAGTCGAAGGCACTCTTGGTAATCTGAATGCTGTGCGTACCGGCGTCATAAACCGTTGTGGCACTGACTTTCAGCGTAGTCCGGCGGCCCTTGTCGAACAGAGCAGCCACGTCAAAGGTTGGGCTGAGAGACTCAACGGCGTACAGGAACAAGGCGAAGCGCAGGTACCAGTTCGGTTCCACGGTCGAGTCGAGGACGTTCAGGCCCCCGCCCAAAGCTGTGAACCTGGTGACCGTGTCGCCTCCTGATACCGCCGGAGGAAACCCAGTCAGGGTGAAACGGCGTAGCGCCCCGTCGTCACCAAGGATGTCAATGAAGTTGGAACCGTCCGCCTGCGGTAGCACGGCTTGCACGACTCCTGGGTAGCGAGCGAACGGAGAGCCGAGCATGATGCGGCCGAAGTTCTCCATGACCCAGTGCGTCGAGCCGCCAACGAACGCCGCCCACAAAGACTTGAGAAGGTCCACGTACTCCTGAGTGGTGCCTTCTTCGTCCGGAGCAAAGTCGATCAGGTAGCCGAAGTTGTTGAACGGCGTGTTCGTGTCGATCTGCACGTTCTTGAACCAGGCCGGGTCAAGCAGCGTGTCCATGAACAGTTGGTTCTCATAGATCAAGAACCCGGTGCCGGGCTCCAGGGTGACTACCGGGTAGTCGATGCCGTCCTGAATGCTCTCGATGGTCTTGATCTCTGGGTCAAAGCCTTCGTCCGGTCCGTAGAGCCACTGCCACTGGAACTTCTCTGCCAGGATCACCACGCGTGACCCGCTTGGCAGGTCAACGCCGAACGTGATCACTGGCCCCTGAACCTGGTAAGTGCCGACCCCGGTGCCCTCGAAGTAGTTGACGCCGTTGACCAGCACCAGTGCTGGCTTGTCTTCTTCGAGGAAGTCGAGGTCGATGCCCACCTGGGACGGGAGATCTTCGATCAGCACTTCTTTGTAGAACGGATGCGCGTGGCTGAACGAGGTCTGGTTGTGGTAAAGGACCTGGACCTCTTCACCGCCGAAGAATGGTGCGGTAAACGTAATTTCGGAGACGCCGGTGAAGGAATAGAGGCTCTGGTTTGCTAGGATTCCGTTGATGTAGACGAGGATCGGCCTGTCCACGTTGTAGACAAAGCCAGCGTCAAGGCCCAAGTCCGTGGAAGTCGTCACTACGGTCTGCGTCAGAACCATTGTCTCGTGGTACGTCTCATGGTCGTGCGGCACGATCTTGGGACCGATGATCCTGACCGTGACACCGGCTCTCGGCGCAGACTTGAACGTTACATCTACGCTGGTCAGGACAAACGGATCCCGGATGTTGATGCCTCCGAGCTTGATGATCGTGGCTGCGGTGATGTCGAAAGGAACGGTAACCCGTACCTGGCCCGCGGCTGCCGTGACGTTGTGCGTCTTAGCGCCTTCCTGAAACCGAACGATCTGCCCGCCGGTCAGTCCGCCGAGGAACAGGACCTCCCTGGTGCGTATCTGGATACCGTCGGTCAACTCCACGTTGTCGTGGTAAATGCGCGCCATCCCGACTTCAATCGTGTCCGGGAAAGCAAAGTTCTGTGTGACACCGTCACCCGTGTACGTGGCGATCGTGTCGACGTCGGCGGCATAGACTCTGTACACCTGACCGGCCAACGCTGCATTGACCAGCTTCAGCTCCGGCAAGGCCGGGTCTGACAGGTCGAATGTCCACCCCTGTCCCTGCGGAACCTCTACTCCGTCAATCCAGACGTAGGAGGATGACGGGTCCAGCGGTCTACCGATGACGAACTCTGTTTCGCCGCCAGCAGCAATGAAGTCTTCGGAGTCGAAGTGTCCGTGCGGTGTGCCGATGAACTTCGCCGTCGTCAGATCCCGGAGGAGCCAATCTCGCTGGAGAAGTGAAGGCATCGATATGAAGCTCTTCGAGGCGTTGACTTGATCCAGCTCGTGATAGAGATCGGTTGCCGCTCGTTGCAGCTGCTCGTAAATGGTGGACAGAACACCCCGGTCCGAGTTCGTCATCAACTGAATGACGCTG
>Ga0307377_10007695_pt1 | contig 11065 bp, 26 predicted proteins | sample TR3MG_FD_202535 | JGI IMG/M metagenome (GOLD analysis project Ga0307377, IMG submission 202535) | Soil microbial communities from Risofladan, Vaasa, Finland - TR-3 | ecosystem: Environmental > Terrestrial > Soil > Coastal area > Acid sulfate soil | place: Finland: Risofladan, Vaasa | collected... | reverse complement strand
AACTCGTTTTTCACGTCCTTGTTTTTTGGATATTCCAGCACGGCGGGCATGATGATCTCCCGCTGACACACTCGCTCGCCTTTGATGATGCTTCTTTTGTGCGCCGCGTTTCTCACGGCTTGAACGAACTCTTTAGGCACTTCGATTGAATACAGAACCCATCCTGGTCGTGCGCCTTTTTTCATTCCTTTACCTCTCTTTCTTTTTGTTCCATCGCTGCGAGATCGAGCTTATCACTCACGTTGACAATCCACGTTGGAGCGCACATGAGAATCATCTCTGCATACATGATGCTTGTTTTGCAGACAAACCCCTGTATGGAAACATCAACGGAAGCTGGTTTTTTCTCAAGTTTGGCAACCATCTCCTGATCCTTCGCCATTCTCCGTTCGAGAAAAGCGATCATTCTATCATAGTCGAATAATATGGGGCGGCCTAGTTTAGCGGTCATTCTTTTCCTCCGTTTCTGTTGCGCTCGCACCCTTGTTGAGTGTGGCGAGAAGTTGCAGAATTGCCATAAACCCATCTGGCCCTATACCGCTTGCCTTGTATATTTGGGTTTGTTTATTAGCCTCGTACTGAGCCGCCTCAATCACTCTCTTTTGTGCGGCCATATGATTTTTGAGCCGCTCGTTCTCCGCTTCTAGTTTATTAATGCTACGCTCTGCGTTACAGAGTTGGGAGCGGAGAACGCACCCGCAAAACACAGACCACCAACTCTCACATTCGCTATCGTGTTCGCTCATTACTCACCGTCCTTATCAAATGCTTCCTCTACGGCATCCGCGAGAACCCGCAACGGCTTTGATATAAAGCGGTCATCTTCTGGCGTATCTTCGTCTACAATATTCTCTACAAAGCGGGCGGGGATATTGAGAATCCGCACCGGCAATGCGATACATTTTCCAATAGCCTTAAATATTTTCATCACTCACTCCTTTCGGTACGGGTGAACAAACCCACCATCTCGCTTTTGTGGTTCGTTTGTCTCGCTGTCCTGCGGGAGAAGGGATTCCATCCAGTCGGCCATGTCGTGCCGTGCCAGTTGCGCCGCCTTTGCCTCGCCCTCTGGCGCGATGGGTTCGCTTCGGACTAGCTTGATACGCGACCGTATCGCGGCGCGTAGGTCGTGGAGGTCGAGCAGGTCGTCGAGAAAAATACTGGAATCATTTTGTTTTGCTATCATAGTAGCAAGATGCTCATCACTCACTCGTGGCTTGCTCATCGCTCACCGTCCTTTGCGCTTGTTTGTGGGCGGGAGAAGCAGAAGAATACTACATCTGTTGCATGGCGATACTCCGGCCATCCCGCAGGTACACGGCACGGGTGATACCTTGCGCCTCACCGCCTCGACCAGCGTTCGGTGTTCGGCGCGGAGTTCGTGAGTATACGCATCCATACACTGATTACAGATGCAGTCTAGGGTCTCTCCGGCAGGCCAAAAAACATCGCACTTCCCGCACGCAATACAGGTTTTTACTATTAGATCATCCCTCACTCGCATGGCTCCTCGCTTTCTGTGGCGATTTCAGCTTCATACATTTCAGCATGTGGATTACAGAGCTTTTTGCCATTGACTGTGCGTTCTTTTATGCGTGGGCAACGGTACACTTTTGCGGCGGCCTGACATTGCCAATCAGTACCCGATGCAAGTTTATGAAACTTCATTTCCCCGCGCTCCTTTCCTGCAACTCCTTCGCCATCATTGGGATATAATGGCAGAGTTTATCCATGTCCCGCGGCGTCATGTTCTCAATATCCTTGTCAAACTTCTTAGCGAGTCGAACTGCCTCTTTGATTTGTTTCTCTGTCATGGTTTCCTTTCTACTCAATCGCTTCTTTAATTTCCCCGGCCAGCTTCTTGATTTCGGCGGTTACTTCTGCGAGCTTCGTTTTCTCCAATTCCACCTTCGATGATTCCTTAAGCCGATATTGCACGATCTTTTTCTCGATGGACTTCTCCATTTTGGCGATGATTTCGGCGCGGATGTCTCCGTCTGATTTTCCGGCGCTTTCGTTCGCCAACTTCTCGATCCGCTTTTCGATCCGCGACTTCTTCATCATAGCCGCCTGCAACCTCTTGCTCGTTTCGACAAATTCGTTTGATTCCATGTTAGTCCTCCTGTTCGTCAATGTACCCGATGCTCACCAATGCTTCGTCAAGTCGTTCGATAAAATCACTCACGCCCGCAGGCGTATTATCTTGCAGACATTCATCCCCCCGCCAGTCGAGAATGAGATCGTGCGCAATGTCCGCAATCCAGCGAAGGCTTTCTATGTGTTCGATCACGACCGGGATATTCTCCGGGGCTTTCAGGATTTCAGCGAGCTTGACTTTCCCCGCTTGCCGGACTGTTCGCGGGTCTACAACCGATCGGCACTTTTCAGCATGGCATGTCAGACATTGCCAACTGCCGTCAATATCCGCGTAATAAGCATTATGCTTTTCACAATATGGTGGCATTTATTACCCCTCCTGGTTAAAAGAAAAATGACAGCACCACGACGGCCAGGAACACGACTCCCAGCACGATGCACACGATCCCGGTTACATCATAGATTGAGTTGAACAGTTTCCGAAGTCTCCATTCGAGTTTGATTTCGGTTGAGCGGTTCATTCCGTTCCCTCCTTGTTGATGTACCAGATTCCCCAGACCGCCAGCGGGGTAACGATCACTCCCGCGAGGACGGCACCGATTAAAAGGTCAAGAAATAGTTGCATGGTTCTCCTTTCTAAAGAGCGATCACTCTGCAAATGCCGTTGAAGTCATACGCGTTAGACATGAAACCGCTTTCTCCCCAGACCGTGAAGTGTCCGCCTTCTCTACCGATCTTGATATTGCTGCCTTCGACTCTTTCGAGTCTGTTTGATTCATCCGGGAGCTTGCCAATCGCGGCCTGAATCTTGTCCGCTATTTTCTCGACGCGGGCGAGGGCCGCTTCGGCACTGTATCGGATATACATAAACGTATTCCCGCCACTAAGAATTTCTCCCGTGTACTGGCATCGGTCGATCCGCTCGAAACTTTCCACCAGCTTTTTGATTTCCGATTTCTCGATTGCTGCATCCCGGATTGTTACGTGGAGCGATGAACCCATCGAATAGTGTTCATGTCTCACACTGACCCGGCGGGAATTGAATCCGGCATCTTTCAGAACCTTTCTCATTTCTTTTGCTTCGTTCATCTCATCCCTCCCATTATAAATTGATGGTGAATGATTTCCCGGTTGTAAGCACTTGATCCATCGCCACTCTGATAATGTCAACTGCTCCGTATTCCGATCCGAGTTTGAAATGTTTGGAAAGGGCGGTTCCGACTTTCCCGTATCCATATTTTTTATCCCATTCGCCAGCGCTGATCTTGTCAAAGTCCACGAACATCTGAGCCAGGTATTTCAGGGTTATGGTTTCGGTGGTCTTTTTCATCTCATCCTTCCTATTCTGTGAAAAGTTGAAAATTGCAAGATGGTTTCGAGTTGTCCTCTCTGAATCCATCGGCTCCGAATTGTGCGCATTGCCACCATCCGCGAAGCGAATAATTTGCCCTAAGCGCCGCTCCGCACTTCGGACACTTTCCGCCGTCAACGATTCTCCGTGCTTCATCGTAAACTTTTTGCATACGATCAGCGTAACACTTCTTGCATTCGGTCGCATAATTTCCTGCGACTTTTCCGCAAGCGCAGCGATTCATTTTGAAGGTTTTTTTCTGAGTTGCTGTTGCCATCTCGTTTCTCCTTTCGGGTGAGCAATAAATTAAAACCCACGCTCTGTAATTCTAAGCAATCCAGATAGAGAGTTTTTAATAATGAACCACGACTTGACTTCTTGTAGAATGATATTTCCCTCTGTGCGCTCTTGGTAGCACGACCTTGGACACCATATATCGACCGGCCCAGATTCCTTCTCGAAGCGGATGCATACCGCGCGATCCGTGCTTGTGATAATTTCGGCCTGGCCTATGTCGGTCCATTCTCCCATCTCGGTCTCCTTTCGGGTGAGTCAATTTCCTATTACATACATAGTATATTATAATACTATAGTATTGTCAAGGGGAAATCTCATAAATCTGCAATATTTATTCCTTTGATTTATATAGAGTTACAGGATTAAGCCAAAAATAGCTAAAATAAACCGAATTTCAGCTTGCAATAAATCAGGATTTGGTTAGAATATGAGTATAGCGTCATTCTGGTATTCAATTTTATATGGGATAGGATATGTCATTTTAAACACTAAACACTAATCACTAATGAATAATCACTAAACACTAAGAATAAGAATTGAGAAAGGAGACCTCTTGTCATACCGAATTGTTTGCGACCGCGATGATCCCGCCTGGTTAGATAAGCGCCGGGAGTGTGGAGTTGGTTCGAGCGAATCGCCGGTTATTCTTGGGCTTTCAAAACGCTCTTCGATAGTTTCCATCTACGCTGAAAAATGTGGCGTCCAATTTCCTGAGCCGAAAAATCAGGAGGCGCTTTGGTGGGGGCGAACGCTCGAAGAGAAAGCACTCGAAAGATACTTCGAGCAGACCGGCGAAAAGTTTATACCTTTCCAACAGATGCTTCAGAGCATCGAACATCCATATCTTACTTGCACGCCGGATGCGATTAATTCCGACGGCATATTCTCAGAAATAAAAGTTACCGCTTACAGAATCCAGGAATGGAAAGACGGCGGAGTGCCGCCCGATGTGAATTGCCAGTGTCAGCACGTCATGGCAATAACCGGCGGGGAAGAGATGCGGGTGAAGGTTTTGTTTTTCCCGTTCGAGTTGGTTTATACGACCGCACAACGCGACGATAGTTTCATAAACAATTTACTCATTCCGAAGTGCCGCTCATTTTGGGAGCACGTGAAAAACAAATCACCGCTCCCGCAAGAATGGATCGACGGCTCAGATGCTACGAGCAAGGCACTTGAGCTTTTGTACGCTTCAAAAGAACCAGGCGGGACAATCGAACTCAACGGCGAATACATCGACGTTTTCAAAGAGCGCCAGCAATTCAAAAAACAGGAGAAGAAAGCGAAAGAAGAAGCTGGCAAGATTGACAATCGATTCAAGCAATTAATTGGTGAAAACGAAACGGCGATCCTGCCGGACGGTTCCCGCGTTACTTGGTCAAAAGGAAACGGCTCGCGGAGAATCGCATACAGGGCGAGTGCTGCAAGTGAACAAGGAGAATAACATGCGGGCGGTAGCGATGTTTGTTAAAAAAAATGACCTCCAGGTTGCATCGCCGTGACCCGCTCGCATGTTAATTTAACCGGAAAGGATGATTGAGATGTTTCATCGGCATAAATGGGAGGAAATTTCGAGGCATTATACGCCAGGGGTTCAGCTTCAGCGTGTGAGTAACCCCTATGATGAAACTGCAAGGGTTCTTGAAAAGATTATTTTCGGATTCACGGTTATTGAATTGAAATGCAATGAGTGCGGGGAACTGAATCATGTAATTCTTATTGGTGATGCTCTGAAAGGAGATTGAAATGGGAGAACTACAAACAACCGACAACAAAGTCGAAGCGATGCAGGGGCTTCTTACCCGCTATCAGCCGGAGCTTGAAAAGCTGTTACCGCCGTACATCAAATCAGATCGGTTTATCCGCGTGGCGCTGAATGCGATTAACAAACTCCCGCGCCTGTTGGATTGCACGAAGTCGAGCTTCATCCTGGCGCACTTGGAATGTGCCGCCTTGCATCTTGAACCGAACGTGCTGGGCATGTCGTTCATCCTGCCGTACAAGAACAACTCAACCGGCAACTACGATGCTCAGTTAATTGTCGGGTACAAGGGGTATATTCAACTTGGGCGGCGGAGCGGTCAGATCGATTCCTGGATTGCCGGGTGCATTAAAGCGGGTGATTATTTTGAATACACAGACTTCCCGCCGGACTTGAAGCACAAGCGCAATCCTGAATCAGACGAACGCGGAGAGATTGTGGCCGCATATTCAGGCGTTAGATTATTCGGCGGTGATTGGCAGCCGCATGTGATGTTCAAGCCGGAGATCGACAAGCGGATGAAAAAGAGCGCGAGCTATACTTCGCAGTATTCTCCCTGGAAACTGTGGCCGGAAGAGATGCACATGAAAACCGCCGTCCGCGATCATTTCAAATTCATGCCTCTTGCGCTTGACACGCAACAGATTCAACGAGCAAACGAGATTGATACCCGTGCCGACATCGGAGCGAATCAGTTTCACGACTCAGAGTTTCAGGAATTGATTGAGAAGGATTCGGGAGTTTTCGAGCCGGAGAAAGAAGAGAAGAAGGCGGAGAAATAATGGCTGATAGTGGGTATTCTGTCGATTTGTTTGGCAACCCAGTAGTTGGGAAAAAACTAATCGACCGCGCTATATTAGAAAAAGCATTGATGGATACGCTGCGCGGCGTTGATGCGGATACGCTCGTATCTATGATGTATTCAAAATATGAGGCCATTATAGACTTCGCGCGATTATGTAATGGGGATAAAACTGGAGAGAAAATATCAATGCTATTTAATCCGCATAGGTACAATACGGCTACTCATAATTCAGCATCTATTATTGCTGGATTTAAAAAGGATTCTTTTCTTTCAGGGCTAGCCAGGGCAACGCTTTTCAAGGAATCGAAAGTCAAAGAATTGCTTTATCAGGTACTACAGCTAGGGATAAATGGGGTACAATACGTTAATGAGTTTCCGCCGATTATATCGCAGAAGTTTTGTGAATTATTCGGAGCGCGATCTATTCTCGACCCTTGCGCTGGGTGGGGCGGACGTATGATTGGCGCGGCGAGTATTGGTGCTTTCTATCACGGTTTTGAGCCATGCACAAAAACTTTTGATGGTCTTGTTAGTCTTGGGTGTTTCTTAAAACTATTCGACACAGGGTTTGATTTCGTTGTTGAGAACACGCCATTCGAAGATTGCGCCTTATCGGCGGAATATGACCTTGCCTTGACAAGCCCGCCATATTATGACACAGAGCTATATTCAGATGAGCCAACAAACTCATGCAACAGATATAACACGTTTACGGAATGGGAAAATGGCTTCTATATACCAATGATTGAAAAAACAGTTAAGCATTCCAAGTATTTCATCATAAATGTTGGCACGCGCCGATATGATTTGAAGTCGGTTCTGTTTGAGAGATTCAACAATACAAAAGAAATAGAAAGCGCCCTATCTGGGGCTGTTGGCCTTGGCAGGGAAGAAAGCGGCAAAGAACGTTTTTATTTACTGAAAGGAATGATCCAATAATGGGAGCGAAAGCTAATCCGATTTTCAATACCTTTTATGCGGATGATGAAGTCGAAACGTGGGACGCTCTAAAGAAGTTTCTTTTCATCTATCTTTTTACGGGCGAATATCTCACGACAAGCGGCATCTATAAGATCACGAAGAAAAGAATTAAAGACGCAACCGCCATAGATTCGATCCCACTTATCGACCACTACCTGGGGATACGAAAGCTCACAAAGGAAAACTACCGCCGCGCCCTGTATTCTCTCGCCGACAAGTGGGCGGAGGACTTTGACCTGGAAAAGCAATACGGATTCAGGAACGCACCATACGATGAAAGTCAGAGCGTAGTATTTGTAAAGCGGCGGCTGGCGTTTATGCTTGGCGGTCGTGCGGACTGGATTATGGAAAGCATCGCAAGTGATAGAAAAATATTGCAGAATAAACCGCGTGCTTTTTGGGAGGAGTTTGAGAGTTATCACGCGGAGAAACTCGCCGAGCTCCGGGCGAAGGCGAAAGAGCTAGAGGAAAAGTATGGCAAGCGGGCGAAGAAAAAAGAGCCGGATGCGGAGCCGGAACCGAAAGAAAAGCCCGCGCCGAAGGTAGAGCCAAAAGCGATTGCCCAGATCGCCGAAGCAAAACAAGCGGAGGAAATGGAATTGCAAAAGAACATTGAAACAGCACTACAATATTTTCAGAGCGGGCTTGACTCAGATGATTACGCGCACATTGCAACCGCGTTTCTCCACTGCTCGACAAGTCAAAAAACGGGCAAGCCGTTCTCACTTAAAAAGCAATGGGAAATACTCGAACGCTTGCAAAAAGAGGATAACCCGCTTGTAGTTTCGAGGGCGTGTTTCAAATTCAATGAGGCCGTTGAAAATGATAAAGCAAAACAGGCTCCGTATTTGGTAGCCATACTCCCCTCCGCAAGGGAATGGTTCAAGAAGAATTTCCCAGACGATAAGGATTCTCTGTTCGATGAAGAAAGCGGTATCGAAAAGATGATAAAAGAAAAGAGGGAGGCGAGAGCAGAATGAGTAAAATAAAAGAGACTTGCCCGACGTGCGGTAGTTTATGCGAGAGAATAAACGAATCGTTTAGGGCATGCTGCGCGTGTAAAGCACCGATTGGCAATCTTGTTGCCGTTGATTATAGTAAGATTCAGGCAAAGCCCGCAAGGCGCAAGAAAGCATTGAAACAGTTGAATCGGGCAGTTGCGGAATACCGGCATCACTGTGAATGGCAGCGGCTCGAATTACGGGCGCTCGGGCCGGAAGGTGATGTACTTCTAAATGCAATAAAAACGGAAGTGATGGGTGATAACGCAAGCCGCTACCCACTCTCTACGATCACCAAAATAAGAAAATTAATAAATAAATCAGAGATGGTAAAATAATGGGCTTCGCCGATAAAGCCAATATCATAAAGACGGACAAGAAAACAGGCAAGCTCCCGCCTGGCATTCTCATGCAGAAACCAACAGAGGCGGCGAACGTGCATGAAATACCTTGTGTGAACGGTAAGACTATGAAGGTCGCTTGCCTCTTGTGCGAGGGCTTCGTGAACGGGGAACAAGTAAGTGGCGGTTATGTTCCGTTCGTTTCTCTCGACAAGCGCGGCGATCTTGTTGAGTCGATGGCGGTCTGTTCATGTGCTATCGGGAAGTACCGGGAGAAAATACTCCGGCATCGGCACGAGAGATTCATAAGATACCGGGAGCTACCACTTGCGGCCAGGCCGGAGAGTGCAAAAGACAAGCACGAAATATCAATGTTCAATCTGAAAACAAAGTACGCTTTTTTTGCAGGGGACATTGAGAAAGATAATATGGTTTCATTCGATGAAATCGCACAGATAATGGCGGCGAAAACGACGAAGGAAAAAGAGGAATACGTCGCTGAACTGGCAAGCAAGGTCGGCAAGCCGGATGATGATAATTTGCCATTTTAAAATGAAGGGATAATTTTGGCTGGAAAAACTTTTGAATCTCAGGCAATAACAATAAGCGGGTATCTCACGCGGGATGCTGTCGAGGGCGCGTACCAGCTATGGGGCGCGAACGTGAAACCGATTCTCCGCGAGGGATACTGGATCGGCGGCAACATGATCGGCGGCGCACCTAATGCACATGCGGCAAGGATTATGCTTGGTATTCTCACGCAATTAAGCCCTGGTGATATTATGCCGGTTGAAGTGGATTATCACATTCGAGAGAAGGGAGAAAATAATGGCGAAAATATTTGAGATGACAAAAGAAGAAAAAGTGGAATATCAAACATGGGTTGAAAGCATGCCGGATGATATTCAAAAGATGATACGCAAGTATCCACCTGACAGATTGTATGCGTTAAAACCATCATTACAGCGCGTAACAATAGCTTCGTATGTAGAGGATGGATCGGTAACAGTAACGGTATCTGGTAAATTTAATCTTATAGCATTTGATCGGAATGTTTTTGGGGTAAACCCAAAAGATTTAATTGAATGTGATTTGCCAAAAGAAAACGAAGCACTCGGAACTATCTTAACAGATCAGGATGATATTGATAGTTTTGTTGACCAAGTAAGGGAAGCTCAAAAAAGCGGTGAGGGAGTGAATTGATGGACAATAAACAATCCCACTTCAATCATGCGATGCAAGCGTTCGATGAAATCGCAAAAGAGAACGCGGGCAAGTTGCTTGCAAGGGATGGCCGGGAACAGATGCGGGCATCAACGACTTTTATTTTTATTGACAGATGCAGCAACAAGAAACAGAAGAAGAGAAAGATTACCAATTAGCAACACCCGTCTGTGTGGTTGCGGTCGGACTACCGGCATACATAACGGACGGGTAACACGGAAGGAGAAGCGATGAAGTACAATCATGTAATTAGGGATGAAGAAGAGACGGCAGAGGCAATACCGACGATTTTGTGGTGGCGTATAAAAACTACAAAAAATGGCAATATTCAGGTGCTTGCCTCTAATGGTAAGTTAGAGCAAATAATGTACCAGACGTCCATAGATGACACACACAGAACAGTATCAAACGTTTTCTTGGGCAAAAGCTAACCTAACACCCCGGCTCAGGGCATCGCCCGTCGCAGTTAATGTACTAACGAAAGGACTCAGGGTTGTATAATTTCCCGGCTGATGCACCGAACGCTACATTTTGGGGATGTTGCACAAGTGCGAAGCCACTGCCAATTAGCCCACGAGCCGGGGCGTTTTGAATAAGGAGGCGGGATGGCCAGAGTAAATAATGGGGAATTGGAGTTTATGTGCGAATTACACAAAGGATTGAGCGAAGAAGATACACCAGTGGCCGCTATTTATGCCCGCGATCTCCGCGATCTTCGTAAGGCGGTGCTGGCATACTGCAACATGAGTGATGGTACAATGACATCGACGCGCAATATAACAGACGTATACGCAGAGATGAAAGCCCTACTACCCCAGGACGGTGAGTCATGACACGGGCATGGAAAATACAATGGTTTGGGTTCAGTGTATCAGTGGGTATAATATTAGGCGTGCTGATAACCAACTTACTAATACCATCCCTCACGCTAACCGTCCACCATCCCACGTTAGAGACCGTTGCCGCCGCTACACCGGGCAATCTCATAAAGTACGTTGCACTCAAAAAGAGTACACACGTACCAATAGACAGCATGTATTACACGGCGAGCCTGGGGCATTTCATACCGTCGCTATTACCAGGAGAAGTTGAACTCGTACCACCGCCGCGCCATGTATGGAACAGGGATAGCGTGTCGGTGAGATTGGAGGTAGTGAAGTGAGCGAAACAAAGTGCCCGACTTGCGGGGGATTGTGTGTACCTACC
>Ga0307377_10007693_pt1 | contig 11066 bp, 11 predicted proteins | sample TR3MG_FD_202535 | JGI IMG/M metagenome (GOLD analysis project Ga0307377, IMG submission 202535) | Soil microbial communities from Risofladan, Vaasa, Finland - TR-3 | ecosystem: Environmental > Terrestrial > Soil > Coastal area > Acid sulfate soil | place: Finland: Risofladan, Vaasa | collected... | reverse complement strand
GCCGAAGGTGATGTCACCGCCCGTGATCGCGCCGTCGGGCAGCAGGCGAATCACGGCCCGGGCCGTCATCGACTTGCCGGCGCCGGACTCACCGACGACACCCACCGCTTCGCCCTCGCCCACCTCGAGGGAGACCTCGTGGATCACGCGGCGGTGGCCACCGCGGACCGGCAGGTCCATGGAGAGGTGGTTGATCGACAGGACGCTCACGCGCGGTCCTTGCCCTGGTGAGAAGCGAGTCGGTCGCCCAGCAGGTTGAACGCGACCACCGTGACGACGATCAGGGCGCCGGCGTAGAGCGACTCCTGAGGTTGTCCGGCGAGAATCGAGGACTGGCCCGTCGAGACCATGAGTCCCCATTCCGAAGTCGGAGGCTGCACACCGAGCCCAAGGTAGGAGACAGCCGCGAGGTCGACCAGCGCATAACCGAATGACAGCGTCGCCTGCACCAGTAAGAGTGGCGTCACGTTGGGCAATAGGTGTCGAAAGCAGATCGTCCGTGCCGGCAAACCCTCCACATAGCAGGCAGCGATGTAGGGAAGATTTCGTTGGCGCACCGCCTCGGACCGGATGACGCGCATCAAGTACGGCGTGTACGAGATCGACAACGCGATGACCGGCGCCACGAGGCCCGAACCGAACATCGCCACCGCGAGCATCGCGAGGATGAGCCCTGGGAACGCGAACAGGATGTCGGCCACGCGTGAGACGATCTGGTCGAACATCCCGCCGAACCACGCGGCAGCGATTGCTAGGGCCGTGCCGATCGTCGTCGAGAAGACGATGATCAGTGCGGGTCCGAGCAGGCTGAGACGTGCACCGTAGATCAGACGGGAGAGCAAGTCTCGACCGAAGGAGTCGGTGCCCAGCCAGTGAGCGGCCGACGGGCCCTGATTCACCCCGAGGATGTTCGCGAAGTTCGGGTCGAGCGGCGCGATCCACGGCGCAAACACCGCCATGCACACCAGAAGAAGGATGATCGTCGACGTCACAATGATCACAGGATCGCGCCGGAAGACAGACCTCGAACGCCGCGCCGGGGTCGCCGCGCTCGTCGATGGGGCAATCGACGTCATGAGTTAGCTCCCGCCCGGATGCGGGGATCAAGCAACAGGCTCCAGAAGTCGACCACGGCGTTGACGATGACGAACGTCGCCACCATGATGAGCGCGATGGCTTGGACCGATGCGAAGTCCTTCTGCAAGGCGGCCTGCACCAAGAATGACCCGAGTCCATTGATGCCAAAGGCCTGCTCGACGACGACGTCACCCGCGATGAGACCCGCGACCGTGAGTCCAGACACCGTGGCGATGGGGATCATCGCGTTGCGCAACACGTGGCGCGTCACGATGTGCCGTTCCTTGATTCCTCGGGTGCGCGCAGTCTCGACGTGCTCCTTCGCGAGCTCCTCGCTGGCGGCGGCCTTGGTGAGCTGGGCGATGTAGGCCATCCACGACGTCGCGAGCGCGACGGCGGGCAAGGTGAGGTGCGATAGCCGGTCAAAGAAGCCCGTCCCCGCCCCGAAGACGGGAAACCACTTCAGGTCGACGGCGAAGACCGTCATGAGAATGATCGACGCGACGAAGGACGGGGTCGCTAGTCCCACACTGGTCACGACCGTGATGACGGTGCCCACGCGGTGGCGCAAGGCCGACAACAGTCCCAGCCCCACGCCGCCGATGATGATCACCACCGATGCGTAGACGACAAGGAAGACCGTGTTGAGTAGTCGCGGGGCCAGCAGCGCCGTCACCGACTCGCGGTAGACGAAGGACGAGCCGAGGTCGCCGTGCAGGACTCCCACGAACCAGTCCCAGTAGCGCACGAGGAAGGGCCGATTCAGGTGCTCCTGACGCTGGATTGCCGCCAGTACCTCGGGGGTCACGTGTCCGCCCGCCAGCAGCGTCGCCGGATCACCGGGCGCGAGGAACAAGGCGCCATAGATGGCGACGCTCGCTACAGCGAGCGTCGCCATCAGCGACACCAGACGCCCGACCACGAGGAGCAGCATCGTTCTCACTCAGGGTCTCACTCTCGGCCGGGCATTGGTAGAGCGACGCACATGCTATTTCGACGAGCCCAACTTCGCGAGACACGGCTCGTAGATATAGGCGAAGGATACGGGGGCTCCGGTGATCGACTTGTTGAGGAACAAATCCTGTACCGGGTTCACGATGGGGATGACAACCTTGTCCTTCATGTACTGAGCTTGGGCGGCTAGGAACAACTTTGCGCGCTTGGCGGGATTGAAGGTCTGCTGGGCCGCGGCGAGGTTGCGGTTCACCAGTGCGTTGTCGTAGCCCGTGTAGTTGAACAGTGCTCCCTTGGGGAACCACAGGCCCGTGTAGTCAAGCGGGTCCGGCACGTCGAGATACCCGGAGTCCACGATCAGGTCGATGCCCTTGCGGTACGAAGCCACGAAGAACGCGTTCGAGAACGCCAGGGGCTGCATCTCGTCCAACTTGATGGTCAGTCCGATCTGGCTTCCGGCCTGCTGCACGGCGGTTGCGAGCGCCAGCTCGGTCTGGTCACCGGCCAACAGCGCCAATGTGATCGGCGCCGTGTGATTCGGGACTGACTTCACCAGTGCGGTCGCGGCCGCGATGTCCGGCGAGGTCGGACCGAGCTTGGCGTAGGCGGTCCGATAGGCACCAAGCGCCGTTGGATCCCACGCGGTCGGGGGCGTGAGCGCCAAGTTCGGCGTCGCGCCGCCGGCGTAGACCACCTTGGCGATGGCCGAGCGATCCAGGGCAAGCGACAGGGCCTGACGGATCTTCACGTTGGCGATGGGCCCGGTCGTCGACGTCGGCGCGAGTTCTGTGATGGACAGGCTCGGACCGAAGTACAGCGAACCGGTACCGGCGTTCTTCAACTCGGGGTAGCTGGTCGCGGGAACGCCGTAGGCCCCGGCGATCTCACCCGAGAGCAGGCCACTGGTCAGGGTCGACGAATTCACGATGAACTTCACCGTCACCGTCTTAATCTTCGCGGTGTACGTCGGGTCCCAGTAGTGCGGGTTCGCCTGCAGCACGATGTCGTTGCCGGGACTCCATTGCTTGAGTTCGTAAGGACCAGTGCACATGACGCCGCCGGAGGATGTCCCATACGTCTTCCCCTTCTTGATGAGGTAGGCCTTCTCGGCAATCGAGCCCGAGATCGTGGCCATCTCCTTCACGAAGAGTTCATCCGGCTTGGAAAAGTTCACGGTCACTTGATACGGACCAGTCGCCCTGATGGACTTCACCGAGCCGTAGTAGGCCCCGTTCACCGCACCGACATTCGGGTTCAGGTTGCGCATCATGCTATAGACGACATCGGCTGACGTGAGCCCGGTCCCGTCCCAGAATTTCACGCCGTGGCGGATGTTGAAGACCAGCGTCTTCTGGTTCGCGTAGTGCCACGAACTGGCGATGCTCGGCTTGATCTGCCACGTCGGCGTCAATCGCAGGAGGTTGTCGCACAGATTCGAGACCATGATGTCGGGCGAATAGTCGGCCGATTGCGCATAGTCGAGCGTGGTGGGCTCGCCACCGGGCAAGTCCCATGTGATCGCCGACAGTGAACCCTTGGCCGGTGGCGTCGTGTTCACCAGGTGCACCGACGACGTCGAGGAACTTCGTGGACTTCTCGACGAACCGTACGCCGAATTGGCGACCACGATGGCACCCGAAGTGGCGACGAGCATTGCCGCCAACCAGCTCCTCAGATGATGCGTTTGAATAGTGCTGCCCTTCATTATGTTTCCCCCTTTACGCCTTTTCAGGTCGCTGTTTTCAACTTCAGACTTCTTCGGAGCGGGCGCAACGCCCGCTCACTCCCTGCATTGCGCCCTATCCCTCGAGATACTCACCAATGGCGACCACCGCCGCGGCCGTCGCGTCGAGGGCCCGTCGGTCGAGTGGCTTCGCCCAGCTGGAGAACTTGACGACGACCGTCTCGGTCGGACCGTGCACGAAGACGTTCTGGCCATAGATGCCCGAGCCGTGCAGAAACGACTCGTCACTGCTGCGGACCCACCAGCAGTTTCGGTAGTGCGCACCTTGCGGAAATCCCGGCTGGTCCTCACTCGCGTCGAACACCTCACGCCCGTCGTGCGACCCACGGATCGTGTCGGCGACCCAGGCCGGGGGCACGACCTGCGGCCGCCCACTTGAGTCCTTGCTCAAGTACTGAAGTCCGAAGCGACCGAGGTCACGCAAGGTCGTCGAGATTCCACCGTCGGCCATGGCGTTCCCATGGGCGTCGACGGTCACCTCGGCGTCGAACTCCGCTCCGATCGGGGCCCAGATCTCTCGTGACACGAGTTCGTTGAAGCGGGCACCACCTGCGCGCTCCAGGACCCACGCGAGCACGTCGGTAAGAATTGAACTATAGCGAAACGGACCACCATGTTCGCCGTCGCGACGCAAGGTGGCGAAGTACGAGATTGCGTCGACCGGGAGATCGCGATCCACTCGCGGGCGCATGAGGTAGACCTGTTCGCAGATGCGGACGTCGGAGTCCACGTTGTCGTAGTTCTCGTCAAACCGGATGCCGGCGCGCATGTCGAGTAGATGTCGCGTGGTCACCCCGTCAAAGGCTGTTCCAATGAGCTCGGGTACGAGGTCGGTGATGGGTCTTTCGACATCGAGCAGATTGCGTGCGGCGACGCGTCCGGCGACGGCTGCGGTGATGGACTTCGACACCGACATCAACAGGTGCGGTGAATCGGGCAGCATGCCGTTGAAATAGTGCTCGGCAGCGATGCGTCCCCGGTGCAGGACGAGAAAGCCATCGGTGTACGACGAATCAAGCAGCCATTCGACCGTTGACCGCGTGTCGTTGGCCTCGAACTGAACCTTGAGCACGTCTCGTTCATCGCGCGCCAGTTCCCAGATCGGTCCGCTACCGCGACGGATCCGGGCCGTGGGCACCAGTTCGCGTGCGTGCTGGAAACCCCATCGGCTGCCCGGCGAATCCTGCCAGTTCTCAAGGGTCACCAATCGGTCCGGGCCGAAAGGCGGTGCACCCGTCATCAACAGGTCCGGGTGCGCCAACAGCGATGCCGGTTTCACCACGTCCGTCACAACGCCTCCAAACCATCGTCATCCGATGACCTGAGTGAAACCCGCAGGAAGGGACGGAGCATTTCACGCATGATCGCCTCACTATCGAGACTGGGTTCTAGCGCCCGCTTGCCCACCAGCGAGTCACTGGTGATGGAAAACGCTGCGGCAAGCAATTGGATGTCGACGTTGGGGGTCAGCAGGTTGTCATGTTCCAACTGGCGAAACAATTCGGTGAAGCCCGAGCGCCAGCGGGCGTACTCCGTAGCCATCGCTTGACGGAGGTCCTCGTTCCACTCGCTCTGGGACAGCAACTGGCGGTGAACTCGCATCACCTCTCGTGTCGCCGGCTCAGCCATCCAGACGATGATGTTCTCGAGCTTGTCCAGTGACGAACCTGGTCCGAAAACGTGGTCTTCGAGCGGGTGGATCCAGTTGCCTCGCGCCTGCTCCACCACGGCGAGCAGGAGATCGTCCTTGCTCGCGAAGTAGTAGTGGATCATCGCGTGCGACACACCGGCCTTGTCGCCCACCAATCGAACCGTGAGTTTCGCGTAACCGTGCTCGGCCAGGACATCCCACACGGCAACAACGATGCGCTGTCGGGTGTCCTTGCCGCGTGGTTCGAGAGTCAGCCCTCTGGCCGGCGACCCTCCGCGCTGCGCGGAGACGTCGGCACGGGCCGCCTTCCTAACTGCGGGCTTCAATCGTCCAGTGGCGGTCATCTCGGCAACAATAACCCGCCAAGCGTCCGATACCAAATCATCCAATCGGTTGAGTCAAAACTTTACAATTAACCATACATTTAGCGGAAATTTGACATTATGGGTATTCCTAGACCGCCACGAACCAGCCAAGCGTCCGGTGCGAAACTATCCAAACGTCCGGTTTTGACCGCTCGACAGCCTCCGCGACTGGGAAGCCATGTGACTAGGGGTGGCGTACTTCGGGACCTGCATCCGGTTGGTCATTGGCGACCTCGCCGGCCATACGGCCCCATCGAAAGTACGCCAACGGCCCGACGAAGTTGATGCCGATGATCGAAGCCCACTGTGCCTTGGGACCTCGCACTTGCGACTTCGGGCGACGGGCGAGATCGGCCCACGCCTTGACAGCGAGAACGATCTGCACCGTCGAAGCGATGATGAGGAACACCTTTCGCGGCGTACTCATATCTCGCCACTTCTTTTGGCGAACACTAGTCATTGAAGGACCTCCTACGTTGATGACGACGTTCCTCGACGGCGAGCACGGTAATCCACACACCGATCAAGCCGAAAGTCAACTGCAGCGGAAGCGACACGCCCATCCATGCGGCTTCCAGCAGTATCCAACTGACGAGGCCGACCCCTGCGGCGAAGTGGCCCACCGCTGCCAGCCTCCGTCGCTGCAGAGTGGCCACCACCACCAAGGCGGGACCCACTCCAACGAAGCAGAGCAGGGCAATCCCAGGCCAGCGCCACGTGTGAAACCACGTGCCGTCGAGGTACTTGAGCGGCATCATCGTGAGCGGGTGCGTTGCCATGTAGAGCCCACCGGCCAATCCACCGATCGAAACGAGACCCTCCAACGTGATCAGCCGTCGCTCGACAGAATCCAATGGCCTGCGCCACGACGCCGCCATTCCCCTCGTCGGGTTACCAATGGCTCGATGAATCACTGGCCGTGATTGCGCTCTGGTGGCGCCCTTCATGGGCTGGCCAAGCTTGCGCGGTCCGCCCGGCGATCGCAACCGGTGCTCACGGTGTCACCTTCAAACGAGCCACAACCTCTTCGCCGAGTCGCCGCCCCCACGTCGACGCCCGTTCGACCTCGCCCGGGAGCAGGTGATTCTGACGATCGACCCGGAAACTCTCGGACGCTGAAACCATGACCAGCCCACGCTGTTGGAGCGCGCTCGAAATTCCCTTGGCGGCGCGACCGGTGAACACGACCGGCGCACTGAAACGCGTATCGAATACCGCCGCAAGAGCGTGAACTTCTTCCAGGGTGTCCAACCACTCCCGCACCCCGGGCAACGAATCGGCGTGGGGCTCGAGTGAAAGGTCGCTCCCGGGTCGACGGACGTTGTTGAGGGCGCCCTTGCGGGTATTGGGACGAGGCATGCTCCATGCGTGGGTCGGGGCCCCGACGACCAGGAGGTCGATTCCTCGCAGGTCATCAGCGACTACCAAGTCCGCTCGGAGCAGGCGAGTCTCCATCGAATCGGCCAGCGCGTGGACAATCCCTTCGGCGACCCGCCGAGTGTTACCGAACATCGATTCATAGACCACGACAGCGCGCATCACGGCCTCCTCTCGCTCAAGAACTCGAACTTCCCTCGCTGCCCGATGGCACCCCGACGGGACCGGGCTCGCTCGGCGGGACGGTGACGGACGACGGCGCCACGTTGCCCGGGTCAACGCCTCCCGAATCCAAGCGGAATGGCGGATACTCGTCGCGCAGCAACAAGACGTAGGCGAACACCCGGTAGCACCAGCGATTGAGTCCCATCACCAAATCAAAGACCTGTTGGGGGTAGCGACCGGTGAAGAGCAGGACCACGCCCGCCGCGCAGACGAGGAGACCGATCACGCCTCCCCCGGTCGCGAAAGACCAGGAGGACGAGGAATGGCGAGCCAAACTCAGGCTGCCATCGCCCATGAAAAAGGCGACGATGAGGTACTGAGGGATGGCGAGCAGCCACCACTTCACCAGCACGAGCCCCCGCGACAAATGCTGCGGATAGTCGACGGCGAACGACGCTGGATAGGAGTCGTCGGGCTCTAGGGAGAAGGGCGGATACTGGTCGGTGCCGATGGCGGAGAACGCGTAGAAGCCCACCCGCCACGTCCAGCGGATCACGCCCACCGTGAATTCGAAGATGGGCTCTGGGTAGCGTCCCGTGATCAGGATCCAAATCCCCGCCACCAACGTGAGCGGCATGACCGCCATCCACAGGAACGCCACGACGATGGCGTGAGGAATGATCAGAATCCACTTGATCAACCACCTCCATCGGCTGAGGGGAGAATCGAGTCGGCCGTTCAGGCGTACCGGATACGCGTCGGGGTTCAGGGCGGCGGGGGTCGCACTGACCATGGAACCCTCACTGGGCGTCAGATCGCGCCGACGTGAGCGGGTCAGCCCGATAGTGCCCAGTCCGAGCAGGAGTCCACCCCCGATCAGGAGCAGTAGTCCGCCACCCGCCAGACCAAGACCAACGGGCAGAACAAATCCCGAATTCGTGCCCACGGCCACCCGCGCGGAGATTCCGGCACCGGCGTCGGCGCGCATCACGACCAATGACCACTTCCCTGATTCGGGCAGCCACGTGACCTGCTGGACACCAGTCCCCGACGATGACGCCATCCAGAACTTTTGTGCCGACGGATCAGCGACCACTCGGTTCCCGACGATGGTTCGGTAGTCCACGCGAAACGGAGCCAGCCGCACCGAGCGAACTTGATCGTGGGCGACCCCCGAGAGGTACCGGTCCACCGCCGACGTGCGGGCGATGCCAACGAACGTCCCGCCCGTGGCCACCTTCGCGCGCACGCGGACCGTACCGAGTGGGTGGTGCGAAAGCCAGTCATTGGGTCCGGGTTGCAGTGTGAAGTCGACCGACGAGACGAGCGCCGCGCCCGAGGACTCGAACGTCGCGTACGGCGTATTGAAGTATCCGGTCGCGTCGCGCTGAGTCGCGTTCGCCCACAGCAAACTCGCACCGGCCGCGCCGAGCACGAGTCCGATGATGAGGACCACGACGCCCATGGCCATAAGCAGAATTTTCCCTATCCGCATCACACGCCTCTTCAACACATTGAACGAGAACCACCTGCACGCCTACGGCGATTCTCCTGCTCCGTTCACGCGACACCCAGAGCAGAAGGTCCCAATCTGCGAGCCCTCGACGCTGCGAACTCGAAGGTCACCGCTGGAGCAAGTGATAACCCGATTCCGCTGCCCGCGAAAACCGAGGACATGAGATGCCCGAACCTCCAGAACGTCGCAGCGTCCCCGTGTTCAAATGCGCCGATGAAGGTCACTCGCGCAACACTCCAAACTATGAACGCGGCGTGACACCTGGCGGTTGACGTGGGTGCACAACCGGCGTCGGCGGGTGCACCCACGTCTGGCGCAACGGCGGAATCAATCGTCCCCGTTCGTCTTCACCGCCTCGACCCGGGGCCCTCTCAATTCAGGTGACGGAACTCGGCGCCACCTCGCTGGTCACACGAACTCGTGGTACTCGTCAACCCAATCGCGGACCAGCGCCAGTACTTGATTGTCGGTGAGCGCTTCGAGGTCCGAGTCCATGGCCCCGACCACCCTGAGCGCGACGTCGGGGTGCTTACGCTCCCAGTACTGCGCGAGACTCAACATCGCGCTGGCCTTGCCCTGGCCATGGCCGATCAACAGAATTCCTGACGCCTGCTCGACGGCTCGGGTGATCGATTCGTAAAACGCCGGGTTGACGTGGTCGGTGTCGTGACCGTGGTGGTGCTGTGCTTCTCGAATGTGGTGGTGACGAGACAACTCGCTCGGCGCATGAATCGTCTCGGGCTTCTCACCCGGCTCGACTCCGGTGGCCCATACCCGCGCTTCATCTCGAGTCACCGCAACCGCCATCAGCCCACCATTGTCATCACTCATCTGCGACCTTTCTTCGTTCTTCGCCTACCTAATTAGTACTCCCTCGGCGGCGCTTCTGCACCACCGAACGAGAACACGACAGAAAGGGGTGTGGCCCGCAGTTGAAGTGCCGTGGGTGTCCCAGGCGTCCGCCACGGTCACGAAAGGCACCTCACCGATTCGATGTTCGCGTTCCACCGCCGAAGATGATCGTTCCCAGCAGACCTCGCCGGACGGGGTCTGAAGTGGTTCACTGGCGGTATCTACGAGTGGCGGGACCAGTTTCAACGCGACCCTGGTGAGCACGCCCGCGAGACCCGCCACCAAATGCCCCATCGGGAGCCATTATGAATCGGCCTGGGTATTCCGGAGGCTCTCCCGCTTGGGAGAGAGGATGGAATCATGGAAAAGAAGCGGACTGGGTATAAGAGGTATCCGTCTGAGTTGAAGGAGCGTGCGGTGCGCATGGTCCTTGATCTTCAGCGGTCAGATCCTGGTGACAAGAGCGTGATCTCGAGGGTGGCCCGACAACTCGGGGTGGGTGAAGAGTCGCTGCGCGTCTGGGTGAAGCAAGCTCTGATCGACGCTGGTTCTCGACCGGGTCTCACCTCCGAGGAGCGTGAAGAGTTGAAGCGGCTTCGCAAAGAGAACTTCGAGTTGCAGCGGGCGAACGACATCTTGCAAGCCGCCGCAACTTTCTTCGGGGCGGAGCTCGACCGCCGACAGAAGAGGTAGTTACCTTCATCGACGCCCACCGGGACTGTGAAACCCGCGGGCGTCGTTGGGGAGTCGAGCCGATCTGTGCCCAACTGCAGGTCGCCCCTTCCACTTTCTACGACGCCAAGAGTCGTCCACCGTCGGCTCGCGCGACGCGTGACGAAGAACTCGGTCCCGCGCTCGAGGCCCTCTGGAAGAAGAACTACTGCGTCTACGGACGTCGCAAACTCACCAAGGCGGCGAGGCGTTGCGGGCTCGACTGTGGTCGCGACCAAGTTGAGCGACTCATGAAACGTCAGGACATCCGTGGGGCGAGCCGCGCCAAGCGGCGCTTCACGACCCACGCCGACAAGAACAACTTGCGTGCCCCCGACCTCGTCAATCGCGCCTTCGTGGCGACGCGACCGGACCAACTCTGGGTTGCGGACTTCACCTATTGCTCGACGTGGAGTGGTGTTATCTACGTCGCCTTCATCATCGACGTGTTCTCACGACGACTCGTGGGTTGGAAGGCGAGTCGCACCATGACCGCATCACTCGCCGTGGACGCGCTCAACATGGCCGCCTGGACGCGGCGCACCAGACTAGACGGACTCATTTGCCACACGGATTATGCCGAGGTTTTCGTTAAGCCGAGGAATCCTGGTTTGACCATGTCACGTGGCTTTCCTCGCATGATTCCTCGGCTTA
>Ga0307377_10007690_pt1 | contig 11071 bp, 7 predicted proteins | sample TR3MG_FD_202535 | JGI IMG/M metagenome (GOLD analysis project Ga0307377, IMG submission 202535) | Soil microbial communities from Risofladan, Vaasa, Finland - TR-3 | ecosystem: Environmental > Terrestrial > Soil > Coastal area > Acid sulfate soil | place: Finland: Risofladan, Vaasa | collected... | reverse complement strand
CTGGTGAGACCTCCGGGGTTTTCGCTTCCTACTCAATCGATTTTTCTCCAAACGTAAGACCTTTGGTAAGATCTCCGCGGTTCTCGCTTCCTACTCAATAGATAAAGGGGATCAACCTTCGTACCCGCTTCTGGTAAGCCGGGTAGTCCGTATATTTTTCACAAAGCCACTGCTCCTCTCGCCGGGATTTAATATTGAAGAAGATAAACAGGACCAGGGACAGAAACAGGGCCAGCAGGCTATGGGTAAAAAGGCTCCAGCCCACCGAGCCCAGAATAATGCCACTATAAATCGGATGGCGGACAAAGCGGTAGGCGCCACTTGCCACAAACACCGCATCATCCTTGGGGTAGGGCACGGCCGTTAAATTGCTGCCCAGGCTCAAAACACCGGCCATGGCCATCAGGCCCCCGAGCCCCAGCAGAACAATGCCCAACCCAAGCCCGATCACATCCCAGGGCGCCGGCCACTCGACCACCCTTGGTAAGGCCAGGGGGGCCAGGAAAATCAAGATAAACAGCAGAAATTGAATGGCCACATACCATTCACCCCGCTGCCCCCAGCTAACTTTTTCCTTCATCCTTCACCCTTCCTCTTTCATCCTTCCGCGATAGCGGCCGGGTAACAACGGCCAGATGCGCTTGCCAATTATTATTCATTCATCTTGAACATGCCATTAATTCGGTCACCAGGGGATACCTTTTTGTTTCCCGTAACGTTTCCGTAACGATTTACAGACGCTTATGCGCTACAATGGGCTCTGGATCATGAAGAAACGTCCATTAATTCTTCTACAAATGGGATTGGCCAGCGCTGTTGGTTACAACAAACGACTAAATCCGTTTTGGCGAGGTTATGACTTTGAGCGGTAAAAAATATTCATTTTTGGTTTGGGTGATATTTTTAATAATCACCCTGGTTGCGATAGTTGGTATAGTCCAGGATCTGAGCAGCCTGCCGGCCGGTTCCACTCTGCTCAATATCCTTGAAACCCTATTATGGGGCCTCTTACCGGTTGAGTTTGCCCTGCTGGGGGCCTTGATTGTATCCCAACGGCCGGGCAATGTGATTGGCTGGCTGATGCTGCTGCCATCCTCTGTGGTTGTTGTTGGTGTTTTTACATCGAAATACCTGGGACAATTTTCGGTCCCACCTGCTGAGCCAACGCTGCTGTTTTATTTGGTCGCGTTAATGAATGACATACTCTGGTTAGCGTTGATCTTCCCGCTTCTCTTCACCATGCTCCTCTTCCCCGATGGCCATCCGCCATCACCTCGCTGGCGCTGGATCCTTGTCGCTGGATTGGGCATGTGCGCCTTCCTAATTCTCTTTGGCCTCGCTTCGCCAACCTTTACCCTGGCTCAAAATAGCGATTGGGTGCTGGAAAACCCGGTCGGCTTTCTACCGGCCGGTATCGACTTTCCGGATACGGCCTGGTTCGCCGGGCTAATCATCATGACCCTGCTGTGCGTGGCCGCCCCAATCGTCCGCTACCGTCGCTCGGCCGGCGTCGAGCGCGAACAGATTAAATGGCTATTCTACGCTGCCGGACTGTTCGCCCTGACCTATATTCCAAGTTTCTTTGTTACCGACGAGCAGGGTGATTTCTTTGTCAGCTGGGTGGGCCAGCTGTTTATCCTGGGCATCATGGCCATTCCTGCGGCCATAGCCATCGCCATCTTGCGTTACCGGCTGTATGACATTGATGTCATCATTCGCAAGACGCTCCTCTATGGCTTGCTGACCGGTCTTTTGGCCATCGTTTACTTCGGCGGTGTCCTGCTCCTACAGACCCTGTTCGAATCCATCACCGGCCAGCGTTCGCCGGTGGCCATCGTCATTTCCACCCTGCTCATCGCCGCCTTGGTCGGCCCACTACGCCGTCGCCTGCAGCGCATCATCGACCGCCGTTTCTTCCGTCAGAAATACGACGCCCAGCAGGTGCTGGCCCAATTCGCCCAAACCGCCCGTGATGAAGTCGACCTGGAAAGTTTGACCGCTGAACTGGCCCGCGTAACCCGCGAAACCGTGCAGCCAGAAAGCGTCACCATCTGGTTGAAATAAAAATAGCCGCAATTCCCAACGACTCAAACACACCTGGGCCATTGACATCCAGCACGCGCCATTGGAAATCATATACCGGTGTGTATGAAATTACCCCCCACAGAAGAACTTGGCGCTACGTTTCTACCATCACGCAATCGCGTTGTGACCATTGACCCCCATATTGGAAAACCATAGAATGTAATTAGTCGTCCGTATCTACCAGTTGGCTGAGGCCACAAGGGGGTTATGATGGGCTATTCAAGGAGCCACAAAGCACAGGCGATTGTCGTTTTCGCCATCCTTTTTCTATTCTTCTTCCAGCTACTGACCGACTCAATCGCCGATATATATGGCTTTGGTGTTTTAGGTACCGAGCTGCCTATCGAAATGGTCGCCCTGATCCTCTTCCTATCACCCTTTTTGCTTCTGTTCTTCGGCCGCGGCCTGCCACAAACTGTGCTGATCATCCTGGGTGAACTGGTTCTACTCAGCCGTGCCGTCGAAATCATGCTGCCCATCCGCAGCCAATTCCTTGTTGCCGCCTTTGGTGTCGGCCTCTTCCTGTTTCTATTCCCGGCTCTGCTCCATGATCGGGGCCAAAAACGAGACAACGCGGCCGGACCACTCATGGTCGCCGGACTGCTGCTGGCCATCGCTGCCTCCATTCTGCTGCGTTCCCTCGGCGCCACCATGGATTTGAGCAATGTGGGCATGTTCAAGGCCGGCGCCTGGCTGCTGGCCCTCATCGCCGCCGTTCTCCTGCCCCGGGTTTTCCGCACCGCGCCTGATCCGGCCGAAGTCGACGATCCAGCCCCAGCCTCGGCCGGCTGGGGCAGAACTATCGTTCTGGCCAGCGGCATAACCGCCGTCTTCCTATTATTATACTTCGCCTTCACCAGCCCCACGGTCATTTCCCGCTGGACCGGCTCAAATTATTTACTGATCCTGGCCGTAGCCATCCTGGCCCTGGTGCTATTCGCCTGGCTACTGGCCGCCGGTCAAAAAACCCTGGGCAAAATCTCCCGCAACACCGCCCTCATCCTGACTGCCCTCTTCGGCCTGGCCTTGGCCCTGACCCTGGCCGTCAACCAGGTCGCCATGCCCAAGGGGGCTGCGGGCTATCCCCTGCTGGATCCAGAAGTCAGCCCCTGGTGGATTATCGCCATGCTGGCCATGTTGCTGCTCTTCCCCGTGCTCTTCCTCGATTTTGGCCTGCTCGTCGAAGAAACCGTCCTCGGCCGGCCGAGCCAGCGCCAGTTGGGTCTCGCTTTTGGCCTGGCCTCGCTGCTCATGCTGCTGCTGATCATGGCCAATATCTTTACCAGCACCTGGTCCTACGTTGCCACAGCTCTTGAACCCATCGTCCGCAACCACTTCTGGCACATCCACCTCATCGTCGCCCTGATCCTCACCCTTTCCCTGCTGGCCGTCAGCAACAAGAGCGTTAAAAAAGAGACCCAGGCTATTGGTCAGAGCACCGGCCGTTCCCTGGCCATCCTGGTCACCGCCTTCGGTCTTGTCGCCTTGCTGGCCGCCATCCTGCTCTCCCCCAACCCGGCTACGACCGGGCCGGCCGGGCCCCTGAAGGTCGCCGGCTACAATTTGCAGCAGGGCTACGATGCCGCTGGCCAGCGCGGCCACCAGGAGCAATGCCAGGTGCTCAAAGCGATCGACGCCGATATTATCGCCCTGAGCGAAACCGACACCAGCCGCATCGCCGGGGGCAACTTCGACATCGTGCGCTTCCTGTCCCAATGCCTGGACATGCACGCCTATGCCGGGCCCAAGACCGGAACCGGTACCTTTGGTTACGCCCTGCTATCCCGTTATCCCCTCGAGAACCCCCAGACCTTCCACCTCTTCAGCGGCCCCGGTTTGCCCAGCCCGGCCGGTCCGGAGGAGTTCAGCGACGGTGACCAGGTGGCCGTCATCAAAGCCCAGGTCAAGGTCGGCGGCGAGACCTTCACCATCTTCGTCAACCACTTCGACAGCGACCCGCCCTTTGAGCAACCTCAGGGTTTTGCCGGTCTGGCGGCCGAAGTTGCCGACCGGGTTATCGCCATCGGTGACTACAACTGCCGGCCCGGGAGCGAATGTTTCGACATCATGGCCAACGTCCTCAAACATTGTGATCCCGTCCAGGCTGAAGACCATATCGACCACATCTTTGTCTCGGCCGATCTGAGTTGCCCCAATTACACCTATATTGAGAGCAACGCCTCCGACCATCCGGCCATGGCCTCTGAGATCGCCTGGTAGCGATCCGCCATCCCCCATATTGCGACTGGCGACCACCAATCTATCTCCTTGGTAACGATTCTCGTAACGTTTACGAGACGTTATTGTGTTACCCTAAAATCATGCAAAAGAAATCAGAGATCGCGGGTGGCGCAAGCCGACGGTGGCGATCCTTGCCGCCGGCGCCCTGGATAATGTGGCTGGTGGCGGTAAGCCTGGTTATGGGCACAATAGTATTGGGGCTGTCTACCCCTGCGCTGAGGAGCCTGTTGAACCCCTGGGAAGGTGTGTTTGTATTGGCCAGTGTACTGGCCTTCGCCACCCCTGGGGCGCTCATAACGGTTCGCCGGCGCGGCAACCGCATTGGCTGGCTCTTTCTCCTTTTCGCCGTGTTATTCGCCGTACAATCCTTTTCCAGCGCGTATGCTGTCTACGCTTTCGGCGTGCTGCAGCGCTCGCTACCCGGCGCCACCTTCTTTGCCTGGTTACAGAACTGGCTTTCGTTGCCTATCTTTTTTTTGGTTTCTCTTTTTCTCATACTCTACCCTGACGGGCGATTGCCTTCCCGCCGCTGGTTGCTCATATTAGGGATACTACTTTTCCTATTTGGCGGCCAGGCGTTGATCTCAGCCATTGAGGACAGTTGGATAGCCTACTGGCCCCTTTGGAGCGACCAGTCCGTCGTCTTGCTGCACCACAATCCAGCAGCGGCGCCGGCGCTGGCGGCCCGCCTACGGCCGGTTGAGGATTTGTTCTGGATGATCGGGATCATCTTCTTTATGATAACGGCCATCGTGCCCGTCCTGCGGTACCGGGCAGGAGACAATGTAACCCGGCTACAGATGCGCTGGCTCATGATTCCGGCCGTGCTTTTTCCCATAGTGCTTATTGCCAACATGATCGGCAGCGACCTGAACTGGTCGGTGACCCCGGCTCTATCGGCACTTTGGATGCTCATAGGCCTGGTCGTCTTCCCCCTGGCCGTCAGTGTGGCCATTCTACGTCACCAACTCTATGACATCGATCTCATCATCCGTCGCACCCTGGTCTACGGTGTCCTTACTGCCGCGCTGGGTCTCATCTACCTGGGCAGCGTCGCTGTGCTGCAATCGGCGCTTCCGGTAACTTCCGAGTTGGCCATTGTAGTCTCTACGTTGACAGTCGCGGCGCTGTTCAATCCTCTACGGAGACAGATCCAGGGTATCATCAATCGCCGCTTCTACCGGAATAAGTATGATGCAGCAAAGATCTTGGCCTCCTTTGGGGCCATGGCCCGGGATGAGATAGATCTGGACGACTTAACGGCCGAGTTGCTGCGGGTCGTCGACGAGACGATGCAGCCGGAGTCAGCTTCGCTTTGGTTAAGGGAACGATGAGCTGATGAGGCCTGGCCAACCCATACTGCAGATAGACTGTCCCTTGAAGCTCCGGGTAGGCTTGTTACCAAAATAACTGGGTTTGTGGATCACTCGAATACCTTGGATTTAAGCGCAGGTTTGACCCTGTGCACCCCAGTCCAATTCTTTTGAAGGATGTAAATGTTAAATCTTAGACGGTACTCCTGGTTGTTGCTATTTACTGTGGGCTTCGGTCTGGCGTTCTATGCTTATCACAATCTCGTAACAATTCCCGGATTGGATCCGGCCGATCCCGATCAAGGGTGGGCCTGGCTAACGACGGATCCGGAGGTGATTGAGTACATCAAATGGTGGTTCCGTACCCTGGGTTTTTGGGTGCTGGCGGTCGCCATTATGGTGATTATTGTTTCTTCGACCGGCTACAGAAAAGGTGAACGGTGGGCCTGGTACACCTTAGCCTACTTGCCGGTACACATCTTCATTCATATCTTGCTCTGGCCCTGGCTTGCCCCGGTCCTGGTGATCATCTTGCTGATTGTCATAGCGGGCCTGCTTCTCCCGTTCCGGATATTTTTCCCTCGCCTGGAGGTTGATGAGGGGGCGGACGATCAAACGCTCTGAGCTTAGGGCGTACAGTTCAGGCTCTTGACTTACGAACCAACAGGTTGCGATGGAGCCAATTGGTCACACCAGCAGTGGATTGATAAGATGAATTCGCGATCTGAACTGCATCCAGTACAGTACTCTCAAACGACCGGCCGTGGCCACCGAGATTGCCTGGTAGCGATATTGGCATCTACCCAGCCTGTCGCATACTTTTCCATACCGTATCTCAAAAAAGAAGAAAGCGAACTATTATTTGCTCTTGACATTCCAGTTACTAGAAGGTTTATAATCTGTCAAACGAGGTGATGGATGCGCATTAAACAATTTGCCCAACTGACCAACCTGTCGACTAAAACCATCCGCTACTATGAGGATATCGGTCTGTTGCCACCTGCCCAGCGCCTGGACAACGGCTATCGGGATTATGATGAATCAGAGGTGGATAAAGCACGGTTTGTGGCCGGCGCGCGAACTTTAGATTTTTCCCACGATGACATACAAGAGATCCTGGCCCTGCGAGAGCGACGGGAAGCGCCCTGCCGGGTCGTATTAGACCTTCTGGAAGAAAAAGCCGGCGAAATCAGCCGCCGGGTGGCTGAGCTACAGCGTATGGAAGCCGAATTGCGCGAATTGCGTCGCCTGGGTCTCACTTTCCCTACCGATGATGTGGACGGCAAGAATTGTGTATGTCATCTGGTCAGCGAGCACAGTGGAGCAACACCAAACTGAAGGAGCTAATACGTGGAATCCGACATTGTTACCCGAACCAACCTTACCTGCCCGGAATGTGGTTTCGTTGAAGAATTGGCTATCCCCCTTAACCATTGACTGATCATCCATCCATGTGCCAGTTGCGGCACTAAACAACGACCGTTACCCGGCGATTGTTGTGTGTTTTGTTCATATGCTGACCACCACTGCGTCAGCAAACAACAGGCAGCAATAGCAGCGTGATTGGTTCAATAAACCTCGTGTTGCTTCATATTAAAACATGGCTGAAAGAACAATCACTGCCTTGCTGACCAGCCTGCTACTCTCGCCCAGTCCGGCCACCACCTGGCGCAGCCGGGCCACTGCGTGTTGTCGGCTGCTTTTTCGACAGGGCTACGCTGCCATTGGCCCTCGAGGCCACCAGATGCATTACCAGTTGCTCATATAGATCGCCGCCGGCATCGACAGCAGAACTTCCACTCCTCCGGCCGTGGCCGCTGAGATCACCTGGTAACAGCAAAAGATAACCCGTTCAATCTTGCTGGGATCCCCAGACGCCGGCCACAATGGCCGGCGTCCTGTAAACGATCTATCCCGACAACCCAGGTTGGGGATACCGCTTGATTCACGGCTTCACAACAAATGGCCCCGCATTGCCAATCGCCACATCGGGCGGTTTTGAAAAACAAATCATGTAAAGCAAACCCTCCTCGACCATAAGATTATCATAGGTCTGGCTTTCGTTGGGATCCTGTTCGGTCAGAAACACCATCCTCGACCATGGAGGTGGGCTGTCGCGGTTGGTTGAGGCCATCAGATCGATCATATCCTTATCCTCATCCAGCGTGAAAAACCCTACCGCGTACTTCTCTTTCTGCTGATCTTGCACCTCGACATTCAATAGGACATTGCCGGCCTGCAGCGTCATGGGACCGTCGTAGGCACAGCTGCCGTCTGCGATGGTGATGGTCAGTTCGCCAACCGGCGTCTCATCGGCCGGCCACACTACCTCAAACAATTCCGGTATAACCTCGGCCAGGGCAGGTTTGAACCTGGCCAGCGCCGCCTCGTCCATGATTGAAGCGTACTGGGTAATCTTTCCCTCTTCGACGGTAAACATCTCATGGAAGATGTTCGGAGCTACACCCAGTTCCCTCGTAAAATCCATCCAGGTTTTAGCTTCGGCGAATACGACGCCATTCCTTACTCGCCAAGGCGTCACTTCCCAGGCAAAGTTTTGCCCTGTGCAACACTCCTCCAGAAATGTCCGAAATTGTTCCTTACCCCAGTAGATCTCCATCCCGGTCGGGGGCATGCCGATGAAATAGGCCATCATATCATCAGCCACCAGCTCGGCCGCCCCGGCATAATCCTCGCTATTAACCCGCTCGATCATCTCCAGGACAATGGCCGCGGCCGGATCAACAGTTGGTGTTGGCATCGGCGTAGGCGATTCTTCGGCTACCGGCGTCGGCGCGACTGTTGGCGCTTCTTCGACCACTGGCGTCGGCACGGCCGTTGGCGCTTCCGTTACAATCGGCGTCGGTACGGCCGTTGGCGCTTCCTCAACTACCGGCGTCGGGATTGGCGTTGGCGAAGGTTCGCTTTCCGTGGTCGCACAACCTGAAATAACCAATGCCACGATAAAACAGTTCACGGTCAACATCTTCAAATGGCTTCTCATTGTTTACGCTCCTTTTAATCGAAACTAAAAATCTCTCAAGGTCAGGGAAGAGCTGTGACTTCTTCCAGGGCCTCCATAGCGTACACAATTTATTGCTGCAAAAGTTGACAATTCTTGACAAAATTCCCCATTCAGCCCGAAATCAGACTATACTATGACAGACTCATCGAACGATTAGGAGGCGCGTCTTTATCCGCCCCATTCGCTCTGTTGGGAGGTGGCTATCTATCTTGTGCTGCTGAATTAGGAGGCTTTATGACAGTCTCAAGCGTCAGTATCGCGCTGGATCGTTTTACAACCTTCGGGGACCTGTTGAAGTACCTTCGCCGCCGGGCCGGTTACACCCAGCGCGAGCTGGCTATCGAAGTGGGTTACAGCGACACCCAGATCTCCCGTCTCGAACACAACGACCGTCTACCCGACCTGGCCACGCTGACCGCCCGCTTCCTACCCATCCTGGATCTCGAAAAAGAACCGGAAATATCGACCCGGCTATTGGAATTAGCCGCGGCCGTGCGCCGGGAGGATGCCCCCGCTTCAGGTCTCCCCCCTTATAAGGGGCTGCACTACTTTGATGAGGCCGATGCCGAATTATTCTTTGGCCGGGAGGCGTTAACGGAGCAACTGCTGGCCCATCTCAGCGATCGGGTGAAATCAGATCAACGCTTTCTGGCCGTTGTCGGCGCTTCGGGCAGCGGCAAATCTTCCGTCGTGCGGGCCGGTTTGATCCCGGCGCTACGCTGGCAGCCTGCCTCATCAGGCTGGCCGCTCATTGTTATGACGCCCACCGCCCATCCGCTGGAGAGCCTGGCCGCCGGCTTGATTGGGGAAACTCAGGCCAGCCTGTCAACCAGAAATTTTGTTGATGAATTGACCCGCCAACCGGAAAGACTTAGCCAGGCATTAAAGAACATCACCCAAACGGCCGCCGCCGCCCACACCCTATTGGTAGTCGACCAGTTTGAAGAACTTTTCACCCTTTGCCACAGCGAGCCGGAGCAACAGGCTTTTGTGCAGAATTTAACCCGGGCCGCCTGCCAGGTTGGCGGCCCGGCCATCGTGATTGTCGTTCTGCGAGCCGATTTTTACGCCCACTGCGCTCATTTCGACCCGCTCCGGCAATTATTGGCCCAGCACCAGGAATACATCGGCCCCATGAACCTGGAAGAACTTCGCTGTGCCATTGAAGAACCGGCGCTACGCGGACATTGGGCATTTGATCCCGGGCTGGTTGACCTGTTGCTCCACGACGCGGGCGCCGATGCCGGTCACTCCCCCGAACCCGGGGCACTGCCTCTGCTGTCCCACGTCCTGCTGGCTACCTGGCAGCGGCGGCGCGGCCGGACCCTTACCCTCAGCGCCTATACCGCCTCCGGCGGTGTAGGCGGCGCCATCGCCGAAACGGCCGAATCCGTATTTTACGACCAGCTTGATCGTGAACAGCGCCTGATTGCCCGGCAAATCTTCCTGCGCTTGACCGAGTTGGGCGGCGGTGATGCCCAGGCCGATACGCGCCGCCGTGCGACCATCGATGAGCTGCTCTCCAAACCAGAAGACAGGGAAGCCGTACACCAGGTGTTGAGCGCCCTGGCCGATGCCCGCCTGGTAACGACCGACCAGAATGCCGCCGAGGTGGCCCATGAAGCGCTGATCCGCGAATGGCCAACCCTGCGCGGCTGGCTGGAAGAGGATCGCGAAGGCCTGCGACTGCACCGCCATCTCACCGAGACCGCCCAGGAGTGGGAAGCGCTGGGCCGCGACCCCGGCGGGCTCTACCGGGGGGCGCGCCTGGCTCAGGCGTTGGAATGGTCAGCCATCCATCCGGAAACCGTGAACGCGCTGGAACGCGCTTTTCTCGATGCTTCCCAGGCCCTCGCCGAAACAGAAGAGCAGGAACGGCAGGCACAACACCGGCGGGAGTTGCAGGCAGCTCGTCAACTGGCCGAGGCTGAGCGCGAACGGGCTGAAGAACAGGCCAATGCGAACCGGCGCTTGCGCCAACGGGCCGTACTTTTGTTTGTGGCTTTGTTCATTGCCGGTACGTTGGCTATAACAGCGGTCGTGCTAGGGCGGCGGGCAATTCAAGCAGAGCAGTTGGCTACTTCGCGGGAGCTGGCCGCTGCGGCCGTCGCCAATCTGCAAGTAGATGCTGAGCGCAGCGTCTTGCTGGCCTTACAGGCGCTGGATACAGCCAATACCCTGGAAGCGCGCAATGCGTTGCACCAGGCGCTGCCGGAGTTGCATCTCTTACGTTCGCTCCCGGCGCACGAGGGCGGCGCAGCGGACGTGGCCATCACTCCGGATGGGGAGCGGCTCGCCAGCATGGGCGCCTATGGTGACATTACCGTTTGGCAGGCAGATTCGGGCCAATCACTGCTGGCTCTGCACGATGAGGCTATTGCGTTGGGTAACAGCCTGGCCTTTAGCC
>Ga0307377_10007689_pt1 | contig 11071 bp, 9 predicted proteins | sample TR3MG_FD_202535 | JGI IMG/M metagenome (GOLD analysis project Ga0307377, IMG submission 202535) | Soil microbial communities from Risofladan, Vaasa, Finland - TR-3 | ecosystem: Environmental > Terrestrial > Soil > Coastal area > Acid sulfate soil | place: Finland: Risofladan, Vaasa | collected... | reverse complement strand
CGATCTATGAGCCGGTTGGTTGCGATAGATGTATGGGCACCGGGTATCGAGGGCGGGTCGGCCTGCATGAATTGCTGCTTGGTACGGATGCAGTAAAAAAAGCCATTCAGGAACATGCGCGGGTCGCGGAGTTATTGGCCATCGCGCTGGATGAAGGAATGCACACACTGAAACAGGACGGCGTAGAAAAAGTGCTGCAGGGTATAACCAATATGCACCAGGTGCGTGCAGTTTGCATCAAGTAAACGCATGAATTCGTCCGACAATCTGCTTGATCGACTCAAGGATCTTAACGAGATCGGCATCGCCTTGTCGCAGCAGCGCGATCTCGACACTTTGCTGGAAACCATTCTGGTTGCGGCGATGCGCATTACCCGTGCCGATGCCGGCACGCTCTATCTGCATGAGCAGCTGCAGCGGGTGTTGTGCTTTGAAATACTGCGCAACAATAAGCTGAACTTCTCGATGGGCGGAACCAGCGGTGAGCCTATCCCATATTATCCCGTCCAGCTTTACGATCGTGCCGGCAATCCGAATCACGCCATGGTGGTCAGTCATTCGGCACTCAGCGGCGAAACGGTCAATATTCCCGATGCGTATGCCGCCGAGGGCTACGATTTTTCAGGCACCAAGCAATTTGATGCAAAGACCGGTTACCGTTCCCAGTCATTCCTGACTGTCCCGATGCGCAACCATGAAAACGAAGTGATTGGCGTGCTGCAATTGATCAATGCGCTGGACGGGCAGAGCGGCGCAATCATCCCGTTCTCACGGGATGACCAGCAATTGCTGGAATCGCTGGCTTCGCAGGCGGCCATCGCGCTGACGAATCGTCATCTCATCGATCAATTGGAGAAGTTGTTCGAATCCTTCATTCAGCTCATCAATACCGCGATCGACGATAAATCGCCCTATACCGGCGGTCACTGTGAGCGCGTGCCTGAACTGACCATGATGCTGGCCGAAGCGGTGAATCGCACTACCCAGGGCCCGCTCAAGAATTTTGTGATGACAGACAAGGACAGGCACGAGTTGAAAATCGCCGGCCTGCTTCACGACTGCGGAAAAATCACCACGCCGGTGCATGTGGTGGACAAAGCGACCAAATTGCATACCCTTTTCGACCGGATTCATTTGCTGGATACCCGTTTCGAAGTGCTCAAGCGCGATGCCGAGATATCGATGTTGCGCGAAGTTGCCGCAGCAGGCGCAGATGTGCCTCGGATCGAGGCGGCCCGGCAAGCCTGCGCGGCCCTGACAATGCAGCTTGACCAGGACCGGGAATTTTTACGCCACTGCAATGTCGGCAGCGAGGCAATGTCTGCCGAGGCGCAGCAGCGGGTGCGCAGGATCGCGGCCCATCAATGGCGCGATATTGATGGCAAGCAGGCCAATTTTCTCAGCGACGACGAAGTCGAGAATCTCACCATACGCGCCGGCACGCTGACCGCTGCCGAGCGTGCCATCATCAACCACCATATCGTGGTCACCATCAAGATGCTGGAGTCGCTGCCCTGGCCGAGACATCTCAAGAATGTTCCGGAATATGCCGGCGGTCATCACGAGCGCATGGACGGCAAGGGCTATCCGCGCGGGCTGACGCGCGACCAGATGTCGGTGCAGGCCCGGGTAATGGGGATAGCGGATATTTTCGAGGCGCTCACCGCCAAGGATAGGCCCTACAAGAAGGGCAAAACCCTCACCGAATCACTGACCATACTCGGCAAGTTCATGCTGAGTGGACATATTGATCCAGACTTGTTCGATGTATTCATGCGGGAAAAAGTCTATCTTGAATATGCTAGGAAATTTCTTGCGCCCGAGCAGATTGATGATGTGGATGTGAGCAAGATACCCGGGGTAAATCTGATTCAGTAGCGGGCAGTGCTGACAAAAATCGTCAGTCAGTGACGAAATTAGGTTGTTCGCAGTAGCCTTACCACTCAAAACATTAAAAATTATTTAATAAAAACAACTGTATGTAATATTGGCATGGCAATTGCATTGCAATACCGCAACACATAACTCAAATGTGTTCAATTCAATACCTAAGGAGCATTAATCATGATGAAAAATATCCAAAATGGCTTTACCCTGATCGAACTGATGATCGTGGTCGCGATTATCGGTATTCTGGCCGCCGTGGCAATCCCAGCCTACGGCGACTATACCGCCCGTGCGCAGGCTGCTGAAGCCTTCACGCTGCTGGATGGCTTGAAGACACCCATGACTGAGTCATTCACATCAAACGGTCAATTCTATTTGGACTCGGCCGCTGAAACTGCTGCAAGCGTACCAGGTGTAACAGGGATTACTTCTGGGAAGTACGTTGCTACAATCTGTGTGAATAAAACAGGTAGCACAGCAGGAGTATGCCCAACAACAGGCGGCAATACAGCTCCCACTGCTCCGACTGCCACTGCTCCATCCGTTTTTACTGCTCCAACAATTTCGTCCCTCGTGGCGACGTATAATACCACCGGCGTAAACAATAAATTGCTGGCTGCTGGCGTAGGAGCTAGCGTGCATATGTTTTACAACACCGTTTCTGGAAGTTGGACTTGTGCAAACGGTGATGCATCATCTGATCCGACAATCGCAGCCACCGTCGCAAACACAGGTACTACTACAGCTCCAACAGCTGGTAGTGTTGCGGCGGTTGGTGCAGGTGGACTGCCCACAGCTATCTTGCCTAAATCTTGCGGTTAATCTTTCCTCATAAACTACCGCAGGGTAGTGTTGCAAGCATCAGCCCCTCGCAAGAGGGGCTTTTTTTGCTCTTGATGTGGGCTCGCTGATCCTGGCTGGCATTCCGTCCTGTGGCTGATCGCACTTGGCGGAAATGCCGGGGTTCATCAAACGCGCTGAAACGCGCTGACAACGGCTAGTGTTTCTTGGCCGGTTCCAGCATCTGGCGTAACTCGCTAATATCGCTTTCGATGGAAGAGAGCTGGTAAAAGCTTCCCCCCGCTTGTTTGGCTATCCGCAACTGTTCAATCGCGGCATTCAGCCTGCCCTGCCAGGCATAGCTGTATGCCTGAGCCTGATGCTGTTCGAGGGGCTTGCCTAGCATGGCGTAGGCTCTGGCCTGCAGATCATAGAGGTTGGTGTCGCTTGGGTGTAGTGCGACTTGTTCGGTGAGCAGCTTGACGGCGATTTCCGGCTGCTTGTCTTGCAGCAGCAGGTCGGTGTAGTCGTATATCAGTGCGCGGTGATCGGGAAAATTCAGTATGGCAGTCCGGTAAAACGCCCGTGCCGCGGCGTCATTTTTCTCAGCACGCAAAACTTCCCCTTGCAGGGTTGCGATCATGGCGTTGTTGCTGGACGAGGGGCTGGAATTGGCCTGTTTGAGCAGCAGCGACATCTCACGGCCGGCTTTCGCGACCTGATTGTCGCGCAACAGCGAGCTCACCAGCCCATAGCGTTGCGCAATGGGGTTGCCGAAATTTTCCGGTCCCAGCGCTGCGCTGAAATAGGCAATGGCATTCCGGGCAGATTTTTGCTCGGCGAGGAGTTTGGTCCGAACCAATTGAAAATCAAGGCTGTCCGGGATCAGAAGGTAAGGCAGATTGCGTACCCGATTCTCGATTTCCGCGATACGGTCGCTGGTGATCGGGTGGTCACGCATATAGTTCGGCGCGTTATTGTCCAGCAACCGGGTTGAGGTTTGCAGACGCTTCAGAAACTCGGGCATGGCGTGGGGATTGAAGCCGGATTTTTCCAGCAGTTGCAGGCCGATCCGATCCGCTTCTTCCTCGTCCGCCCGGGTGAAATTCAGCTGCCGCTGTACGTTGCCGGCCTGTACGCTGGCGATGGCGGCTGCTGACGCTTGCGGATTGGTGCGTGCGGCCAGTATGGCAAGGGCGATGGCCGCCATCGAAACCATGCCGCTACCGCGCTGAGCCTCCACCATGCGTGCCAGATGGTGTTGCGTGACGTGTGATATTTCGTGGCTCAACACTGAAGCCAGTTCCGATTCGCTTTGGGTGATGAGTATCAGCCCGATATTGACACCGATGAAGCCGCCCGGCATGGCAAATGCATTGACGTTGTAATCATTGACGGCAAAGAATTCAAAACCGAGGGCAGGTTCGGAGCTGTTTTCGACCAGCCTGTCGCCGATCTTGTTCAGGTAATCGTTGACTTCGGAATCGTTCAGATATTCTTTGCTGGCACGGATCCGCATCATGGCCTGCTGCCCTATCTGGCGTTCCTGTTGCGGGGTTAGTGCGGCTTGCGAGACATCGCCCAGATCGGGAAGCCCGTCACCCAGCGCACAGGGAGACAGGCACAGCAACAACAGCAGCGTCAATGTTTTCATGAAGGCTATGATAGTTGTTTTTGCATGCGGTTCACACTGGCTTGAACGTCATATTGTTTCAAAGTGTACTCGCCAATGTAGACAGCACGTTGCAAAATGCGCAGAATTGGGGCGTTTTGAATCGCACAGTCAGAAAATGGACAAAGTTGGCAAATACGAAATAGTCCGTGTGCTCGGTACCGGTGCGACCAGCACGGTGTACCTTGCAGAGGATCCGTTCAGCAGGCAGCAGGTGGCCATCAAGTTGTTCGATCTGGGTATGCTGCACGATCCCAATCGTGCCAAGATTTATCGCAAACTGTTGATGACCGAAGCATCACTGGCGGGAAAGCTGTCTCACCCGCATATCGCAAAGATCCTGGATGCCGTGATGGAGGGCGATTCCAATTATGTGGTGATGGAATACGTCGAGGGCAGCACGCTAGAGCAGTATGCCGAGGTGGATACGCTGTTGCCGATTGGCATCATTGCGGAAATCATTTACAAGTGTTGCAAGGCACTGGAATATGCGCAATCCCAGGGGGTGATCCATCGCGATATCAAACCCGCCAATATCTTGCTGCAGGGCGAGTCCGATATCAAGATTTCAGATTTTGGCGCGGCGGCTATCCAGAACCAGCAAACCACCCAGGTCAGCGGAGTAGGTTCGCCTGCCTACATGTCTCCAGAACAAGTCAAGGAGCTGAAACTGACCCATCAGACGGATATCTATTCGCTGGGCGTGGTGATGTACAAGCTGCTTACCGGCAAACTGCCGTTTGATGCCAGCAACAATTTCAGCATGATTTATCACATCATCAACATCGATCCGCCACCACCCAGCATGTTTCGTCCCGAAACGCCACCGGAGCTGGATGCGATTGTGCTGCGAGCAATGGAGAAGGACACTTCAAAACGTTATCTGACATGGCAAGAGTTTGCCAACGATCTGGTCGGGTTCACAAGTCATTCGGAACCCGCAAAGAACGAAATTCTGGATACGGAAAAGTTCGATACGCTGCGCAGTCTGATTTTTTTCAGGAATTTCAGTGATGCGGAGCTTTGGGAAGTGTTGCGCATCAGTGAATGGCGCAAAGTTCCCGAGTCCGAGTATATCCTCCGTGACGGCGAAAGCGGGCGATCTTTCTACATCATGGGGCAGGGCACTGTGCGGGTGACCAAACAGGGGCGGTTGCTGAGCCTCTTGCACCGGGGTGATTGTTTTGGTGAAATGGCGCACATTCTGGAACGCGACTTCAAACGCAGCACCGACGTGATTGCCAAGAACGATGTGGTGTTGATCGAAATCAATCCCGATGTGCTGAAACATGCCACACCCGAATGCCGATTGCAGTTCGGTGATGCATTTTTGCGCATGCTGGTAAAGCGTTTGTCGGTTGCAAATACACGTGTCTCGCATTTGTTGGCGGATGACAATCTAACGGAAAATGAACAAGAAAATGCCTAGTGCCATAAACATGAACGGATTCAGGAATGTCACCGTCGCAGAACTGCATGCGATGATCGAGCAGGGCGGTTTGCGCCTGTTGGATGTGCGTACCGACGCGGAAATTGCGCGTGGAAAAATTCCCCAAGGTGATCCATTGCCGCTGCATCTTCTGCCGTTGCGGTTGGGCGGGATGGACAAGAGCTCCACTACGGTTTTCTATTGTCAGATGGGCGGACGTTCCGCACAGGCGGCTGCCTTTGCGGCGGCGAACGGCTTTACCGATGTGTATAACCTGCAAGGCGGGATAGCTGCATGGGCACAGGCGGGATTGCCGATAGCGCCATGAAGTTTGATGCTGATCTGGATGCGCGCCGGCAGGCCTGTCCGCTGCCTATTTTGAGTGCCAAAAAATCCCTGTCGCAAATGAACAGCGGGCAAGTGCTCAGAATAACCGCCACTGACAAGGGCGCGCCTAACGACTTTGCGGAATTTTGCATGAAGACCGGCAACGAACTGCTGTCTTCGACGGCACAGGACGGTGAGTTTGTTTTTTTTCTGCGCCGACGTTGATTGTTACTGGCCCAGTTTGCCGCGCTGGGTTTGCAGTTGCGCAAGGGTTGCGCTGAAGTCTTCCATGCGCTTGCGTTCCTGCTCCACCACTGCAGCGGGCGCGCGATCGACAAAGCTGCTATTGGATAGCTTTCCCTGTGTCTTGCTTATTTCGTTTTGCAATCGGGTTATCTCTTTGTCCAGCCGTTCGCGCTCGGCAGCAACGTCGATCTCAACCTTCAGCATCAGCCTGAATGCCCCGACGATGGCAACAGCGGCATCACCTTCAGGCTGCTCGGCAACGATCTGAACCTCGCTGAGTTTAGCCAGGCTGCTGATGTAGGGCGCGAGTACTTTGAGTGTTTCTTCATCCCCAGCTGCGATCCCGGACGAGATTATCAAGGGCACGCGCTGTGCCGGCGAGAGATTCATCTCGCTGCGCAGTTTGCGGCAGGCGATGATGATTTCCTGCAGCAGCGTAACTTGCTCCATTGCCGCCCTGTCTATTCTGGCAGCGTCCGCTACAGGATAAGCCTGCAACATGATGCTGTCGCCTGTTCTGCCGGCGAGCGGTGCGACGCTTTGCCACAATTCTTCGGTGATGAACGGAATGATCGGATGTGCCAGACGCAGGATGGCTTCCAGCACGCGCACCAGTGTGCGCCGTGTCGCGCGTTGCCGGGCAGGATTCCCCGTGGCAATCTGTACCTTGGCAAGTTCCACATACCAGTCGCAGTAGGCATTCCACACCAGCTCATACACGGTGCGCGCGGCCATGTCGAAACGGTAATCGAGAAAGTGTTGCGCCATTTCCGCTTCAGCCTGTTGCAGTACGCTGATCATCCATTTGTCTGCTGCAGAAAACTCCAGCGGCAGATTTTGGTTACGACTAACTTGCTGCGCAAGTAAGTCTTCTCCGAAACTTCGCGGCGCTTCGTTTTCATCCAGTCCAACGTCCTGGCCCTCGCAGTTCATCAGCACGAAGCGCGTGGCATTCCACAGCTTGTTGCAGAAATTTCGGTAGCCCTCGCAGCGTTGCATATCGAACTTGATATCGCGTCCCGGTGAAGCCAGCGAAGCGAAGGTGAAACGCAGCGCATCCGTGCCGAAGGCCTGGATGCCATCGGGGAACTCCTTGCGCGTGCGCTTCTCGATCTTCTCCGCATCCTTCGGATTCATCAGCCCGGTGGTGCGCTTTTTCACCAGCTCCTCGATGCCGATACCGTCGATCAGGTCGATCGGGTCGAGCACATTGCCCTTGGATTTGGACATCTTCTGGCCTTCCGCATCGCGGATCAATCCGTGCACGTAGACGTCTTTGAACGGGATCTTGCCGGTGATGTGTTTGGTCATCATCACCATGCGCGCCACCCAGAAGAAGATGATGTCGAAGCCAGTGACCAGCACGGAAGACGGCAGGTATTGCCTGACGAACTGGTTCTGTTGTTCGAATGGCTGGTTTTCCTCCCAGTCCAGCGTCGAGAACGGCCACAGTGCGGAGGAGAACCAGGTGTCGAGCACATCGGGATCACGGCTCAGTGGGCCCGTGTAGCCATCTTTTGCGGCAAGTTGTTTTGCTTCGTCTTCGTCGTGTGCGACGTAAGGTTTTCCTGTGTCCGCATACCATGCGGGAATCTGATGGCCCCACCACAGCTGGCGCGAGATGCACCAGTCCTGAATGTTGTTCAGCCACTGGTAGTAGGTGTTCACCCAGTTTTCAGGGTGGAACTTGATCTCACCGGAGCTCACGCATTCCAGCGCCTGCTCGGTGATGCTTTTCCCGCCGTCACCGGGTTTGCTCATCGCGACGAACCACTGGTCGGTGAGCATAGGCTCGATCACCACATGGGTGCGGTCACCGCGCGGAACCTTGAGCTTGTGCTTGTCGGTCTTTTCAAACAATCCGGCAGTTTCCAGGTCGGCGACGATCTGCTTGCGCGCAACGAAGCGGTCCAGTCCCTGGTACTGCTTTGGAGCGTGCTCGTTGATCCTGGCATCCAGCGTGAGAATACAAATCATGTCCAGCTTGTGCCGCAGTCCAACTGCATAGTCGTTGAAGTCGTGAGCGGGCGTGACCTTCACCACGCCGGTGCCGAATTCCCTGTCCACGTATTCGTCGGCGATGATGGGGATATCGCGCTCGCACAGGGGCAGCTTCACCTTTTTGCCGACCAGGTGCCGGTAGCGTTCATCTTCGGGGTGAACCATCACTGCGACGTCGCCCAGCATGGTTTCGGGGCGGGTGGTGGCGACGGTGAGGTGCGTCAATCCATGCACTCTATCTTTTTCGGTTAGCGGGTAGCGGATGTGCCACATGAAGCCGTCTTCTTCCTCCTGAACAACCTCGAGGTCGGATACGGCGGTGTGCAGCTTGGGATCCCAGTTCACCAGCCGCTTGCCGCGATAGATCAGGCCTTCGTTGTATAAACGCACAAAAGTTTCGGTAACGGATGTGGATAAACCCTCGTCCATCGTGAAACGTTCGCGCGACCAGTCGGGAGAGGTGCCGAGGCGGCGCATCTGGCGGGTGATGGTATCTCCAGAGAACTGCTTCCACTCCCAGACTTTTTCGATGAATTTTTCGCGTCCCAGGTCGTGGCGCGAAATGCCTTGCGCGTCGAGCTGGCGTTCCACCACGATCTGTGTTGCGATGCCGGCGTGATCGGTGCCCGGCTGCCACAGCGTATTGTCGCCTTTCATACGGTGATAGCGGGTCAGCGCGTCCATCAGGGTCTGGTTGAAACCATGCCCCATGTGCAACGTGCCGGTGACGTTTGGCGGGGGGAGCAGGATGCAGAATGATTCGGATTTGTGCGGATCTAATCCGGCCTTGAAGTAACCGGATTTTTCCCATTCGGGATACCAGCGCGATTCGATGTGTTTCGGTTCAAAACTTTTTTCGAGTTCCATTGTTCTACGTCGGGGCGAACTGACGATCCTGAGCTTTTCATAAGGGCCGCGATTATACCAAAGGGATGCAGATCGCTATTGGCTAATGCAGTCGCGCAGTGTCACTGGCCTATGGTGGTGTGAATTCGTGAATGTCAGCCACGGCAATGCGGTTCATCTGGAATCAAGATACGCATCCATCGCGTCCCGCAACAATGCGGGCAGCTCGGCTTTGATTTCGTCAAGTGCCCGGTCGATGGCCTGGCGCTGCAATTGCTCGAGGTGAAGACCAAGTTTTTGTGTGAACATGATTTCAATACGGGCTTCGAGGCTGCGCAGAAGCTGCTGTATTTCATGATCGCTCATAACGCGAGGCAGACCGGTATCGGATCCGGAAACAACCTCTGTGAGCACCGGCAAGTTGTTCAATGTCGTTTCGCCTATCGTTAAGGTTGGCAGGGACGACCCGGCGGGTGTATCGCTATCCGGTTTGTCGGGTTGTTTGCCAGGCTGTTTGAGGGGCATCATGTGTTTTGGGTTTTGGATAAATCGATATGGTGCAGTTCATAGCCGCGATCACGATAGAATCTGAAACGCTCACGCCCCTTGCTGCTGTCTTCTTCGCTGTTGCCGATGATCTCGATGACTCGCTCAAAGCGGCTGAAGTAGGGCATGCATTCGTCGTGCAGGTTGATCAAAAGTTCATGATGGGGAAATTTATCCCCGCCATGATCGAGCAAGACCGGCCAATCGGAGGAATCCGCCGGCGTATGCTCGGCTGTACCGGCATTGCTGCGGCAATGGGGGATAAAGGCGGTGGCAGGGTAATGCCAGAGCAGCTTATCCAGTGCATCCGTGGTCGCAGCGTCGGGCGTGCTGATGACCGCACGCACGCCGCTTTGCATCGCTTTGTGACTCAACAGGCATGCTGTGCGCAGCTTGTCCGGCGAGCCGCTGTAAAAATCAACTTTAGTCATGATGTCGGGGACATTATTTTGCGAGTTGCGCGCGATGGATCAAATATTGCGCAAGCAGCGGTACCGGGCGGCCCGTTGCGCCCTTTTCCTTGCCCGACTTCCACGCGGTTCCGGCGATGTCCAGATGCGCCCAGCGATAATCCTTGGCAAAGCGCGACAGGAAACACGCGGCAGTGATGCTGCCGCCCGCCCGCCCGCCGATGTTCTGCATGTCGGCAAAGTTGCTGTCCAGCAGTTGCTGGTAGTCATCCCATAACGGCATGTGCCAGGCACGGTCATATGAATAATCGCCCGCGTCCAGCAGTTCCCTGGCAAGTTTGTCATCGTTGCTGTACAGCCCGCTAGCGACATGACCCAGCGCGATCACACACGCCCCGGTCAGGGTGGCGATGTCCACCACCGTGTCCGGTTCAAAGCGTGCAGTATAGGTCAGCGCATCGCACAAGATCAAACGGCCTTCCGCATCGGTGTTGAGGATTTCGATGGACTGGCCGGACATGCTTTTCACGATATCGCCGGGTTTGCTGGCCGCGCCGTCTGGCATGTTTTCGCAACTCGGGATTACCGCGACCACATTCAGCTTCAAGCCCATTTCGGCAATCGCCTGCATGGTACCCAATACGCTGGCGGCCCCGCACATGTCATATTTCATTTCATCCATTTCCGCACCGGGCTTCAGCGAAATGCCGCCGCTGTCAAATGTGACGCCCTTGCCGACCAGCACAATGGGCTTTTGCTTTTTGTTGCCACCACGGTATTCCAGCGTGATCAGTTTGGCAGGTTGACGGCTGCCGCGTGTCACCGACAGCAATGAATGCATGCCCAGTTTCTGCATGTCTTTTTCCTCGAGGATGGTTGCCTTGAGTTTGTGGTCCTTGGCCAGCGACTTTGCCTGGTCGGCCAGAT
>Ga0307377_10007688_pt1 | contig 11072 bp, 7 predicted proteins | sample TR3MG_FD_202535 | JGI IMG/M metagenome (GOLD analysis project Ga0307377, IMG submission 202535) | Soil microbial communities from Risofladan, Vaasa, Finland - TR-3 | ecosystem: Environmental > Terrestrial > Soil > Coastal area > Acid sulfate soil | place: Finland: Risofladan, Vaasa | collected... | reverse complement strand
TATTCCGATGGGCAATTTATCTTTGGGCTCAAAGTATTTCGAAACTGAATTTTTAAAGCTTAAAGGCGCACTCGAAAAACATACATCTTCCCCAATTAAAGAGGAGGATATTAAAAATGCTATTGATCTTTATAATAAATCACGGTTAATGTTCAACCAGCTGAACTCGTTAAGAATGGAAGATAATCCCCTGATAACAGCAGGTAGTTTAATGAGAATCACCTCGGATTTCTTCAAAGTTGAGCCAGAAGTATGGAATGAGAAAATTAAACAGCTCATAGAAGAGAAAAAATCTGAACCTTCGAAGGCAGAACAAAACAAAAACCCTAGAATCCTTTTATCAGGAAGTCCTCTCCACGAAATCGAATTCATCAAATTTATTGAAGAGATTGGATTGAATGTTGTTTATGAAGATCTTTGTACTGGGAGTAAATTTTTCGATTTGAATGTTAAAGCTTCTAATAATTTAATATCTTCATTAAGCGAAGCTTATTTAACAAGAACCCCATGCGCTCGAATGATGCAAATAGAAGAGAGGGCTAACCAGATCATAAAAAACTCAGAAAAATTCAAAGTCAATGGAGTTATTCACCATTCCTTAAAATTTTGCGATACGTACTTGTACGATGTTCCTAAATTGAAAGAAATCTTGGTAGAGAGTGGATTATCTGTTTTATTCATCGAAAGCGATGGCGGGTTAGGAAATATTAATCAAATTAGAACGAGGATTGAAGCTTTCTCAGAAATGATTAAGAATTAATAAGGTAGTTAAAATGGCATCTCATAACATGTTAAGGAAATATTTTGGACAATTAGAAACAAGTCTTAGAAACAAACTTGAAACAAAAATTACTGCGCGTAGAAGATTTGTGTACGAGATTGCAAGGATTGGTTCTCGTATATTTAACGACGACTGGTCAATTGGTTGGACAACGGTATTTGTCCCTTACGAAATCCTTAATTCCATGGGTGTATCTGGGATGTTTGTAGAATTTTTTGGAGCAATGCTTGCTGGATCGGGTATGTCCAGCAAGTACCTTGAAATCTCTGAAAGTAAAGGTTTTTCAACTGACAGCTGTTCTTACCATAGAACTATAATTGGTGCCGCCATGGATGGACTCCTACCAAAACCAGATGTGCTCATCGGGGCAAGTATTCCCTGTAATGGTGGGGTTAAAGCATTAAAACGCATAGGAGAAATATTCAATAAAAAAGTTTTTATTTTAAACATACCCATTGAAGTAACACCAAAATCCGTCGATTATTTAACAGAACAATTCGAGCAGATGATAGAGTATGTCGAAAACGAAACTGGTCGTAAATTAGATTACGATAAACTTAAAAAGTCAATTAGATACAATAATCAAGCAAGAGAATACCTGGTAGAAGTAAACGATCTATGCAAAAATATCCCAAGTCCCGCAAATTCAAATGACTTAAAAAATTTCATCATATTTTTATTGCTACAAGGAACAAAAGAGAGCGTTGAAGTCGCAAAATTATACAGAGACGAATTCAAATTTAGAGTTGATAATAAAATAAGTGGTTTACCAGAAGAAAAATACCGATTAATGTGGATCCAGAATAGAATCCAGTTTAAAACAGATCTTTTGAACATTCTGGAAGAAAAATATGGCGCTAGCATTGTAATTGACGAACTTAATCATATATGGTGGGAACCTATGGATGAAGATGACCCCCTAAGAAGCCTTGCGAGTCGAATAATAACTCACCCTCTTGTTGGCCCGGTTGATAGAAGACTTGAAGTAATCACACAATTAGCACAAGACTATAAAATAAGCGGCGCAGTTAATCCTGCCCATTGGGGATGCCGTCAATCTGCTGGTGCCAGAGTATTATTTAAAGATGCTCTTCAAAAAATAGGGATTCCACTTATCCATTTGGATGTAGATTGTGTAGATGAAAGAAATTACGCACCAGGACAAATTATGACGCGTATGGAAGCCTTTTTAGAAATGCTCTCTAACTACTGACTTTAAAAGCTTTTAAAACTATAAGTAAATCGAATTAAATCAAAAAAAGATAAAAAAAAGGAGTACAACTCCTTACTTATTTTAAATTTGAAATATCTAATAATTTATATTTGGATATCATTTCGAGAAGGCCCATTACTTGCATGCCATGATTATAAAGTTCGTTCGCATCTGTTAAATTTCTCCAGCAAAAGGGACATTCAGTTGTCAAAATATCCGCCCCGACGGCATTAGCTTCGTCGCAACGTAAACTTGCTGTCCTCAAAGAGAAATCAGGATAACCTGCTCTTACTCCTCCACCAGCACCACAACACATTGAATTATTTTTTATACGATACATCTCGATAAATTTAATTCCGACATCTTCTTCAAGTTTTCGTAAGATTACTCGTGGAATATCGAACCATTCTTCGATCATATTATCGATTTTACGCATATCCATCATTAAATTCTTAGATTTCTTGATCATGGATTGCTCCATCTCGTGCGCAAAATGCCTGCCAGTGTGGCAAGGATCGTGATATGTTACGACTTTTCCCTTGAGCTCTTTGTTCGGTTTGAATTTAATTTTTCCTTCCTTGATCAAATTAGAGAGGAACTCAAACGCGTGCATCGTCTTAAATGGAAGTTTATCTCCATTAGTCATCCATTTTGGGTAATCAATCGTAAAAGTCCGATAACAGCCAGCGCAAGAAAATAAAACTTCTTCCATATTCTTGAAACTTTCTAGATTTTTATTCATTAACTCTTGGGCAGTATCAACAGCGCCAACTCTAAAGAAGGGGCTACCACAACATACTTCGTCTTCAATTAAAGTGAAATCTACGCCTAACTGTTCGAAAATTTTTGCTGTAGCGATTGCAACTTCTACTTGTCGATAACTAGCAGTACAACCAACGTAATATCCAATTTTAGCGTTTTTATTGTTAATATACTTCCCTAAGCCAGCGTCTTTTGCCCATTTAAATCGCTCTTCTGCTTTTCCGCCGTAGGGATTGTTCAATTGCTTGACTAACTTATCAACTAATTGATGCTTTTCGATCATAGGGATGCCAGCTTCGACACACGCAGCTCGCAAGGATTCAATTATGTCTACTGTGGGTATTTTATTCTCACATTGGGAAGAACATTGTCCGCAAGTAATGCAAGGCATAATGACATCTCTTACTTCTTCTGAAAATTCCAAATCTCCGCTTAAAATTGAACGAGCAATCCACATTTTTCCTGCATTCCAAAACGCTTCCCAACCGTATTCTATTCCAGCTGGACACGCGTCAACCATTCCTTCGTAAAGAACTGTACCTTGTTTTCCAGTGAACTCCCCAATTCCTTCTCTACTAGGCTCTCCCGAATAAGCAAACCTACACGCTTTACAGTGAATACACTTATATATTTCTTTCTCCAATTCTTTTAATCTTTCCATTCCAGTTTTAGCCATTTTTTTTTACCTCCTTACTCAGTTATGGAAGAGCAAGCCTCCCGGGATGCATTATCATATTAGGATCAAAAATCTTCTTCATCGTTCTCAAATATTTCCAATACATTCCTGCTTGAGAATAAGTGAGAGGCGCGTGGATGTATGGATCTGGACGATAATTTAACCATCCTTGCTTAAGCGCGTATTCTGTTGTTTCTCTATTCATCTCTTGAACTTTTTCGAGATCTGATTGTTTTGTGCTATCGAAACAAATAATTGGCATACAAATTGCTTGCCTACAACGCTCAATACTAGCAATCCACATAACTGGTGGAAAACCATATTTCTCCATAGCAGCAGTATACATTTCAGCAAAATGGGCGCATTCGTTCCAAGGGGTATAGAACGTAATGAATAAAAATCCTGCCTCCCAAAACGAATAAGGAACCGCAATCTTATTGGGTTTCTTCAATCTGCTTGCGATTTGTTTGGGATGTAGTTCCTGAGGTTTTATGCTATCAGGGTCTTTGGCTCTATTTTTCTTGAAATCTTCAGCCATTTTATTGATTTTATTAACCACATAATCTAACTCTTCTTGAGTTTGTGCCCAGCACTCCCAATTCATCCACCACTTACTAATTCCTAACTGTTCGTAGAATTCGTAATCGTGAGGAACTTTATCTTTTGGCCAACGCGTCATTACTAAAGGATAATTCCCACCTTGGACCATAACAGTGTTGTGAGCAATTCCAAATTCTTGTTTTCCAATTTCAAGTGTTAAGTTCTGCATATCCTCAGGATTGGACATACCCCACACAACTACAGTCTTAAATTTTGGATGTGGATATATTTTAACTGCAACTTTAGTCATTACGCCTAGAGTTCCTTGCGAACCCATTAAAAAGGACCAGATATCTGGACCTATTCCGTATTTATAGAACGGTTTCGCAAATGGAAGAGCCCAAGAACCAGTTCGCACAATATCTCCGTTTGGAAATACTATCTCACCGCACATAAAGTTATCACCTTGTGGACCAACTGAACTAGTGTAAAGGGAAAACCCTCTATCGATAGCATCGCCCATTACGGTAGAAGCTGGTGGAGCACCGTCTGGTACGGGAGGCGCCCACTCTGGATAATTTTTGTGCATGTAAGCCCAAAGCTCTCCAATTGTAACTCCTGGTTCGACTACGACGTATCGATTATCTGTATCGACTTCGATAATTCTATTCATTCTACCTAAATCAAGCATAACTCCAGCAGGTTTAATAGTTGGACACGCAAAGCCGCCAGATAGTCCGGCTGAAATCGGTGAGACTGCAATTTTTTCTGCAGAGCAGTAAAGTAGTATTTTACGAATTTCTTCAATGTATTTAGGGCGTACGACGATATCAGGAATTTGTGCCTCTAATCCCATTACAGATTTGGAAAGATATGACGCTGTAATTGCCTTGTTATTGGTAGCATACTCCTTGCCTACAATACCAATCATGGCTTCTAAATCTTTATCATCTGCTAATTTATAGCTCATATTTAATACCGTTTTATCTTTTTTTTATAATTTTTGAATTTATCTTAATAATTCTTTATACGTTCGAAAATTATTTGCTTAATTTTAAATTTGTCATAAAAGACTTTCATAAAAAGGGGTAATTTTCTTATAATTGAACTGTTGAACTCTTTTAAATTAACTTTGTGGAGGAGAAAGAATCTTAATCGGTTTGAACTGGTGTAAAAATTAACTTATCCCTAATACTTTTATAATCTCATCATGTAAAGCCTTCACAGTAAAGGGTTTTTCTAAAAATGTTAAACCGTCTATTGCTAACGCTCGGGTTTTAATAGATATATCCGCACTTGTGAAGATGATTTTCGGAGGTTTTTTAAGTTTTAACAATATTATCGCTGTATCTATTCCATTTTGAACGGGCATACGGTGATCCATTAAAATTACATCGGGTTTATTAGTTAGGGCATAATATTTTTCAATTGCTTCCTTTCCGTTGTTCGCTTTTCCAACAACTCTAAACCCAAATGTGGAAATCATCATCTCATATAACTTTTGTAAGGATAAATCGTCTTCCACGATAAAAATTGAAACCAGTTAAACCTCCTCCGGTAATATAATTATAAAATTACTTCCTTTGGAATGGTCTCCTGCGACCTTATCCTCCACCCAAATTTGGCCGTTATAGTTTCCGACTATCTTCTTAACAAGTGTTAAACCAAGCCCTAACCCAATTTTATCCTTTTTCTCAACCAGACCTCTCTGAAATATTTTTTTTTTCATTTCAGGGAAAATACCGATTCCATTGTCAATAAATTCGAGTTTGATAAAATTGACTCCATCCCTCATTACCCTTGAAAACTTGATAAGAATCTCAATAATTGAATTTTGATTATGTCTTACAGCGTTGATTAATAAGTTTTCAAATATATCTGGTAAAAGTTCATTTACTTTGACATATACTTCTTTTGGTTCATTATAAATATGAATATTTATCTCTCTATTTTTAAATACTTTAATTAAAGCGTCTATAACATCTTTTAAAACTTTAACAATTTCACGCTTTTGTAAGGTTAAGTCTTTATTTTCAATTTCCGATAATCTTCTTACGTTTGATACTAAATTGGTCCCTCTCTTGATCTGTTCTCTAATAATATCCAACAATTCATCGTCTTTTTCCATCTTAGTCGATTTTTCCCTATTTAAATCAATTAGTTCTACTGATGAATGGATATTTTGAAAGATATTGTTAATATCGTGAGAAAAAATGTCTTTGTAAAAATTAATACGATTATACGCTTCTCGATATTTTATTTCCGATGTTTCCAATTCTTGCTCAGCAAGTTTTCTTTCTGTAATGTCTTGACTAATAAATCGAATTCTTTCCTCGTTTCCTATTTTTATTAATGATGTTATAGCGTGAACCCATAATGCACTTCCCGCTGATCGATTTATAGGAAATTCAAATTCTAGTGTTTCTCTGTCTCTCTTTATCTTATTAAGGATACTTTCGAATAATGGGATGTTTGGCTTGTCTTTCTCATGATATGCCCAAAATTCTCTAAAATGTTTTCCAATAATATGATTTTCTAAATTATGAGTGGACAAAAACTTCACTGTAGCTTTATTGCAATCAATTAAAGTTCCGTCTAAATCAAATATACCGATAGAATAAGGGGAACTCTCAAATAGGTTCCGATACTTTTCTTCAGATTCAATTAAATTTTTTTCAGTTTGTTTGAGTTTGGTTATATTCCTGGCAACTTCAACTACTCCTATTATTTCTCCTTCATTATCCCTTACGGGAAAACCTTTTATGAAAAAAGTTCTCCCATGTGGAGTTGTAATTTCACCAGATGTAGAAGCCCCTATTTTTACCGAGGTCATTACTGGGCAATTAACACAAATTTTATTAGAATTGTGCCAAACGGAGTAACATTTCTCTCCTATTAATTCTTCTTGCGTTTTTTCAACGGAATCTGCTGCTGCTTTATTTAACCATAAAATATTCTGCTCTTTATCTTGAAAGACGATAAGCTCCGAAATACTCTCCAGAACGAGTGCTTTTTCTTTTTCGTATTTTTTTAAAATTGGTTCGAATCCCCTTTTCTGTGCATTATCACCTTTCAAACATCGTTCACCTAAAAAAATCGAGTTTTAAGAAAAAAAGATCAAATCCTTTTATAAAAAAATATCCGTATAATACAAAGAATTAAATTTATTTAACCCTTTGCTTCCAATTTTGTATGTAATAATAGAAAAAAGAAAGATATGTGTGTTCTCTTATTTTTTCAAAAATCTCTTTGACGAGGATCTTATTCCGATGAATAAGAAAAACAATGAGAATATCATTGTTAAAGGTAAATGACCTATGATAATATAAACAAAAGCAGGTTCAGATGAGTAAGCAAATAAAATAATTGTAACAACTAAATGAATAATCGAATTCACTACAGCGATATTTCTACTAGGAGATAAAAAGCCGATTACTAAATTTGGAAACAGAAATAAAATGACAATATTTCCCGTAGATAACAGAATTAACGCAGGGAAAAACCTCGAAAACATTTGATCGGGTGTGAAATATTGATTGAGATCGAAAGTCATATAGATAAAAAGTGTTAAATTAATGCTAGCAAAAACTAAGAGTATCGTTAATGGAGCGATAATTAGCCAAGAAAGTGCGATCCTTATTATAGGTGAATGAATCATTTTAGTTCTCAAAACATCTTGAATAATTTTCTCCATCTCTTCATTTATGATTTTTTCGTGATCGTAATCAGGTGAATAGGAGTCAATAAATTCTTGCATGATGTCTCTAATTATTTTTGTTACTAATTCGTTATTATCATTTGAGCTTACAATTGCAGCTCCAAGTAGACCTTCATCCTCGATTGGAGCGAGAATAAGTTTATTATTCTCTCCGAGGTTAACATTTTTTACAGCCGTTCCTAAAGCTTCCCGACTAAAGTTAGCAATTGAAGTGAAAAAACCTATTAAAATATTGTCGTCGTATTGCTGTTCCCTAATGAACTCTTTGGAATATAATAAAATTCCGTGTTCATCCAAGATATATAAACTTTTTAACATTTTTTTATATCCTCTTTTATAATCTAATTAATAACTTTATCTATTTTCAATAAACTCCATATAATCACTAATAGAGGCAGTAGATCTTTTAAAGCTATAAAGGCTTGGACCCAATAGTTCCGTGATTTGGATTATTACATCAGTAATACTATTTTTTATGAAGAGTTTAAATTTCTCATTTTTTCTCTCTTCAATTAATACGTCTATTTCCTTCATTTCTTTAAGTTTATGAATTGAGGAATCGTCTGGATTGTTCAATTCTATACTCAAAATTTCACCATATTGAGGTAATTCTTCAATGTAGTCTTTAATGGTTCCTATTTTAGAACTATTTTTTGTAATTGTTAGAATTTGGTCGCAATTTGTTATAATTTCTTCCGGACCATGGAAAATTAGGACTACATGAAAATTTTCTTTGATTTTATCCATGTAAGAATTAAACTTCTCATATTCAAGTTTGCCTAAAATCCCAAATGGTATAGAAAACATGATAATTGTAGGTGTTTGGATTAGCGCTCTTGTAATTGAAAAAAGAAGAAATTCTAAGGGAGTTAATTTTGAGAATATCTTATTTTTCTTATTTAGTAGCCCTGTTGACTCTAACACTTTTTTTATATATCCTTTCTGGCGATTGATTTTATACGACCTTGTCTTCAAAAAATCTTCCATTACCTCATCTAAGCTTTGAGTCAAACCAGCTTTCTTTAACATTATACTGAAACTATCCTTCTTTTTCTTGTAAATTTCGGGTAAATCAATTTTATATTGAATGGCTTTTTTGATCTTCATTTTTCTTATCATTGAATCGTATGCTTGAGGTAGAATAAAGATTTTATTTTTCTCAGATTGACTTAAGGACAGAGTAAGTTTTCCAAAAATTCCGATTGAACCAGAATAATCGTGTCGTGAACCTGCTATGGTGTCAAATAAAATCATTAAATTCATCCTAGGATCAATATTGTTTAAGTTTTTTTCATCAAATATTATTCCTATCGATTTTCCTCTGTGAATTTTGAATGATAATTTATTAGTCATATGACCTAAGTTAACACGATTTAAAACTAAATATTGGGAATTTTCTTCTAACTTTTTTATTTTTACTCGTGCGGAGACAATATCACATATTCTTTCGATAATCTCATAAATGTGAGGGGGATTTACTGTGTCCCAATTTTTAATCATCTCATCTTCCGTAAATTCTCCCTCATTGATAATTTTAGATAATGATCTTGAAAAAGAAAAGGTTGGTAAAAACGGATATTTTTCTAAATTAATTTTAAGTTTTAAAGTAAAATCAGGATAAGAGATTCTTATCTCTCGGTCGTAAGGATTAGCTTTGATTTGATAATTCTCAAATCTATCGTCAACTAGTTTAATTTCAGTATTTAAAATTCTTAGATGATTTTGGAATTCCGAACTAATAAGCTTTCTCATCCTATGAATAATTTTTACAGGATTTATCAATCCGTCTTCGTCAAAATCTGGTTCAAATAAAATTTCATTAAAATCAATTTCATCTTCAAGAGGAGTGTATATCTTTAATAAAGGCACTCCATTTTCAATAACATCGCTATTAGTAAAGAATAATACTTCGATAAACGATTTTTTATAGATTAAATTAATAATAGAGGCAATCCCAAATGTACTTTCTCTATATGTCATCCAGAAACGCTTAGAGAAACGTACAGCATCTAAAATTTTTAATCTTATTCGTTCCAACTCTATATCTTTAGAGCTCTTCAATTTTTGGTACCTCGATTAATTTATATCTAAAAAATTGCTCCATTTTTGAATCAATTTGTTTTAATTCCTGGAATGTATTCTTACCTACTTCGTTTTCAATTTTAATAATAAGAGTCTTGACGTTTAGGTTAGTGAATATTGAATATTCCGTTCCTACTTTATTTTCTAAGACATTTTCTATTCCATCTATAGATTCTAATCTTTGGACCATATTTTCTTGATTAGTGTTAAAACATAATTCAATTGAGCGTCCTTTGCCTGGTAACTGAGCTAATAGTTCTTTAGGCTTCCCAAAATCTATAACGCCTCTATTCCTACCAAAAATCGCAACCCTATTACAAAATCGAGATTCTTCTGGATAGTGAGTTATTACAATTAATGTTGTACCAAATTGCTCATTAATTTTAGTTAAAGCTAGCCATAAATTTTCACGAATTATCGGATCTAATCCCGAAGTAGGCTCGTCTAAAATGAGAAAGATAGGTGAATGGATTAAACCGATTGCGATACTGACTCTACGTTTTTGACCTCCTGAAAGATTTTTAACTAATTCATTCATTTTATCTTCTATCTCTAAACTTCGCAAGAGTCTTTTAGACCTGCTTATTATTTCTTGCTCAGTTAGACCGTACTGACTCCCAAATGAGAGTAAATTATCAATAACCGTGAAATCATGATAAATTTTGCCTAGATCTTGAGGAACATACCCATATATCGGTCGTATCTTTTTAGAAGTTCTTTTATTTATATTTAAACCAAAGATTTGGCAGAATCCGGTTATTTTTCTCATCCCCAATAAACCCTTAATAAAGGTGGATTTACCTGCTCCACTTTCACCTAAAATTCCCAGAATTTGGCCGTGATCTACCTTCATTGAAACAGAATCAACAATTAACTTACCACCCGCATATACGCTGAAATTTTCACAATGAATTGCTGGAAACCTTTGTAGATAGGATGGTGTAATTTTCCCTCCAAGACCTACTTTTTCTATAATACGCTTTATTAAAGAAATTTTTTTGCGAATTATAAGCAATAGATAAACGCTTAAAATACCAGCTTCAGTTAATAAAATATATATTAATAGCGCATTCCACGGTTTCGAATCGAAACTTTGATCATATTTTAATTCATCAATTATTATGATTCCATAAGGAGAATTTCTTAAATCTGCTCCAAAATTTGGATTATCTCCAACCCCTCCCGTACGACCGCTGATACAATCAGAAAACCAAAAAAGGGCATTTTTAATGTTTCCTGGTTGAAAATCGTAATCATATAACGCTTTAGAGGCCATGTATGTCGTAAGAAATGAGGATGG
>Ga0307377_10007687_pt1 | contig 11072 bp, 8 predicted proteins | sample TR3MG_FD_202535 | JGI IMG/M metagenome (GOLD analysis project Ga0307377, IMG submission 202535) | Soil microbial communities from Risofladan, Vaasa, Finland - TR-3 | ecosystem: Environmental > Terrestrial > Soil > Coastal area > Acid sulfate soil | place: Finland: Risofladan, Vaasa | collected... | reverse complement strand
GAATTTTACCTGCTGGCGCGCAATACCGATCCGAACCAGCCGCTGGTGCCGCCTATCGGCCGCAGCGGGCGTTCCGAAACCAGCAGGCAGTTGTACAGCATTGACGCGGTAAACGAATTCGATCCGCTGTTCGAGGATATTTACGATTACTGCGACATCATGGAGCTGGAGCTCGATACACTGATACATGAATTCGGCGCCGGCCAGATGGAAATCAATTTTCTGCATGACGAGCCGATGATCCTGGCAGACAAGGTGTTCTTCTTTAAACGCACATTGCGTGAGGCGGCGATGCGCCACGATATGTATGCCACTTTCATGGCCAAGCCGATGACCAATGAGCCGGGATCGGCCATGCACATACACCAGAGCGTGATTGATACCAAGACCGGCCAGAACATCTTCAGCAATCCGGATGGCAGCGAGTCCCCCCTGTTCATGCACTATATCGCCGGCTTGCAGAAATATTTGCCGTCCGCAATGGCATTGCTGGCACCGTACGTCAATTCCTATCGTCGCGTGGTGCGCGGCGGGGCGGCGCCGATCAATATCGAATGGGGCTATGACAATCGCACTGTGGGAATACGCGTACCCATTTCAGATCCCGATGCCCGCCGCGTCGAAAATCGCGTGGTCGGAGCGGATGCGAATCCTTACCTGGCCATGGCCGTAACTCTGGCATGCGGCTACCTGGGCATCATGGAAAAATTGACGCCGAGCAAAGTGACTACCGGCAGCGCCTACGACGCCAAATACCAGTTGCCCAGGGGGTTGTCGGAAGCCCTGGACATGCTGAAAGATGTCAAACCGCTGCATGACGTGCTGGGCAAGCGATTTATTGATGTCTATGTGGCCGTAAAAGAAGCAGAGTATGAAGAATTCATGCGCGTGATCAGCCCCTGGGAACGCGAGCATCTCTTGATGCACGTCTGATTTTCATTACTAATGCAGCACAAGAACAAGGAGAACGTTATGACGCTTTCTACAAGCGAAATTCAAACGTTGGATTCGGCGCATTACATACATCCCTTCACTGACCATAAATCTTTGGCCGGTAAAGGAGCCCGCGTTATTACCCGCGGTGAGGGTGTGTATATCTGGGATTCAGAAGGCAATAAAATTTTTGATGGTATGTCTGGTTTGTGGTGTGTCAACGTCGGATATGGCCGCAAAGAACTGGTCGAGGCTGCGACACGGCAGATGGAAAAGCTGCCTTTCTACAACAGCTTTTTCCAGACCACCAATGTTCCCGCAGCGCAATTGGCGGATCGGATTGTCGGGTTGGCCGGAGAGCGGTTCTCCCATGTGTTCTATGGAACCTCCGGATCAGAATCCAATGACACCATCGTGCGTATGGTGCGCCATTACTGGGCGACACTGGGGCAGCCCGAACGCAGCGTGATCATCAGCCGCAAAAATGCCTATCATGGCTCGACCATGTGCGGCGCCTCGCTCGGCGGTATGTCCAGCATGCATGCCCAGGGCGGATTGCCGATTCCCGGCATCGTGCATATCGAGCAGCCTTACCACTTCGGACTGGCGCCCGACAAAAACAAGGACGAGTTCGGAATCGAAGCGGCTGGCTGGCTGGAACAGAAGATACTCGAAGTCGGCCCGGACAAGGTTGCGGCATTTATCGGTGAGCCGGTGCAGGGCGCGGGCGGAGTGATTATCCCGCCGAAAACGTACTGGCCGGAAATTCAGCGTATCTGCGACAAATACGGCATCCTGCTGATCTGCGATGAGGTGATCTGCGGATTCGGGAGACTGGGCAGCTGGTTCGGTTCGGAGCTGATGGGAGCGAAACCCGACCTGATGACCTTTGCCAAGGGAGTGACCTCCGGTTACATACCGCTGGGCGGGGTGGTTGTCGGCAAACGGGTTGCCGAAGTATTGATCGAGAAGGGTGGGGAATTCAACCACGGATATACCTACTCCGGCCATCCCGTGGCATGCGCGGTAGCGCTGGCAAATCTGCATATCATCGAGCGCGAGGGACTGGTTGAACGGGTGAGAGAAGAAACCGGCCCTTATCTGGCGCAGCATTTTGCGGCGCTGTCCGACCATCCTCTGGTTGCGGGAGCCGAGACACTGGGCATGGTGGGTGGCCTGGTACTGATGAAGGACAGGTCGCAGCATCTCGCTTTTGATCCATCGCTGGATGTCGGCATGGTTTGCCGCGACCACTGCTTTGCGAATGGACTGATCATGCGTGCCGTGGGCGACCGTATGATCATCGCGCCGCCGCTGATATGCACCAAATCGCAGATCGATGAAATGATGGAGCGTGTCCGTGTATGCATGGATGCCACTCTTGCTGATGTGCAGTCGCGGGGCTGGATGGAAACAACAGGCCAGAAGCGGGTAACAGCCTGAGCTTCAAGCTGCTGCGACAGTATCGTTCGTAGCAGGACAAGAAATAACTTTCGCTTTTGTAGCAGCCATGCGGGTGAGCCGGCAGGCTCACCTCATAATAAATGAGGAGATTCCATGTCTATCAAGTTGAATCATCCGTCACTCCTAAGGCAGAAATCGGCCTGGCTGGGCGGGCAATGGGTGGGTGCCGATGCCGGCGCAACCATAGCTGTCAGAAATCCCGCCAGTGGGGAAACTATTGCCCAAGTGCCGTTGATGGGCCGCGCTGAAACTGAACGTGCCATTACCTTTGCGGCAACGGCACAGAAACAGTGGCGAGCGCTTGCCGCAAAGGAGCGTTCCGCGCTGCTGAAGAAATGGTTCTCCTTGATCATGCAGCACCAGGAGGATCTGGCGCATATCCTGACCGCCGAGCAAGGCAAGCCGCTGGCCGAAGCGCGCGGCGAAATTGCCTATGGCGCCAGCTTCATCGAGTGGTTTGCAGAGGAGGCGAAGCGGGTCTACGGTGAAGTGATCCCATCGCCGCTCAACGACAGGCGTCTGGTTGTGTTGAAACAGCCGATCGGTGTCACGGCAGCCATCACGCCGTGGAATTTTCCCACGGCAATGATCACCCGCAAGGCAGCGCCGGCATTGGCGGCAGGCTGCACGATGATCGTAAAACCCGCGGAGCAGACACCCCTGTCGGCACTCGCACTGGCCGTGCTGGCAGAGGAAGCCGGTATTCCGGGCGGTGTATTCCAGGTGATTACCGGTGATGCGCGTGAGATCGGTGCAGCCATTTGCGAAAGCCCGGTGGTGACCAAGTTGTCATTTACCGGCTCGACCGAAGTGGGGCGCATCCTGATGCGCCAGAGTGCCGATACGATCAAGAAACTCTCGCTCGAACTGGGCGGCAATGCACCCTTTATCGTGTTCGACGATGCGGATCTGGACGCCGCGGTTGAGGGCGCCATCGCCAGCAAATATCGCAACGCCGGGCAGACCTGCGTTTGCGCCAACCGGCTGTTCGTGCAGGACGGCGTGTTTGATGCGTTTGCCAAAAAACTGGCTGTTCGCGTGGCGCAGTTGCAGGTGGGGGACGGACTTAGCGCCGGCGTAACCCAGGGACCTTTGATCGATGATGCCGCGCTGGCCAAGGTGGAAAGCCATGTCGCGGACGCGATTGCCAAGGGGGCCAAGCTGGTTGCCGGAGGCAAGCGCCATGCGCTGGGCGGCACTTACTATGAACCCACCATACTGGCTGACGTGAATCCGGATTCCATGATATTCCGCGAGGAGACCTTCGGGCCGGTAGCACCCCTGTTTCGCTTCAAGACCGATGATGAAGTCATCGAACTGGCCAATCGCACCGAGTTCGGTCTGGCTTCGTATTTCTTCAGCCGTGACATCGGCCGCATCTGGCGCGTCGCGGAGGCGCTCGAATATGGCATGGTCGGTGTCAATACCGGCATTATCTCCAACGAAGTTGCGCCATTTGGCGGTGTCAAACAGTCCGGTTTGGGGCGCGAGGGATCGCACCATGGCATCGACGAATATCTTGAAATCAAATACGTTGCGATGGCCGGGTTGTAGATCCGGTCAGCAAAGCACTATCGAGGATGAGATTATGAGTAAAGTCGACTGGCATGCCCGTGCCGCTGCGCTCGCCATAGATGGCAGGGCATTTATCAATGGTGCGCGTGTGGATGCCGTTGACGGAACCACGTTCGAGTGCCTGTCCCCGGTGGACGGGCGCAAGCTGGCTGACGTTGCGCGATGCAAAACTGCGGATGTTGACCGTGCTGTAACAGCAGCACGCACCGCCTTCGAGGATAGGCGCTGGGCCGGCATGTCACCCGGCGAGCGCAAGCGCGTGATGATCCGCTTTGCCGATCTGGTGATGGCAAACCGCGAAGAATTGGCATTGCTGGAAACGCTGGATATGGGCAAACCGATCAGCGCATGCATGAATACCGACGTGCCGGCGACCGCCAACACCCTGCGCTGGTATGGCGAGGCGATCGACAAGATTTATGACGAGATCGCACCGACCAACGAGCACACGCTGGCACTGATCACGCGCGAACCGATGGGCGTGGTTGGCGCGGTGGTGCCGTGGAATTACCCGATGCTGATGGCTTCATGGAAGATAGGTCCGGCACTGGTATCGGGAAACAGCGTGGTACTCAAGCCGTCGGAAAAAGCTCCGCTGACGGCACTGCGACTGGGAGAGTTGGCACTGCAAGCCGGCATACCCGCAGGTGTGTTCAACGTGGTGCCTGGATTTGGTGCGGAGGCGGGATCGCCGCTGGCATTGCATATGGATGTAGATTGCATCGCCTTTACCGGCTCGACAGGGGTAGGCAAGAAAATCCAGGTCATGGCGGGCGAGAGCAACCTCAAGCGCGCCTGGTGCGAACTGGGCGGCAAGTCCCCCAACATCGTGTTTGCCGACTGCCCGGATATCGACCGTGCGGTTGCTGCCGCGGCGGGCTCCATTTTCTACAACCAGGGCGAGAGCTGCAACGCGCCCTCGCGCCTGCTGGTCGAGCGTTCCATCCGCGATGAATTTGTCGAGAAGCTCAAACAGTATTCACCGCGTCACATGCCTGGCGACCCGCTTGATCCGGAAACGACGATGGGTGCGCTGGTCGATCAGGGGCAGATGGAGAACGTGCTCAAATACATTGAAAGCGGCAAGCGGCAAGGCGCGCGTCTGTGCTGCGGCGGCGAACGCGTGCGCACCGAATCGGGCGGATATTACGTGTCACCGACCATTTTCGACGGCGTGACCAATGAAATGATCATCGCCAGCGAGGAAATCTTCGGACCTGTCCTGTCGGTTATCGCGTTCGATAGCGAGGAAGAAGCCATCCGCATCGCCAACGATACCAGCTATGGTCTTGCGGCTGCTGTGTGGACCCGTGATATTTCACGTGCGCATTTGGTGGCCCGCGCTTTGCGTGCGGGTACCGTGCACGTCAACAGTTACGACGAGGACGACATCACCGTGCCGTTCGGCGGCTTCAAGCAGTCCGGAAACGGCCGGGACAAGTCGCTGCATGCGCTGGAAAAGTACACCGAACTCAAAACCACCTGGATCAACCTCGCGTAATCCGCTCAGCAAGGAACTGATGACATGAATGCAAAAGCACCCGTTCAAAACAACAATGCCTCCCTGCACCAGCGCCGCCTCGCCGCCACACCGCGCGGCATAGGCGTGATGGCCGGCTTTTATATAGACCACGCATTGAATGCCGAAGTGTGGGATGTGGAAGGAAACCGCTATATAGATTTTGCCGGCGGCATCGCCGTGCTCAATACAGGTCATCGCCATCCTGTCATGGTTGCCGCGATCGAGGAACAGCTCAAGCGCTTCACCCATACCTGCTATCAGGTGCTGCCCTATGAAAGTTACGTCACGCTGGCAGAGCGCATCAATGATCTGACGCCCGGTAAATATGCCAAGAAGACCGCGTTCTTTTCGAGCGGGGCAGAGGCGGTCGAGAACGCGATCAAGATCGCACGCTCCAGTACCGGTCGCTCGGGCATCGTCGCTTTTTCAGGCGGTTTCCATGGCCGTACCATGATGGGCTGCGCGTTGACCGGCAAGGTGATTCCCTACAAAGTGGGTTTCGGGCCGTTCCCTGCAGAGATTTACCATGTTCCTTTCCCTATGGATCTGCATGGCGTGAGCGTCGAGGATTCCCTGGGTGCGCTGCAGACACTGTTCAAGTCCGATGTCGACCCGAAGCGGGTAGCGGCTATCATTATCGAGCCGGTGCAAGGCGAGGGCGGTTTCTATTTTGCACCTCCGGAACTGATGCGTGCGCTGCGCAAGGTTTGTGACGAACACGGCATCCTGCTGATATTTGACGAGATACAAACCGGTTTTGGCCGCACCGGCAAACTGTTTGCAACCGAACACTATGACGTCCTGCCCGATATCACAACGATAGCCAAGAGCATGGCGGGTGGCATGACGTTGTCCGCGGTGTGCGGCAAGGCTGAAGTGATGGATGGACCGGCACCCGGCGGACTGGGTGGAACCTATGCCGGCAATCCGCTGGCGATCGCAGCATCGCATGCGGTGATCGACATAATCGAGAAAGAGAAACTGGTCGAACGTTCCAATCTGCTGGGAAATAAATTGGTAACCCGTCTCAAGGCCGCCCAGGCAAAAGTACCCGCCCTGAAAGAAGTGCGTGGGGTGGGCTCCATGGTCGCGGCAGAGTTTTTCGATCCTGCCACCGGGGAGCCTTCGCCCGACGCTGTCAAACGCGTGCAGCAGGCTGCACTGGAAGAAGGCCTGATTCTGATTACCTGCGGTGTCTATGCCAATGTGGTGCGCTTCCTTTATCCTTTGACGACCGAAGACGCGATTTTTGACGAGGCGCTGGATATCATCGACCGGGCCCTGGCCAAAGCTTAGTATGAACAGCCCGACAGATTTGACCGTGTCGGCCGACCAGGCATCCCTGCTCGGTGAGGCTGTTGCAGACGCCCAGCAACGCATGACATTAGCCGGGGTGCATACGGTCATTGCGCAGTTCGTCGATATACACGGCTCTGCAAAAGGCAAATATATTCCGCTCGCCCATCTGGGGGATATCGTGCGCGATGGCGTGGGTTTTGCCGGCCCATCTATCTGGGGGCTGGGCCTCCCGCGCAACGGTCCACGTTCGGAGTTTTACGGGCGTGGCGATCTGGATACCTTGCAGGCGTTGCCATGGATGCCAGGGTACGCACGTATCGTGTGCAATGGCGTGGTGGCCGGTGAAGCTTTCGCGCTTTGCTCCCGACGTATGCTGATGCGGCAGGTTGCACGACTTGCGGAACGCGGCTGGACACTCAATGTCGGCATCGAACCGGAGTTTTTCCTGTTGCATCAGGATGAAGCGGGGCGGCCGATACTATCTGACGAGGCCGATACGCTAGCCAAGCCTTCGTATGACCTCAAGGCGATGGCGCGGGTACGCGATGTGCTGAGGAATATGGAACAGTCGCTGGATGCGTGCGGTTTTGACGTATTCCAGATCGACCATGAAGATGCCAGCGGGCAGTTCGAGCTCAATTACCACTACAGCGATGCACTGAAGGCGGCAGACCGCTTTATCCTGTTCAAGATGGCCGCGCATCACATTGCCGAGGAAGCCGGCCTGACTTTTTCGCTGATGCCCAAACCTTTTGCCGATCGTCCGGGCAGCGGATTGCATATGCATCTGTCGTTCAGTGACAGGGATGGCCGAGCCGTGATGTCAGACCGTGGCAATTCGCATGGTCTGTCCGAGACCGGCCGTCAATGCATTGCGGGCCTGCTTGCCCACAGTCCGGCACTGGCCGCGTTGCATGCGCCCAGTGTTAATTCTTACAAGCGGCTGGTGGTGGGGCGTTCGTTGTCCGGCACAACCTGGGCACCTGCCCATATCGCCTGGGGTGACAACAACCGCACCACGGTTGCCCGTGTAACCGGAGGGCGCATCGAATTCCGGCTTACCGACGGCAGCTGCAATATTTACCTGGCGCTGGCTTCCGCCATTGCGGCGATGCTCGACGGGGTTGAGCTGCAGCTGCAAGCGCCCGCCCCGATAGATGAAGATATTTATGAATGGCCGCAAGCGCACTTTGCCGAACGGGGCGTATTGACACTGCCGCAGACGCTCGGTCAGGCGCTGGACGCGCTGGAAGCTGACAGAACACTTTCTGCTGCGGTGGGCGATGACTTCGTGACTGAATTTCTCAATACCAAACGCGCCGAGTGGTTCGACTTTTGCCGTTCGGTCAGTGACTGGGAATATCAGCGTAATCTAACCTGGCCCTGATCAAATTGAAGCAGCATATCTACTGGATATATCTGGGAATCGCGATCGTTACCGAGGTGGTCGGCACCAGCGCGCTTAAATCCGCAGACGGATTCACGCGTTTGCTGCCTTCGGCGGTGGTGATCATCAGTTATGCCATTTCGTTTTACCTGCTCTCACTCACGCTGCGCAGCATACCTGTGGGAATTGTTTATGCCGTGTGGTCAGGTGTGGGTATCGTATTGCTCGCGCTGATTGGTGCGCTGTTCTTCAAACAGACGCTGGATACCCCGGCGGTCATCGGCGTTGGACTGATACTGGCCGGTGTGTTGGTGATCAACCTGTTTTCCCAAACCGCTATAGATTAAGTTCGTGCAACATGAAGCCGGTTTCTGTCGGGCTGTGCCGGCAGGCGGCGGGATGGATGCATTTCCCGTAACCGCCTTGCTGCCAGTTTATTGCCGTAATTTGTTCATGCTGCCGATTCCATGACCAATTGCTGCTGATGGATTTCATGCTGATGTGCGGCCCATTGCTGCTCGTTCTTGAGATAGCGGGTCAGATCCAGACCCTGTTCTCCTTCAGCTGCCAGTAAGGTGAGTGCCTCGCCAATACAACTGAAGATGCGGTCTATTTCATGTTTCTCGATCGTGAGGGGCGGGGAGATGGCGATGATTTCTCCGGTATAACGCACAAGTACGCCCATTTCGTAACATTTGAGATAGGTGGCAAACGCCCGGGCTCCCGGTTTTCCCGGAAACGATTCGAGCTCGATACCGGCCACCATGCCGATATTGCGTACATCCTTGACGAATGGAATGCCCTTCAGGGTATGTGCTGCCTGTTCAAAGTGGTCGCTTAGTTCGCCCGCGCGCTCGACCAGTTTTTCATTTTCAAAAATATCCAGTGTGGCAATGGCGGCAGCACAGGCAACCGGATGGGCCGTGTAGGTATAACCGTGTGGCAGTTCAATGGCATTGGCCGGACTGTGTTGCATGAATGCATCGTATATCTCGCGCTTGACGGCGACGGCACCCATAGGAATGGCACCATTGGTCAGACCTTTGGCGCAGGTGAGGATATCCGGCATGACACCAAAGTAATCGGCACCGAACCTGGTGCCGAGGCGTCCGAACCCGGTTATGACTTCATCAAAAATAAGCAGGATGCCGTATTTGTCGCAGATCTCGCGCAAGCGCTTGAGGTAGCCCGCGGGAGGAAGCACCACACCTGCCGAACCCTGCATCGGTTCGACGATCAGGGCGGCAATGGTCGCGGGGTCATGCAGGGTGGTAATGCGCTGCTCGAATTCGTTTGCGAGTTCAACTCCGCCGTCCTTGGGTACGCCACGGGTAAACGCGTTGCGGCTGATATCCAGCGGATGCCGGATGTGATCCACGCCAGCCAGGCCGTTGCCAAATGCTTTGCTGTTGCCGGCAATTCCGCCAACCGAAAGACCGCCAAAATTGACGCCATGGTAGCCGCGCTCGCGGCCGATCAGTTTGTTGCGCAAAGGATTGCCGGTCACGCGATGGTAGGCCAGAGCGATTTTAAGTGCCGTGTCGGCTGATTCAGAACCTGAGCCGGTGAAGAATATCCGGTCGAGTCCGTGCGGCATGAATTGCGCAAGCCGTTCCGCAGCCTCAAATGCCAGCGGGTGACTGTTCTGGAACGCGGGTGCATAGTCCAGCGTGCGTAATTGGTGTGCCACTGCACTGGCAATTTCCTCGCGGCCATGGCCAGCCGCCACGCACCACAGACCGGCCGTTCCATCCAGCAAAATGCGGTCGTCGATCGTGGTGTAGTAGTTGCCTTTTGCAGCCTTGAACAGGCGCGGCATGCGCTTGAACTGGCGGTTTGCGGTAAACGGAAGCCAGTAATGGTCGAGATTCGGTAAGCTGGGCATGGTAACTCCTGGGTTAATAAGGACGCGAGTCTCGGCGTGTTCATCAGGTGCTGTCAAGAGTGTAACTGTACTAAATTAACAGCTTGATTCTTATATAATCTGCCGCCCCGGTGTTATTGAATACTTAACAGCCTGAACATTCGAAAGGGAAATACGATGGACCACGAAGTTGGCGTCAGACTGCGACTTGTCAGGTTGCGTCATCAGTTGTCGCAGCGTGCGCTGGCCAAGCGCGTCGGCGTGGCACATGCAACCATTTCACTGATTGAATCGGGGCGCAGCAACCCGTCGATCAGCGCACTGAAGCGCATTCTTGCCGGTATCCCGATCACGCTGGCTGAATTCTTTTCGGATGAATTGCCGCCAGCAAGAAGCAGGATATTCTATCGTGCCGACGAGCTCACCGAGATCAGCGGCGGCGAGGGGATTTCCTACCGCCAGATAGGTTTGGCACGGGAAGGGCATGTGTTGCAGATCATGTTCGAACGTTACGAAACCGGCGCGGATACCGGGGTAATCATGCTGCGCCACGAGGGCGAAGAGGGCGGTTTCATCCTGTCCGGACAGATCGAAGTGTCGGTCGGCGAATCAACCCGTATACTGGGTCCAGGGGATGCCTATTATTTCAACAGCAGGCAGCCGCACCGGTTCCGCACTGTGGGTTTGGATTCCTGCATTCTGGTCAGTTCCTGCAGCCCGCCCTCGTTCTGAAAGTCCAATGGTTTGAGCTAGCACGGCGTCTGCCGCGAATGGCTGAACGTTCAATCGAGCTGTATCCCCAAACAACTACTCAGCCCTGCACCCAGGCCCTGGCTTCCTGATAATCCGTAAACACGCGTATATCGGCATCGACGAAGTTGCGCGACAGCCATGCCGTCCAAGTGAGCCACTGGTTGCTGGTGACAACGGCGATCTTGGTAAAGTCATGGTTGTGTTCGCGGCGGAAAAACTTGATCTCTTCCCAGGCCACGTCGATGGTGTAGCCGACCATGGCGCGCAGGTCGAAC
>Ga0307377_10007685_pt1 | contig 11073 bp, 18 predicted proteins | sample TR3MG_FD_202535 | JGI IMG/M metagenome (GOLD analysis project Ga0307377, IMG submission 202535) | Soil microbial communities from Risofladan, Vaasa, Finland - TR-3 | ecosystem: Environmental > Terrestrial > Soil > Coastal area > Acid sulfate soil | place: Finland: Risofladan, Vaasa | collected... | reverse complement strand
TTCAGAGGAAGTTTTATTTCAGTTTGCAGAGTGAATCCTGCCGTTGCTTTCTCTGTGGAAAGGAGGACTTCATTATCTTCAACAGTAAGTTCAATCTCATCTTCTTTAATCTTACCAAGGAATTTATATAAGTTATCAGCAAGAATGGCTCCTTGTATTTCAAGACCTTCTACAGGATGGGAAATACTTATCTCATCATTATAAGTGACTACCTTACCATCCATAAAGGCAAACGAAGTGGACTGCTCAATTAATTCCTTATTGGCAAGTCCTGGTTTCACAATTTCTAAAGCCTTTTGCAATTGTTCTTTGCTAATTTTCATTATTTTATATTTAACATCATTATTAATTCAAATTCCAAGTGAGAAATAGATTTAAACAATCTTAATTGATAATCAGGCTTAATATGCATTCTATCCCCTGGACGAAATCTATCTGTCAAATCCCATCCTTCAATAGGTATGTCTGTAAATTTAGCTAAGGCAAATTTATAATGTAAATAATCATATATGAAGAAATGCCATTCCAATACTTTACAAATTCCCCACATTACTGAGGTTCTTTGCTCTGTCGTTGTTTTATCCATTATGTCTTTTGGAATACTAAGTCTTGGTTTGTCTTGTAAGACTTTGGAATTTGTGTAGTTAGGCATTGCCCAATTTTGAGAGATGAACGCATAAGAGGGATCCTCTATATAAAAAATTCTTGTCAGTAATCCACTGCCCTTTGGAAGGAATCGCTGTACCATTTTACTCCAATTAGCGTAGTCAGAAAGTTTTCTAAACTCATGAACATTTTCTCCTCGAAGAAATTCTATATCAAACCCTCTATCATTGAGTAACGGTTTAATATAACGAGCAATCATATCAATACTTTTCGTAGTACCGGACTGCATACCGCCTTTTTCTTTTGGGGTTCCTTTAAATAAGTGTTCCATTTTAATTTGATTTAAATTAAATATTCCAATACTATATCAAGATGAGGCAATATTCTTTTCTTGGCTTCCTTCAAGGTTAGAAACCCAGCCCAGTCAACCTCATCATTAGGAGTGAAACCAAGTGAAACTGGTTTCTTTAAATAAGCCAAAAATAATAGGACACTTTTTAAACTGCCAGGATAATGAACCTGTCCAACGCATCCTATTGTTTCATTTTTCTTCATTACCAATCCTGTCTCCTCTTCAGTTTCTCTTATGGCAGTATCCCAAGGAGACTCCCCTGGCTCAACTAACCCCTTTGGAATAGAATAAGTTCCCCACCAAGAAGCATTCCTTGGATGCACCAAAAGAATTCTCCGGTTTTGAATTACAACCAACCCAGCGGACAGATATGTTTTCATTTTACATACTTTTTAATCATCTTGGAGATATTATCGTTCAGATACGCAAAACTTATTAAAATATCAAGTTTTGGAGTCACCTTGTTAAATATTTCAAGGTGTGTCGTTGTGGAGACACCCATATACATAATGGTTTTCTTACCTTCAATTATAGATTCTTCTTTAGGAAAAGGTTCATCAAATTTCCTGGGATATATTGGAGCCCTTTCTTGTAATTTTGTCCACATTGTTAAATTCCAACGCATACGTTCTTCCCAATGATTTGCTAAAGTCCTTTCTTTCGTGTCTAATGGCTCTTCTATCAAAGAAAATAACTTCTGCTCACTTTCAATCTTCTCCTTTTTTCCACGCCTTGGTCGGATCTTTTGATAATATATCTTACCCAAGGTAAATCCATTTTCTTTAATGAATGACTCATATCTGTCTGTTAGATATGGTTTAAGAGTGGTATAACTACTTGTGGTTCCTACCGTATGAACTGCCTGATCAGATATTCTGTAAATTGACATTCCTATCCAACTCTTCTTTTCATCCTTTAAAACACCAAAGTAACGAAAATCATTATCTCTTACCAATGGCAACAGTACGCTTCCCCAGACTGCGGATATCACTGGTGTGAATGAATCCAATGAGTACCATGGATAACGAAACATAATTGGAATAGCAGTTAATCCCAATCCATGAACACGAACCTTAGGAAATCCTTTCTCATCAAGGAAATATTTTATCCATAGATTATGAAAAGCATCTCGCCTTTGCTTGGTGGCTAAATTAGCAATTGCACCTAATGCAATGTAATCGGTATGTCTTAGGTATTTTTGTAACCATACTTCATCCGTCGCTGCATGATAAACAGGAATGGTGTTAATGCCTTTTCCCCTCAGATATTTCCAATTCTTATAACTGGCTTCACCATTTCCAATTACATCCAAATTGATACAGGCTTCAAAATCCTGCGATTTATTTTTTACAAACTCAGCATATTGATCTAAATCAATTACCTTACCTTTCCTTGAAGCAGTATAGGCACCTGAGTCTAACATCACTCTTGGTTTATTCATGTCTCAATCAAATTGCATTGTATAATAAAGTTCCTCATAATAAAAGTCTAAAAAATCTGGAGTAGAAAGAGGATCTAACTTTCGATGAAAAACCTTTAGAATTATCTCGGCTAATTCTTCTTTACTATTATACAAATAATTTTTTGGAAGGAATTCTGGATAACTGAAGGCGTTTGGTGCTATCGGAATACATCCATTAATGATAGCATCAAACACTTGATAACCAAATGTTTCCTCTTTTGCAGTAATTAATAATATCTTCGAAGCCCCTAAGAATTCATAATATTGCTCCCAGGTTTCAAAATTAGGTGGAGTCCTTACTTTTAAACCAAATTTCCTTTGAATATAGCTTTCAATCTTAAAATTTCTCTTTTGCAAGCCAGGGCGGGAGACATTAACTATATCATATTGTTTTTTCTCTGAAAAAACTGGTTTAATTGGAGGCATTGGTAATGCTTGTACCTTTATATTGAGCCATCCCAATTTTTTAGCATGATATTCTGATGCTACGAAAACCGTGTTAAATAGTTTGGCAGTTGCCTTTTCAATAGGGTATTTAATCCTTCGATCCTTTTGGAAGTAATCATAGGCATTCTTACTTGTGGCGTGGCAGATAGCAAAGCACTTATTTGGACGTTTATGAAACAATACATTGGCAAAGAAACCAGGGAAACTTAAATCACAAAGCAATAAAATATCATCTTTTCGTAACTCAAGTTTGCTATAATCCTTTATTTGCTGAGCTTCAAACTGAATAGATATAGCCATTGGAGTAAATTTATCACCTGATGCAGTTATAAAAGGTCCTGAATTCCTTCCCAAGACAAGTACCTCATCAAAATACTGCTTAAACTGCTTTGGAAACTCTACCCACCACCACTCTTGATATCTCAGTTTGGTAGGATATTGTGGAACAAGTATTAATCTACTCATGATTGAAATTCATTATCCATTTCGTGTAACCTTCAAACAGAAAATACTTATGTTCATACTCCCACAGATCCTTTTTAGTAGGATATAAAGTATCCAGGCATTTGCGCTTGGTAAGAGGCTGTGACACCTCATGAATGTAAGGAGTTAACATATTAGTCGTATAAAAAATAACTTCCTGTCCGGCTCGCAAAAGCTCTTCCCCCAAGGCTCCTATTCTTCTATGCTCAGGATGTGTTTCATAGGTAGGGTCTGGAAACAGATAAATATATCGTCCACTATAAAAATCATGGTCCTCAATTAATTGACGCCCAAACAGGAAATGTTCACTTGAAGCACTGGCTTCCGTCAAAGCCTTCTCATTTGAGAACAGGACCTTTGCTACAAGTCCAGAGACTAATGACTCATAACAACCAATAATCTCATCATCGGCATGGGGGGCTACTATGATATATTTTGTCATACTCCTGTGCTCATTTGAAGAAGTGAGAAAAATTCTATGCGACATGCAGTATGATTCATAAAGTCTCCATGAAGGGAAGATATGAAGCATTTGTCAACATAGAATACAACTGCCACACCTTCTGCCTTTTCATAGGTGGTGTTTAGTCGCTCAGTTAATGCTCCTGCCATATTACGAAGTGCTTGGATGTTATTAATCCATCCCTTCTCTGCATTGTACTTCATAAAGCCTACAATAAAATTGTCAAGCTCTGTTAGATCATCATCTGTAATCATACCAATATAGATTGGGAACCCCCAATGCGTATATTTTCTGATTACCAGTGGACTATAATGCTTGTCCACCAATTTTGTGAAAGTTTTGTCATCGTCCATAACCGCTGAATACTTTTTCGTTAGTAATACCAAATTTCTGTGCTAATTTTTTGATTGTATCTTTTTGCATTCCTAATAGAGGGGCTTCTACTTGTATTTTCATACTACCATTTTTTGCTAATAATTGATTAAGAGAGTAAATCCATTCTTGGTAACAATCTGGAAATAAATGCTCTCTATCTTCATAATTAGCACCATACCATATAAGAGGGATTCCTCGACTTTCAGCAAGACTTGCAGCAAGAGAAATAAAGATTAAATTTCTTGAAGGGACATGCCAAGGTGAAACACCTTCATACGTCTTTTCTTCACTTGTTAGATTTGAGGCCATAGGAATTTTTACCATTGCCTTTTCATAATCAACTAATTCACTCATACAAGAAGTTACTGCAAAAGACAGTTCTTGTATATGCATTTGTCCATAATCAATAAGTAAACAGAGTGGATTTAATTTCATGTCTAAGGCTAATTTTAATAAAAGAGTACTATCCAACCCTCCGCTGAATAGCAATACCAAATCATACTTTTCTTTCATAATTATTTATTTTAAATACCAATCTCTTTCTGGCAGGTAGTTTTTAATCTCACCAGTGCTTTGAGGCATTCTCATTCTGGCAGGATTGAATTCTTCATCTTTTCTAAATAGAAATCCAACTCTGCGATGGTGATTGGGACCGAATGGATTCATTTCAAATAAATTAAATCCAAACATGGAAGCATACCTTACAAAGGATTCCGGGTGACATGTCTGCGGCAAGGGCATGGTGGTATATGAGACAGTATCAACGATGAGGAATCCACCAGGTGTTAGAACACGATTGAATTGCACCAGTGTTTCTGGCAAACTTCTTACAAAGCATAAGACACCCCAGCAAAGAATAACATCAACTGCCTTTGATCCCAATGGAATGTTTTCACACCACCCTTCCAATGCGGAGTCTGTCTTTCTTTGCGGACAAGGTTCCAAATCAAAGATATTGTTAAGAGGGATTCCTTTCCAAATCTTTGCTATATCATAGGAACCAGCTCCGGTATTCAACAATGTCAAGGGGCCGGTTAAATTATAACCTACCCTCTTTACAATTCCTTTCAAAACATCCCCGCCACTAATTCTTCCCTCATAGGCAGTTTTGTTTTGTAAAACATCATCAAACTCATCCAGTAATATGGAATCATTTAACAATTTAATTGTTTCTTCATTGTAACTTTTCATAATTATTCAATTATTCGTTTAGACCATTTATTTTCATCAATGTGACGGCCAGCATGTTTGACAAATACTTCTCTTCCCATAATGTTATCTGTCTCTTCCCAGAATCGTACCATCATTGGATACGCCCAATTACAACCTGGACATTCCATTGCATCCAAATACACAGCATCTCGCCATTCATGCCAGTGCTTAGGCAAATCAAAAATACTTAATTTATTTGTACGTCTACCTGTGCGGTAACCACAAACCCTCAATGTACCATCGGCATCTATGGAAGGCCCTCCATAAGGATCACCTTGGCAATGCCAACCCATGAGTAACAATTCAGGTTTGTTTACTATCATTTGTAAAATCTCTGGATTCTGCAATAGGCCAGGACTCTTCAAGATACGATTTAAAATATTGACAATCTTTGGAAAATCTTCCTTCTTAAAAAGTAAATCTTCAATCCCCTCCCGACCTGGAAAGAAATCAAACTTACCATCAGAATTCCAATGTATAAAGTTCATCCCTATAAATACACCCATCTGAGATAGTTGATCAACAAGCAGTGGTACTGCTTTTAAATTCTTTCTATGCACGGTAATATTTCCTTGCGTATCTACATCTGGATAATTCTTTTTTATCCACTTAAAGGCTTCAAAAGCACTTTTAGATTTGTGATATGAATCATCCTCAACGTATAACCCTTCAATGATTGGATAATCCATTCCGCAGGATAGATTATCCAGTACTCCACTTTCAAAGAATTTATCTCTATAATGACTAAAGGTAGGTTCAGGACAAGTGGTGTATAAAGCAAAAGGAACTGTATTAGATTTGAGTATGGTTAATAAATCTTCACCAAGTAACCAAGTTTCATTGCCAAGTATTAAGTTAAATTGAACTCCTAATTCCTTTAATATTTTGAAAGCCTTAATCCATTGTTCCGGTGAAAGTTCAGGACCTACATTCTTTGCATCCCTTATTGCACAATATCCACACTTCCTTGGGCATCTCCTGGTTAGGTACGTCAATGAATTTATCATAAAGACACTCCTCCATCAACTACTATATTTGTACCAGTCATATATTTTGTATTCCAAATCATATTAAAGATAGGAATAAGTTCTTCTGGATTCTCTTCAAAACCCATTGGAATTTCATCTATTAAATCCTGTGGAGTCGGTCCTTCTACAAGATTTGTTCGATAAAAGCCTGGACTGATACAATTTACACGAATATTTGGTGCATATTTTTTAGCGAGGCTTATCGTTAAGGAAATTATTGCAGCCTTTGATGCAGCATAAATAGGCAACTCTGGATCAGCCATCATACCTGAAATAGAAGCGACATTAATTATACAACCCCCTTTACGAAATACTGGCAATAAATTTTGAATCACATTATAGGTTCCCCAGAAATTCACATTGAAAACTTTCCCTGATTCTTTAAGGGGCATTATACCAGCACAGTTGATTAATAAGTCTATCTCAATCATTAAAGGCTTTTGTAGATAATGAACATCTTGCACATTCATTGTTATGTCAGGACCTTTTTCGCTAAGTCCTATGACTGAATCAAATTCTGGGTTTTGTTGTAGAGCTTCATAGATAGCCTTCCCAATACCAGAGGAGGCTCCTGTAACTAATGCTTTATACATTTGAATCAAGTTTTAATAATTGTAATAATTCAGATCGCATGGTAGAATCAGTTAGGAATTCTCCTCTTACAGATGAAGTTATCATCGTAGATTGCTGCTTATTGACCCCTCGCATACGCATACACATATGAGTGGCCTCTATGATACATGCAGCAGCCTTTGGTTTTAGATATTTCATAAGTGCATCTGTTACTTGTTCACCAATACGTTCTTGTATTTGAAGACGTCTCGCATAAATGTCAAGAAGACGAGCAAGTTTAGATATACCAATAACTTTTTTATTTGGAAGATAAGCTATATGAGCCTTCCCAAAAAAAGGCAACATATGATGCTCGCACATCGAGTAGAGTTCAATATCTTTACAAATAACTATTTGCGCATATCCATGAATATCAGTAAAAGTAGTGAATATGCCGGCTACATCTTTTCCATAGCCGGCATAGATTTCACTCCAAGATTTAACAACCCTTTGGGGGGTATTCTTTAGGCCTTCCCGTTCTGGATTCTCTCCAATAAATTGGAGAATATTAATTATTTTTTGTTCTATCTCTTTCATTATTTATTAAACATAGGATTATTTGCAAGTTGATTTCTTTTCCATTTGGGATCTTTCCAGAAATTACTTGTTATCTTTGACAACTTTTCTTTCATCTCTGGGGTATTCATTACCGCTTTCATTATTCTTTCCTGTTTCAACCTTTCTTTAGGATCTTTATATCGTTTCAATACAGTCTCTCTTGCTTTTTGTCTTGCCTCTGGATGCTCTATATAATATTGGATAACACCTTCACGATTTTTCCGTTTGTGTTCTTCGGAATGCTTCTTACCAAGGTTTGCTTTTCGTATTTTTTGTCTGGTTGAATTTGCACACATACCAGGACTTCCTACACCTCCTGTAGGACTAATATTGTATCCTTTTGGAAATAAAGTATTATATAGAAAAATAAAAGTTCGTTCATTAATATATGATTGGGCACGATCTTCACAGGTACAAAGAATCTTCTTAATAAAATTTTCCTTACCATATTTTTTAATTGAATTAATAAGATAAATACCCCCTCCTAGATAGGAATCTTTATCAATATCTTTGGTGGTTTGTCTACTACCAACATACCGTTTCTTGGTAAGTAAGTTAGTGGTGAGATAATTATAATACCTCACCACTGGTTTACTTAAAGGATACTTGGTACGGAACATATTTTATTCAATGCCATCTCCTTCATATTTCGCCTTGAGCTTACCAAGGAACTTGGCGTCCTTACTTAGACGAAATTTAACATGGGCCTTGATAACACTTGGTGTAAATTTGGTAGTCACACCTCTTGATTCACCTTCTTCAGCACAGGAGGCAGCAATGTCAGACCAGGAACCCCCTTCTTTACATGCATTATCCATAAATTGAGCCATTGAGCCTTCCTTCTTGAAACTGGGCTTGACACCCTTCTTAGGTGCAGTACTGCCTTTCTTGCCAGCTTTTGGTTTTTCATCCTCCTCTTCATCTTCCTCTTCTTCCTCCTTTGGAGCTTTTTTACCAGCATTGATGCCTTTCTTACCAACATTCTTTTCGTGCAGTTCTTCAGCCTTTTTCTGCTGATCCTCTTCTTCCTCATCAAGTAGATCAAGCATAGCTTCCTTTAGAGCATCGGCAGTTTTGTAGCCAGCTATTTTGCTGCGGAGAGATTTAAACTCAAGGTTCCCTTTGACAATCTCTTTCAGATCATTCAGCTTCTTTGCTTTTTCTACTTCCTCATACAGTGAAGGGGTCTGATCTTCCTCTTCTTCCTCTTCCTCCTCTTCTTCCTCTTCCTCCTCTTCCTCCTCTTCTTCCTCTTCCTTTGGAGCTGGTTTTTTCTTACCCTTTGCTTTCGGGGCTTCTTCTTCCTCCTCCTCTTCAGCTGGTTCACTCAACTCATCAATAACTTCCTGAGCCTCATCTGAGAACTCATCCTGGGCAGGATCAATAAGAGGAATTGCATCCGTAATGATTTTAGTAATCTCCTCTTTAGTCATCTCTTTCGTAATGACTATGTCTTTTTTCTTCTTGTCGACCAGTCCTAAAACTTCGACTAACTCTTTCGCGGCAGCCCGCAACGCTTTAATTTCACTCATAAACTTCAATTTTTTAGATTAATAATAGAACTATTTATGCATATTATACAAAAAAAATTTTAAACTACTTTTCTAAACCCCGATTTTATTACTCCAAATCACGATATGCTCTCTTGTAGAATACCTTACGCCATGCCTTATGGATAATTCAACAGTAAGTTCTCTATGCTTTATTAATTCCTCGGTGGTGGCTCCTTCAGGCATAAGAATAATTTGTTCTTTTTTAATTAATCCCGACATAAGAAAACCAGCATCAATTTCATCCCAATCAATTTCACTTGAGATAACAAATTTAAACCAGGAATTATTCATCAGTGACATAGCTTTAATCACTTTTGGTTTATATCTCTTTTCAAAATCAACTCCACTACTAGTTAACTTTGGTGAATTATTCCAACAGTCAGTTAATATAACTAGATTATGATGTGGTTCTATTACACATTCATTTTCAATTTCAATAAAAGGATAAAAATCATAATTATCAAAAAAGAATTCTATAAAATTACAAAGTCGTTCTTGTTGCAACAAAGGACTTCCTCCAGTAATAACTAAATGCTGTCCGGCTTTTAACTTACTTGGTAAATCCCAATGATCCATTAACTTGAATAATTCATTGAAAGTATAAGGACTTCCATATCTCCAAACTTCTTTAGTATCACAATAGGAACAATCCAACGTGCATCCTTGTAATCGAAGAAATGCAGCAGGATGACCAATATGAATACCCTCTCCTTGGATGGTGTCACAGTAAAACTCAGATATGTTAAGAAAGTTATCTCCATCTTTTTTGAAGATCTTTCTATACTGATACCAATTGGCAGGAATTATTTGCTTAACCATTTTCTTCAGTTAATTTATCTCGGAATTCCATAATTAATTTACTAAGTCATTCTTTTTAATTGTTCGTCCGTAATATACCCACTTGATTGGTTCCCCCAAAATCCATGTCCTTCATCTCGTTCAATTTGCTCGATGGTTTTACCTTCATTATAATAAGGTTTGGGAGAATCATTTACCCCATATCTGCGAGGAGTGGTTCTTTTTGTTCTTTTAGATGCCTTTGCTTTTTTCATTTCAGTTCAAAGTTTTTGATTAACCATTATTCTTCTTCTTTTTAATTTTGTCTAAATTATTTCTAACATCTGACAATACTTTGATAATCCTAAATCCTTGCTCCGCAAACTTTGCAAAGTTATGATCATTATTAGTATTCCTAACTAAGTCCCTTTTCTCAATTAATTCTAATAAATCTTCGACAGATTTAATAAATTCTATTGGTTTTTTCATAACTATAAAGTATCATGATCAGGTGTATATCGAGCATTCGTCTTTGGTGTCTCAGAAACTTCAACTGCAACAAGTTGAGGGAATTCTTTCTTGAAACGATGGAAAAGATATCTTGCCATATTTTCTGCCGTGGGACTGAAAGGACAGATATCATTAAGATGTTCGTGATCCCAATAATCATCAATCCACTTCTTAATTGGTTCAAGATCTTTGTAATCAACTACAAATCCAATATCATTTAATTTAGCTGAAGCTAATTCAACTGTAATGATATAATTATGCCCGTGCATTCTGGAACACGGATGGTCTTCTGGTAGCCCTAACAATTGATGAGCGGCACTAAATGCAAATTCTTTTCTGATTGTGTACATGGCTTTTAATTTTTAAAGTGATTCAAGCTCTTTAAATATATTAGCAATAATTAAACGTAATTGAATAATTAACATTGTTGCTTTTTCTTTCCTAATAACATCATAATCAAGATCAGATTCAACCTTATCAAGTTGTCTGTAAATTTCAGCAAGTTCTTTAATGTGTTTCATAATTTTGATTTTTTATGATTAATACTCATTTATAACTTCCAAGGAATGGTCTTCCACGTTTAAGATTCTGAAGAATTATTATTTCATTAGAATTAGAAAATTCTCCTTTTCTAA